>Ga0315274_10000017_pt1 | contig 324641 bp, 349 predicted proteins | sample YL17G02_20_MG_FD_203700 | JGI IMG/M metagenome (GOLD analysis project Ga0315274, IMG submission 203700) | Sediment microbial communities from Yellowstone Lake, YNP, Wyoming, USA - YL17G02_20 | ecosystem: Environmental > Aquatic > Freshwater > Lake > Sediment | place: USA: Wyoming | collected... | reverse complement strand
GTATTTTACAAAATTATTTGATAGAAAAATGCTAAAACTGGTTTTTAAAATATAGATTATGCTAAACGGTAAAACAATATTAATTACTGGGGGGACAGGTTCCCTTGGCAGAGCTTTAACCAAAAGAATCCTTGATAAATATAACCCCCAATCACTTAGAATTTACAGCAGGGACGAATTGAAACAGTGGGAAATGTCAAACCTATTTCTCTCCCACCGAAGGTATAAAAAATTAAGATTTTTCATCGGGGACGTTAGGGATAAAGATAGAACCAGAAGAGCCTTTGAAAATGTAGATTATGTTATTCATGCCGCTGCTTTAAAACAAATCCCTACAGCAGAATATAATCCAATGGAGTGCATTAAAACCAACATTATCGGAACCCAAAATGTAATTGATGCAGCCCTAGATTGTAATGTCAAAAAAGTTATAGCCCTATCTTCCGATAAAGCTACAGCCCCTGTAAATCTTTATGGTGCAACAAAGTTGTGCTCCGAAAAACTCATTACAGCAGCAAACAATGTCAGAGGAACACGAAATATTATTTTTTCAACAGTTAGATACGGTAATGTCATGGGTTCAAGAGGATCCGTTATTCCTTTTTTTCTTAAACAAAAAGATACGGGTGTTATACCTATTACTCATCCTGAAATGACCCGTTTCAATATCACTCTTGATGAAGCGGTAGATCTGGTATTGTTTGCTCTCCAAAATGCTTCCGGTGGTGAAATATTTGTACCGCAGATTCCATCATATAAGATAGTCGACCTTGCGAAGGCAATCGCTCCAAAATGCAAACTCAAGATCATCGGGATAAGGCCGGGTGAAAAAATGCACGAAGAAATGATAACCGAATCGGATTCGTACAATACAATAAAAATCAAGAAATATTATATTATTCTCCCGATGGCACCCTATTTTAATCCCCTTGCAACAATTGATAAATATTCCAAGAAATTCAGGGTTAAAAAAGTTGAACAGGGTTTTAAATATTCATCGGGTACCAATAATGCATGGCTCACGATTAAAGACCTCAGAACGTTAATTACAAAAAAAATGAATGTTGATTTCAACACAAAACCATGAAGTTCATCCCCTATGGTCACCAAGATATATCAAAACACGACATTCAGGAGGTGGTAAGGGTATTAAAATCAGATTTTATTACCCAAGGGCCAAAGATTGAAGAATTCGAGAAAAAATTAGCCCGCTTTACCGGAGCGAAATATTCAGTTGTATTTAATTCAGGAACAGCTGCTCTTCACGCAGCATATTTTGCTTACGGACTAAAAGAAAAAGATGAGTTTATCACCTCGCCCATGACATTCGCCGCAACTGCAAATGCCGGACTTTACTTGGGTGCAAAGCCTGTATTTTGTGATGTTCAATCAACTACCGGTAACATTGATCCTTTCCTGATAGAAAAACTCATCACCAAAAAAACCAGGTTCGTTGCTCCAATCCATTACGGGGGGAACCCCGCCGACCTGGAAGCTATATCCAAAATTGCCAAGAAGCACAATTTGGGCATAGTCGAGGACGCCTGTCATGCATTGGGCGCCAGATATAAGAATTCAAAGATAGGGGACTGCAAATATTCCGATATGGCCGCTTTCAGCTTCCATCCCGTAAAACACATCACCACGGGAGAGGGAGGGGCTATAACCACAAATAACAAAAAATATTATGAAAGACTACTAATTTTTAGAACCCATGGAACTACCAAAGAAAAACTAGTTAATACTTCGCCGGGAGATTGGTACTACGAAATGCAATATCTTGGTTATAACTACCGAATAACCGACTTCCAGGCAGCATTAGGAATTTCGCAAATAGCTCGATTGAAGAATTTTGTAAAAAGAAGAAGAGAGATAGCAAAAATTTATAATAAAGCGTTTGCAAAAAATCCATATTTCGATTTTTTGCACGAGGGTGAGAATATTAAATCTGCATATCATCTCTACCCTATCAGACTTAATAGCAAATACGAAGAAAAAAAGAAAGACATTTTTTCGGAGCTTCGAAAAAACGGGCTAGGAGTGCAAGTTCATTATATCCCTGTATATCTACACCCCTATTATCAACAACACGGTTATGAAAAACTAAATTATCCGAATGCTAAAATCTTTTATCAAAGAGAGATCAGCATTCCTATGTATCCTTTGATGAGCAATAAAGACATTTCTCATGTTATTAAAATAATTTTCAAAGTTCTAAAATCATTTACATAAATATGGCCAAACTAGCATTAGGGACAGCGCAATTTGGGCTTAAATATGGAATAAACAATAAAACAGGCAAGCCAAAAAGGAAAAGCTCACTTAAGATGCTTAAAAATGCATATGATAAAGGAATTAGGTACTTTGATACTGCCTATGCTTATGGAAATGCTGAAGAGCTCCTTGGCCTATTTACTGAAAGCAACAAACTTCAAAATAAAGTAAATATTATCTCAAAACTGAAGCCAAATATTTTAGATGGGTATAAAGGTGATGTATTCAATTTGGTTAAAAGTGAAATTAATGGTTCCTTGAATAGATTGAAAATCAGAGCTTTAGAGGGTTATTTGCTACATACTCCGGAATATATTTATCATGAAGGTATCATAAATGCCTTGAAAAAAAGCAAGAAGAAAGGTTTAATAAAAAAATTTGGGGTTTCAATATATAACGAAAAAGAAGCTTTATTTGCTGTAAGTCTCCCCGTAGATATTATTCAAATTCCATATAGCATATTTGATCAGAGATTAAACAATACAAGATTTTTTGAAATCGCTAAAAAAAATAAAGTGAAAGTATTTGCCAGAAGCCCGTTTGTCCAGGGATTAATCTTTATGAATGACAAAGAAATTCCAGATTGCTGCCGTGAAGCGAGGGTTTATCTTAACGAATTTGACAAGATAATAAAAAGGTATAATCTTACACGGCTCGAGGCAGCCATTTTATTCTCATATTGCAATAAAAATATTGATTATGTTGTCTTTGGAGTCGACAACTTGGAACAATTAAAAGAGGCTATCCACATCACCGACAATTTTACAAACATTGAATATTTTAGAACGTGTTCTGATGAATTAACTAAAAAATTTCACAACGTAAAAAAGCGTGCTATCATACCAAATTTATGGAAAAAATAATATGAAAATTAAAGTCGTCGCGATAATTCAAGCAAGAACCGGTTCGACCAGGCTTCAAAATAAAGTTTTATTAAATCTCGAAGGAAAAACAGTTTTGGATCAAGTCATAAATAGAGTGAAAGCGAGTAAGCTTGTCGATTGTGTAGTCGTCGCCACCACCATAAACAAAAAGGACCTGGATATCGCAAACGCCTGCTCAAAAACTAAAACCAGCGTGTACTGCGGTTCAGAAAATGATGTTCTGGACAGGTATTATCAAGCAGCCAAGCTTTTTCAGGCAGATCATATTGTAAGAATCACTGCCGATTGTCCTCTTATCGACCCGAAAATCATAGACCAAATAATAAAACTTCACCTACAGAAAAAGGGTGATTACACATCCAATTGCACCGAAGTTACCTACCCAGACGGCGAGGACGTTGAGGTTTTTACTATAAATACGCTATTTAAAATATGGAAAAAAGCACAGCTAAACTCGGAGCGCGAACATGTAACCAAGTATATAGCCAACCATCCCAAAGAGTTCAAAATTATAAATTACAGAAACTCAAAGAATTTATCCGACAAAAGATGGACTCTCGATGAGCCGGCAGATTATGAATTCATAAAAATAATCTATAAAAATCTTTACCCGGTCAACAAATTGTTCGGTATGAGAGATATATTAATATTCCTGAAAAAAAATCCTAAACTTGAAATGATCAACAACAAAATAATTAGAAACGAAGGATACATAAAATCTCTCAAACATGATAAAGTTGTAAAAATCAGCAAATAGTTGCTAATTTATAAGCCATGGGTAAATCTCAAGAACTCTATAAAACCGCCAAAAAAATAATTCCCGGAGGAACACAGTTGCTGTCTAAAAGACCAGAAATGCACCTCCCTGATTTATGGCCTGCGTATTATAAAAAGGCAAAAGGCTGCGAGATCTGGGATCTGGATGGAAAAAAATATGTTGATACGAGCTTCATGGGCATAGGCTCCTGTGTACTCGGCTATGCAGACAGGGATGTAAACTTAGCTGTTAAACGTGCCGTAGACGAAGGCAATATGTCTACCCTGAATGTTCCAGAAGAGATAGAGCTGGCAAAGGTACTTTGTAAAATACATCCCTGGGCTCAAATGGTAAGGTATGCCCGATCAGGAGGCGAAGCAATGGCTATAGCAGTAAGAATTGCACGAGCAAAAACAGGAAAGGATAAAATTCTTTTTTGTGGATATCATGGGTGGCATGATTGGTATCTATCAGCAAATCTGGCAAATGATAAATCTCTAGATGGACATCTTCTTCCGGGATTAGAACCAAAAGGAGTTCCAAGAGCTCTAAAAGGTACTGCTATTCCTTTTAAGTATAACGACCGCAATACTTTCCTAAAATTGATCAAGCGGTACAAAAACGAAATCGCAGCTGTTGTGATGGAACCCGTCAGGGAACACTTTCCGGAAAAAGGGTTTTTGGAGACAATTAGAGAAACAACCCGTAAGCTTAATATTGTTTTTATCATTGATGAGATAAGTTCTGGTTTTCGATTAAATTTGGGAGGAGCACACTTGAAATTTAAAATCTACCCCGATATGGCCGTATTCTCAAAAGCTATAAGCAACGGCTATCCCCTATCAGCAATCATCGGAAGAGGCAATATCATGGGAATTGCTGAGGAAACGTTTATCAGTAGCACAAACTGGACCGAGAAAATAGGTCCCACAGCCGCTCTTGCAACGATAAAAAAATTCAAAGAGAAAAACGTTTCAAACCACCTTATCAAAATCGGGAAAAAGGTGCAATCCGGCTGGAAACTTCTTGCATTAAAAAATAACCTTGACATTGAAGTTGGAGGGCTTTTCCCGTTAAGTCATTTTTCATTCAATTATTCCAACCCTCTAGTTTTGAAAACTCTTTTCACAAACGTTATGCTTCAAAATGGCTTCTTGGCTACAACATCATTCTATGCATCCTACGCCCATAAGCAACAGCATATAACAAGATATTTGAAAGAAGTAGACGGGGCATTTTCATTCTTAAGCAAAATCATTGCACAAGGCCATCCAGAAAAATATCTAAAAAGTCCCGTATGTCATTCAGGGTTTAAACGGCTTACCTAATTTCCCGATTAAACAACGAAATACGTGCACAATTTTACTATCCTTTCCGATATTGAAGAGCTAATAAGACAGAAGTTTTTGGCAATAAGGGAGTTTAGGTTTACCCAATTACCCAAAAAGTCTGATGTTATTGCTATACTGTCGGGCCCGGAAATCGAGATCGCCGGCGAAAACGGAAAAAGAATAGACAAAGCTCTCGAAATTCAACACTATTATCAATCGAAAAAAAGTGAAGTGCCAGTTATCTATCTTGGAACGGCGGGTCAAACAAAGCAGTTTGATAAATATCTCTCCCGCCATCGGGGAATTACAAGCAATACCAGCTTGAATATCGGCAAAACCGCCAACACGCTAGATCAAATAAAAAAACTGGCCTTATTGGCAAAACAGCGAATATGGGAAAATATTGTTTTGGTTACAACTTCCTATCATGTCCCCCGTGTTGATGCTTATTGCAGAAAACACTTTAAAGGAAAATTGCCGTATTTTATTGCCTACCACGGAACTATACATGAGTATCAAGATAGAGTTCCTGAAGAAATCCAAAGGATAATTAGGTATGCTCAAAAAGGAGATCTCATCCTACACTAGCTTGGAGTAAATATTCCAGATGTCCTTCAACTCTGTTTACAAATTTAAAGCCTGCATACTCAAAAGCCCGTATTGACTTCGTATTTCCTGGTTTTATTTCCGCTTTTATCGGTATTCGCCTGCCTAAGGATTCAAAATAATAATCGCAGGAAAATTTAATTAACAGCCCAGATAAGTGTCTCCCCCTCATGTCCGGCGCCAAGGTAACACTAATCTCTGCGGAAGATCCATCCGGAAACATATCAAACCTGACTGTCCCTACCAGAGCATTCTCCAGCAGACCAATCAGTAATTTTCTATTAGGACTACGCAATGATCTGCTAAACCAAGTGTGATGCTGCTCGGGTGTAACAATTTCCGTACTGAAACTCATGGCGCGTGTGTCTGCATCATTTCTCCACTTTAATAGTATGTCTTCATCGTGAGCGCCTGCTGGCCGGAAATTAAATTTTGGGGATTGTTCCATCATTTCCTGGTGATACTAACATTTTCCGGCTATATTCACAATTTTAGTTGTCTTAGGCAGCAACGGTTAACAGGTTTACTTTCATCAATTTTTTAATAATTGGGTACAACTCCCAAACGGGCAGATTAATACTATTACTAATATCTACTAAGTCATTCTCTCCATTGGCAAACGCTATAAAATTCATCATACCTTCTACCTCTTTTGCAGAAGACTTTGTACTAATTGTCGGATACAGTCCCCTCTTCCCGAGCTGCGGCTCTCCAAAACAGTTTATCTTATACTTCCGATTCTCCTCAATAAGCTTTAGACACTCTCTTAAAACATTAAAAGCACCCATAAGCCCTTTGGGGCTAACAAAACTCAAGTCATCCAGAGAAGTATGATATTCCGGATATGTTCCATATTTGCTTCTCATAATGCTGCCGACAGGCAGATCCACACCCGGCGAATTATATTGCCGCTCATCACTGCCCCTATCAAGATATGTCCACTTTATAAAACCAGGGTGTTTGAATGACAGAATATTCAAGGCTACTTTATCCGCATAAGTATCACCCTTTATGGTTGGGAGGTAAGAATAAACTTTATCATCTCCAACACAAGTTATATTAAAACCAGCAATTACATGCTTTTTCATCCCTTCTAAATTTTCGCTTAGATACGAAATAGAACCAATTGTTTCAGGGATAAATATAATTCGATAAGTGTATTCTCTTTTTCTACTTAGAATCCATTCCACCAGAGCAGTGGTAACAGCCGGACCCGATAATTCGTTATTTGCCATTGATGGATGGCATACATAAGTTGAAAGAAATATCTCCTTTTTAGATTTCCCAGGAATAATAAGCTCGCCGTACGTTAATGAGCCTTCTTTCAATTCGCTGTCAATAAAAACTCTATACTTACCTTCTTTGAGCCGTTCTCTATCCTTATGAGAGATGCAAAAGCCCCACATTTTTTTATAATACGAAGTTACATAAGGAATAGCATTCGGCTGATCCGGAAGTGAGTATAAATACTTTTGAAGTTCTGATAAAGCTAGAGTTTTTTTGACAGGAACAGAGTACCCTACTACATGAAGATTGTTTTTTTTGAAGTCAACAATCTTCTTCCCGTTTTTGTCCATTACATAAGCATCTTTTATGTTCCACTCCTTTGGAACCGTCCAGTCAAACACCTTTGTTCCCGTTGGCACTTCGTGTACATTTATCGGAATATATTGCTTTATGATACTTAAAGTCTTTCTTACACCATCTCCAGTAATGCTACGGCAAATTGGGAAGAGCTTTCTTATTAGCCCATACATTTTTTGCCCGTTTGGCCTTTCTTTTTTACTAGTATGCATATATATATTCTTAAATCAGACTATCCTATCACCTTTTATTAGAAATGCAGGATTTATCTTTAATTCTGATTTAATCAAATCAAAAGCATCTCTTGCGGTTATAGAGACTATTTGCCCTTTCCCCAGATTTACCACCTTGGCCAAACCGAGTTTTTTTGCTTTCTTATCAAATCTTGTAAAATCAACATCATTAGTGGGTTTTCCCAAATCATATACAAAATGGTAAAAAAACCCTGAATTTTTCTTACCGTCTATAATCGATGAACCAATAAAAGCTTTATCATACCTATAGCTGACATTTAACTTTTTTTCTACATAATGGATAAATGTTGAAGCCGCATCGAAATTAAAATTTACAAATTTTCCATCTGAATTTAAAAACCTTTCCCAAAAACAATTATCACTAAAGGAGTGTTCGGAAGGAGAATCAGTAAAATACTTGGCTCGTTTTCCGATTGCCGCTATTGAAAAATTCGCGTCCACCGACCGAATTGATTTAGAATCCAGCCTAACCATTTCAGAAAAAAAGCCTCCCACCCCTGGTGTGGTCTTCGGATCAAATATTTCCCCATGGCAGTAACTATAGCTAAAAGTAGGAACAGTCAGTGTTCCTTGAGCACCGATTATTTCAATAATTGCATCTTTAAATATCCGATAATAATCTTCTGGCAAATTAGCTCCCTTTAGGGCCCCAAAAAAACCAATATTGCTATGCACAAATATGCTGTCTCCCGATTCCAATCCTATTTCCTTTAGGGCCTTTTTAATGTCGTTTTTTGAATAATAATATTTATCAATTCTATTTTTCATTTATTTTCGATTGAATAATTTTCATCAAACCGTCTATTGTAGAAAAACTCCTATTCTGAAATTCATCATTTGAAAAAGTAATCCCAAAATGCTCTTCAATATCAGATATAAAATTAATAAATTTAAAAGAATCGATCCATCCATTTTCGAGATAACTCGTATGCGATTTTTCTTTTATTTCTTTTTTGTCGAGATTTGAATTATTAACAAACCAGTTAATAATCCATACATTTATATTATTGGAAGGGTTGGCCATATTTCTAGAGGTAGTTAAATATAAAAACTCTAGCCGGAGAACCGTCGGCACTTCTAATTTTAAGCGGTGCGGCTACAATCACCCAGCCGTCGTAATCTTTAACTTTATCTAAATTTGCTAGATATTCCACCAAAACAACTCCCGCTTTAAGAAATACTTTATGAATTGGTGAATCAAGATCCGTACCTATAACTCCTTTTGACAGCTTAATACGGCTATCATCCGGCGATGGCGAATCCATTGCCAATAATTCTATTTTTTTATCAACTAAATACTCGGCCGCTTCTTTAGAAAAAAATGGGTATCCCCTATAGAATTTCTTTTTATTCCAATATTCCCCCCAGCCAAATTTGAATATCATCTTTTTTGTTATTTTTATTCTCTTAAGCATATCTTTTGTAACAAACTCGTTTTCTTTTAGCTTGGTAAAGTCGGCAATTGCAACCTTTCCTACCAATTTAGTAAGCGGAATATCCGGAATTGTCTTACCATTCTTTATAAAATGTAGTGGAGCATCAGTGTGGGTACCTGTATGACTGCCGAAAGATATCCACTTAGTTTCTCGGCCCTCTACTTCTTGCCGACCAACTTTTTTAATTAAGAAGGGTGGATGCCAATAGGCAAAAGTAATCATTCCTTCCTGCATCTGATAAGTTAAGTCGATAATTTTATTTATTTTCATTGCTCGTTGCCTCATTACTCATACACCTCTTTAAGTCTTTTTACAAATTCGATTATATTTTTTTTCTCGGTGGCTATACAAATCCTAATATAGCCCTCACCGCCATCTCCAAATTCCGCTCCCGGGACTGCCGCCACTTTGCATTTATCAATTAATTCCAGACAAAAATTACCAGAATCTTTGTTAACTTTAGATATATTTATAAAACCATACAGCCCCCCCTCCGGCTCTATTAAAGTAAAATTTTTCAGACGTTTAAACTCTCTTACCAAGACCTTGTTATTCTCCGAATAGAACGACATCGCTTTCTTAATAAAACCATACCCTTTTTTTAAGGCTTCTATTGCGCCAAACTGTGCAAATGTTGTTGGGCATGTAATCGAATGCTGTTGAAATTTCAGCATCGCATCAATTAACTCGGGATTTGATATAGCGTAACCGAGCCGCCACCCAGTCATGGCGTAGGTTTTAGAAAACCCGTTTATTAAGATGGTGTTATTTAATTTTGGATTAACCGACATTAACGAAGGAAATTTACGATGACCAAAAACTATCTTGTCATATATTTCATCGCATAACAAAATTATGTTATTGTCTATGCAGAATTTATTTATCTCCGCTAAGGCTTTCCTGCTTATTATTTTCCCGGTGGGGTTGTTGGGGCTGTTTAATATTATCAATTTTGTCCTTTTATTGGAGGCCGATTTGATCTTTTTCAGTGATAGCTCAAATCCTCTTTTTTCATTACAGTCCACCTGGATGGCCTTGCCGCCCGCTATACTTACCATTTCAAAATAGCTGACCCAGGCGGGTGTAGGTATTAAAACTTCATCCCCCTCTTCAACAACAGCTAAGATAGCATATAGAATTGCTTGTTTGCCCCCGGGGGTAATCAAAATATTTCTATCCGCTTCAAGCCTGCAGCCGAACTCTTTATTTATCCCCCCACAAATAAGTTCCCTTAATTCGGGAATCCCCCTGCTTTGACTGTAATATGTTTCATTGTTTTTAATTGCTTTGATGGCAGCATTCTTTACTATATTAGGAGTCGGCAGATTGGGCTCGCCCGTACTCAGGTTTATTATTTTGATTCCCTTACTTTTTAGGTCCTTTACTTTATCGCCTATTTTTATAGTTGCGGACGGTTTTATTTTATTAACTCTTTTGGTTAGCTGCATGAATATTCGCCTATCTAACTAATCATTTTCTCTGGCAAACAACCATATGCCAATGATAATTTAATCCAAAACAATCATCGTACACAGATCCAAATACAAAATTTTTAAAATATTTAGAGAAAGTTTTTTTTATTTCCTGCTCGCCATTGAATACTCTAAATACTTCGCCGTTTCTAGCACTAAAATAATCATTTTTGATGATTCGATAGCCGGGAGACATTTTTTCGCTATCTTTAAATATAAAACATGTCTTCTTTGGTATTGAAAGAACCAAATATCCATCCGGTTTCAGAATTCTAGCGAATTCTTTTACATATGCATTAAAATTCCTTCGATTTTGCATGTAATAACAAGCATTCCACGATAAAAGATAGTCAAAATATTCATCAGAAAAAGAAATATCATCATTAGTACTCACCGTAATCTTTATTCGATCGATACCTTGTTTATGAAGATTTGATTTCATTTTGTCCACAATCTCCCGGCTTATTTCTGCGCCATAAACCTTAAAACCACACCGTTTCAAAAAAACAATATTTCTTCCGTCGCCGCAGCCCATATCAAGTATTTTTTTGTTGGCAAAAGAATCTTCATTTAAATTTAGATTAGGATAATTACCCTTGAATATTCTGATAACATATTCGGAAGGATAGGATATATCCTTATAGCTTAAGAAGTGCTTCGCATACTCTTCTTTTACATCGTATGTCATAAAGTTTAATTAATAAAAACTACCTATTTTACCTAGATATTTGCCTCGGTAAAATCAACTATTTCAACCAATTCTCCGCTTGGGCCCTTAACAAAAAAAATCTTTATTATTTTACCATTTATTTCAATCTGTTCCATTTTAGTAACCTTTAGACCCTTGTTCTTATAAAGCAGTAATTCTTTTTCAGAAGAACTGCTGACAAAGGCGATGCAATTAAATCCGTTGTCATCCAATAAATATTTCCCACTTGCACCTTCTGGTTGTAAATATATCTGGTAAACATGCTTTGGATAAAAAGAGGCAAATTCTAAAATCGCCATTCCACTCAATGACCCTTTTTTCTTAAATCCAAAATTTCTCCAGAAATTAATACTATCCTCAACTCTATTTGTCTTAATAACCAATTTGTTAAATCTAAAGCCGGATATCTTACTATTTTTTTTGACGTAAACAGGAATGTCCAGTCCGTTAATTTCAGCTTGTTCGAAAAGATCACCCGTATATCTTTTCCTTACTAATTCGTCCGGCACGTTTTCAAATAAGGGCGTTATATAGCCGTTTTCCCCTCTATTGCCAACATGGTTCAGGAGTTCTATATTGAGACTGCCTCCTTTTAAAAAGAAAGATAAATTGTGGGTGCCCAAATAATTTTTTACTAAACCCTTCTTTATACGCGGATTTTTTACCCCATTTTCGCAAAATTTATTTTGGTAACTCAGACTCGACAAAAGGCGTGTACTCTTTTCAAAATTGCTCGTCGCAAGCGCAATGTGATCAATTTGAATAATCATTAGCTTAGATAAATATCTTTAATTTTCAATTTATCGACCTTGCCGTTAATATTCTTAGGTATTTCCGTTAATTTAACAAACTCGTCAATTTTATGGTCTCTTCCCAGTCTTACTAAGACTTCCTGATTAACCTTTTTTTCTGCATCCTTAGCATAATTGTTTTTATCTGGCACGTAAAAACAAACTATTTTCTCGCTCAACACTTCATCCTTCATACCCAAAATTACGCTTTCTTCAAAATAATCAAAATTGCCGATAAAATTTTCAAGTTTTCTGGGGCTGATATTAATTCCGCCTCTAATAATTAGGTCCTTTTTCCTACCTGTAATATGCAAATAATCATATTTATCAAAATACCCCAGATCACCAGATAAAAATCTATTATCTCTAAGTCCTTGTTTGCTATCTTTAGATATATACCCCAAAAACATCCATTCTGCCCCAATCAGAATCTCTCCATCGGAGGCAAAGTCAATTTCAACACCAATAAGCTTTTTACCGACACTTCCTTTAATTCTCTTATCACTCGGGGCCTCAGTGGCAACAAACAGGGTCTCTGAAAGACCGTAGCTTTCATATAAAACCGTCTTATATTTTTTCTCAAACTTCCGTTTTAAAGCATAGTTAAGCGGGGCAGTACCGACAAATCCAATTATGTGAGTATTTGATGTATATCCTATACCCTCTGGCCCTCTGTCTAAATTCAATAACAGAGAGAGTATTGTTGGGTTAAACCAAAAGGTATTGACTGAATATTTAATTGGGTAAGTCCAAAAATTTCCAACAGTTGCTATACCAAATCTTTCCCCAACAACAATTTTGCTACCACAAATAAACGGCATTAGTATCTGATTCAAAATACCAGCCATATAAGTCATGGGTAAATTATGGTAAAAGACATTTTCTTTACTTAAATTAAATGCGCTTCCAAAAGCTAAGGCGCTTTTTATTAGATTTTCAAATGAATGCATCACTCCTTTTGGTATACCCGTCGATCCTGAGGTAAATACTATTAAATATATTTTTTTATAATCTATTTTGTCAAAGATTTTTAGATCTTTTTTATTTGTTTTTACTGGAAACGAAGATGGTTTCTTAAATTCCTCGATATTAATTATTTTTTTTGCAGCTATATTTTGCGTTGGAGCACCTACTATTACCGCTCGGTATTCAACTTGATTAAATATTTCGTTTATGCTTTCTGTCCCCTTAAAGGGGTCCACTGGCACGATTCGAACACCAGCAAGTAAACTAGCAAAATATAAAATCATCAAATCCAGGGAATTATTTAGCATTAAGATTATTGTATCCTCTGAAGCTATACCGAGCTCATCAAACTTCCTGCAGTATAAGTTTACTTTCGCAAAAAACTCTTTGTAAGTAACAGCCTTGTCATTTATTGAATCGAAAACAAAATTCTCATGCCAGTTGTCTTTAAATATATTGACTATTAAGGTACTGAGGTTAAGATTTTTTTGCATTCTGCTCTCCACCCACATATCTATTAAAAGCATATTTGCCCAAATACACATTAACGCGTTTTTTTATTCTTTTTGCTACTTTCTCCAGCACTGCGGGGTCTAGATGAACCTTGTCTATTTTGCATATTTCAATAATCAATTCAGCAGGATCAACCGAGTATTTTGCTGAGCATCTTTGGATGTCAGGCATATAGCTCGAATGGAACTCCGCATAGCCGGACACAACATCAAGTGGCATGATGCCCTTGGTTACCAGCAGGGGCTGGATGTATGTTTGCCCAATGTCCAACAGCTCTAAAAAATTGATTTTTATATCATAACCCCGTTTCATTAAACCAGCGACCAAAACCTCCGTAGCTGCATTACCGGAACTTCTACCAAGCCCCTGCAGGGAACCGTCAAGAAATTTTATACCCATATCAGCGGCCGCCAAACTATTAGATAATGCTAAGCCAAGGTTATTGTGACCATGAAAACCGACCGGCAAATCCGTTACTTTTCTGATCGCACGATAATATTTTTCAAGATCATCAGCAAACATGCCGCCCGCGGAATCAACTATATAAACCATATCCACCCCATATTTTTGAGATAGCTTAACTTGCTCGGCAAATTTCCGCGGAGGCAATGCGTATGACTTCATATAATTCGCCGCAACGAACATTTTATACTTCTTGGCTCTTTTTATATATTCTTCCGATCGTGACACCTCAGTCACATTGGTACCAATCCTAATAAATCCCATATTATGTCTATGTGCCAAATCTATGTCTTCGAGTCTGGCAATACCAGGTATACAAAACATGCCATACTTTGCTTTCTTTAATACACGTTCAGCTGCCTGCATATACTCCTCATCAGTCTGAATCGCATTGCCATACTGAGTTCCGCCCGCATTCAAACCAACTCCATGACCAATTTCAATATACTTAAAACCAACGTCTTCCAGTTTTTTGCAAATAATCTGTGTGTCAGAGGCCGAAAAGGAGAAATTTATAGCGTAACTACCATCTCTCAACGTCACATCTAAAAGATTTATCTTATTCATAAGATATTAATACAATATAACAAAAGCAAAAGCTATAGCTTTATCTTCACAATGAGAAAGACTAACTAAAATTTTAGTTTTTTTAAGTTTATCATTACAAATGGAGACTATAGGTACACCCTTTGTATTATTAATTATTTCAATATTATTGGTTTTTAAAAACGAATCTTTGACCCCTGCGGATCTCAATGCCTTTATCACAGCCTCTTTCCCTGCAAAGCGAGCGGCTAAGTGTTGAGGCGGATGTTGTTTTGAAAAACAATAATTCATTTCTTTCTCTGTAAAAACCCTGGTTAAAAGATTCTTAGATTTCCTTCTATTTAAATCCTTAAACCTTGAGTTTGTCTCGATATCAACACCTATCGAAAAGTCAGTCATACTACAAACGCGATTTCTGATTTTAACATATTTATCCTATTTTATTTACAATCATATAGTACTGGTGCTAGAATCATAGCTATTAAAAATATGAAAGAAAAAACCCTCATTGTTGCTGAACTGTCCGGGAATCATAATCAAAATTTTCAAGTAGCTAAAGATACTCTAAGAGCAATAAAAAAAGCAGGGGCTGATGCGGTTAAACTACAAACATACACTCCCGATACCATTACGCTTAATTGTGATAATAAATATTTTCAAATTAGACAAGGAACCATCTGGGACGGAACCACTTTGTACAAACTTTACCAGAAGGCCTACACTCCGTGGGATTGGCAGCCAAAACTAAAAGCCCTAGCAGACAAACTTGGTCTTATGTGCTTTTCTACACCTTTTGACAACACTGCAGTCGATTTTCTGGAGAAAATGAAGGTCCCTTTATACAAAATAGCCTCATTTGAAATTAATGATATTCCATTAATAGAATATGCCGCCTCAAGAAAAAAACCAATGATTATATCGACCGGTATCGCAGAAGAAGAAGACATTAAACAGGCATTAAGAGCATGCAGAAAGGTTGGAAACAACGACATTACCCTTCTTAAATGTACCTCTGAATACCCCGCCTCGTTTTCCGAAGTAAATTTGTTAACCATACCCGATATGCAAAGAAGGTTCGGTGTCAAGGTCGGTGTTTCAGATCATACTATGGGAATCGCTGTACCAATTGCTGCTGTGACTTTAGGCGCCAGCGTAGTCGAAAAGCATTTCATTCTAGACAAAAAATTGGGCGGGCCAGACGCCACTTTTTCTCTAGAGCCTAAAGAATTTGCCGAAATGGTCAAAGGAATTAGAGATGTTGAAAAAGCTTTAGGCAGAGTTTCCTACAAATTGACCCCCAAACTCAAAAAAAGCAGAGAATTTGGCAGATCTCTTTTTGCTTCGGCAGACATTAAAAAAGGTGAAAAGTTTACTGACAAAAACATTAGATCTGTCCGGCCGGCCTTCGGCCTCCCTCCCAAGGAAATCCGCAAAATACTAGGCAAAATAGCACTCAAAGACATCGCATTCGGGACCCCTCTTCGCCGGTCTATGGTAAAAAGATAAGCATTTAAGTACAATTACACCGAGGGTTAAGTATGAATCTAAGAACAAAGGGTATTTTGAAACGCCTTATTTATCGCTTAAACGATAACCCTATTTCAAAGCAGATTTACAAAAATGATATAAAAAGGCGGTCAAAATTAACTCTCACTGATATATATAAATTATCTAAACACATAGGTATTTTTTCCCCATACACAAATGAAATACACGCTTCAAACGACTTTTACGGACATGCGTCAGTCTTGAAAGAATATATAAATCTGCCAGATAATTATCAATTCAAATTTGCTATTGAACACGGAGTAACATTTGCTAACCGCATCTGCAACCTAGAAACAGAAATAGATATGCCTTCAATTATCACTCCCAGCAATTTTAGAAAGAATATATTAAAAAAACACGCAAAAATGGTATTCAGTATAGGCCCATATATCCACTACGCAAAAAACTATTTATCTGAAAAGGGTCTTTCCAGAGAAAGAAAACGGCTTGGAAGTAATCTGCTAGTTTTTCCTACACACTCCACTCCAGATATAATCTGCGATTATAACGCTAATGAATTTTGCACAGTTATTTCAAAAATGGGGAAACAATTTGATTCAGTTAGAATTTGCCTATACTGGAAAGATATTATACGAGGCTTTGGCAAGATTTATAAGAATTATGGATTCGAATGTGTAACGGCAGGGCATGTTTTTGACCCACTTTTTCTTCCCAGATTAAGAAGCATCATCGAAACATCCACATTTACTGCATCCAACGACGCCGGTACTCATATAGGCTATTGCATCTATTTAAACAAACCTCATTACATGTACTTTCAAAAACCTGCATTTTCCGGAAGACGGAGTGAGAAAATATTGGTAGAAAATATATATAAATCCGCAATATATAAAAATATAATTGATGCTTTCAGCAAGTTTGGCCGCAACATATCTGCACAACAAAAAAATATCATAGACAAGTATTGGGGCCTAAGTGAAATTAAAACAAAAAAAGAACTCCAAAATATAGTCAAGCTAACAGAAGAAATATATCTGTCAAACAAAAAATGAATAAACATGAAGTGGCTGTAGTAATTCCCGCCTATTACAAATCAAGTTTTAGTCCAGAAGAACTTATTTCACTAAAACACTTAAATAAACACCTGGTCAAATACGACAAATTTTACATTGTGCCCAGCAATACAAATACAACCAAGCTTAAGCAAAAAGGCTTTAGGTTTATCAAATTTCCCAAACATTATTTTCCCAGTGCAAAAACATACAACAAGCTACTACTAGGCAAAAACTTCTACCATACTTTCTTGCACTATAGATTTATATTGATTTACCAGTTAGACGCACTTGTTTTCTCAAACAAGCTTATGAAGTGGTGCGGTAGCCGATATGACTATATTGCGGCCCCCTGGTTCGGATCGATCATAGCCAAACTTTCGCACAAAAAAGGCTCTCCGATAAGCGGTGGTAATGGAGGTTTCTCTTTGAGAAATGTCCAAAAATGTCTCAAGGTTCTTGATCTAGTTGAAAAGTCAGCAACCAGATCGTCAAACAAAGAACTTGTTCACAAGCTTTGGTTCACTAAAGCAGTTGTCACAGGGAAATCGCATGGCAAATGGCTAAATGCTCCCGCCAGCAACTACCCTTTTAACGAAGACGGCTTTTGGTCATTAGAAGCACCCAAATACTTGTCCAGCTTTAAAGTCGCCCCATTCAAAGACGCATTAAAGTTCTCTTTTGAGAAGTACCCAAGGAAGAGTTTTGAGTTAAATAAACACCACCTCCCCTTTGGCACTCACGCGTGGGAAAAATATGATAAAGATTTTTGGTTGCCCTACATTCTCAAGTAGATCTAAACCTTTTTTTAATAACCAGTGTGATATTGGGAGTCATGACCCTGAAAAAACTACCCCCGTTAACGATCATAATTGCGAGAATGCCTAAATGCAGCAACTTCTGTAAAACTATTCTGACAATATTTATCAAAGAATATGGAGGAATCTCAAAGCCTCGAATCTTAATACTAAAATCTGTTATGCCGGAGATTCCTATGACGTCTTTCAGAGATTGCTCTGTAAAGCTTGTGTAGTGCTGCAAATCAGCGTATCTCTCAACAATACCCAGAGGATTATTGGCATTAGGCACTACAATTACAATATTTCCGCCTCTTTTCAGGTGTTTATAAAGAGTGACTAAGGTACTCTTATAGCTACTAACTGGCATATGCTCCAAAACTTGAATCAAGATAATCAAATCATAACTACCAAGGCTTTTACCTAATTTCCCCATGTCTTTACCCAAAAATGCCTTTCTTATCTTGGCCTTCCTCTTCAACCTACCAAGAATATTTCTATCTTGGTCAACCACGTCAATATTCCTTACTCCAAGACTATTTAGATACCATGCGGTTTCGCCCATCCCGGGTCCGATTTCCAAGACTGAAATATTTTTTGGATTTACCCTCCTCAGGATATCTGAGAAATTATATTTTACATAGTCCACTTTCCTAGAAAAGGTTTTAGGAGAATACATTTGATTTAGATGACTAATATACTTAGACATTTTAAAGAGTTTTTACCAACAGGGTCCTAAAGTAATTATGAATGTAATGTAGACCAAGTGTGATGTTATTTCTTGTATGCTTCTTCACTATTTTCGTATCGGCCTCCAAGACACTGGCATACTGCCTAGAGGAAATATTTACGCCCGACATTCTAAAACTGGATAGATTAAAAGGCACCAAACCAGGCATTTCTACCCGCCCAAGCTTTAGCCACATATCGTATTCCAAAATAAAGCCTGCAGTTCCTGCAAACGGGCCGAATTTGTTGTATGCCTTCCTAGTCAGAAAGACCGAGGGCTGCATTATGTAATTTACCATGAGCAGTAAACGGTATGAATTTAGCCTAGTTAGAATTTTTTTGTAAGTAACAACCAAGTTGGAAGTTTTCTGTCCCCTACTGTTAATCATATCCCCATAACCTACAAACCAAAGCCTATCACTGGCCTTCAAATATTCATCTGCTACTCTTTTAAATGCTCCATTTTCATAAACATCATCGGCATTTATATAGGCAAGGATTTCTCCCCTCGCCTTTCTAATCCCTGATAAAATAGCGCTAAGTTGGCCTTTATCTCTCCCCGACTTCCAGTGAATAAAGTTTGGGTATTTTTTTGCATATTTCTTAATAACATTCAAAGATCCGTCGGTCGATCCTCCATCCTGAATAATAACTTCTAGGTTCGGGTAGTTTTGATTAAATATTGAATCCAATGTTTTGTCTATATAAGCAACTTTATTTAGTGATGGAATAACAATGGATATTAACGGAAGGTTCTTGTTTTCACTTTTTAACATTTTTGAGGGCTTCTTCTCTCACCAGCTTTTCCACTTTTTTCTCTATTCTTCTTGTGGAAATATAGGCTTTGGAGACCATAGCGATTACCAGAATCAGCCCTCCTACGACCATCATGTCAAAAAGACGTGCGAACTTAAATTCTTTGGCAAATGACTGAAGTAAATCTGGAAAAACTATAGCAACAATTGCAAACGACCAAACTATAAACCAGACAATAATTTCTATTCGATCAATTTCTCCTCTTTTGTAATGAAGTGCCGCAAAATAAACCATGACGAAGGAAAAAAGTAATGTAACGATTTGTAGACCTATAATCATTTAGTTATCCTCCACCTAATAACGTCTCCAAGGACACCCAGGGCATCCAGGAGCGTTACTCCCTTTACACCGTCCAAGTATACTGTTTCAACTGAGACCTCGCAATACTTTAGATTGGACATTCCTACGTTTATTACCATCTCCGTCTCCACACCATAACCTGTAGATTCCCATACTATTTTTTTGTAGGCGTTCTTGGTTAGGGCTCTATAGCCGCAAGGAATATCCGATACGTAGATTTTGAAAAGAAAGGAAATTAAAAGCGAAGCAATTTTATTTCCTAGGTACCTTACCAGAGGAACTCCGTAATTTAAATTTCTAGATCCGAAAACAACATCATAACCTCTATCAAGAGCTTTCAAAAACTTATCTAGATCCTCATTTTTGTGTTGTCCATCTGAATCCATTAAGATGACGGCGTCAGCCCCCGCCGCAAAGGCAGCTTCGCAACCTGTCTTAAGGGCCGCCCCTTTACCGAGATTGGTTTTATGCTTGATAGTCCTTATTTCCATACTACTGGCAATTTTATAGGTGGAATCAGTCGAACCGTCGTCGACCAAAATAATGGGAAGTCCAGAGGAAAGAGCTGCCTTAATAGTCCTTCCAATATGTTTTTCCTCATTAAACGAAGGAGTGACAATAAAAATCTTACTTTTCGACATATTTCAGAAATTCCTTCTCAAACTTTTTCTTAGAAAAAAACCTAGATCTTTTAACCGCCCCCCTGGAAAGCCTTTCCAAAAGCACTTTATCCTCAGTGAGTCTCCTGGTTATCTTTATCAGTTCCCCTTGAGAGTTCCAGACCGCTCCGCTTTCTTTACTAACCGTTTCGGTTAGCCCCCCTCCATTAAAAACTACCGGTACTGCCCCAGCCGCCATTGCCTCCACAACCGTTATTCCAAAATGTTCGAAAGTAATCGGGTCCCTGCCTTTATCCTCTCCATAACCGGTTGCATGCCAATAAATTTTGGCTTTAGAGTAGAGTTTCTTAAGGTCCTCAAAAGGCAAAAAAAGGTGGAAATATACTTTATAACCCTTAGCGTCTTCGCGAATCTTATTTAAATAGTCTGTATGTTCTTTTCCCCCTGCAACTCCGCCTACAAAGTGAAGTTCCCATGTCCTATCTATTAGTTTTTTATCAACCATTGTTTTAAAGCCAGAAAGAAGTATATCTTGTTTCTTGGAATGACCCCCCACAAAAAACCGTCCTACACTCAAAATAATATTCCTTTTTCTCCCCGGCTTAAATTCATGAACATCTATCGGCGGGTAAAGTATTTTTGCCTCCTTATCCAAATATTTTTTGGTCCAATACTTCGTAAACTCAGAGTTGGCCAAAAATAATTCATAAGTATCCAGCCCCTCGCCAGGTTTATACGACGAGCTCCCATATAGCGCCATCTCATAGCGTGGCATGTAGCGTTTTAGATAATTCCAGAGAATAAATCTAAAATTTCGTACCGCCATACTAACAAGGCCAAACCCATTAGACCTCGTATCTTCATCTATAAATATCTTTATTGCTGGGTTTTGTCCATTCGATTTCACCTTTAACCTAAACACACCAACATTGAAATTGTAATCTATGTACCTATCATCCACTCTTACACTTGCATTAGGGGACCCAAAGCTTATCATTTTGAGTGATGTTAGGCTTAGTTGTTCCACAAAGATCCTTAAGATAAGCACAAAGTTTTTAGGAGTATTGGAAAAAACAATAGTATTTTCCTTATCCAACCACCTTCCACCCCTTGTATAAACATCATCTATGGGACTAACTCCACTCTGGATTTCCGGGATAATCAAAAACTTGCGCAAAAAAGGCAATATTTTATCGTACTTTATGAATCCCAAAAGAGTTGTCTTTATCGGAGTTGGAAAATGAACATAATAAATAGATCTTTTTGCATATGAGGGCAAATGATCCATAAAGCTGATGTTTATCATAAGATCATACTTTTTTGTTTTGGGCGAAAGCTTGGAATAGCTCCTTTCGTACCATGCGACCATTTTAACTTTCGACAAATCAACTCCCATTTTTTCCTGAAGTTCCTTTTTGTTTACCTCAAAGTTTGATACCAGATCAACATCGTATCCCCTTTTTGACAGAACCTCGGCCATGACCGTTGCCACCTTTTCTCCTCCTCCAAGGGCGCTTAGCCATTTGTCATATATTGCGATTTTCATTTTTACATTAGTAGCTTAACATCACCATATTTTACCCGACCCGTCCTAAATAGACCAATAAAAAAGGCTGGCAGTACAGAAACGCACACCCTCAATCTGACCGCAAATCTTTTTCTGGCCTTTTCCCAATTTCCCCTAAAATAGCTATAAACGGGAATTCCAAAGGTATCTACAATAATATATTTGAAAAGTTGTCCTAGTGCCTTTGGTCTGGGCCAGTGCTTAGATACAAAAAGAAGTCTGCCTCTTTCTGCATTGAAGATAAAAAAGTCCGACCACTCCTTGGAACTCCCCGCATGTATATGACGAATAACAGATTTGGGATTATAAATTACCTTCCAACCCTTTTCCCTGAGTCTGAATGACAAATCGCCATCTTCATAGTACATAAAAAAAATGTTATCAAAATAGCCAACATCTTCTAGGGCTTTTTTGTTAATAAGTACTCCTGCCCCACAAAATGCCGGAACAATCTCTTCTTTGTCATACTGACCAACATCCTCCTCATAAAATTGTCTGCTCGCAGCTATCATAGCCCCCCTATCTCTTCCCGACCCATCTCTAAAGAAAAAGTTTCCAGCATTTTGGATTAAATTCCTTCGATACCTATCAAGCTGATTCACCGTCAGATTAATGTCAATACTGAAATCTTTAGTGAGCGATTTTAAATAGCCCTTAAAAATCAAGTCGTTCCCCATATATACCTTAAAATCATTCCTTCGAAACGGTTTAATTCGCAATTTGAAATTTATTCCGCATTTCAGTTCACTGTTGATGGGTATAAAAACTCTTTCTTTAAAGAGGCTTCCTGAATCGTGGGGGATAATAAATGGGTAGGGATTAAGAGCCTCGGCAATTTCCGGCGTGGTGAAACCCGAGAAAAAGGCTTCTTCAATTGTGACCGGTAGGTAAGAATCGATCAAAACTAATTTTGCCGCTACGGCTCCCACCTTCCCCTTTTTTTTGTTAAACAAATCGACAAGGGAGGACAGGGTGTCTTCCATCAGTATCGTGTCGTTGTTTACCAGCAGGAATAGATCCCCACTGGCATGCTTCATTCCCAAGTTATTTCCCCTGCCAAATCCTAAATTCTTTTTTGACTTCACAATTTTCACTTCAGGGAAATTCTTTTCTATATAATCAACGGAATCGTCTGTAGAGCCATTATCAACAACCATTACTTCATATAGATTCTTGGGGTAATCTTGAAGAAAGGCTGATCTTAAAAAGTCGTTTAAATACTTCTTTCCGTTATAGTTCAGGGTAATAATAGAAACAAAGTTGGTGTGCATCTGAGTAATTATCTAAAGAAACTCAATATTTTATTCCTTACCCCAGCAAACATCTGCCAAAACCTATAAGCTTTTGATCCCCTTATTCTGTCTAAATCTTGAGTAAGTTGTTTATTTTTTGCTTTGAGGGACAATATTTCAAATTTTCTTTTGCCCCATTCATTAATTACCTTGGGTAAAATTTTAACGTCTGGCTCTTTATATCCAGCTGGTTTTTTGTTACTTGCACTAATAATATATTGGAATACAAGGGCATCAGGGGCATACAACATTTTTCTCAATTCATTTGTTAGACTAAATCCTTGTTTTTTCAAATAATCTCTCGCCAGTTCTTCGGGCAGTCGTTCAATTTTGTGGTCTACTTTTTTAATATAAAATCCAGCATCGTGGAAAAGTCTAATTATTTCAGTATGGGTAAAGAACTTTATATGTGTATTATCCAATAGCCCGATAGGTTCGTATTCCCACTGACCCAACAGAAGCTCCAACCGAATAGTTGAATGGGCAATATTTGGAATCGAAGCTACTACATAACCATCAGGTGTTAGTATTTTTTTTGCTCCTCTCAAAACTTCAAGAGGGTTTTTTAGATGTTCAAGAACATCCGCAAATAACGCAACGTCAAATTTTTCCGCCCCAATCTCCTTGCTCCAGTCGTATACATTTTCTATATCTGCAACAATTACTTTTTTACAAATCTTTGCGGCCTTCTTTGCGTCTTTCCCGTTTAATTCCACACCCCAAACTTCACATTTATAGACTTCCTTCAAAATATTGTCCAAATATCCGGAAGCACAACCGAAATCTATAACCCGCTTGTTTTTACCTACCAAATCTAGAACCTTCCTGTGTGTACTATCCTTTTTCAGAGACTCCGACTTTCTAAAAATTTCCACGTACTTACTCATTGTTGGGGGTTTTCATTCAAATATTTGGATATAGCTTTTTGGGGATCCCCCTTGAAAACAGGTTTGCCGTTTTTTAGATACAAAACCTCATCGCAGAAATTAGCGATTGTATCAAGATCGTGGCTAACATAGACAATTGCTGTCTGGCGTTTCTTAAAACTTTGCATTACCGTCATACATTTCTTCTGAAAATTTGTATCACCCACCGCCAAAATCTCATCAACCAGTAATATGTCGGGGTCAGTATGAACAGCAATAGAAAATCCCAATCTCATATACATACCCGAGGAGTAGTGCTTAACGGGAGTATCAATAAAATCCTCCAGCTCCGCAAACTTCACTATATTCATGTATTGTTTCTCTATCTCGCTGTTTTTTAAACCCAGGATCGACCCGTTCAAGAATATATTTTCCCTCCCCGATAACTCAGGATGAAAACCCGCCCCCAATTCTATCAAAGGAGCAATCCTGCCATAAGTCACAACGCGTCCCTCTTCCGGATCCATTACGCCGGCTATAAGTTTCAGAATAGTAGATTTACCTGAACCGTTTGGACCTATTATGCCCAATGTTTCACCTTTCTTAACCTCAAAACTGACATCCTTCAGGGCCCAAAAAACTTCGGTTTTTTCCGGTTTAAACATGTCAAGGAGAGCCTCTTTTAATAAAAGCTTCTTTCCTTTTCTAAACTTCTTACTCACCTTATCAAATTGAATCGCGTTCATATTAAATCACGTCTGCAAAATATCTTGCTCTATTCTTAAAGAATTTATAACCTAAGACAAAAACTACAACCGAAAAGACAACGGCATAAACAAATGATGGCCAGGCGGGCATCGTTCCATAAAGAATGGTATTGCGGTAAGAATTAATTATCGGCATCATAGGATTAAGATTGAAGAAAGGTACAAAAGCGTGCGGAATGAGTTCCTGAGGATATAAGACAGGTGTGACATACATCCAAATAGTCAGAAAAACTCCAATCACATTTTCTACATCTCTAAAAAAAACATTTGCTGCCGAAAGGAAGAATGAAATTCCCAGAATTAATAAGAAATGAAAGAAAAAGATCACCGGAACAAAAAGCATTGTTAATTTAAAAGAAACTCCAAAAACTATCAATAAAACAACCAAAACAAGACAAGTTAAAAGAAAATCTACCATTTTTGCAAGAATTGTTGCTATCGGAAAAATTTCTCGGGGAAGATAAATTTTAGTAATCAGGCTTGTATTTGAAATAACACTCTGAGTAGCAACGGAAATGCTATTTGCCGTAAACGTCCAAGGAACTAAACCTGTAAACAAAAATATTACGTAGGGTGTACCTCCTGAAGGAATTTTAATGAAATAAGAAAAAACAACCGTTAAAACGATCAAATTAAGTAATGGAACTAGTATCACCCAGGCGTACCCCAATATCGACTGTTTGTAACGGGCTTTAATTTCTCTTTTTACGAGCTCAATTAATAGATCTTTGTATTTCATACAGGTATAAGTTTGACGCTATTTGCCAAAATTATCAACTGAATATATTTTATTCACTTAAGCAGGGTGTAAATCTGGTCTACAACCCTCCTGCTGCTACTCGCATCGTTGTAGGTATGGAATAATTTTCTTGTATCCCTTCGGGCTATTTTATATCCATCTTTTTCTAATTGATTGTGAACTTCCGATAGCAACGAACTCCATGATAGAACTTTCGGGCCCGGAGTAATATCTTTGAACGAAAAATAAAACTCGCGCTCATTACACATATACTCCCGAATGTCATATATAAAAAAAATAATTGGTTTATCAACAAGCAAGTAGTCTATATACACACTTGAATAGTCAGTGATAAGAAAATCTGACATAGACAATAACGGATATATGTCCCCTTCTATATCATCAGTTGTAACAAAAGTTACATTTTCTATTTTTACCTTTGTGCGTTCAGTATTGTGAAAGTGGTGCAGCTTAACAAGAAGGTGTATCTTTTTTGATACAAGTTTATTCTTATTTAACCTTAGGCCATTACTTATCTCTTTGAGCATGGTCTTACGTCCTTCTTGTCTATGTGTCGGCAAATAAAAACCAACTTTCTCACCCTTACCATGGATATTGTCAATAATCCGAGATATACGATTGGGGTTTGAGACTTTTCGGAAAAGTGCATCGTTACGGGGAAATCCTGTAACAACAACTTTATCCGATTTGTCTCTCTGAACATTAAAAACATCGATCATTTTTTTCTTAGTTATTGGAGACAATGAGAGAATACTTGTATATAAATCGTATTGTTCCATTTTATAGGGAAGTACATCCACATTTGTAAACCTTGCTTTAAATAGAAGTTTCCAAAGATTCAGGATAATCACTTCGATATTTTTATGTTTAAAACTCGGGAAAAGTTCTCTAGTTGTTGGTAGAGGGTGTTTATTTAACACCCCAACCTTTTTGGGACCAATCCCGTGCCATAGCTGAATCAGTTTTTTCGACCTATATATACAAAAACTCGGTAAATCAGAGGTATAACCGACACAAAACACAGCAACTCCGGCCCGAAGCGCATACCAAATACCGATGGGACTGTAAAAATAATACACGTTAAAGCCTTTCCGTCTCAATTCCACAGTCAATTTCCTACTTCTAGTGAGCCATACTGCTTTGATATTACATTCATTTTTCACAACATATTCAAAGAGGTATTTACTGTTGCCAGAATATGTTTCACCAAACCACGCCCCAAAAATCCAAAAGTTTTTGTCAACGGGCATCCTAACTGCAATCCAATACAAAACTAGGTGCAATATTTCAAGAAAAAAAAGATGAAGATCAAAAGTTAGTTTATTTTTTGGCATGCGAATAAATATGCTCTCTTAAAAACATCAGGTCATCACATGTATCAACCTCTTTCCAAAAAAAGTTTCCAACGTCGGTATAAGATACAAACTCTTTCTTAGCAAGATAATCAACAATGTTATGCCAATATCCAGCTTTCGGGTTTTCCAAAAGTTTGTTTAAAGACCTTGCAAACAATGTAAAAAATCTTTTTCCTTTAACAATAAATACTCCGATAGATTCCGAACAATCTTTTCTTGCGGGATTTCCTTTTGAGACCGAAGCAACGTGATTGTTGCTTAAAGACACATTCATTGCATCTATCCCGGAACAACCTCTGCTAATAAACAAATTATAGCCCTCTTTATGATAATCAAGTTTTTTCAATATCCCAGAATGGTAATACAAGTCACCATTGACAACTGCTATATCACACCCATTTACATACCTTGCAGCCAAATCTAGGCTTCTTAAGGGACTTGTATTTGCATAGTCTTTATTAAATAACACGGAGACATCTATCTTATGCTTGTTTTTGTTCTTCTCGACAAAATTATTAACTTGATCAAATTTATACCCAGCAACTATTACCACTTCATCAAAAGCCTTTTGACTTAGGGCGTTTTGGATATGCTGATCAAGTAATGTATATCCCCCACCTAAGTCTAAAAGTATCTTCGGCCTGTCATTGACCTGTGGCGCTAACCTACTTCCAATTCCTGCTGCTAGAATTACATATTTCATTATTTATATATCATATGCATTAATCTCATTCCTATGCTACCCAATATCCTCGAATAAACATGGAAAGTAGAATAATCTGTATTATAGCCATCCCGGCTGCCAAGAATTTATAATTCTTTCCAACCAATTGGGTTAGAAGAGGAAAAAGCGGGAAGGCAACCAATACATATCTAGGCATGGAGGATAGCGTTCCTGTTAGAGTAGGTAAAATTAATGCCAGTAAACTAAACCATAAATAGCTTGGTCTAATTTTCTTGAAGAAAACAATTAATAAAGATAATGGAATAGTAGCAAATATAAACTCCAACGCTGCATTGAAAAAGGTAAGAGTGGTAATCTTAACAGATAAAAATATCTTTATATACCTGAAAAGCACTTGTGGTAAAAGGATATAAGCTTGAGCGCTTCTTCCTGCACCAAAACCCGGTTGTGAATTTAAAAAAAGGATGCTGTCGCCAAAGTTTTTATACAGATAAAACATATAAATCAAAATCCCTGCCGGTGCAAGAAGCAGGCTTACAAAAGATTTTTTAAGTTCTTTGCGCCCCTCAATCAAAAAAACAATGGGAATGAATATTCCGATAACCCTTGTCGCCGAAGCCAGTGCTGCAACAATACCAGCCCAAAAATAATTCTTTGTTCTAAAAAGATAAATGCTCCCGACAGCCAAAAAAAGGAAAAGAGATTCCGTGTATATCGAACCGAAATAGAATGATGTGGGAAATACCAAAACCAAAATCAGAGAGAGTTTTGCGATCTTTTCGGAATAATCAAGCCTCAAAAGTTTATAGAAAAAAACCATGAACCCCAAGAAAAACAAATTTGAAAGGATTAATCCCGTATAAAAATACGAAGGGTCTACAAAATACCTAGGGTCAAGTGATAAATCCCTTGGCAAAATATTCAAAAATCTGATCAATATCGGATAAAGCGGAAAAAAAGCTTGAGAAAAAGCTGCTTTATAACCCTCGTATGCAATTTTCAAATAATGAACCCCGTCAAAATTCCCAAACCCCCAGACCCAATTAGGAAGGCCTGTGATTTGTAATACGGTATCGTAGTACGGAAATCTCGCGCCAAAAACTGGTAAAAAATAGGCGGATGCAAAAGCCACCACAAATAATGCTACACGCCAAACCAAAAAATACTTAACAATTTTTGTAAACATTTAAGGTTTCTTTTGCTGTTGCCTCCCACGAATACTTTCGGCCTCGTCCCAAAATCTCGACATGTGTTGGGATTCTGGTTGCAATCACCCATGTTCCGCAGGCTTTTGCTTCCAAAAGAGGCAGAGCAAATCCTTCATACAAAGAAGGCTGGATATAAACGTCAGCAAGATTATAAAGCCCAACCAAATCTTCATCGGGGACGAATCCCAATCGAATCACATTCGTCCAGTCCAAACCTTTTAAGTGTGATAATTCAGGGTGGTCTAAATCCAACTTTTCAATTTCCTTCGCTTGCTTGCCGGCAATTACAAGCTTAATTCCGGCATCTTTACACATTTCAATAAGCCCCGGAATATTTTTGTTGTAATTTACATCCCCCACATACAAAGCAAAACTCTCTGGCAAGCCGTAGCGTTTTGTAATTTCCGTCTTCCATCTTCCATCTTCCATTCTTCTGAAAATTTTTCTAGGAGCAAGGTAAATAACATGAATTTTTCGAGGGGCAATTCCTAAAAACCTTACTATATCCTTCTTTGAGGTCTCGGAAATCGTGATTATAGCATCAACATTTTTCTTAACCAGATGCTTATTAATCAAAAAAAACATTCTTCCCCTAATCCCGGGTGGATAGTGTTTTGGGTAAATTAGTGGAATCAGATCATGAATGGTTATGACAACTTTTTTGCTTGGTTTAAAAAACGGAAGGGAAATAAAAAACGGATTAAACTTCGTATAATGTGTTACATCCGCGTTTTTTGGGTCGCTGACTATTGTCAATTCATTTCTCTCCAGCTTTCCAAGCTCTTTGATTAATGTGTTTGTGTGAACTCCTATCCCTCGTACCGCATCCAAGGAGGGGTTCACCCCAAGCTCAATCGCAACCTTCATATACTCCTATTTTATGCTAAATGAAGCTGATACACCACTTTTACTTAAGGTTTTCCCTTCCATTCCTGGCTGTAGTCTCCAGGGTAAAGCGTATATTCCGTTTCTCTTGCCTCGTCTTTAATGATATCTACCAGCTTTTTGGCTACCCACTCTGGAGTAAAATATGCTTTACCCGATTCCATCTCTTTCTTTTTCTCTTCAAAACTCATCGGGCCAAAACTTGTAAGTGTGCTTCCCAGAGTAATTAGACAAAAATGTGTATTCGATCCCCTAAACTCTTCGGCCAAGCTAAGCGTCAATCCACGAACCGCAAATTTGGTGGCACAATATATACTCCTTCCAGCCATGGGAATAACGCCCGCCCCGGAACCAATACTTAACACCAATGAGTTTTCAGAACGCTTTAGAATTTCTGCCAATCCCTTTATCAAAATAAAATGTGAGCTTACATTTATGTTCATCGAGGTATTCCAATCATCCAAAGTTGTCCCTTCTATTGGTTTGTAAATTCCGATTCCTGCCGCATTTATCAAAATATCTACTTTTCCAACCTCCGCAGAAATTTTTTTGGCTAGGGTTTCTGTTTCCTTTTGATTACTTAAGTCGCAGAGATAACATTTATTTTCTTTTCGCTCTAATTTACTAAGGAGGTTTTGAAGCTCGCTTTCTGTTTTGGAAACAAGAAGTAGTCTTGCATCCTCCTTATCCAGCTCTTTAACCAACTCCCTACCAATTCCTCCAGTAGCCCCAGTAACTACTATAGCCTTACCTTTCAAATCCATATTATTTGTAAATATCCCTCCTATGACCCATCCTTATCACACGAATACCGTTTTTATCAATATCGTAAATCACTCTATAATCGCCAACCCTAAACCTATACTGACCAATACTAACATCAGACAAATGTCTAGAAAACCATGTAGGGCTATCGGTTGAGCAAAAATAATCCAGTTTTGCGAGTATCCTTTCCTGAATACTCGAATCCAATTTCAGGAAATCCTTCGAAGCCCTTGGAGAAAATCTATACTTGGCCATCAACACCTATTTTATACCAAGTTTCTTCTTAATTTCATCAGAAGTCAGATCTTCACTACGAGGCGCCTTTCTGGACTCCTCTATGGATCTTAAATAATTCGGGCTCGAAAGGGCTTCCAAATTTTCAACAAAGTCCTCCCAAAGATCATTGGGAATTAAAACTCCAAGTGGTTCTTGGTTCCTCATAATCCGCATAAATTTGCCTCTATTTTTGGCTTTCCTAAAAAGTCGGGTAATTCCGGCCTGCGCTTCCTGAACCGAGGCAAAATCCTCCATTGTTATAAGTTGTGGCGACATAATATCAGTATTATGACAGACTCCTGACAGAAGTCAAGTACTTAAAATAAGCAATCGGAAAGTGAAGGGCAGAAAAAAAGGACCAAAGGAAACCGCGATACCCATCCAAAAAACCTAAATGGCGAAAGAACAGCTTGGAAAATACAATAATGGGCTTAAAAATTGTAAAATTCAGTAGGGAAAACATATTTTTCGGAGTTTTGGAAACTCTAAGTTCCCGAGCCTTTAAGTCTGTATAGCGGTTGAGCCTCATCAGGTATCTCTTAAGAGTAGGTGAATCATAATGAAGTAAATCTGCACCCAACCACTCGACTCTCCCGTCAACTTTAATTTGCTCATGAACACTCTTTTGGGGAAATCTGGCCTTACCTCTTTTTACCAGGCGAATTTCCCCGTCGGGGTAAACCCCCGCATGAACTAATGGCTTTCCCAAAAAAATGTTTCTTCTGGGAAGAAAATAAGCTGTCACTTCCCCAGAATCTTTGCCCATGCGTCCGTCCCTCTTCTCCAAAAGCCTCTGGTGCCTTTCAAAAAGTTCATTATGCACAGCCGGCGGGTTTCCATTAACGGTCAGTTTGATTTGAGAAGCCAGTTCGGGAGAAACTACTTCGTCCGCATCAAGTTGCAGCACCCAATTACCGGTAACCTTCTCCAGAGCTTTCTGCTTAGTTACGTGGAATATGTCATGATGGGGTTCCAAGAAGACTTTAGCTCCTAATTTTTCGGCAATTTCCCTTGTTTTATCCGTAGAGTATTCATCCACAACGATTATTTCATCGGCGATATTCTTCACCGACACCAGGCATCGACCAATGTTTTCCTCTTCATTACGAACCGCAAGTACCACAGAAAGTTTTTTCATTGTTCGTCTCCGCTTACTATATAAAACGCATCTGTCCTGTTAGGGTATTTTACCAATTTATCAAGATTAAACCGATAACCAAATCTTAATCCCGAATAATAACTCGGTGTAACAACATACACTATCCCATACCCCGGATAACTTTCTATCGGATCCCAGCCCCCAAATTGATATTTGCTAAAAGACCGCACAGTATTATAACTTCTTGCCTCACTTTCTTCATATTTGACGGTTCTCAACAATTCCGGAAGGGGAGTTTTAAGGTAAAACAAGTAAAAAATATAAGGCTGCTGTCTAATTTTATCCATATAGACTTTATAATAATTGGGGTTATCTTTAACATAGCTAACCACATCCTTCATCCCATATTGCCAATCGATAGCATATCCTCTGGCATATTCATCAAAATAATACTTTAAGAATTTAAAAAGTGAGACAAATAAAACAACGACAATCAAGGTAACCATAAAAATCTTTAAATACTTACTCCTAACCAGATTAATTACAGTTAAGGCTCCAAGAGCTGCAATAAGATGCCAGCTGCCGGTCATAAACATGGCTCTAGCCGCATGAGGAGCTTCTGAAGTTACCGCCGCCGGGACAGGCGCCAAGAGCGCCCAGGCAAGAATAATTAAATTGTCTTTTCTACCTTTAATAATTCCCCAAAGAAGAACCAGTACCCCAACGGCCAAGAAAACTATATCTACTTTGTAAAACTCTCCAGTTTGGGCCGAAAGTCTGGGATTCTTATCTCCTGTAACAAATAAATAATCATAGGTGAAATGTTTAAAATATTTTTCTGTAACTGCTTGAAGGGTTCTTTCCTCCGGCGATGAAGTCTGTTTGAACCTTGCCCCACCGAGAAGCTCGGGTTGAATAAACATTAGACTTACAAAGAAAAAAAATGACATCAAACCCGGCAGAAAATACTTCTTCACCTTGACCAAATCCTTGAAATAAAGAAGCGATATCAAAAGCATTATAGTGGGGGCTACAATCTTTGCACTGTGGTATGTTAGTAAATCAAGACCCAAACTGGCAAATCCCAAAATTATTAAGTAGTTCTTCTTGTCAACTCCTCTTAGGATTAGATAACAGCCAAGCATTAAGAAAAACAGTGCAAAATTCAGTTCGTGGTTAAATCTTGAAAAATGAATATTATATGGGGAAACCGCCAGAAAAAAGCTTGCAAGGTATCCCGCAAGCTCACTCTTGAATATTTTTCTAGCCAAGAAAAATATTACAACAACATTTAATACTCCAAAAAAGGCGGATGAGGATCTTACTCCAAATTCATTTAAACCAAATACTGCGATAAAAGGAGCCGTTAAATAAATATGAACCGGATGTTTGTAATCCTCAAACGATTTAAAAACCAAAGGGAGTGTTTTTCCCCATTCATCTTTACCCCAGTGGATTATTGTCCAGGCATTATATCCAACCGCGGCTTCGTCCCAAGATATTGAAGGCGGAACTTGACCCAATTTATAAAAACGCAGAACAAAAGCCAGAAGAATTATCAGAATAAAGAAAATTTTTTTCACTTAAATTGAAAGTTTCCAAAACTAGCAACAGTTGAAAAACCCCACTTATCCATCGGATTATACTTAACAGTATTTCTAAATTCCTGGGGCGGGTACTTTAGGTAATAAAGAGCAAAAATATACGGCTGCGCATACTTATCTGTCACGATACCCTCCCTGGTGTTAACAAAAATCTCCTTGTATTCATATTGCCAATCCGATGAGGTCTTTAAATTGTAGTTGCCGACAAAATCCCGGAAGTACAACCCGAAATAAAAAAGATAAATTACCACGGCAATCGGTAAAACAAATCTTCTCATAGACACCAGGCCCAAAGCAGAGATTGAAGCAAACGCAAACGCCATTAAAATTGCGCGTAAGGCGTGCGGCGACTCTTTGGCAATGCTTGCAGGAATAGGGGCAAGAACTAAAAAGACCAAAAAAAGCCAAACAAGTTTGTTTTTACTTTTCAAAATTCTCCAAACTCCTGCGAGAAATAACGGCAGTTCTATTAAATACAGCTGTCCCCAATCCGGCACTTGATGTCGCACGTTCGCGTCGCCTTCCAGAAAAAGGAATCCAAAATCAAAATGCGAGAAATAACTTTTGACAATGGCAGCGGGGTTGGACAATCCAACTGTTGCCAGCCTCGCAGCTCCCGCGTCAAGGTAAACTAATCTGGCAATGGGGATCAAACTCATAAGAAAAATGCCCAAGGCAATCAGCTCCAATTTTACGTTCTTATGCCTCTGGGTAAGCGCCCAAAAAACTATAAAAAGGGGAATAAGAATTCTAAAGGAGTTATAGCTATAAATAGCAAGAACAGCCGCCAAAGCCGCAAAAATAATAAACAATTTCTTTCTTTTGTAAAGCTCCAGGAAATAAATAAACAGTAAAAAGAAAAAAAGTCCTGCCACTGCCTCGTATCCAGTCCTTGAGAATATAAAAAGCCAGGGAGACACTGTCAGAATGAAAGAGGCTATTAGTCCGGTTTTCTCATCCTTTGTAATTCTTACAACTAAAAGATATGTGAGAACAACAACTCCCAGTCCGTACAAAACCGCAGGCAAACGAACCACCATATCACTCAACCCGAAAATTCTGGTCAGAATAGCTACACTATATATATAAACCGGTAGTTTAAACTCCCCAAATGCCCTAAAATGAAGGGGAAGAGTCTCTCCCCACTCATCTTTCAAATCAGTTGCAACAGCGTAGGCATTGTATCCGATTGAGGCCTCATCCCAATAAACAGAACCCGGGATTTGGGTAATTTTAAATAACCTGGTTATTAAAAAGAGAGCCAAAACTATTCCCAACAAATAATATTTTTTCATTTATTCAACATTCACTATTTCAAATGCCCTTGTACCATCCAGAAAGTCTACCGTCAGAAGTTTTGGATAATTCTCAGGAAAATCTCCGGGCTTGCCTACAAATAGCATTTTCTTTCCCCTATTTTCGCCTTTGATGTCTTCAAACCTTGTTCCCGTATCTCCGAGATCCGGAAAATAGAATTTATCAAATCTCAGAACCCTCACCCAATCGTAGGTTTCAAATCTATTCAAGTTTGAATCATTTTGAAACTTTCCGGGATCCCAATCCATAAAAAAGAGCGTGAACATGTGGGGCTCGCCATAATGGCGGCTGAAAACTATCAAATCATATTCCCCATAATGGTCTTTGATATAGCCAACTACCTGTTTATACCCATATTGCCAGTCTCTGGAGTAGAGTTTCGGGTATATATCATAATAATTATTCAAGTATTTTTGAAAACTTATCGCAACCAGCATTGCAAAAACAAAAGCCGTAACTGACCTTAAAATCTTGCTTTTGTTTTTTACCGCCAGGCAGAACCAATACATTCCTATGGCCGTAACTATCTGATAGGGCACAACCGCAATGAGAGTCCTTAGAGCATTTGGAATGCTATCTACCGTCACCGAAACCGGGACAAAAGAAAGAAGTATCCAGGCAATTAGTAGCCACCTATCCCTGAACTTATTTCTGAATAAATAATAAAGACCCATTAAAACAAATGGGGCTTGCCAGAAATATAGTTCCCCCACATTCTGAACATGGTGCTGTTTATGCCCCGCCCCATTTATAAAAAGAAAACTTGGAGTGAAGTGGGACAAATAATTTCCGGCTGAAACAAAAGCAAAATGAGTGACTTTATTGTGAATCAACCGAGGCAATGGCTCGGGTAGATTAGTACTGCCACGGGCTTTATTGATTCTTTGGATAAAACCTGAATCATCCACAATGCTTACAAGTTTGAGGCGGGCCGTTGCCTCCCCGCTAAGCCAGAAGTTAAGAAGCGGAATTAAAGATAAAGCAAAAAGTAAAAGGCAAAGAGTAAAAACCTTGAGATTTTTAAAAACATCTTTTCTATAAACTAAAAATAAGACAGACAAGAATAAAGGTACAAACACACGGGCTGAATTATACGTATAAATTGATATCACAAACGGGATAACCGAAAAAAGCCACCACCTCGGTTTCTCAAATCCCTTAATCAATAACCACACCCCAAGGGTCACCCAAAAAACTGAAAACGAGGACTCAAAGCTGGCCCTGGTTAACTGTATATGCCAGGGAGAAATTGCCAAAAGAAAAGCTGATATTAATCCCACCCATTTGTTCTTGAATAACAAACTGGCCAAGAAATATACAATCAACACAGTCAAAGTTCCATAAACTACCGGAGTAATTCTTACCCCAAGCTCATTAAGGCCAAAGATTGCTATCCCCGGTATCGAAGCATAGATTTGTGCAGGAAGTTTGTATTCTCCATACGACCTGAAATGGACAGGGAATTTCTTTCCCCACTCATCCTTGCCAGTCTTTAAAATCGAATAGGCATTATATCCGATTGAAGCTTCGTCCCAATTTAAAGACGGCGGGATTTCGGTAACTTTGTAAAACCTCAGCCCAAAAGCAAGACCAAGTATTACGCCCAGTATTAAATACTTTTTCAAAAATGTTATCATACTTACTAGATGGCTAAAAAAATAGCTCCTCCTCTGATTATACTATTTACCGTATGTATTTTTTTCTGGAAAGTAATCTTTCGAGGAATGGTGGCTATGCCGGGGGACCTTCTGACAGGCGCGTACTACCCTTGGCTGGAATATAAATACGGATACCAAGTGGGGGTTCCCGTTAAAAATGGCCTCATCTCTGACGTTTTTTCCCAGTTTTATATTTGGAAAAAGCTCATAGCAGAATCATACTCCAGTCGAAGTCTTCCGCTCTGGAACCCCTATTCATACTCGGGCTATCCCCTTCTTGCCAACTTTCACTCGGGTGCTCTTTACATTTTCAACCTTCTTTTCATTCCATTCAAATTCAACACGGGCTGGAACTTATTTGTTATAAGCGGAATTCTTGGGTCTGCTCTGTCAATGTTTCTACTGTTAAAAACATTTAAATACGGTTCTTTCCCCAGTTTAATCGGGTCTCTAGCCTACGCCTTTTCCGGATATTCAATTGTCTGGATGCAATTCGCTACGGCCGGACACTCTCTAATTTGGATCCCTCTCCTTTTGTTGGCAGTGGAAAAATATTTTCAGCACAAAAACACTCGCTGGCTACTTTTAACCTCTCCCCTCCTTTTTTTGCTGACAACAGCCGGCCACTTTCAAATTACGATATATGGATATGTTCTCTGCACGGCCTATTTTCTATTTAGGTTTTTTACAACTCCCAACAGAAAAATCAGGGATTTAGTGTTTTTTGTTACATCAATAGTTCTTGGAACGGGGATGGCAGCTATTCAGCTTCTACCGACACTCGAGTTATCTTCACTGTCCGTTCGTTTCAACGAACACTATATTGATGGTTTAAATTACGGACTAATCCCCGTTAAAAACTTAATTACACTCTTTGCGCCCGACTTTTACGGAAATCCGGTAACGGGAAATTACTGGGGATTTTGGAATTACCACGAAACTACAATATATGTGGGAATATTTACTCTCATAGCCCTTGTCTGGTCGATCTTTAGTCTCGGCAAGCTGAATAAAAAAGAAAAATTCTTTTTGGCAGCCGGTATTGTTGCCTTACTCCTAAGCTTAGACACCCCCATTGGGAAAATTATCTATATCCTAAAAATCCCAGGACTCTCAACAAGTGCAGCAGGAAGAGTAATAGCAGTCTTCTCCCTTTCAACAAGTATTCTTCTGGCAGCCTTTATGCAAAAGATTAGAACCCAATCCCTTAAGTCAATTCTTTTTAAGATTTCTCCACTCTTGGCAGTGTTTGCTTTTACCGCTCTGGTTACTCTTGTTTTAAAATATAAAGATCCTGCTAACACACTAATAAATATAATCTTCAGAAATATGGTACTCCCTTCCTTCCTAACTTTTACATCTGTCCTTTTATTAATCTTCAAAAAAAGTAGATTTTTCTATATTCTTTTTATACTGGTTTTAATTTTTGACTTATTCAGATTCGGATGGAAATACACTCCTTTCGTACCCGAGAAGTTGGTTTTTCCCAACACCGAAGTTACTGATTTTCTGGAAAACCAAAAAGGGATATTCAGAATAGAAAAGGTGTTTGGTGAAATAATGCCACCCAACACTTGGACTTATTACCACCTCATGAGTCCATCAGGATATGACCCTATGGCCCTAAGCACCTATACAAGACACTTTTATAAAGACTTTGTTGGTATAGAAAACGCTTCATCCCGCTACGCGGAAATACGTCTTTACGATTCAAAAAAATTAGGTGATTATAACATCAAGTATCTGCTCGCAATTAAAAGAGATGAGAAAGGAGTAATCCCCGGCAACAACATCGACTATCGAATTGACCCTGATCAGTGGAAAAGAGTATTTGAAACAAAAACGGTAGCGGTTTTGCAAAACTCAAACTATAAAGAGAGATCATACCTTGAATCTGAAGGCAATCAGAAGAACCCCGGTTCAGTCACAATAGAGAGCTACCTTCCCGAGAAAGTTTTGATAAACTACGAAACCACCACGCCTTCAAACTTGATACTGCTAGATACCTGGTACCCGGGATGGAAAGCTACAGTTAATGGCCGGGAAGAGAGTATTGAGAAATATAACGAAATATTTAGAATGGTTCGTGTCCCCAGCGGCTCGGGTAAGGTTATCTTTGAATACCAACCGGAAAGTTTCCGATACGGTCTTTATATCTTTCTCGCTTCTATAATAATCTGGGGAGTATTATTTAAATCTTCTGTCCTTTCTCACCCCAAGATTATGTAGATAGAGGGCCAAAATAGTAAAAAACCCGTCAAGAATAAATTTTGTACCTTTTAGAAATTGTATCGAAGATGCCCTTTCATGATATCTTGTGGGGATGGCTATTTCTCCAATTCTAAATCTATAACTTATCGAAGAAACTGTCATTTCCTGATCAAAACCAAAGTCATTGGAGAATCTTTGGAAAGGGACTCGTCTCAAAAGAGCGGCTGAATATGCTCTAAGGCCAGAAAAGTGTTCCGTAAAATTAACCCCCAAAAGAATGTTTTGAATAAAGCAAACTATTCTATTTACATAATACTTTATAGGTGGCATTCCTCCCTCAATTGCCCCCTTTTTGTTTGCAATTCTGCTTCCGAACATAAAATCATATCTTCCCTCAATTATTGGCTCTATCAAGTCCTCAATTCTCGTTGCATCATACTGATAATCCGGATGAAGCATTACAACCACATCAGGCTTAAGCTTTAAGGCTTCCCAGTAACAAGTCTTTTGGTTCCCTCCATAACCGAGATTATTACTGTGTTCAAAAACTCTAATACCCAATTTTTTTGCAATCTCCGGCGTATTATCCTTGGACCCATCATCAACCAAAATAATATTTTTCCTAAAGACTTTGGGAATCTCTTTATAGGTATCCCTTACCGTCCTTTGGGCATTATAGGCGGGCATGACAATTACTACTTTCGGATTTTTTTTCATTGTAATCTATCGCAGTATACGCTCCCCAGCGGGGATGACAAACACTTCTGCCGTGGATTAGTCGAGTAGCCTCTAAGGGAAACTTCTTCACTCAAGTCTTTTAGTTCAAACTCAAGTTTAAGTTTGTGTTCATCTACCTGTTGCTGGGAAATAGCTAAAGGGTCTCCCACCAGAATTTGGTCTTTATAGACATCTTCTTTCCAGTTAATCGCCCTGACCTCTACATTATCGATCTTGTATTCTTTTTCGTAATCAACCGACGAATAATACTTATCCAAAAAAGGTTCCCCGATCTCTTTTTGAAATAAAGCCGGGTCGTATCTTCGATAAAGGGCAGTTCTGACACCAATAGAGATATCTCTTGATAAATCTACTACAAACTTCTCGTTCTGTCTTTCTTTTGTTATCTTAATAAGTTCCGTGCTTGAAAACCTTACGGTATCCGACCTTTCAAATTTATATAGAACAAAATAGTTGACATAAAAAGACAACAAAGAAATAAATAACATAGCCAAAAATATAGTGTACCGAAGTGTTTTTTGTTTAACCTTTGACAAAAGAACCCAAATCCCAATTGAGATTACTATCGAAAATGTCCAAAGAAGCTCAAAAACCCTAAGACTGTAAAATGGATCTGTAGTAAGCGCTGCAGGTATTGGGGCAATAAGGGCTAGGAGAAAAAGACTTTTAACAAATCCATCTTTATAATTTCTGATCAAATAGGCAAACCCGAAAAAGAAAGGAACAACCATCCATCTATAGAACACGCTCAAGTCGGGCATCGATCTTGATACCTGATCATCCGGTTCGAAAAACAGACTTCTCGGAGAAAAGTATTCAGAATATTGACTCACAAATTCTCTCACTACCGGTATCCCCCGATTAAAATAGGTAACCTGATCAAGTCTTCTGGTAAAAGCTCCACTTTTAAGAATAGCCAAATGCGGAAGTTGAGTCAGACCGAAGATCACTAAACCGATAAAAAGCAACTTTTTGCTTTTCAAATAAATCTTATAATTAATTAAAACAAAACCGGTCAAAAGAAGAATGCTTAGTATCCTCTCTGAATAGTAAGCGTGTGTCGCCAAACCAAGTAGAAATGCGGCAAGTGGAAAATACGCGGTTTCTTTGGCAGATTTGAGTAAAAAGTAAAACCCCGCTATAAAAATAGCAAGCCCGATGTTTGCCTCCGTTCCCATCCGGCTGAAAAAAATCGCCCAAGGAGAAATTGTCAAAACCAAACCAGCAAGAAGTCCAAGCCTGCCTCTTATTATCAGAAAAGTAAAAAATACCACCGCTATCCCGGAGAGGGCCGAAACTATTTTTACAGCAAATGCCGTCGGACCAAAAGCCAAAACTGGGATGGTTGTCAAATAAGTGTAGATTGGCGGTTGGTAAGAACCGAATGACTTAAAAATAACGGGTATCGCCATACCGTAACGGTCCTTGCCGGTTTTAATCAGCGAGTACGCATTATAGCCTTCTGAAACCTCGTCGACATTCAGGCCAGGAGGAACGCTCCCAAGCTGCCAAAGTCGGAGTATCCCCGCAAGCAGCAAGACTCCAATAAGTAATAACAGTATTTTCAGTTTCACAACCATTTTTTGGCAATCCTTGTTACTCCCAAATATAAAACTGCCACAATAAACGGAAAGGTCAAGATTGGACCTAAATCATATCCGGGAAAAGCGAGAGCAGATATCAATAATGAAAGGGCAAAATAAAAAACCAAAAACCCAAAAGAACCTGAAAAGATAGCTATCAATCCAACAATGAAAAACGGCAGGAGAACAAAAGAAAATTTCTCAAACTCGTTCACCCCCGCCCTTTCTCTGGGATGATTTGCAAAAAAATATAAGTTAGTGTCCAAGTTATAAGACAAGTTTTTTAAATACCTGGATATATAGGGAGAAACAGAATAATTTAGATAAATCCCGATTCTGTTTTTGTAGATCCTTCCCAATCCCTGAGCATAGTATTCGTGCCTGTGTTCGATTCTATCTTTTTCAAGCGGCGAAACATACAAAAGATTCGTATCAAAGGTGGTTTTCAAAAGGAAAGATCCCAAAACCGCTAATAAAACAAGGCTGGGAATCTTTAAATTAAATACCAAAAGAAAACTAAGAACCATTAACCCAAGACCTAAAAATGGCGAGCTCCCCAATATTCTCCAGATCCACGCATTCCCTAACATTACAAGAAAAAAAATTATTAACTTTTTATTCATACTCTAATACATATACTACAATCCTATTGCGTAGAAAGCAGGGGCAGTTGTTTTGAAATAAAATGTTTTAATAATATCGGCTTGCTTTGAAATATCGATAGGCAGACTCCAGGGACTGGCAATTATGAGAGTCTTTTTAAGATTTTGATCGCCTGGCCAAAAAACCGCACGGATTGAGAATTTACCAAATTTTGTTTCCCTGACCAGCTGATCCCCCTCTCTATATTCTTTTTGCATTTTATCCGGCGGGTAATGTCCGTAAAATGCAAGATAATACTGGGTTCCTGTTCCTATCCAGGGCGCATATTCTCCAAACTTCGGGTCAAAATAAATTGCATCATATTTATCGTAATTTTCCCAAGCATAAAGAGCCACTTCGCGGAAGGGATAATGCAATGCCTCACTCCTTTCAATGGCATAATTGACAGCATAGCGTTTAATGAAATAGCCTAAATTTAGAGTAAGTAAAATTAAAACCAATATTAGGGTAACTTTACCGAAGCGTTTGTAAAACCAGTAAACTCCTACTGCCGAAACCACATTAAGCATGGTAAATGCTGCTATTGCCCTGTGGGGGCTATAATCCTCAAAAGTAAGTCCGCTTGGAATCATGGCAATGATGATCCAGGCAAAAACAAAGAGAGCATTGCCTCTATTTTTCTTGCCTGCCTGCGCAGGCAGGTCTTTGAAAAGCAAATAAGCCCCGATTAATAAAAACGGGGCAACAACGGGGAAAAGCGGCCCGATATCCCTTTTGCCGTTGGTCATGTCAAGTCCGTCCAAAAAAAGATACTTTGGATTAAATTGTTTTATGTAGCGTTCCGATGCGACAGTGATTAGTTTAACCATACTTATACTACCCACCGTCTGGTCTTGGGTTATAAAAACCGCTTTTGTCCTATTACTTGCGTCCGGATCCGTATAGATCATGTAATAGAGCGGGGCGCTGACTATTAGGAATACTATTAGCGCTTTGAATAAATATTTTTTCGCATCCTTCCAGAAAAAGACAATATAGGTGAGTAAAAATATTGGGACCAACACGGCTTGGGCAAAATAAACATATGACGATAAGGCAAGAAGCAAAGCTCCCAGAAACACCCTTTTCCTTTTAAGAAGGAAAAACCCAAGAAGCATTAAAAATATTCCTGCCTGATTTTCAAAACTCTTCCGTGAATAGAAAATTTCAAAAGGCGAAATTGCTGTCAGGAATGCTGCAATAAGTGCTATCCCTTTACTCTTCAGAAATTCATTGGCAAATAAATAAACCCCTGAAATAATTAAAGTTCCAAATAAAGCTCCGGTTATTCGTATCGTTACTTCCTGCCAACCAAATATTTTGTAGGCAACTACGGTTGCATAAGTATAAAAAGGGGGTTTGTAGTCATTTACCGATTTAAAAATAAAAGGATAGGGTTCCCCGTAAATATCTTTTCCGGTTTGGGAAATTGAAATTGCATCGTAAAGCTGGGAAACCTCATCATGTCCTAAGTGAACCGGATATTGGGCTAATTTATAAAATCTCAAAAGGGCTCCGAGAAGTAAAATAGCCAGAAGAACCAGAATGGATTTCCGTACCATGCTACTATTATATATAATTTGACTATGGAAGAAATACTCATGGGGACAATTGTTGTTTTTGTCCTATTCACCCTAGTTTCCTACTTTCTTTTTGTTCTAAAAGTACCCTTCCTTATAATTCCCTTGGTTCTTCTCGCTGCTATTTTTGGAGCCAGACCGCTCATAAAAAAAATCAGGCAGATTAAGATTAAATTCAACCTACGAACCGTGCTCATACTTCTTGTTTTTACTTTGGGAATTGCAGGGCAGCTTGCAGTAATTTCCCCCAGCGGCATATTTAAAAACGGAGAGCTTTTGTTCTGGAGCTCTCACGGACATGACGCTTCCTGGCATATAGCCCTTATGGATGAATTCAAAAGAGGTTCCCCTTTTCAAAATCCCAGCTTTGCCGGAGAAAGATTGGTTAATTATCATTACTTTTCCGACATTGCCCCGGCAATGATAAGCAAATATATACCCCTGAACAATCTTGATCTCTACTTCAGAATTTTTCCCTTCTTCTATTCACTTCTTTTGGGTGCATCGGCTTACTATCTGACAAAAAAAATTACGGGAAGTTTTTCTGCGGGCCTTTGGGCAACAATATTTACCTATTTCGCCGGAAGTTTTGGCTATCTGATCGGGAAAGGTGAAAGTGTCTTTTGGGCAACCCAACCACAAAGCTCCAGTCAAAATCCTCCCCAAATTATTTCAAACTTTTTGGTTTTGGCAGCTATATATTTTGTCTTAGCTTTAACAAAAAAGGGGGGCAAACTTACTTACACAATTTGTATACTTCTTTTTGGAACGCTGGCAAGTTTTAAAGTTTATGCCGGAGCAGTTCTACTTCTTTCCCTTTTCCTCACAGGTGTTTGGCAAGTTATAAGAGAAAGAAAGTTTCAACTACTTGGACTTTCTATTCTCAGCGGCATCCTGACGGCAGTTTTATACTTTCCGAATATTTCGGGATTTACATCCTTTCTTATTTTCCAACCCTGGTGGTTCATAAGAACAATGATCGTGGAACCTTCCAGACTCAACCTTCTTGATTGGGAATTAAGACGCCAAACCTACCTATATGAACATAATTACAAAAGAGTAATATTCCTCGAAGGCGTTGGATTTTTAATATTCTTCTTCGGAAATTTGGGAATGAGATTAACAGGAATTTATGAATTTCTAAAAACTAGCCTTATCATTAAATTGGCAATTGTTATTTCCTTGATTTCTCCCCTTCTTTTTCTGCAAAAAGGAGTTGCAGGTAACACGAGTCAGTTTTTACAATGTTTTATTCTCCTTTTTGGAATCCTGGCAGGAATCGGAACCGCAAAAATCACTTCCAAGTTTAAATTCCTAATTCCTCTAATTATTATTCTCATGATCCCCACACAGGTAGGATTATTATATGAATTCTACAGCAGATCGGCGTTTGCAAAGATTTCAGCCCCAGAACTCCAAGCGTTAAGATTTGTAAGTAAAAACACTCCAAAAGAAAGCATTATACTTACTCCTCCGTATAATCAGTACTTAAACCTTGGGGGAATAACTCCAAATATCTGGGACTGGTCGGACACTTCATATGTAGCAGCATTCTCGGGAAAAAGAACTTACATGGATGATTCAGAACAGGCAGATATTATGGGATACAAATATATTCCAAGGCTGGAAACCAAAAAAACGATCTTTGAAAGTATAGATATCAAAAAAGTCAAAGAAGCAATTACCCAGACCAATGCAAATATTATCTATTATCCCAAAGCCATGGCTCCTAAAATAGACTTAAGTGGCATTGGTCTTACCAAAATCTTTGAGAACCAGCTCATAGAAGTCTGGAAAGCCAGCTAGAATAGATTGCTTTTATCACTCCTAGTTTGCTTTGGGGTTTGTGGAAAGTAACAAGAGAAATTCCTCCATCCTGCTTTTCTAAACCAAATGCCATTTGTCCGACCCACGCAGGTTTGCTCAACGTATAGTAGACTCCAAGTACTTCCTCCTCATCCCCTGATGAATTGGAAAGAACAAGATTGTATTTCTTTCCTTTGGAATCGGCAATTGGATCAAATAAAAACTTTATATAACTTCCGTCTTCAACATTTGCTCCATTGAACTTAATTTCCCTTAACATTTCCCCTTGGTCGTTATAAAGATCAAGGTAGAAGTCTTTTTTATTCTTAAGATTGGGGTTTTTTATAGTCATGGCAATGCCGGTTAGTTGACTTTCTTGCGATGTAAACTCCTGGGAAATTGTATATTTACCATAGATGTTTTTTACTCTTTCAAGGGGTGGCTGAATATCATATGGGATATATCTAATTCCCAGCGCAAGAATTCCGGGTAAGACAAATACGGAAAATAATACCGTTATTACCGTCAACCAAATCATTTTTTTCATTGTTTTTGTTTGAAAAGCCTATACGTCAAAACCAAACTTCCTCCTGCAAATATTGAGTGGAAAATCATCAAAAGATTAGCAGGGTCATAGATCTTTTGGATTACAACAAAAGGAGTCGGCAACAAATCAAAGTAAATCGAGTAAGCACGAAGAAGTCCCAACGTCATGAACCTATCTTGATAAAGAATGGGAATTGAAAAAGAAAATACAGCCATAACAAAAATCAATAAGCTTAAATACGGTTTTTTAACCGCCATGATTACCAGAAACGGTGCAAGCCAGAGAAGCCACTGAACATGGAACAGGGCAAAGGAAAAGATGATAAGAAAAAGAACTACCCAGTAGTTAAATATGTTCATCTTTTTGTCAAATATAAGTCCGTAGAAGAAAAGAATTGAAACTCCCAAGGTTACAAATTCCGATTTAAATATTCCGGTTGAAAGGCCTGAAATCAGGGCCGAGTTAACAAAGGCTGTCGAGAAAAAAGGAGCACAAATAGCAAAGAAAATAACCAAAGGCGTAACACTAAGAATCAATTTTTCTTTTAAATTTTTGCCGTATAGAAACAAAAAAGGAATAAACAAAAGCGGGTAGAGCTTAAATCCTGCGGCAATTCCGAGAGAAACCGCCGCGGGAAGCGGTTTTCCCTTTCTAAGCAAAAGAAAAGAGAGAAGTGTTAAGGCAACCGGGAAAATATCAACATTGCTGTAGGCATAAATAAGAAATATCGTGAAAGGATTAAATAACCAGAGAGTAAAAGCCAGGTTTCCTTTCTTTTTATCTTTAAAAAACTTTCTTATAAGATATGCCATGCCAATGTCCAATAGAAGATAGGGCAGCTTAAGAACAACAAGATATTTATAAATGGAGGGGTCAATTACAAAAGCATTTGACGAAGCATTGGCAAGCCAACCGTCAAACCCTTTTCCTAAAATCGGAGAAACTATTGCTTGGTAACCCCCTGTAACAAAATAGGTAAGAGGAAAATATACAAACTCTTCTTTAAAAGGAAGGTTTTCTTTGTTATTTACGAGGTAGGAATAAATATCAGTAACTCCCTTTTTAAGAAAGGAGGACTGGAAGTTGAAGGTTTTTATATCCGGATGAAAATAAAAAGCGGCAACCAAAAGCCTCAAAACTATTGCCAATACCAGTAATTTTTTCATCCTTTCATTCTAACACTTTATATATATTGACCCCACCATTCTCAAAAATCTTGTTCATCAGATACTCGCCTTCCGCCATCGGAAGCTGATAGATTTTGGGTAGGTAAACATATTTTATATTGTTATCTTTCAAAAATTTGTTGGACCAAGACAAATCTTTCTCGATAAAGAATCTTGTTGCACCTTCAAGTCTTTCTTTATGGTTGGTGTTGAGTACTACCTGCTGCTCCACATCCTCTATAAAAACACTTTTTGCGGAATGCGCCGAAACGTAGGCATTGTCCGCATAAACACTTAGAGGATACGGATCTTTAAATCCGGATCTTGCCCCTTGATTAAAAGGGTGTTTTAAAACGATTCCGTCATCTTGAGTTGAAAGAAATTTAAGGCCGTTATATTCACCTACGGATAAATAGGCAGGAGGGTTTGGATAAAGCCAGCTTCTGAATGTTGCAGCAGAGCTGATAGGGGTAATAAGAATTACGATAACTGCAATCCAAAGTGGCAGCTTCCTGACTGAAACTGCTGCAAAAAGGCCTGCAAAATACAAAAAGTAATAGAAAAACTGAACTATATTCCAGGGGTTTCCTTTCTGGGTAAAAAGAAGGGGAGGAATGAAAGAGATCACCATCATTGAAAGAATGAACATGGGCAAGTCCTTGCCCATATTCTTCCTGTCAAACTTCCAAAACCCAACTACCCTTGTTCCAAGGTTGCCAACAAAAAAGATAAGAAAACAGATAAATTCCAAAGCAATTAAATACGGCCATTTACCCTCGGCAAGATATGCAAACCTTCTGAGAGTAAAGTTGGGGATTCCTACCCTGTCTCCCGCATCAATCATAGTATTAATCAGCCAAAAAGGATTAAATTGCAAAAGTCCCAGCGATAATCGGTCTTGTGTCAGAAAAATTGCCAAAGTTATCAGGGAAGAAAAAATAAATACGGGAATTAGTTTTTTATCTTTATCTATAATTAGTCTCTTAGCTGTTAAAACAAAAAGTCCCCCCAAAAGTATTACTCCTGCATAGACCTTGAATCCGATTAGAGTTCCGGATAAAACGATTATTGCAACTGCTTTGAGAAAACCGCCCTTTTTAATGTAGGAATCAATTAGCAGGATGCAAAAAATGATTATCACCAGAGAAATTGCATAAGGGGGATTAAGATTCATCGATACCGGCTGATTGGCCCAAAATGTGGACTCCCCGCCGATTTGTTCGTGCTTGATCAAACTGGCAATCCAGCCAAAACTGCTTGCGAAGAATGCGAAAAAAACCGCGAGATAACTTACCAGTTTATCTTTAAATAAGACTTGGGCTAGCTTATAAGTCCCGATCCCCAATGCAACCGACAAAATTACAGGTAAAAACCTGTAGATAAGAAAATTACTGGGAATTCCAAACTTGTGGATGATTGCAATCAATAAATCATAAAAGTAGTGGTAGTTTGTCAGAGGAAATCCTGCAAGGCCCGGGTTTTGGGGAATAAAACTTTTGGTAAGCTGCCCCACAAGTGCCTCATGCCAAACTCCGTCTCGGGCCAAAGGACCCCAGTAGCCAATTCCGAAATCATACATCGCCCCACTTCTAAACATGGCAACCCCTTGGAATACGGTCCCGAGGATTGTCAAAATTATAGGAATAATCATGCTTTTTTAACTTTGGGAAAGTGGTAGTAAATGTAATACACCCCTACCGCTACAAAAAGAGTTTGCAAAATGCTTCTTGACCCATTCAGGTCAAAATTAATCCTCAAACTCTCCCAAATACCCGGAGCATTTTGCAAAGAGGGAACAATTGGAGAAAAGAGCCGGGTGGAAAGACCCGGATCAAAGAAAGTAACCAGTCCCAACCAGCTTATAAGAGAAAGAAGAACTAAAGGCCAGTGGCTAAGTTTTGATTTGACAAGGTCAATTATCAGAAACGGCGTAATCCAGGTAAACCACTGAGGATGATAGTGGGTAAAGATAAAGAAAAGAAGAATCAGGATGAAGAATCTCTTCCAGAGATCTTCCGGCTTTGCCGCAAAAAAAAGAAAAATAAGGTAAAAAAGAATTATCAATAAAGGAAAAATGACAATCGATTCTCCACCTGAAATGGGTAGAGCAGCATAGAAACTTTTTGTAGTTTGTCCTGCAACAAGAGCGGTTGCCCTGAATCCGAACGATCCCAGGAAGGGTAATATTATCAAAGCATAGGTTCCAATCCCAATCCCAATTGCTTTAAATCTATCAATCCATTTCTCCCTGATAAGAGCAAGGGGAATCAAGAAAAGAAACGGGAATATTTTAAATGAAGCCCCTAACCCCAACAGAAAAGCCCCCCAAAGGAATTTATCCTTTTTGACTACCAAGTAGAGAGCAAGAACCGTAAAAAATGTGGGAATAACATCAAACTGGCCCATCATATAGGTTGCATACAAATTAACCGGGTTAAATACCCAAAAAACCAAGGCAAAAAGTTTGCTCCTCGGCTCTTTGAAAAATGAATAGAGTAGCCAACCAATTGCTATATCAAACAGAATATATGGAATTTTAAGGGTTAGAAGAAGTAGATTAAGTTGCCAGTCACCTAAAACTTTGGGAAGATCAAAAATGAAATTATGCAAGATCCCCCCGCCGAAAGGCAAAGTTAACAAGTGGGTAATAGGTCCAAGGGAAAAATACATTAACGGAGGGTAGATAAAAAGATCTGTTGGATAAATTTTGAGAATGGGATCTCCCGCCGGAAGGCTTCCCAGATAATCGTAGAAATTTAGGATATTCCCCTTAGAAATTACTTCACCCGCATAGTAAAAAGCCTTAATATCGGGATGGAACGATCCCATGGCCAAAAACAAACGTATTGTAACCCCCAAAACTATAATAAAAACAATACTTTTCTTCATTGTTTCTTAAATCCTAATATTTTTGGCCTAAGGCTAATTGTAACGGCAAAGACAAGACTAAGTAAAGAAACTATATTCCCAGCTCTTCTGACCGGCGTATCCGTAAAAAAAGTCCCTTTGGAAGGAATCAGGCCGCTTTTATCGGGGGTCGCCCCCTTCCAACCCGGAAAATAGTTAATATATTCCCCATCGCTGGGAACATCTGGAATAATATGACCGAAGTTTGGCCAATAGTCTGCAATTGAAGCCGACCTCTGGCGTGTCCATTCGGCACCTGTTGTAAAGAAAGAATCATTAACTTTATACCAGATATCTTCACGGAAAAATGAAAAATTGAGAACTACCGCGGCCAAAACCAATATTATTGACGGGAGAATTTTCTGCTTTTCAAATAAATGAATGATTGCCCCGAAGGATAATGCCAAACAAAATGTGGCTATACCCAAAAAACGCCAGGGAAACTGAACATAAGCCATCCCGGGAATATGAATCCAGAAAAATGTCGATTTGTTGTGGGCTAGAAAAATATAAAAAACACCAAATACTGCTAAAATTAGGAAATTCTTGTTCATTGAAATTTTTCTCTTAATTAATATCAAAATGAAAATAATCAACGGCAAAATCCATTGAAGCTGTCCGATCGAAAGGCTTAAGCCGTCACCCGACCCCCAAGTAGATCCGCCATAACCCCAATACCTGGAAATAAACATTTGATACAAAGTTGCAAAATGGGCCCTAAAGTCAAAATAACCCGTAATGGTATTGCCCAGGTCAATATATTTTGACTCTAAAATTACCGGCAAAACGTAAAAAGCGCTCAAAAATAGCGAGATTATTGAACCAAAAACTGCCCTCCAAAACTTTCTATAACAAATCCAGCCCACGAGAATCGGCAAAAACATAATAAATGAAAGGTTGTGGGTTAAAATCAAAAGCGCAAGTAAAAAAGAAAACCAACCCAGCGATTTCTTTTCCACACTTAACAAAATAAGCGGAAACAGAACAAACGCTAAAGCCTCCGGAAGAGCACCCCTGACCCAAACATCAACTGCGCGGTATGGTGCATATAGATATAGCATTGAGGACACAAGACCTGAGAAATCATTTTTCCATAGGCTCCTCGATAGGAAAAACATAGAAACCGAGGATCCTAGGAGTGACAGAATAAAAAGAAATTTTACGGAATCTATAATTTGGCCCCCAAGTAGGTGATAGACCTCGCCAATTACATAGGGAATCTGACCATAAAAATTAAAAAGGGGTTCCCCGTACCCAAGACCGGCATCTGGCGCCCAACGGCAGGGAATTTGCAAAATTTTTACACATTTATCAAACTCCAGTTGACGAAAAAAGTGAAAATCCTGCATTGAATAAATTCCGGGAGTTAGCATTCGCCAAAAAGTTGGAATTGTCAAAACCAAAACTATTATCAATAATATATTTTTATTTAAAACTTTAGTCAGTTTTCTCATATTTTTTTAGACCTTTTGCAGATACCAAAACCAAGCAAATAAAACTGGCAATAGTTAATAAATTCGCAAAAGTTCTGATTGGGGTGTTTGTAAATCTTCCGATAACAATGTGCTCACCCGCTGGTAGATTAATTGCAATTCTTCCAATCGTACCAATCTTTTGAGAGTAATTTACCTCCCAACCGGGGAACGAAAAGACCGGGACTTCAACTACAGTATCCTTTTCAACCTTCGCCTTAAAACTCCAGGAATTTGATTTATTTACAAAGTTTTCCAACTTTGGAGGAAGTTCTCTTGGCTCCACTGCAGTTTTAGGGAGATAATCAAGAAGAGCCCCTTTTTGCTGATCGATAAAACTTTGCCCGGAAAGCTTGGTTTCATCCGTCACATCCTCATAAAAATACTGTGGCCGGAAGTACTGCCAATTAAGAAGAACTGTAAGAACAACTATTAAAACCGATGCAACCTTCACCCATTTACCAGGTAGCTTTGCAACAAAGAAGCCCCCAAAAATGCTGGCTGAAAAAATTACAAAGGATAAAAATCTCCAAGGAAACTGAACAAAAGTTAAAAGATCAATGCTTTCCCAAATGGGAGCCGATTTGTTGTGAGTCATGACAACCCCAACCACAAAAACCAAAAGCAAAAAAACAAAAAGAAGATAATCCTTTTTCTTCTTGCTAATCAAAAAAACAATCACGGAGGCAGCCACCACCCACCAATACGGCCAGCCAATTTGATAGGAGATTGTGTCTTCTTTTTGCGGAGAGGATGCCCCCCAGTTCCATGACCTATTGGTAAAGAGCTGCGAAACTTTTACAAACTGGGCCCTGAAATTTAATTCTCCTGTCGTTAGGCCGGATGTTTGAATAAGTCCCTTCTCAAGGTATGCCGGCAGAATGAAAAATGCAGACAGACCAAAAGCTAATATTAAACCCAAAAGGGCAAGTTTGACACCCTTCCAGTTTTGTTTATACAACCAAAGTAAGATCCATAAAATAATCAGTGGAGTAAAAATAAAAGTCATTATATTGTGCGACGTCAAGAAAAAGAATGTAAAAATCACTGCAAAAACAAAAAATTTCTTTTCTCTTGTTTTGACCAGTTTCAAAAAGAAGAAAAAAACAAAGGGGATAAGAGCCAAAGCAAAGCTCTCCCCCACCGCTCCCCTGACATAGGCATCAAGCGCTCTATACGGAGCAAAAAGATATAAGATCCCGGCAGTAAACCCAGGAACTTTACCGAACAATTCTTTAGCAAGGAAATACATTCCAATTCCTCCTAAAAGAAGCGGTAAGAAGAATAAAAACTTGGCAGCCCCCACATACCCCAAAATAAAACTAACCAGTGCTCCCAGATAATATGCAAAGGGTCCATAAAAATTAAAAAGCGGATATCCGTTTCCGTATCCCATATCGGGCACCCAACGGCAAGGAATTTGAAAATCGGAAAAACATTTCCTCATTTCAAAAATCCTCATTACCTGAAGATCATCGTGATGAGAAAAATATCCGGGAACAAACACCGGCCATGTAATTAAAAATGAAAAAAGAAAAATAGCAACCAATGGCCAATTAGACAGGAAAAATTTTTTCATTTTCGCATTTGTTTGCGTCTAGCTATCAACATAATACTAAACAATCCATTTGCTAAAGTCCAAGTAACAGGATAAAGCCAAGTAATCACTGAATAATTTTGAAGTGCAAAAATGCTTAATCCATGACGAAAAGTGTTAAGTAGATATGTAAATAGAGTTTCTGAATGCGGTTTATACCAAGATTTCCTAATGGTTGGAGCAAAACCCAGCATATCAATTAAAGAAACAAGAATTACCGAAATAATAGGTTGTTTTGCAAAAAGCCAAATTACAACTGCAATTAAAGCCAGTGTGAAGAAGATGGTGTCCGATTTCGTTATATCCTTCTTTCCTTCTCTCATTCCAAGAGCAAAAATTACAAAAGAAACAAGACCTGCTGCCAAGGTTACCAAAGAACCAACACCTGCCCTATCACTCACCTGAAGCGCAAAAGCAATCAAAGTTACGAATCCCCACAGAAACCAACTATATACGTGAGGTCTTGTTTTTCCCCTTATTGTATTCCGAAGATACGGCACATAACCAACAAAGGTTAAGATAACTGCAATGATGCTAATTGCTATCTTCATCTCCTTGATTTTAGCATCAAAATATAAACTCTAAGGCAATATGTCGCAAGCAATCCTATTAAAAAGAAATATAAAACAGGTAAAAACCAAGCGGAGATAACAGATAATTGATTGCTAGGATCATAAATTCCATTTCTTCTCATTAAATTCCAGATCCAAGAAGTGCTTCCCCAAGAATGTCCAGAAATAAACAGAAACATCAAGATCAAATTAATTGGTTCTTTCAATTTTCTGAAGACCCGGTACAAAACGAGAAACCAAATTAGAGAGCCGAGAATAAATATCCAAGGTGAAGTTAATAGAAAATAATACGCAGGGCTTGCTTCATTAACCATCCTCTGATTGCTCCAATATTGTGGACTTTGTCCAAGCAAAGTAATTACACCATCTGTTAACGCTGGAAAAAGGAAAGCAAAAAATAAAGGATTCCGTCTAACTAAGTTATAAACAAACTTCATATTTTATTTTAAATTACTTTCCAAAAAAGGTATATGTCCTGCCTCCCAATGATTTATATCTTCTCTCAAAAACGTCAAGGGAGTTTCAGTCTTATCTTTCCAAAATCTTTTATTTTGCAGGTCTTCAGGTAAATTTTTATAAAGAGAGGCCAATTGTTTTATCAAACCAATAAATTCGGAGTAAAGCTCGTCCCACGGCCTGTTTTTTCTCTCTTCAACACCCCTTTGATTAAATTCTTCTACATCTGGCTCCCAAAACGGCTCGTCTCCTCTTAACAAATTCTCTAAGCAATCAATATCATGAATCATCCAATGATTTAAATGGGCAACAACATCTTTTAAAGACCATTTGTCAAAAAGTATTTCCTCTCTTTTTTCTGCAGGATAACTTTCTATTAAGCCTTCGAGTTTTTCTTCAATCTCAACAAACTTATTCAACTCCTCCTGATATTTTTTCATTTAGTTCAGGCACTTTTGTCTAAGAAAGACTTAAGAGCCTTCAAATCTTTTTTATTTGGATCGTAGTAATATGACGTTATCCCTACAGACCGAGCACTCTCAACAGCCTCTGGATTGTGCTCAAAATAGATAACGTCGTCTTTACTTAAACCAAAATATTCAAGCATGGTTTCGAAGTATTTTGGATCAGTTTTCTCGGGACTATGCTTTAGAGTGAAAACTTCATAGGGCATTTTATCTAAACCAAACTCTTTGAATTGCTCATCGTTCGCCCCAGTCAAAATGATTTTCCTATTTGGGTAGGTTTCAAGCAGATCATGCATTTCCTTGAAAACACCCTGGCCTTCAATTACAAGTGCGTCTACTGCGTCAACTAATATTGTTTTCATTCTCTTGATTTTAGCATCAAAACGGCTACGGCTCCTAAACCCAAGAGTGTCAGTACATTTCCGATAGTTCTAACCGGCGTATCTTTTAATCTCGCTTCTATTTTGTGGGTGCCCGGTTGCACCGAAAAAGTAATAAGCCCTCGGCAATATCTTTCTTCTCTGCAATCGTCGTTTCTGTGAGGAACTTTTTCTCCATCCACCTTAACTTCCATCCCCGGAAAATCCAAAAGCGGAATGCGAAGCAAAGAATCCCTTGTTGCTTCAATTACTCCTGTTTGATAATTACTCCCCTTTTTGTATTCCAAAAACTTTACATTTCCTTCTAAAACTTCAGGTAGATCAGGGGCTTTTGACCACGGGGGAAGAGTTGCATAAATAGGAAGATAGTCAAAAATACTTATCGTTAACTGCTTCTCCCAGGAAACTCCCGAGAACTTTTCCTGATCTGTAATATTCAACCAAGCCTTTGGAACAAAAAAGGGCAGATATAGATAAATGGAGATTGCCACAAGAAGAATTCCCAAAACATATCTAAACTTCCCTGAAAAGTAAATGAAAAATCCAGCTAATAAACACAGAAGAAAAATGCTGATTGCCAAAAACCTCCAGGGAAACTGCAGATACCATAAAAATGGAATCTTCGCCCAAATGAAGCTTGATTTCATATGCATCATAAAAATACTAAAAAGCGTGGTGGCCGATAACAGCAGCGCCAAAATAGAGATCTTTTTGTGTTTCTTGTACTGGACTACCGCCAGTACCGGCGCTGCAAGTCCCACTATCCACTGAACGATTCCAAGAGAAAGATTTAATTTTTCATCCGGGAAACCTGAAGACCCATACCCCCATTCTCTCGAAAGAAAGAGTTTGTAAAGACTTACAAAATGTTGTCTGTAATCAAAGTACCCGGAGAGCAAACTTTCAACATGTGCAAATTTCCTTTCGAAAACAAGGGGAAGTATAAAAAACGCAGAAACCCCAAAACCAACTAACCCTCCCCAAATAACTTTGAATGCACTATTCCACTTCTCTCTAATTAACCAATAAATGGCCCAAAGAATAGCAATGGGAGCAAAAATCATTGCCATTAAAGAATGTGTTGTCAGTAAAAAGGCTATTGAGGCAGAAAGCCAGACCATATATTTAGTCTTTCCGCTTTTAATCAGTTTATATATTGCCCAAAAAACAAGGGGAAAGAAAATCAAGGCCCAGAATTCACTAAGGGCCCCCCTTACATAAACTTCCACTGCTTTATATGGAATATATGTATAAAGCGCTGATGCAACAATCCCGGCCCAGGAAGATTTAATAAGCGAGCTAACCAAAACATACATCGCCAGAGCCGAAAGAATATATCCTGCTATAAAAAGAATTTTTACGCTATCTATGTATTGAATTCCTACTCTATGAAGAAGTGCCCCTAAATAATAAGGGAGCGGCGGATAGTAATTAAACTGCGGGTAGCCATATTGATATCCGGCGTCCGGGACCCAACGGCATGGAATTTGAAAATCATCAAGGCATCTATCCATCTCATATACCCTGAAAGCCTGAAGATCATCATGCATTGGAAAATACCCGGGTGCAAGAAGTTTATAAAAAGCAGGAATTGTCAAAAGAGTTACTAGAATTAGCGGAAAATATCTTCCTATCTTTTGGCCCAGCAGTGAGATGGTTTGAAGAAAATAATGTTTTAACGCTCCGTGATAAACTTTGCTTGATGGAATCAATCTTCTCCATTGATTCTCTTTGTCCACTAATTTCTCTCCACTTTTTCCGTGATAATGAATTACTTCAGAGTCCGGCAGGTAGTAGATTTTAAAACCCGCCCTCCTTATTTTTCTGCAATAATCCAAATCCTCAAAATACATAAAATATTTCTCATTCAAGCCCCCAACTTTCTTCAAGGCTTGAGGAGTTATTAAAAATGCTGCCATGCTCACAGCTTCAACTTCTACCGGCTGACTACTCCCCGGGGAATATTTGTCCAAGACGCCCTTTTCATTAAGCCAGTATTGTCTAATTGTTCGAAAAAGCGTCGGCAACTTAAAAACCGAGCCCTGAACAGACTCGTCTTTGTTCAAAAGCTTTGGAGTAACAACTCCCACATCGGGATGGCTTTTGGCAAACTCGACAAGTTTTTCAATGCTTCCTTTCCTAACTTTAGTATCCGAATTTAAAAGAAGCGTATACTCACCCCTAGCTTCTTTTAGTCCTTGATTACTAGCTTTGGAAAAGCCCAGATTCTCTTTATTCCTTAAAAGTTTGTAGTCGTTTGAAGAGGAAAGTGATTCTTTAGAACCATTATCTACAACTATAATTTCATAGGAGACTTTTAGTTTTGATTTTTTAATCGAATCTATACAAGCAAGAACCAAGTCTTTTGTATTGTAATTAACTACTATTATGGACAGGTCTTTTCTAATCATTTAGTAAAGGATGCAAAAATCGCTTCATCGGAAATTCTTGTTTCTTTTTTCTCTTTTTTCCTCAACCTAGCCACATCCCTAATTTTGCCCAACGCCATTAATACTATCCTTATGTAGCCAGGGCTTTTGACTAGTCTTTTAAACAATCCCGACACATGCTTTCTGAAAAGGCTCAAGCTAGTTAAGTTTTTCCAGACAAAAAGCAGCTGATTTCTCTCTTTGATTCTTCGAAAACGGGCGGTGGATAACTTAGAAATTGTGGATTCGTGTTCATGAGAAACTCTCGCATTTGGTTCCCAGATAAGCTTGTACCCCCTTTTAAGGGCTCTATAGCAGAGATCCAAATCCTCCCAATAAGCGGGGCTTAAGAGTTTTTCATCCATTCCCCCTAGTTCCATCCAAATATCTCTCCTAAATACTCCGCTCCCCCCGCTAACCCAAAAAGTTAAATGCTTTGAGGAATCTTCTTTCCCCGGCTCATGCACAATAAAACCATCTTTAAAGATTCCAATTGCTGCGCCATACCCTTTTTCATGAAGAGAAACCGCAAATACTTTTCTGTTTTCAAAATGAGGAAGAGCTGCAACCAAAAAATCCTTTTCAGGTCTTACATCAGAGTTGAGTAGAACTATCAACTTTCCTTTGGAAAATCTCGCCCCCGTATTAACCGCAGCTGAAAATCCTCTATTAATTCTATGCTTGATAAGCTTTATATCCGGAAAATTCTTCTTTAATAAATTCACACTTTCGTCAGTTGATCCGTCGTCAACGACTATAATTTCTCCAATATCATTCCCCGGACAATCTCTAGCCGTCAGAATAAAAGGAATATTTTCCCTTAAAAGGTCTTCCCCATTAAAATTTGGTATGACAATTGATACTTTCATTTTAGATTAGAGACATTATCTCTTTCTCAAATCTTTCGTATGAGAATTTAAGGCAATCCCTCTTCGCTTTTTTAGAAATCATAGTATAAACCCCTTTACCTGAAATTGCCTTCTTGGTTTCGGAAAGTAGTTCTGAAGTGCTATTCCACAAAAACCCATTAACTCCGTCTTTAATTATTTCTTTGTGCCCACCCGCATTATAGACAACAGGAATTGCCCCTGCCGCCATCGCCTCAACCACGGTTATGCCAAAATGCTCAACTTTCTCGGGAAATTTAATTTCGTCCTCCCCATACCCCGAAGCGCTCCAGAAAATCCTAGATTTTCCATAGAGCTCCTTTAAGGTTCTGAAATCCGGACTTTCCAGTATCTGAATAGGGTACCCCTCTGCCAGTTTTTTTAATTTCTTTAAATAATCTCCAACTCCTATTTCAACACCTCCGACAAGAATCAGCTCCCAACCTATCAAGCCCCTATCAACCATCCTCTTAAAAGCTTTAATCAGAATATCCTGCCTTTTATTTTGCAAGAGTGGCGAGAATCTACCGACATACAAAATCAAATTTTCTTTTCTTTTAGGTTTAATGTCACCAACGGCACCGGGAGGATAAACAACTATACTCGTAACCCCATACTCCTTGTCTATAACTTTCTTGGTGAAATACGAATTGCAAATTATTTTATTTATTCTGAAAAGTTTCATCTTATTTAAAAGACTTCTTCCCCCCACGTTGTGGAACGGAACTTGAAAATGAAGAATATTCTTCCTTGACAAAAGTGTCGGGATACTCCCATCGCTTACCCAAAAAGTAAGATCATAACCATCGCCCCTTTTAATATCAGGGACAATATTAATTTCCCCTAAGTCCATCCCAAATCTACTCTCCAAAATCTTTTTTATTTTTTGGCTTCTCCACTCTAAATCTACCTTGTATCCCTTTTTAACAAGTGCCAAGGCAAAAGAGAGAGTATACCTTTCTCCCCCTCCTAAAGTATCTAAATACGGATTGTGGATTGCTGCTTTTCCCATAATTTTGAATAACTGACTAATCTACTAAAAACCTGATACATTGCGTATATTATCCCGGGAACTCCGTCCAAAAATGCCGTCTGCCTGATCATTCTTAACCAAAATTCCCTAAGCCCCGCAGAAAAAAACCTAAAAATATTCATTTTGGGGTGTTTTGCCTCAAACATTAGCCTTGCTTCAATCTCGCTCCACTTATTAGTCTTCTCTACCATTTCGCTAAGGTCCTTATGCTTTATATGCAATAAAGAAGCCTTTAAATGACAAATAGCACCCTTGATTTTCGGTTGCTCATGAAGTTTCCCCACCCAACCAATTAATTTGTCTTTTTTAATAAGTCTTACGACGAAGTCGGGCCAAAGCCCGCAATGCCTCATTTCTTTCCCAAAAACAAAATTTCTCCGGGGAATCGCATATCCGGCAAATTCATCGCTTGTTATCATTTGGCCAATGGTCTTTCGAAGTTCCGGGGTAACAATTTCATCCGTATCCACATATAAAAGCCAATCTCCCTTTGCCTTCTTGGCACCTTCATTCCTCCAATCAGCAAAACCGCCCTTCAGACCACTTGTCTCTACTTTAATTACCTCATCACACCAAGAAATAGAATCCAGGCATTTTTTGAAAATCTCCATATCATAATCTCCACCGACTAAAACGATTGCCGAAAGTTTTACTTCCATGATCCCTTTCCAAATCTGCCAAAATAGCAATCTCGTATCCCTATTTTCTGCCATTTTCGACCATTGAGTAATAATTTTATACTTTCTTTTAAAAGAGCAAATTTTGTACGCAAAGATGCGTAGGTTAATCCAAAAAGCATTCTATTTCGGGTCAAAAAATAATCGTTAAGCTCACTCCCGATTCCTGAACTTTGGGCAACCTTGTGCCAAAGAACTCCTTTTGGCGAATATAGAACTTTCCAGCCCCTCTTCCTCATTCTTTGTGCATGATCCGCATCCTCCATATAGGCAAAGTAGCGTTCATCATAAAGGCCAACTTCCTTTAATGCCTTGGCTTTATACGTCACAAAACAGCCTGTTGCAAAATCGGTTTCTTTTACTTTATCGAATTGCCCATGATCTGTCTCATCTACACCATGATTGGATCCGTAGACATTATTCCAATCAATATCCCCTCCCGCATACCAAATGACTTTTCCCAGCTCCTCTTTTTTGTACTTCTTATGGAATTCATACCCCTTGGCAAAATAGATTTTGGCAGAAATCGCTCCGGCATCTTTGTGGACTTTGTGTTCCTGAAGAATATTCTTGACAAGATTGCTGTCAACAATCGTATCGTTATTCAAAAGAGCGATAAAATCAAAGCCCTTTTTAAGGGCATCCCTCATCCCAACATTATTTCCTTCTGCAAACCCCAAGTTCCGACCATTCTCAATTAATTCCAGATTTTCCATCTTCAACTTCTTAATCGCTTCTTGCGAGCCATCGTTTGACCCGTTATCAACCACGAAAATTTCCATTACAAAGCCCTGTGTATTTGATTTCGCCAAAGAACTAACCGTCTCAAGAGCATCATCTCTCCCGTTCCAATTTAGAATTATTACGGCTACTTTTGGAATTGACATAACCTTTAGAAAAACTTTCCGAAGAATGTGAGCTTCTTCCTAAGCCACCAATTAAAATCTTTTACGGTCTTGCTAAACTCCCTAACTAGTCCCGGTTTGGAAGTTTCCTTATCGTCAAAACCCTGTTTTTCCCAAACCCTAAGGTAAAGTACTAATTCGGAATATGCCTGTAGCATTGAGAGCCCCAAGCCATGAACCCCATCTTTATATCCTTCGCCCTCAAAATATCGGCTAAAAAATTCACCTGCGGGTTTTTTGATCAAATCCTGCCATTTAAATACATATCCATTTTTAAGCAAGCTTTCCGATTGAACTTTTGTATAACGAGTCATTCGTGCTAGGTACGCATCAATCGAATCGTAATTGTGGTGAATAATTGCTAAGTTTTCCTTCTCGGGTAAGTCTATACCTACCCCTTGGGTAACAGGCACGCCGTGAATCTCTTCGCTCCAAGAAACATAACCCTTCTTAAAAAATCTGATGTTATAATCCGGCCACCAGCGTGAATGTCTCATCCACTTCCCAAAAATAATATTCTTTCTGGGAATTCTGTAGTAATCGGCCTTTGGTTTTATGACCTCTTTTCTTAGACTTTTACTTAAGCCTGGACTTACTTCCTCATCAGGATCTAAAACCAATATCCAGTCTCCTTTTGCTTTTTGAATACCGAAATTGCGGACTGACTCAACATAATCCACACGCTTATGGGGATAAATACGCGCTCCAAACTCCTTTGCAATAGTCTCCAGGCGGGAATCCCCCGTCATGTCAATAATGACTATCTCATCGACAAAGCCCTTAACCGAAGAAAGTGTGCGGGACAAATGCTCAACTTCCTCCCCAACTACATTCAAAACCGCAGAAATTTTCTCCACACCCCTATTTTAACATCCCGAAGCTTCTTTTGGCATCCTCAACCAATCCCATGCCCATCATAGAAACCATGGAGATTATATAGGCGACAAGCCCAATACCAACCAAAATGCCCAGAGAGTATAAATTAACCGGCAGAAAATTCCGGGCTATCAGAAGTACTATTCCCATAACCACTGACCCTATAATTGGCTTGATCATCGAATCTGCCACTGAGAATTTGACGTACCTTCTGGCAATCATTATCGCCACAACCGATGATATCCCTACCAGACTGTAGCCTACCGACGCCCCGACAACCCCAAATTTGATTGCAAGAATGGGTATCAATACCCAAGAAAGAACTGTCCACATAATCATTAAATAGAAAGTGATTTTTATTTTGCCGATTGCGTTTAGAAGATTTGTAAGCTGAGTTGTTGCAGCAGCAAATGCATAATTAATCGAAATGAAAACAATAGGCACTAGGGCCGGAACCCAGTGATTATATTTCGGAAGAGAGTTAACCAGAATCGGGGAAAGAAGAACCACACCAACAAGGCTCGGGAAAACCAAGAAACAGATAAAAAACACAGACCTTGTAACGCTTCTTTCCAAATGATCTTTCGCATTTTGCATTCTGGAAAATGCCGGGAAAGTAACCCTGGTTACAGTATCCATAAAAAATGTTAAAGGAACTCTTGCAATTTTTTGGGCAAAGGACAGGATCCCAACTCCAATTGGGCCCAAGATTCCCCCCAAAACCAAAGTAATTCCGTCATCTTTAAATGTTGCCAGAAAAGTATTTATTTGATACGGAATCCCAAACTTAAAAAGGCTCTTTAAAGTTTCTTTCGAAAACGCAATCCCGGGAACCCATGGCTGAAGGATATAAATTGCAATTAAACCTGTCAGTCCACGCGCAACAACCGCGAAAGAAAAGCTTCGTAAACCGAATCCTTTCATGGCCAGAAGAACCAAGATAACATAGTAAACAACCTGTTCCAAAATCTGGGGAAAGACCAATTTAGTGAATTCCAATTTTCTTTCAAGAAGCACCGAAGGAATACCCTTAAGTGAGGAAAATAGAAGCGAGACAGCCAGCGCGTAAAGAAGAATCTGCCCGTCAAAACTCAGAGAATATTTCTGAACAAAAAATGGGGTAAATAGAATTGCAACTCCGATAACCGCAACAACCATAACTTGTTGAACAAAAAAAGTGGTTTTTAGGTCGGTTGTACTTGGAGTTTCTTTCTTTTGAATTAATGCTGCAGCCAATCCAATGTCCGAAAAATAAACCAAGAAATTAATAATTGCCGATACTATGGCGAAAACCCCAAACTCATAGCTGCCTAGGTAGGCAAATAAAAAAAGTTGAGCAATAAGTGCTATGACCTGCAAGAAAAATGTTCTTCCGGTTAAAACCACCACCCCCCGAACGGCACGGGACTTAACCGTTTCTAAATTTATCTCATCTGTCGGATTAAGATGGTCTGTTTCCATCATGGTAGTTCAAAGAAATAAAGAATTTCCTGGGGGCCGAATTGAGCATACTCGCTTGTTCCTGGATGTCTTAAGCCTTTCGGGTAAGAAGCGATTAATTTTAAATCCAAATTTTCCGGCTTCGCCCTTAATCTTGAGTTATTGATAACCAGATAGGTTTTATTTCCCGATTCCTTCGACGCAATCAGGCTATCGGGGATTTCCGTTATATTGACTCCCACCCCAATCACAATAATGTTCGGATAATCAGTTAAATATATCTGAAGCCCATCGGGAAGCGTTCCAAAATACCCTTCCGTCCCAACAACAATTTTTTTAGAAGGGTCTTTTAAATGTTCTGTCTTGAGATAATCCGCCACAGCTTTTATCCCGATCCCCGACGACCACTCTTCTAAATAGCCCATCCGCTCGCGCCTGGGAAGGGATGCCTTCATCGGATCGGTCAGAAGAAGATAGTTGAAGTAAAAAGCGTGGACCCCAAAAATAACCAGGCCAGTTATTAATAGCTTGTTTATCCATTTTTTATTTATTAAAAAGGCAGACCCCGCAAGAATATAGAAAGACGGCAGGGTAAAAAGAATATAGCGGGCGGTGAAAACTTGAGCGAATATTGACTGAAAAAGAACGGGTCCCAAAAACCAAGCGCCGAGTACCAGCACTTCTTTCAAGTATTTCCTGTAGTTAATAATTGCTCCTAAAATCCCAAAAATGAGAATGACACTTGGCCCCATTATCCAAATCCAGGAAATTGCGCTCGGGAAATTATAAATTACCGGGTCTAAGGGATTTGCCAAAATTTTACTTAGAGGAAAAACATAATCTTTGGTTCTTAGGGCCAGAAGATGAAAGTTAGGACCAAGACGCTGAATGTTATACATCCCGAAGGCTATTGCAAAAGTAGCAAGTAAAATCCCCGCATACTTAATCACACCCGAAATCTTTCTAATAAAAAGCGCGTTGAGGGTGAGCAAAGCTCCAAAAAAAACGGCTGAGGATTTTGTCAAAGAAGCAGCTCCCAATGAAAACCCTGTAAGCATGGCAATATCAAGCCGTAGTGTTTTGGCAGCCCACATTCCCAAAAACAGAGTCCAGACGCCAAAGCAGGTCAGCATTGAATCAACCAAAGCCATTCTGTCAAAAAAAACCGAAAAAGGAGATATTGCCCAGAAGAAAGATGAAATAAGCGCCACTTTCTTTGAATTAAAAACAAACCTGCTTGCCAAAAAAATCCCAATCAACGTTCCAATACCTGTTGCAACAGAAAGGATTCTCCCCGCAAAAAGAGGGTCAGAAAGCCTATCAATAAAAAGCATCAATACCCACATAAAAAGAGGTTGTTTCCCGTCGCTAAGGGGCAAAAAACGAAGTGTTGACTCATTTGCCATAACCTGAGCCCACCTCACATAAATCGCCTCATCTGCAAAAACAGGCAGAAGGGTTAAATTAACAAGCCTAAGAACAAGCCCAAGTAGAACAATGCAGATAAGTCCTGCCATCGTCCATTTCCATTCCTTCAAAAAGTTTTTCATATATTGTATTTGCCCAGCAGTGCGTTCCAGCGGACTTTAAAAAGATCCCGAAGACCCTCCCAACCATCCTTAATGGGATTTACCTTTGTTCCCTCTTTATGGTGCCAGACAACCGGAACTTCAGCGACTTTTAACTTTAGCTTCCTTGCTATATAAAGAATTTCCAGGTCAAACCCCGCAGTAACCGAGGCTCCCCGATTCCCCGCTTTTTCACTGAATATCTTCATTTTTTTGAAAATTTCGTGAGAGGCATCATTTTTAAAAGCCTTAAACCCACATTGCGTATCTTTATATGGAAGCCTCAAAACCAAGTTCCTTAAAAGCGAAAATCCGTAAGCCATCACTTTTCTAATCAAAGGCGCTCCTTCCCGACCGACTCTCGAACCGATAACAATATCGTATCCGGATTTAAACTTCGGAAGTATTTTTTCTATTTGGTCTATGGGGGTTGCTTGATCCATGTCGGCAAATAGAACTATTCCCCCCTCCGAGGCAAGCATCCCAGCAATGACGGTCCCCCCTTTTCCTCTATGGGGCTCGGTTATCACCCTAAACCCTTCGTGCTTTCGAACAAAGGATTTTGCTAGATTAACCGTGTTGTCTTTCGAACCGTCGTCAACAACCAAAACTTCCCAGGGATATTTCTGGTTTTTTAAATACTCGTAAACCGAGGCTAAAGCTCCGGTTCTTATATTATTTTCTTCGTTGTAGGCGGGTATAACTACCGACAAGTATACTTTCATAACAGTTTCATAGAACCTGATATATCATCCTCAAAGGATGTTATTGCGTATATCCAAACATTGGGTCAGTGAGATTGGCATCCGGGCCTTCGCAGCTTTTCTCAATCCCCTCTCTAGTATAGCTTTGATAATCGGGTAAAACCAATCCCAAGGCTCCAAAGCTTTTGTCGAACCGGTCAACCGAGGATTGAGGAAAGACGATAGAATAAACAGGACTTCCGCTAATTGGCCTGTTAACTTCCAAATCCGCTATCCAAAACAGGTATCTATAACCAAATTGATATCCGAAAGGTGTTATATACGAGATTGAGACGCATGGGTAGCCATGACTCTTTGCATCCTCTTTTACAAAAGCTACAAGCGCTTTCCTCTCAACATAGCCATTCCTGGGTGTACGATGAGAGATAAAACTATATAAGTTTGCCGTCAAGAAAAGCAGGATGACAAAAACACCATATTTAAAAAGTTTTTTGTGTTCTATGAGATAAACTAAACTCAAAGACATAATAGTTATCCAAATAACATTCATGCCATTTAAGTAGTATTCAGAAACATTAAGCGAATTAAGCGCAAAAAAGGCAATATAAAGAACAAGCCACAACAACATAATCATGGAAAGTTCCTTAGAGAGAACCTTTTTATAAACCAGGAAAACAAGAAGGCCAACCAGAAGATAGAAAGTTAGTTTTGCAAGGAACGGATAATAATGAGCTCCCCAAAATATTCTGGTTGTGTTCACATGCACCAGCTGCATTACCCGATCAAGCTTTGCCAATCCCGGAGCCGATCCTCCTGCATAATCCTTTGTTGTTGTTAGGGACGAGACTATGGCTTTTGTTTGCTGAAAATTATGCCTAAATTCAAAAACAATAAATGGGGAGAAAGTTACAACAAAAATTACAGTTCCTAGAAGAATGTATTTTAAATTAAATTTTTTCTTAGATAGAATTTGGGCCAGAGGAATCAATGGAGTAAGTAAGGCCAGCGCTAAATTTAGGTTCCAGACAAGCCCCAAGAGAAATCCCAAAAGCAAGTAGGCTTTACCCTTGCCTTTTGAAATCAGCCAAAGCCCGTAAAAATACCACACACTCCAAAGCATCACCGGCATGGTCGGGACCACCTCTCTATCAGCAAAGATAATGGCATAGGAAAAAGCGTAGATTAGAGACGCGACTATTCCTACTTTCCTATTAAATACTTTGCTCAACACGAAGTAGAAAGAAAAGATGCTGAATAGGCCAAGAAGGGTTACCAATATCAAACCTCCCCCAGGATTCATTGAAGTTAGTAAATAAAAAGGGATCAGAAGATAGTAGAAAAGGGGACCGATAAAAACACCTTGGGAGGAGGTTTCCTGACCGATAAGCCTTACGTGCTTGTTGAATAAAACATCTCTAATAACCCAGCCAATCAGGTCCTGATCGTGCTGATATTGAAAATAATAAAGAGGATGAATGATTCTTAAAATAAAACCGCACACAAGAATAAATAAAAAAATATTTAAGGGCGTAATAAGTTTCTTCATCTAGCTTTCATCAACTTTCTAAAAACTTCATATGTTATTTTTATATCCTCTTCAGCACTATGAATTTCCCCAAAGCCTATGCCAAAAAACTTTGATATAGATCTTAACTTCAGACTTTTTACTTTTTTGTTTTTATAAAGCTTTGCGTATGCTATGGCCTGAACATCGATTTTATGGTAGTTAAATAAACTCTTAATCTTTAACTTTTTGAAATAGTCTTCAACAAAAGCCCAATCAAAAGCAACATTCCAGCCGGCAATCATTCCTTCTTCAGCCATTTCCGAAATCTTTTGAAGCACATCCTTTGCGTTTTTTGCATCCTTCCACTTATCTTGAGAGTAGCCGTTTATCTTAAGAGCCTTAGAGTCCGCAGTCTCAATATGATCTGGCTTTATTTTTGCTGAATACTCCTCTACTATTTCAAAATTTTCCCCATTCACAATAATACAGCCGATCTCTATAATCTCATGCTTATCCCTATCAAGACCTGTCGTCTCGATATCAATAAATACCAAATGCCTCTTTCGAAAATCTTTCTCTTCAGTCATAAATTTTAAATTGGTTTTCGAACCTGAACTACCGCACCATACATTTCAAATTCTTTAACTTTTTTAGTATTGTTATCTTGATTCCCCAATTCCCTATCAATAATCGGCTTGGGAAGAAGGTTTTCTATGTTTGGTTCAAGTATAAGAATGTGAGTTTCGCCCGGGGTTTTTGTCGGAACCAAGATTTCATCTCCCGGATAGCCTTCTGCATAGTATTCAAACCATTTGGGAAGCGGGAGATTATAACTCCTTGCATAGAGTTCAAAAGCGCTAGCCCAAACGGTTCTCACTCCAAAAGGCGTACCAATGGCCGTAAAACTAAACTGCTTTCCTCCGCTTTCTTCATACATTTTTGAGATTAACTCGTCGCGATCCGAAAGAACACTGGTTTCTTGGATAAAGTTATATTCACCGAAAGGCTCTTTCCCTACCAGATAGGATTTATAAAGCCCGGCTTGAAAAATCAAAAAAAGAATGCCCGCACCGACAAAAAGAGGCCGGTTACTCCTATACAAAAAGTAAAAACCTACACCCACCAGGACTATTAACAATAGAGCCAAACCCAAATCCAAAAAAACCGCATTAACATAGTCAAATGTAAAAAGAAGAGCATGCGATAAAATAATGGCAAAAAGCCAATTTCTATTAACTTTTCTGCCCACCCAGATAAACACGAAAACAGTCAGCAAAAGGCCCATCGAGAAAGAATGCGCGCCTATCGTCTGGAAAAATGTTACTCCCAGATGATCAACATAGCCCCTTAAAAAATCAAAAGGTGTTGAGGTAAAACTCTGATATCCCCTCGCAAGTATTTCGGAAAGTACACGTACACCTAAAAACTTAAATTTTATTTGGGCCAAAAGTATAGGCAACATCCCTAAACCCACCCCCAAAACATATTCCACCAAATTTTTAATCTTTACCTTTCGACTAACAATGCTCAAGAAAATGACTGCAATAAGGGAAAGAAAGAAAATTTCCCCTTGGGTTGCAAGCCCCAAAAAAAGTCCCAGCAGGAAAAATGAAAGCTTTTTCTTTCTGCCTTCAAGAATCTCATAAAACAAATAATATGACCAAGCGATGAAGGGAATGGCAATTGAAAAATTGGAAAGCCATCTCGAATACTCAATAAACGCATAGGACAGGGAAAAAACCGCAAAAGTTAGTATTCCTGCCAACTTGTTTTTTGTAATTCTAACCGAAAGAAGAGCTAAAGGAATAGCAGACAAAAGATTAATGATAGTCATAACTATCAGAGGAAGCCATGGCTCTCCTCGTGTTAAAGCGTAAAAGGGTGCAAAAAGGTAATAATACAATGGTCCATGAAAAAGTCCGAATTCCTCCGCTTGCGGTCCGAGCAGGATCAAATCCTTATTTTTAATCATGTCTCTCATAAAAAAGCTGTCTCGGGCCTGATCATATGTCCAAATAATGCGGTGAGGATCCCAAATAAGCCTTAAAACCAACGCAACAGCGAGAATAACCAGTATTGGGGCAAACTTTCTAATTTTCATTGATTAATTTATAAACACTGATAGCATCATTGATTTTTTCTGAACTTAAGATCCTTTTTCCTCTTGTTAGGTTATTCCACCAGGTTGAAAAAAGCAGTTCATTTTCCCCTTTTTCAACAATCAGTATAGTATAAGACGGTTCCTCTGTCGCCTTTGCCACAATTTTTTTTGTTTGCATATAAGCTACCTCCCCCGGAGCATATGAATACTCTTTCGGAACATCCCTTTTCTTAATTAGCGACGTGTACTGATAAATATGCTGATAGGTATAATCATAAACTTCGGGAACAAAGTGGTACGAGTTGAAAGGCTTGCCTTGGGTGATTTCGTAAGCCGCCTCAACTGCTTTTCTTTTTTGCTCAAAAAGAATGCGGGAGGAAACGGCATGTCTTTCGTAATCCGCCCTTGAAAACAGCATTCCGATAGTACCCGATATTAAAAATAAAACAACTACCGGCTTTACAAATCCTGGAAACTCTTTCTTCAAGAGCTTGGCAAATAGATATATCCAAAACGGGGTAAGGCCAACGAGATAAAAAGACTTAAAAGGAAGGAAAAGGTAAAAGAAAAAAGTGCCTATTATAAAAGGCAAGGTTAGGATTAGTGTTTCTTTATTTGTCTTATACTTCAGTATCAGCACAAGACCAAATAAAACTAATATTGCTATGGAAATAGATTCCGAAATCCCCCTATTAAAAGGCAGGATGCCCCCTACCATGTTTCCGGCCAGTCCTCTTGCAACTTCGACAATCCTGCCGACTCCTGTTTGATTTTCCCAGACTCCCACCCCCTCCTGGTTATAATTTGCTACAAATCTGATTATGGATCTTGCCTCTATAAAACCATGGCGCAGGTCAAAAATCGCCTGCGGCGCAAAAGAAAAAATAAAAACAGCCAAAGCTATAAGTATTTGCTTAAGGTTCAGTTTAATCTTTCTAAGAATAAAAATAACTAAAAGCGGTGCCGCAAAAACAAATCCAAATGCTATTTCAGCATGAAAAAGCAAAGAGAAACAAAAACTGGCAAGCATTGTTTGAATATTTGTAATTTTCTTTTTGACAGAGGCCAAAATCACAAGTATCCAAGCAGTTGAAAACATAGTTAAGTAAGGAGACCACGCAGTTTGATGAGTTACTATAACAATTGAAGAAACAGCATAAAGAAAGGCTTCCAACTTTCCTAAGTATTTCCAAAAAAGCCAAAAGGTAAAGCCTCCCAAAACAATAACTGTTAAAACACTTGCAACAGGGTGAAAGCTAAAAAGCAGATTTAAAGGAAAGAGAATGTAATACCAAAAAGGTCCCTGCCAAAGCCCCTCCATACTTGTAACAGCCCCCAAAAGCGGAGGCTTCCCAAACACCCACATCTGCATAAGCGCCAAGCTGTCTTTAGCATTGTCATAAGCGTAAGGAAAATTACCGCCCCAAATCGGATAAACACGAAGTAAAAAGAATAAACATAAAAGAAGCAAAAAAGAAAATCTGAAAGATGGCATTTTCAGCTTTATCATTTTCCGTGAGTAAGTTTGTAAAGATTTACTCCCCCAACCTCCCAACTTTGGGCAATTTTGCTCCAACCGAAGTTCATAATCCAAGCAGAGGGATCATGTAAAGGATCGCATTTTTCTTTTGGAAGCTCGCAAACAATAAAAAGCTGATCTGTTACTGTTAATGGGACGGAGTTTGGATCTGCATCAACAACTCTTGCTCCCCAGAGAAGAAGAAAATATTGGTAAGAATCGCGGCTGCCTCCAATTGTTGCTAAATTAAACCTTTCCCCTTCAGCTTTCTGCCAAATAAAAGTTGCCACCTGTCTACTTCTGACCATCTGTCTATTTGGTTCAGAGCGAAGAGGATTATTTAAAAGATTGACTACCACAAGAACTAAAACTCCGGCGAGGGCAATATACTTATTTAATTTGGAAGTAAGTGCACCCAACAGTAAAAACGGTGCCGGAAAGATAAATCCCATGTAATGATCAAGTTTCGAGCCTTTATATAGGGAAAGCCCAAAAATTCCAATCAAAAACCACGTCAACAAAAGCCAGTTCATTTTTCTTTTGAGGATAAGCCAAATTATTCCCGCCGCCAAAATAACTGCAACAACCAAACCTACAGTCTCATTTCTTCCGGCCAGAAGTCTTGTAATCGAATTTATAAAAGTCGGAACGAAATTGGCAAGACCAAAGACGGGTCCCCCAAAAGACCCTCCACTTCCAACCGCAAAACTCTTCATAGAATTAAAATTTTGCCAGTTATGCCTTAGGTCAAAAATAAGAAGAGGGCTCATCAAAAACAAGAACAGAGAGATAGCATATATCGTATAGCGTACGGGGACACGGGATACCAGCCAAAACAAGAAAAGAACAGGAAGAAGCAGTACCCCAAAATAATGCGATTGGAGAACAAAAGCATATGAAATACCGGTAACTACAAACCATTTATACTGTTTATATTTCCAAACCCGCCAAATCGAGTAAATAGACAAAAGCGCAAAAAATGGCATTATATTGGGGTTCCAAGACGATTGTGAATAAACAATCACGGTCGGAGAAATTGCATATAGACCGGCTGCAATAAGACCGGCCGACTTAGAAAACCACTCTCTCCCAACCCACCAAGTCAGTAACACCGTTGCAACTCCTAAAAGAGCTACCATTACGGCAGGCCCTATCGGGGAAAAGTTGAAAAGAAATACCATAGGGGCCATCATATAATAGTAAAGTGGCCCGAGGTACATTGTTCCCACCGAAGTGCCGGGGCCAATTAGCGGGGGATGTGCTTCGGTTAAAAACCTTCTGACAATAATCATATCGCGCCCTTCATCCCCCAAAAAATGCATATACTCCGAAATTCTATAAAGCCTGAAAAAAGCCCCTACTGCAAGAATTATTAAAAGAAATAGCAATTCCTTTCTTGTAACGCCATGCAGTTTCCCCCAAAGCCCAAAAAGATCGATAATACTTTTTAAAACAACTTTCAGCTTTGCACCGGTTGGACTTCCCGAAATCCTAGGGTAATGATTCACTCCAACTTCGCTAAACCTGAATTCTTTCTTTCTTGCTTTAACAAGCATTTCAATTTGCGTCACCTTTTCCTCACCTACCAGCGGCTGAATTTTCTCGTAGACGCTTCTTTTGATCATCTTAAACCCGCAGGAATAATCTTTGGCTCTTAAGCCCAATACTATTCTGGCCAAGGTAGACCAGCCAAAGGTAAAAACTTTGCGGGCAAAGGAGTCGGCCCTATTTTTTCTGTAACCCAAAATTAAATCCGCTTCATCTTTCTTTGCAATAAACTTCTCAATTTCGCCAAAATCAAACTGGCCGTCAGAATCCATAAACGCTACCCAAGGATATTTTGCACTTTCAAAGCCGGTTTTCAAAGCTCCACCATAACCCCTATTGGATTTGTGATGAATTACTCTAATTCTTTGATCTTTTTTTGCTATTTCATCAACAACCGCCGGAGTGTCATCCGAAGAGCCGTCATCAACTATTATTATTTCCCATTTTTCGGCCACTTTCCCGAGCACCTCTTTTACTTTTGAGGTTACTTTTTCAATATTCCCCCGCTCGTTATAGGTCGGAAGAAAGACCGAAAGAGCTTTTATCATATTCACTGCTATGCTAGCTTCTAGCAAACTATGATATCATTTACTAAATGTGGCCGAAAGTCCAAAAACTACTGCTTCTCGGGGTCTTCTCTTTTGTGCCCACGCTCCTTATCTGGCTACCGCTTTTATTTAGACTCCCATCATTTTGGAAAATCCCTCTTCCAACCGACGGGCTTGCAACCATCGTTGCCAACTACGACGGACCTCTATATCTGGTCGTTGCCAAAACTTTTTACAATAAAGAGAAAATAAAAACCACCTACCAGTTCCCTCTGCCAACCGAATATTACACTGCACATTTTCCCCTCTACCCGAGCCTCATTAGGGTAGGCTCCGCAGTTACTAATTTCCCTTATTCTATGCTCCTTATTACCCTCGCCTCATCTTTTTTGGCAATCTACTTTTTCTACAAACTCACCGGGAATCTTTTTTTAACCTTCGTTTTTTCAATTTTCCCGGCAAGATGGCTTATCGTCAGATCGGTGGGATCGGCAGATCCGCTTTTTATCGCAGCCGTAATTGCATCGCTTTACTTTTTCAAGAATAAAAAATATCTGTGGGCGGGGATTTGGGGGGCAATTGCCCAAGCCACGAAATCCCCGGCAATTTTACTTTTCATTTCATACGCAGCCTATTTTATTTTTACAAAAAATTACAATTTCAAAAAAATCCTGCCTATATTCCTGATTCCCGCTTCGTTACTCCTTGTGTTTACACTTTACTGGGTAGTCCAGGGAGACTTTTTTGGGTACTTTCGTTCCGGAGACAATATTCACCTTTTCTTCCTACCATTTTCGATCTTCAATTATTCAACACCATGGGTAGGGACATTTTGGCTTGAGGAAATAATTTTCGTTTATCTATTAGGGGCACTGGGTACTTTGCAGCTTTTCAAACAGAAAAACTACGAATACGCAATATTCTCGGCAATCTTTTTCCTCTCAACACTTTTCGTTTCCCATAGAGACTTAATTAGGTATTCCCTTCCCCTTGTCCCTTTTATGATCTTAGCTTTTTCTGAAACCATACTTAAGAAAGAATTTAGAATTGTCCTAGGAATAATAATAATTCCGATTTATCTTTTTTCCCTTGCCTACATTTCCCAAAACGTCATGCCGATAAGCAACTGGGCACCATTCCTTTAGCGTGGGTTATAGCTTCTTTCCCCGACTAACTATATACAACGAGTTTAATTGTTACACAATTATGGAAATTGCGAGGCACTGGAGACTAAGGCGTCAGAGATTGAATCTTGAGGGGGAGATTTGTGAGAATGGGCATCCCGTTTTCCCGCCTCGCGATATATGTCCCGATTGCCACGGAGAGGCAGAAACCCTAATTCGGGTTAGCAACAGAGAGCAGATCGTTTACGACTGCGCCTTTAGGTCGCCGGTTGTTTCTTCTTCCGCCAAATGACAAGACTGTACATCGCATAGTTATAAGGCATTACCATGAAGACAACCACAGACGCTAAAACCAAAGCATCATATTGCACTCCAACAAGCTTTACTCCAAGTGGCCCGAAAATTGACTGAATTGCCAAGGCACCGGCAGAGGTTAAATTAAACTGCAAGAACTTCTTTAGAGTATTAACAAACCCCTTTATTTCGCTTTCTTTGAATGTCCAGATATTATTTAGAATATAGTTATTGATAATTGCAAGTTCAGTTGAAAAAAACCAAGACAATGTTTCAGTAAACCCTAAGTACCTAAAGATTCTCAAGAAAACAAAATTAACCAAAAAACCCAAGAAACCAACAGTTCCAAATTTAATAAACTTCATTTTGTCTTTAATTCCCAAAATCGTTGCAACTTTAAAGCTCGCAATCGCCTCCTTCATGTTGAATTTGGACTTCTCTTTAGCTCTTAGTTCAAATTCCAAAGGAACCTCCTTAACATTTTTTGCATTTTTAACACATTGATATAAAAGGTCGATTTTGTGAGCAAATCTTCCGGGTTCCATCAAATTATCAAGATCTACTTTGTCCAGAACCCCCTTAACTTTCGTCAGCCTAAAACCCGTAGTCATATCATGAATACTAAACTTGGTCAAAATAATTCTGGCATACAAGTTTCCGAAGTAGCTCCAAAACTTCCTGTAAATAGCCCATTCTTTAGGAATTGAACCACCGGGGATGTATCGTGAACCGATGACATAATCAGCACCTGCCAGATAAGCATCAACCATTGGTTTAACAAAACGGGGAGGGTGCTGAAAATCCGCATCCATTTCCATCACAGCATCAGCCCCCAGCTTTTTGACTGCATACTTAAAGCCATTTATATATGCCCAACCAAGCCCCGACCTGTCACCTTGCTGAATAATGTGAATGTGGTCGTTGGTTTTTGCCGCGGCCAAAACAATCTTTTCAGTATCGTCTTTTGAGTAATTATCAACTACCAAAAGGTGCATTTCGGCATTGATTTTTGGAAACTCTTTATTCACAAGTTCTTCAATCATTCTTCCAATATTCTCCGCCTCATTCCAGGCAGACATGACAATTACAATTTTGTCCATGACTTAATGGTACAATACAGATATGAAAATTGATATCCTCACCCTTTTCCCCAAGATGTTTTCCGGACCTTTTGATGAATCGATTATTAAACGGGCGCAAGACAAAAAATTAGTGGAAATCAAAATTCACGACCTAAGAAAATGGGGGCTGACGGAAAGAAGGACGGTTGATGACAGACCCTATGGCGGCGGAGTCGGAATGATACTTAGAGTTGATGTGATAGATAACGCACTTAAAGACTTAAGAACTAAGAACTCAAGGATTATTCTTTTGGACGCAACAGGAGAAAAATATACCCAGACTAAAGTCCAAGAATTAAGCAAATTGGAAAACCTAATTTTAATCGCAGGACATTATGAGGGAGTCGACCATAGAGTCCACGAACACCTGGTTGATGAAGTCATTTCAATCGGAGACTACGTTTTAACCGGCGGAGAAATTCCGGCAATGGTTCTGACTGATTCCATAGTCAGATTAATCCCGGGCGTGATCGCAAAAGAAGAAGCAACCGTTATTGAATCTTTTTCAGAGCCGGGAAAAGTGGAGTTCCCCCAATATACGAGACCGGAAGTTTACAAAGACTGGAAAGTCCCTGAAGTCCTCCTCTCCGGCAACCATAAAGAAATAGAAAAGTGGAGAAAAAAATAAGTTAGGTGTGCTTGTCGGCAACAGTGGAAGCACCCCAGGAGTCGGGCTTGGTCTTGGCTTTATAGCCGTTCCCCTGGACCATACCCACAACCTCTTTGATCATATCCCTGGTCGGGCCTAAGGGACCTACATCTATGTGAATCTCAAAATCATATTTCACCGGGGAAATCTTTTCCCTTAAAAGCGGAACTACCTCCTGGGCACAGGAAAGCGACATTAGAGTTTCGGTATAAATCTTCTCCCTTAAGGCCGTGCTTTTGATAAGCTTCTCTTTCTTCCAAAAATACCTTGCCCCTCTGCCCTTCCTGTGAACCACTATCGCAGTTACAAAATCAATCTCGGCATGGGAATTGATTCTTTTCGACTGCGAATCAGACCCAATTACGACACGATAAAAACTTCTAGGCTCCTCGTTAACAAACTTAGAAATCTCTGAAATTACCCCCTTAGCAGTTAAATCCCCGACTGTGGGACTATGAAATAAACCGTTGGTGCTACTCATATCAGGCTCAAATTATACTCTAATGATGAGGGAAAAGATAATGATAAGCCCCAGTACCGCAACCGCCATATATTCGACAAAAGTCTCTAAGTGCAGGTCTTTATGCAAATAGTGGTGCACCACTCCCCAAGCAAAATAGGAAACTGCCGTGGCTATGGCAATCCCAACCTGGAAGGCTTTGTCATATGAGAAAAGAACCAAACCCGCAAAACCGGCCAAAAGCAGGCCAAAAAGCACCAGATAATGCGGTAGATGTCTTGCGAATGTTTTCATGATTTGAAAAATCAAACTATATAATTTGCCCGGCTTTTAGAATTAAAATTACAGCCAAAATCATTCCAAAGAAAGCTATGTGGGCAAGAGTTCTCCCACCAATCCTCATTATTCTACGGCGCCTGACTATTATCAAATCAACGGATAAAACCAAAAGCAAAACTCCCACAACCGCCAAAGAAACACTCTTCGTCGTTTGGAAAGGCGAAATCAAAGCTTTCGTGCCCGCCATGCCCGGCGGAGCAGTCGGAGTCGGGGTTGGAGTTGGAGTAAACAGAATAACCGCAGCTGCTAAAGGCCTGGGGGAAGCCACTTGTGTAGCAGTAACTGCGGCTCTAGCCACAGGAATAGAAGCCGTCCCGGTTGTTTGAGCACCGAAAAACTGCACTATTATTGTAGTTTCGGCCCCGGCAAGATTTCCCTCAATAACACCGATGCCAATTTCTTTGTAATTACCATTGAGGACATTGTCTCTGTGAGTCGGGGAATTCATCCAAGCTTCCACCGCACTCCCCGGGTTACTAAAATCCCTGGCTAAATTCTCTCCTGCATATCTGTATTTGTAACCGAAATCAAGAAAAAATTTCCAAGGGCTTGTTCCGTCCGGCGCAAAATGAGCCCAATAACCTTTATTGAGCATATCGGCCCCCTTCGCCAGCGCAGCTTGTGAAAGGGAAGCATTTTCAGTCAGGGGAGATAGACCAGCCGCAACTCTTCTTTCGTTGGTTAGTCTTATCACTTCAGCCGGAGAAATCTGGGCGGCAAACCCTAAAACTCTCGGGAATACCTTCGGAGTAAAATTCAAAATTACCTGAAAAAAGACCAAAAACAGGGCCAGAACCGTTAGGCTTGACGAATGCAGAAGCTTTGCTTTTTGATTATTGCTTTCGCGAGGGAAAAAAAGATGAACTAAGAGTTTTACGGCAGACATTCCACTCTCATACTAGGCTATTTTGATCTTCTTCGCAAGAAATACCAAGAAAGGCCCAGAGCAAGAAATACCCCCAAAGTGATCTTTTTATGGGTAAATATCCAATTAAATATTCCGCCTGATGCGGGGCCTTCTTCAGCAATATCAGAAGCAGCAACGGGTGAACCTGTCGGCGTTGCCTTACTTCCCAAGATTTGCTCTTCCGGAAGCTGTACAACCTTTCCAGAACCTGCAGTTGACGTTCCCAAGACACTTCCGGTTGTTCCCGTTGTAGTAGTCGTTGTGATTCCTGCATCCCCTACCAAGCTCGAGGAGTTATTGGCATGATCAAGCGCTCTTATAGCGTAGTAATACTCTTTACCGGCATCAAGGCCTCCGTTATCCCAAGTCATTGTGTCCCCGGGATTTCCTCCCATTTCGGCTACCTTGTGAGAATTATCAGCTTCAAAGCCTGCCGCTTCTCCCCTGTAGATAAATACTCTCACAAAGTCACTCTCCAGAGGATTCTTCCAATGAACTTTGTAGGTAGTGTCGCTATTCAATCTCTCTTTTCCAAAATCCGAAACTGCTGAAGTGGCCGTTGTATCAAGAGTGGTAGAAGTTTCAGCAGGGGACCCGTCATTAAGGGTTACTTTGAACCAAAACTTACCTTCCGAACCAAACTGGCTTCCTGTTACTTGAACCTGACAAGGGGTCGTAGTTAAGTCAATTAAAGAACCAAAATTTGTGTAGCCTTCACTATCTTTCCTCGAAGAAAACTGTGCCGTTGCTCCCAAAGCCGAACAAGACAGCTTAAAATCTGTGTAGTTTATATATCCCGGTAGCTGGGTTATTGCAACGCTGGACGCATAAGTCGGTTTTACCCAAATCAGTAATAAAGTAACCAGCAGCCCCGTTATGATTTTAATTTTTTGCATGATGTTTTTTGTCATTATATCCCTTTACAAAAAGGCCTAGCCCAAGCATTCCAAGAGCGAATATCAAAAGCATTGTTGAGCTTCCTGTTGCCGGAAGTTCGGTTGAAATACCCAACACCTGCCCCAGGTTGCCTCCGAAGCTTGTTCCCTGCCCCACCGGTACATCGGAATCATCAACATTACAGTTTATCGTTCCCTGTTTTGTTCCGACATCTCCGCCGCATGTTGCAAAGTTTTTATATGTTCCTGCGGTTACATCCCCTGCAATCTTTGCCTGGTAGTGGATGGTAAATGTTGCCCCACCCACAAGGTCTGTGACATTATTCCAGGTTAAGTTATTGCCAGCAACTGTTGGATCAGCAAACATGTCACCTGTTGTAGACCCTACAACATATGTAAATCCACCGGGAAGAGCATCCGCTACATCTAATCCGTAAATAGTCTGATTGCCGTTATTTTTGACCACCAAAGTATAGTTGACCGTATCCCCTGCACTTGCCCCCCCGCTTTTATCATTTGTTTTATCAATGGACACCCCTAAAATGACTTTTGTGTTGGTAAATGTACAGATAACGTTGTCTCCCCGGCCAACTTCGAAATTAGTTGGACCAAAGTTCAATAAGCCCTTCTCTGTCTCGAGAGTACAAACAGCGTTTGTCATATCCCAACCCTCCAGGCTCAACTCCTCCAGCGAGAAAAAGCCAGTTGGAACTGTTAATGTTTCAGGATTGTCGGTATCCGAGAGTATAAAGCTGTGAGTTGCTCCGCCGGTAAGATTTATCGTGAATAACTGTTCATCTTCTGAGGGGTTTGTTACTTTGTCGACCGTAACGGTTCCTGTGTCCCTTGCATTGCAGAAAGTGATTGATGTGGAATCTCCATTGTTAGAAAGAGAGAAATCTGCGGGGCGGTTTGTGTTATTTTCTACATCTTCACACGAACCTTCACCTTGGAACCAACTGACAAAATGATAACCGGGGATCACATACTCATCTACTGAGTGTGAATCCAGAGTATTTATGCTTTCAGTTGTTCCGAAAACCTTGGTTCCTACTGCATCCAGGTTCCAATTAAAACCTAGTGAGTTAGCTTCCGTGTCAAAACCCTCATAGGTTCCATCGCCGTTGGTATCTACCTCTTTGTGAACAGTAATTGATCCCATGTCCCGAGCATTACAAAACGTAATTTCGGTTGTTAGATCTTTTACAACATTGATACCAATGGGTCGAGTAGTCCCTTCTGGGTTATCGCAAGAGTTTCTGCCCCCATTTGTGTACCAGCCTGTAAAATGATATCCGCTGGGGATTGTGTCCTCGTCCACACTGTGAATGGTTTGGCCAACAGTAGTTTCCACACTCGTTGCGGTTATGCCCATTGCTCTTGAAGTACCGGTATCAAGATTCCACGTAAAACCAATTATATTTGCTTCAGAGTTTCCGCCCTCAAAAGTTCCATTTCCATCAGCGTCTACCTCTTTATTCACCTTTACACTCCCCGTGTCTCTTGTATTAGTGAAAGTACATGTTCCACCCTGCCCATCAACTGTCAGCGTAGCCCCAAGCCCAACAAGATTGCTACAGATCCCACCCACCGATGTAAGGGTATAGCCAGGAATGTTAGATTCGCTGATTGAGTAACTACCTGTATTTAGAGGTATGATGTCACCATCGTGATAAGTTCCCAATACATTAAGGATTGTGAATAACCAATCGGATTGTAGGGCATTCCCGCCCATCACGATTTTGTCGATAAGTACATTGCCTATCTTTCTGGTGTTGTGAATTGTGCAAGTTATATCATCCCCTGCCTGGAGATTGACCGTCCCGCCTAGACACTCCTGAGAATATGTGGTGTTGTAGTCAGAAAGGCTTGTTGCCGTTCCTGCCATTTCATCTGCAGAGTGCTGTCCGATACTAAGAGTTTGGGGACCCGTACTGCCAGTGTCTCCAACGTTGCTTGCGTATATTGTGCTATCGATTCGAAGGTTAAACTTCCCCGGATCGTTAGATGGAGTAAGGCTTTTAACAACAGTAAGCTTGGGAAGCTTGGTGTTTGTGAAAGTACACGTAACTTGTTGGCCAAGGGCAATGGTGAATGAGTTGGGTGAGACAGGGGCACCCGTCGCGTCGTTGCCACAATTTGCGCTTGTTGGATCCCAGCCATCCTGAGGTGTTTCCGTTACTGAATAAGCTCCGGCATTAACAGATATGCCAGATGTTTGTCCTGTTCCTCCGGTTGTTGTAATTGACGGGGTGCTTGGTGTTGGTCCGGAAACCGTAAAATCAAAAGCATCGTTTCCGCCAACAGTATTTTTGACAATAGTTAATGTCCCCGGTTGATCATCGTTCGTAATTGTGCAGGTTGCGTTTTGGGCAAGGGCAAGGGTTATAGAACCATTAGCTGCGCAACCCCCACCCCACGAAGAAGCTGTATATCCGGCAATATTGATTTCTGAAGCAGTATGTGCACCGGCACTGACTGCTTGGGCTGCACCCCAGGGAACATTGTCTCCATCTATTTTTCCTTGAAAGTTGCCGGCAACTGCAGCGCCTCCGTTATCGTTTACAACAGTTTTTACAAGAGTAAGGGTTGGGCCAATATCATTATTTGTAACTGTACAAGTCTTTGTTTGTCCCACCGCAACAGTTCCAGAACAATCTGCTGAATAGGCTGCTGTGTACCCGCTTGGGCCGAATTCTGTTACGTTATACGAACCTGCGTCGAGTGTGACATTTGTTCCCGGTGATTCCGCCCCGGCAAAGTTATCAGGAGTGTCATTGGCCCCTCCGGAATCAAGCGTGAAATTACTGGCAACCGCTGTTCCCCCGTTATCGTTAATTACATGTTTGATAACAATCAGGTGGCCTTGCTGGAGAGTGTTTATATAAGTGCAAGTAACATTTTCTCCTTCTTTTAATGTGATGGAGACCGTACGCGTTCCAACATCGCCGCTTTGACTCCCACCGTTGGGACTGGTTACTGTACATACGGGATTACCGAAGCTAAGAGTCCAACCAGCAATAGATCCCTCTGTAATTATATAGCCATTTCCATTATTGTCTGTAACGATGAGGCCCGAATAAAGCTGGGTATTGGAAAGAGTGCCATCAGCGTCATCATCAAGTGAGAAAGTCGCTGGTAATAAACCCCCGATTGTCGTATAACCAAAATCTTGGGCGTTATTGGCAACTGCATCTTTAATTATAGTGATTGATGCTGGAAAAATGACTGCTTCCGCGGAGAGTGAGCGATCCTGATTTCCTCCACCTCCATCAAGATCGATGAGCCTCATGTGGTATGGTGAACCTGAAATATCAACAGCTGAATTGCCCGTGCCCCAATCGCTTCGATTGGAAATATGGCCTCCCCATGCGAGTACCGGATTAGCTTGTCCTGCCGTAAAGGTAATAGTTATTTGAGCGGACTTATTACCCGTAAAGCCTGTTCCGTCCGGATAGGAATAGGCACTTACACCTGTTATTGTTCCGCCAAAGAGAGTGAAATTACCCGAAGCTTGGGTAATTGGACTTCCAGAGCCATTATCGACTTGAGGATCTTTTGGAATTGCAAAAGTAGAACCGGGTCCACTGCATCCACTTACACCAGCACAAGGATCTGCCGGAACCGTGGCATTATATGTTTTGAGATAATCGGTTGCATGTTTGCCGCTTTGGGTAGTGTCCCATTCAATTGTCACCGTGTGAGAGGCAAGGCTTAAGTTGTCGAATTTCATCCGGTACGGAACTGTATCCCCTTCAAAATAGTGAGATTTACTGGCTCCTAAGTTTCCGTTTTCCCACTCGGTATTGCTCTGACATGGTGTTAGATCGGGTGAGCTAAGTGGCCCATTACCGCATTGGTCAAGGTCTGCCGAGGCATGGCCTCCTGAAGGTGTTGCTGTTGGTGTTGCAGTCGCTGTAGGTGTCGCGGTTGGTGTGGGTGTGGCTGAAAGGTTAAAGGTAACAGTAATGGTTTGAGGGGTATTGTTCATTGTAAACTGACAACTTGTATCAGAACCCACACAGTCGGAATTGATTGCATATGCTGGTACATTCCACCCAGCGATCACTGATCCCCCACCTGGTGTTGCATTTAAGGTGACCTGATTATTATTTCCGAATGAAGCAAAACATGTACTTCCACAGTTAATTTGGTTAGCTGGTGTGGGTTGTGTATTTACAACAGTTCCTGTACCAGTGCCGTTTTTTAGTATTGTTACAACCTTGTCATCTGTAAAAGTCGTCGAAGCTGTAATAATGTTGTTATCGCTCTTAATGTAAACAACATAATTTGGTCTGTAGTTGCCGTCGAGGGGGTAAGTGTAGATGAAAGAGCCTAGAGAGTCGGCTTTGACAATATCGCTAAAGCTAACTGGAGGGTTATCAGTCGAACTTACAGTAATAGTATAGTCTTTGTTTGCCGCAAAACCCGTGCCTGTTATTAAAACAATATCAGTTGGTGCGTAGTCAGGTTTATCGGTTGTTACCATTGGGCTATCAATATTGGAGTTAAGGAGTATGACATCTGAAAAGTCGACATTTTCTATAAATGTTGTGGTTAAAGTCCCCTCTTTTTCGGGCTGGACGGGAGTAATTGAAGGTTCGAGTGACGGATTTACAATTGAATTATCACTTGGAGGGGCTTGAGGCTGGGCATTTTCGGTAGTCACGCTTTGAACTTCGGGTTGAGTTTCTAGTATTGGTGTTACCTCCTCAACTACAGGAGTATGTTCAACTGTAACTTCAGGGGTAGCTGTTGCCACCTCGGTTGGAGTCGGAGCTTCAGAAGGCAAATCGGTTGGTGCAATTGTTGCTTCGGGGGTCGGTTCCGGCGTAACTTCTTGAGCCAGAACCACCAAAGATGGGCTCAAAGAGTTGAAAAGGAGCGCACTAGTGGCGATTACCGAGAGGATTTTCTTGAGTCTTTTATGGAATCTCATTTGGTTCTGGCAGATGCGTTGATATTATACTATAAGTTCTCGGTATGTCAATGTTTAGTCCGCGAAAGAGAAGAAACACGGGGTCGTTGGAATTACAGATGCACCATTATTGAGAGCATCAAGATAATTTTTTAGGGTTTCTTGATTGACCCTTTGCGGAATGCCTGAAAGTGTTATTGAGTACAGGCCTAGGCTTGTATTGGCATCAGTCACTATTTGGCCGATTGTCTTTCCCGCAGGAATATAAAAAGCATTGGGATCAGCTAAATCATGAAGGATATTTAGTTTCATTGTCGCAAGTTGTGCTGACAGCATATAGGCCATATTTGTAGCATTTGCCAATCCGAGCCATGTCTTAAACTGAGTGTAAGTAGTGGGATCAAAACTTAAACCCTTGGCGTTACGTAAGTTAGAGGTTACTAGATCTGCAAGATCGGCAATACTATTACTGTTGAAAAGTGCCTGACCATTTTTATTTGTCCAGAATCCCTTGGACAATCCCCCACTTGGAACTAAGCAATAGTTTCCAAAAGTGACAGTCTCGTCGTCACCGTTGTCCAGTGTTATGTTAACGGGGTTTGTAGTTATGCGAATCCAATTTAATTCGATTGGCATAAACTCGGTAATGATGTAGTCATCAGGGTCAAGAGTAATATTAACGGGGGTATATCTTATATAATCAATCGTGTCTTGGATATGGATTTTCCAACCCGGTATGGGTTGATCCACACCGTCAAATATTCCGTTTGCGTTTGCATCGTAAAACTTGCGGACGTGCAGTTCGGCAGTTTCCGGAGGTAGTTGACTTTCCTCAACCTTAAAATTGTCGGTTTTGGACAGGTTGTTAGGAAAGGTTGAATCCGTACTTACCCAGACTTTGTACTCCCCGCCTGGATTTGAGGTATCATCGTAGCCGGCAGTACTGTCACTTGCTTTGATAAGAATTGCCGAAAGTTGATAGCAAGTGGCAAATTCTCCTCCAGCTACAACAATGGGGGTGTCATCTCCCGATCCGATGCTTGTGCCAAGCGGTGTTCCGTTTGGCTCTGTTGCTTGGACATAATATTCGCCGTCGGGGAGTCCCGCAGCTCCGGGATGTGCAGGGCCACCGTCAAGGTAGACATCTCCTTTTGAACTATAAATATTAAGATTTACCCCGGTACAAATGCTGTCGGTTGTAAAGATTGCGCCGGTCAAACCGGAGGCGCGAACATTTGAGGCCGAAAAGCCAAAAACCAGAAGAGCCAAAAATAGTAAAAGCAAAAGCTTTTTAGACATTTCTTGTAACAAGTCAATATGGGCCTATTCAACTTGTTTTGCAAGTACCACTAACCGTTTCAAAGTGGTGCCGGGAGGATAACAGGTTTGAAGAGTAAGAATTTTGCCGCCGGCCTTTGTCAAGGCTTCGGCGGACGGATGGAGATATTCGGATGAATCGGCATTTACTACTTTTTTGTCATACACCTCGTATTTTATTTGCCTCCCCTGGTAAAAAATGTCGATTTCATCATCTTTTTTAAGTTTGCCCATAAGATAAAAGACGGCGTTATAGCGGCCGGCGTTATAAAAAGTGTCTGTTGAGTGGGCAAAAAGAAAAGTATTTCCGCCCTCGCCCGGCAGCGGCGTTCCTTTTGCGTGTGCGACCCCGCGCCTTAGGGCACTCAAATAAGTTTTCTGGTTTTGGGAATCCACATTGGTAATTATTGGAGCAACCGCGGCAATTTTGGGAATAATGATGGAAAAATCAGTATTAGGAGGGGTTAAATCAACAGGTTTTTGGACTATTTGCCGCGTTATCTGGCGTACCTGGTAAACCGTTTCTTCTTTCAAAACTGGGGCATAAATTAGAGCGAGGAGAAAAACAGAAATAAAGATTAAAAAATTACTGATATATTTGAGAAGCCCCAACTTTGTCACCTTTTGTGAGAGTTGTTTTTTTAACTTCACCTTTGGCTCCATAGCCATACATTGTAGCATTCCCGTAGAGACCGGCGTTGTATTCATCGTCAAGCCCCAGCCAGTGCCCCTGCTCATGGGTCAAGATATTTTCGGCGTCATATGCGCCGGGGTCCGCACAGGTATTTGAATTTGCCCACTTCCAGGCAAACTTTTTGTTCATAATAGTGTCAATATCCACCACCCGGCCTGTATCCGGGTAGTATCGGATATAGGTAACTGCCAGGGCATTCCCCGAAGTCCTTCCCCAAGCAATAATGTTTTTGAAGTCGTTAGCTTGCCTGTCTATCAATGTATCAGCGTTTCTAGAGAAGCTGACGCTTTTTCCAGAAGCCGAAATCCAATCGTCAAAACCGTTCTTTGCAATAGTTGGAAGGCTCGCACCGTTTACGGAAGCGGGAGCACTTGAAAGGTTTAGGCTATATGTCCAAGTTTGTGGCAATTTCCAACCGGCCGGATGAACAACCGCGTCTGATTCGGGGTCGGGGCTGCAGACCAAAGTGCTATTTATGGATCTAGCAGGTTTCTCTTTGTGAACAAAGACGCGGACTTTGATGTCCGGATAATCCGGGTCGGTATAAATTCCATCAATCTCGGGAATTTCAGACTTTTCTTTTGCCTGTAGGTATCTGGGCAATAACCCTACAAATGCAAATAAAACTATCAAAAAAATACAAGTTTTTTTACCACTTTTTCTTTAATAATCATTATACATGGGTTTTGCTTTTACAACGACTCTTTGGGAATCAAAAAGCCCCCAGCAAGTAAAAAGGGTCAGTTCTTCGAAATTTGTCGGTGAAACAAGATCGACTCGAGCAGGCTTCACGAAATCCTTTTTGTATACTTCATAGGTATACAGTTTCCCGTCTTGGGTTTTAACAATTACCTTTTGACCGATACTTAAATACGGCAAACTCCCGAAGATAATTTTTTTATTGTGTCCGTACACTACCGTATTTCCTCCAGTCCCCGGTCTTGCCGAAATGTTTAAGAAAGTGGCATTTTGGTATGAGATTTGCCAAACGCCATTATTAATTGTTCCTGAATCGATTGGGATGTCGATTTTTATAGAAGGGATTGTAATTTGTATCGGAAGTTCTCCTTGTTGGACAGATTGAGCTTCGGCAGGCGCTTTTTTGAAAGAGAGAATTCTTACCCTGTAATAGTTTATACCTCCGAAAGAAAGCAATATCAAGCCAAAAAAGATAAAAAGAAGAGACCGATGAAAGAGTTTAAGCTTTTTTGAAAGCTTTCTTGAAGTTTTTAAGACCTTTGAAAGTAAATAGTCCACCAAGAGTCATTATAGCCAAATAAAGGTTTTCGGCAAATGTTCCGGTTTTGGCCATTGTGGAAGCACCCAATACTTGTCCTTGGACTTGTGGCTGTCCTCCTGTAGGATCCTGTACTCCAGCTTGAGAGAATGCTACACAGCTTGTTCCATCTGCCCCCAAGTGAAGTCCATCAGGAACGCCTGTTTGAACCCCGTCCAAATTAAGACAGACATCGGGATTGGTGGTCGGTTCCGATGTTGGTGTTGCAGTTGGTTCTCCGCTTGATGTAGACGTAGCAGTTGCAGTTACCGTGGCAGTTGATGTTGCTGTCGCAGTAGCTGTGGCTGTGGAAGTGGCTATAGGAGTAGGACTAGCACAAGCACCAAGAGTATCGGACCCATTATTTACATGGCCACTGTGGCCATTTATTTCACCTTGGTTGCTGGTACAAATTGTGTGAGGATTATGATTAACATTATGGCAAAAACAGACCTCTGTGGTTGCTGAAACTGAAGTTAGTGATTTACCTAGCAGAAAAGCAGAAATCACGAAGATGGCGGTTAGGACTAGAACGGATGCCTTGCCTGCATTTATTTTTTGCTTTTTCATCTAAATCTCAGGCAGTTGGAACATTCTAACAACAATAACAAACTTGTCAATACCTAAAACTTTACAGATACTTCTTACCTACAAAGACACCAGATACCGCACCCAGCGTATCAAAAACAACATCACGAATTTTAGGTTCTCTCCCGGGAGTAAAGCTTTGGTGAACCTCATCCGTTGCTCCATAAACAACTGCTATTAAAATAGAGATAAGAGCCGCATTTAATTTCTCAACCCCGCTTCCGCGTAGCGCCCTGTAAAGTAGCACTGCAAAAACCCCATATTCGACAATGTGGGCAGTTTTTTTAATTATGAAATCCTTCCAATAAATTTCAGTGGTCGGGGTAACGGTGAGTGAAGAGAACAAAAATATGACCAATGCCCAAATAACAGGAGGAACCCAAAGGCTAAGATGAAACAGGAGCTTTCTTCGCACGAATTAAATTATACACAGCAAAACCAATCATTAAAACTCCCCCACCGATAAATATAACAGGCAGAACAGGAATCTTCTTCTTAGATGAGCTTTCCGTAATCGGAGACGGAGTCGGTGTTTCAGGCAAAGGAGTTGCCTCTTCTCCCAAAACTTCCGGTTCGGGAGTTGGCGTCTTTGTTGGTTTTGGAGTTGGACTTTTTGTAGGGGTAGGTGTTGGTGTTTTTGTCGGTGTAGTTGTCGCAGTGCTTGTTGCCGTCGCTGTGGCAGTAGCTGTCGCAGTCGGGGTTGGCGTCACCGCCATAACCGAAATCGTAGAAACTAAAGAATCGTAATTCGGATCGGTATTTACTTTCCGAATTCTGATTTTGAATTCTTTCGTCCCTGTTGTCGTTTCCGGATCGAATCGTGCTTTGATACTGACAGAAGCGCTCCCTTCCAAACTTGAAGTAAACTCAGGCATACTTGACCAGGCAGCATTCTGCTGGAGCCAGCTTGAATTCCAAGTATCTACTTCATTAAAGCTCTCTCCCCCAAGGGCTTTAGAATAGTAACTGACATTAGGTTCAAGACCAGATGTTTCAAAGAGAACCGTAAATTCTTCGCCCGCAATTGCTGAAGAAGGTAAAGAGGTAATACTCACGGCAAGTGCGGCTAAAACCACCTTTGGAAGAAGCAGTAAAAATAAACTAATAATTAACGTGGAGATAGTACGCATCATAGCTGTCATCTTGCTTGATATGAACATATTTCAGAGTTCCTCCGCCACAGGCAATTGATCCCAAATATAATGCCCCGGGTCTTACTGCTTTAACCGTATAATCCGATGTGTTCACCATATCAAGGCCGGTATGGGGACCTCCGCCATAATAATGAAGTGCTACAGCATAATAGGTCATGCCGTAGCCTTGGGTAATCCTGACCGGATCGTTTATCGGCCAGGGCCAGCTTCCCGTAAAAGAAAATTGGCCATCGGGGGAATTGTCCCAAGTCACACTTTTACTAGACAGAAAACTTGTAGGATCTTGATGGGTTTTATCCTTTACCACCTCAAAATGCAAATGGCCCCCCGATGAACAAGCGGAAGAACTCGGTATCACAGAAGCAATTCTTGCCCCTTCGGAGACCTTGCCGGCTTCTGTCTCCTTTCCTTGCCCGGCAATAATGGATTGAATTGCTTCAATCTCGGCTCGGGCTTTAGCTAAAAGATCCTGATACTTTTTTTCATCATTACGGGTGATGGCAAGAAGCTTTGCCTTGGCAGCTTTTTGAGAATTAAGAGTTGCCTTCTGATCCTTAAGTTCCTGCTGAAGTTCTTCCTGATCTTCCTTCTCGCCGATATAAGTATCTTGAGCTTTTTGCAGACGGTTGAAAAGATTTCTGTCTGCTTCTTGGATTTTTTGTAAATAATGGAATCTGGCAACCGCATCGTTTATATCCGGTGCCGAGAGAAGAAAAATAAAGTTGGTCTCAAATCTTGAAAGTTTATATGTTTCTACCGCTCTTGACCCGAAAGCTTTTCCCAAACTTTCCAGTGAATCTCCAAGCTGGTCAATCCTTCCGCCCAAAAGCAAAATTTTTTCTTCCGTTTGAGAAATTTTGAGAGTAGTCAGCTTTATCTGGGCATCAAACTGGGCAATTTGATTTGAAAGAGTTTTTGCTTGGGTTGTAAGTTTGGATAACTCCTGCTCGTACTGCTGAATTTCCTTTTGCAGCTCCTCAACGGTCTTCCCCGACACTAAACTTAAAGAAAGGACAAAAACTAAAGTTGCGATAACTAACTTTTTGAAAAACATCATCGGGCTTTTTTGGCACGGGATAAGGCCAGAGCGCTCCCCGAATAAGCCAAAATAAAGCCAAAGACAAGTTCAACGCCTAGAATTATCCCGAAAATCTGAAGAAGATCCAAACTGTTCCTGGGCAAAACCGGAATTTCCCCAAAATACGACAAAACTCCGGGAGCAGAATAGAGTACGGAAATGAAGGCAACAACCCACCCTATAAATACTCCGCAGACAGTATAGATCAAAGCCTCGATCACAATCGGGCTTCTGATAAACTTCTTGGTTGCTCCGATAAGATTCAGAATCTCAACCTCTTCCCGCCTGGCAGTCATTCTCATGCTGATGGTGAAAAGAATTACCATGAAAGAGGCCAGTGCCAGAATTCCGGTAAATACTGCCCCTCCCACACGGATATAAGTTGTTACTGTTCGAAGCCTTCCCACAACATTCTTTAAATCGCTCTCTCCCCCCAAAGCCGCTGTAAAACCAACCGAATCAACAACCGGATCGGATTTGACTTCATCTATAATACTCTGGGCAAAAGAAAGGTCTTCAACCGAAAATTCCAGCGAAGCCGGGAAAATTGTCGGGTTTACCAGCTCTCCCAATAAGGGATTGTCTGAAGTTGCTTTTTTGTAAATAGAAAGAGCTTCCTCTTTACTGACATACTTAACTTCCTTCACCCTTTCATCGCTTGTAAGTTTATTTTGTAACGCTGCAACCGCTTCACTTCCCGTCCCGTCTTTCAAAAAGGCAATAACCTGGGGACGGGTTTCAAAATATCTAACTACTTTTGCCGACGAATAAGTCAGAATTGAAACCAATGTGGCAACAAAAAATGTCAAAGTCAGAACAAAAATCGCAGCCAGAGCCTGAAAAGGAGACCGGCGGATGTAACTGGACGCCGTTTTGAAATGAATATTAGACATTATTTTATTTTACCACCCTCAAGGTGAATTACCTGTTTTTTGTGTTTCTTGACAATCTCCTGATTATGAGTCGCCATGATAATGGTTTTCCCCTCTTTGCTTATCTTTTCAAAAATTTGCATTATTGAATCACCCGTCGGCCAATCAAGATTCCCAGTAGGTTCATCCGCCAAAAGAATTTTGGGATTAACCGCCAATCCCCTCGCCAAAGAAGTTCTCTGAAGCTCTCCCCCCGAAAGCTGACTGGGGAAAAGGTCTATTTGTTTCTCAAGCCCAACCAGATTACATACATGTTTAACTCTTTCAGTCCAAGAGTCTTGGGGCAGACCAATCACAGCCAAAGCAACCTCAACATTTTCTCTGACAGTTCTTTCAGGCAAAATTTTGAAATCCTGGAAAACCGTTCCGATCTTTTGCCTAAAGGCAGGAAGGTCACGCTCCGCAATCCCTGCAACACTCACCCCGTCAACCACAACTTCCCCGGAATCGGCCAAAATCTCACCCAAAATAAGCTTTAAAATTGTGGTCTTTCCGGCTCCTGATGCCCCCGTTATGAAGACAAACTTACCTTTTTCAACCTCAAAAGAAACCTTCTCAAGAGCAACAACATCTCCGAATCTTTTTGTGACATCCTTAAACTTTATCATGGGCAATTACTCATACAGGGTAGCAAATGAAAAGAAATTTTACCAGTTTCAGAAGTTACTCGATGACTTTGAGCTTGATTACATCCATGAACCAGCCGGCTTTTTTGACTGCCTGCGATTCTCCCCAAACTTTAACCTTCTTGCCAACAAAGCCCTGAAGATCAATCACAGTCGAGGCTAAATAAACATTTTGGGAAACTCCCCCCACTCTTTCCAGATGATGCGTCCCTTCGCCATTAATCCCACCCTCAACCAAAGTCCCTTCTGCCGTGTCACCCTTAAAAGTATCTTCATCAAGTATTCCTGCCTCATTAGCAGTAACCTTAACATTAGGTGCGGAGGCGGATCCGCCCCTTCCCGCTTTTCCCGAAAGAAGCCAACCTGTACCGACACCAAGAAGAACCACAACCAAAGAAACAACTATATAAGGCCAATATTTCTTAAAATCAAACTTCTTGACAGCTTGTACCGGCCGGATATTGGCAATGTTTGGAATTTCCATTAAATTAATATAACACTAAGAGCCAAAAGCAACAAGATATATTTAACAATGGCATTGACAGAACAAAACTTGATTAGTAGAATCCCTAGACAATGGCCGAGCTTATTTATAGGAGCCCAGTATTTTCAGTTGAGGTTGTAGTTAAAACCAGAGGAATAATTAATATTGAAAGGGAAGATAACACAGGCACCTACGGGAACGTGCCTCTTGAAATGCCAATGCCCGGAGTTCTGAATGTCGCCCAAGCTTGCCTAATAAAAGATGAATTGACTCTTGAGCTTGCAAACACAATGAACTGGGACATTAGAAGATTGTTAAGCCGCGACTTTGTAACTGAGGACAAAGAACTAAACTTTATGTACCTGCTTGACAATAGAATTCTTGTTGAAAAAATTAAAGAGGGAATATATAAACCGGTTTACTTAAAACATTTCAATACAAGCGATTTAGAATAATTTCAACTCGGCCTCGACAAACTCATCAAGATTCCCGTCTAAAACAGCCTCGGCATTTCCTGTTTCCACATCCGTTCGTAAGTCCTTCACCATTTTATAAGGATGGAGAACATAACTTCTGATCTGGGTTCCCCAAGAAGCGGGGCGGTAATCCCCTTTCAATTCCTTTTTTACCCCCTTGGCAACTTCTTGCTCAAGCAGCCAAAGCTTACCTCTTAAAAGATTGAGGGCGATTTTTCTATTTTGTTCCTGAAAACGCTGACTCTGGGCAGTAACAACAATGCCAGAAGGGATATGGGTAAGCCTCACCGCGGTTGAAACCTTATTAACATTCTGCCCTCCATGACCGCCGGATCTTACAAACTGCCAATCTAAGTCATCTTCTTTAATTTCAATATCAGGTAAATCAATCTCGGTCAGTTCCGGCATAATCTCAACCAGGGCAAAAGAAGTCTGCCGCAGCTTATCTGCGTTAAAGGGCGATTGCCTGACAAGTCTGTGGGTCCCCGCCTCGCCTTTGAGATAACCGTAGGCATACGGACCCCGGACTTCAAATGTTACGCTTTTCACTCCCGCCTCCTCTCCCGGCGTATAATCAATCGTTTCAGTCTTCCAATCCCGTCTCTCACAAAACCTCAAATACATTCTATAAAGCATGTTTGCCCAATCCATAGCCTCTACTCCTCCCTGGCCTGCGTGGATAGAAACCATCGCATTTTTGCTATCGTGCTCTCCAGAAAGATATGAAAGGAGTTCGAGTTTTTCCAGAGCCTTTTGGGTTTTCCTTTCCTCGGCCTCATCGGGGACTTCTTTGAGTATGGCTAAAGTCTCGGAAAGTTCTTCGATTTCGGCCACTTCTTTTTTCAGATCGCTTGCCTCCTGCGTGACTTTCCTGGCTCTATCCTGATCGCTCCAGAGATTAGGATCGACACTCTCTGCCTCAAGAATCTCAATTCTTTTTTTCTTTCCCGGTAAATCAATCGCCTCTTTTAATTTATTCAGCCTATCAATAAACTCCTGCATATCTGAAGTATAACAAACTTAGGGCTCGCAGATGAGGGATTTAATCTTCTTTATTTCAGTCGGGTCAAGACTCTGAAGCAGGGTTACCGCATCTTCCGAAGTCGGATCCTCCCGGGCAACAGATTTCGGAATCTCATCAGTAATTCCCAAAACATCAATCAACTTAACCCGCCCCGCATCAATTGCAACTTGCAAAGGCTTTGGGGCATTTTTCCATCCCAAAAATTCGGTCAAAGCAGTTCTTCCCCCCACAATCAAAAAACCTTCCAAAATAAGAGCAAGCAGAAATCCGAAAAATAGTCCAAAAAGGGCACCTTTAATTGACCAATCGACAAAATGTCGCCTGACCTGGGCAAGAGTTAAAACTAAAAGAAAAATCAGACCGACTATGGCAACCACTCTCCATTGGGACACCACGAAATTAAAATCCAGATACTTTGCAAGATCCTGCATCAATTAATTATACAACTTAATTTTGAGTTGCCGTCGGGGTTGGCGTGGGGCTTGGACTGGTAGTGCCAGTTGCCGTTGGGGTTACGGACGCTTTGGGTGTAGCTGTTGCCGAAGGCTTTGCTGTTACACCTTTTCTCAAACCCGTAACAATCACTACATCATTCGTGGCCGTTGAAGTGGTTTTAACCTCTACTTCTTTATAGACTTCCTTTAGCCTTTTGGTTATTTCATCGACCGCGTCGGCAGACAAACTTTTAACAAAAGTGGCAGTTGTGACCGTTTCACTCTGTGAGCTTGCATTGCCCACGCTTACATTGGTGTAGCCAAGATTCTTAAGTTGAGTCTGAAGGTAAGCTGCCTCCCCCGTAATGCCGGTTCCGTTTTGTACTTGGATTTTTACTTTCGATTTATCTGCAGGTTTAGGCGAAGAGGTCACGATTGGCGTTGCTGTTTCAAGCGGGGCAATGGTTCCTAAAGCGGTCGGCTCGGGCGTGGCTTTATTTGACGCATTCTTAAAAATTACATATCCTAAAACTCCAACCAAGATCAAAATCCCCAGAACTAAAAGTGTTTTTGGGCCTCCAGATTTCTTTGGTTGCCCAACCGTTGGAAAAGATACTCTACTTGAAGACTCGTTTGTCTCCGGGGTCTCTTGCACCGACTGCGTTTCTTGTCCGGCCTGTTTTTCTTCCATAATCTTATAAGTGCGCAAGTATAGACATACACTTATTCATTTGTCAAGCGTAGTTTTTGTGTTAAGTTTGGGCTATGGTTAAAGAATCCCATAACCTGCGTAGGAGATTAGCAAAAACTTAAGAAGTTTTCCAAGCCAGACAACCAAAAAGTATTTATGAATTGAGATTTTAGTAGCACCCGCCACAATCCCAGCCAAATCAAAGGCCGGATTGGGAATTGCGGCAAGAACAAAAATTGTCCACAAACCATATTTATCCATCCACCCCTTAATTTTTTTGAATTTTTCCTTCTCAATCACATCTCTGCCACTCATTCCTGCCAAATATCCCGTTAATTCTCCAATAGTTGCCCCAAGTGAAACCACAACCCCAACCCAAAAGGGATTAAAAATCCCGCCACCCAAGAAGGCCGTCAGAACAACAGGAACAGGCAAAACTATAGTCGCATTTCCCAAAATGCTTAATAAAAACAACCCCGCATATCCGTATCCCTGAAGATTTGTGAATTTATCCCTAAAAACAAAAATCACCACACTTATTACTAAGGCTAAAAAAAGTCCGAGAAGCTTAGTATACTTTTTCACAATTTTTCCAAATTGAATCATTCAACTTTCAGAAGCTCTACTTCGAAAATGAGAGTTGCATTCGGTGGAATTGCATCCCCCGCCCCCGTTTCACCATACCCCAAGGAAGGAGGAATTATCAGTTTCCTTTTTCCGCCGACTTTCATCCCTACTACTCCCTGATCCCAGCCTTTTATGACCTCGCCCGCTCCTAAATTAAAAGTAAAAGGCGTTCCCCGATCAAGCGATGAGTCAAATTTTATCCCGTCGGTCAAGCTCCCCGTGTAATGAACGGTAACTTTTTTACCGGAAACTGCCTCATCCCCCGTCCCAACCAGCAAATCTTCAATCTTAACTTCTTCCGCATTTTGTTCCACTTTTACATTTTGACTCACTTTTAATTTTTGATCAACAAGCAAGACTGCCCCCAGAACTAAAACAAAAGAGAGGATAAAAAGCCCCAGCTTTCCCCACTCAAACCCCATTTTGTTTTCATCGTTCATAACGCGTGTTTGAGACTAATATATTCATCCAAAATTTTTTCAGCCCAAAAAAGTCTTTGCTTTTTTGTATCCAATCTTAAATCCTCAAATTTCCTGCCGGATTTTCTCAAAAAATCCAATCCTACCTCTTTTGCACCTCTCGCCAAATAAAAAGCGGCTCGATATAAATTGGCAATTTTATCTGTCATAATTTTTCAAAATATTTCTTTACTATTTTGACAAACTTCTCCCGCCTTGTTGAATCCAAAATTTCCATACTATCGTTTCCCAGACTTGGCCGAATATTCAAAACCGCTGTTGTATCGATTATTTTATCTTTCAAATCTATTCCCCCACCCCAAATATCACCCTGCTTGCTCCCCTTTTCAAGAAGCATCTTTTCTCCATCAGCGTGCAACTCGCATCCCACAATAATATTCTCTGTTTCAACATCTGCAGTAATTTTTATATAATCACCAAACTCTTCCCTAATTTTTTTAATTTCTTCTTCAGTTAACAACTTATTAATAAATCTCATTTTGCCTTATTGATTATATAAGTACTGCCTCTTGTTTTTCCAATCTTGTAAATAAACCCTTCTTTCATTAGACACTTCAAATCATAATGCAAAGTTTTTGGATTAACTTTCAAAAACCTTCGGGAAATTAAATCGAAACTTGCGTAAGGGTGATCATTTATTATTTGGAAAATTTCCCTTCTTCTTGGGGCTAGCAGATCGTAAGGCCTGATTTCATTCTTCTGAGACAATTTTGCAAGTACTTTTTTGGCCTCTTTAATAAAACACGCCAAATAAAATTCGGTGAAATTTGTCGAATTAAGGCTTGGCTCAAGCGCCAAGTAATAACCTTCTCTCTCTTCATCCACTGCTACTTCCGGTGAAACCAAACCTCTAAAATCATATCCCCCCTGATTCATTATGTGGGCAGAAACAAGTCTTCCGACTCTCCCGTTTCCGTCTGCAAACGGATGAATTTTTTCAAAAATAAACTGTGTTTGGGCAGATTTTACTGGAGTGCTGACTAAAGCTTTCTTCTCCCATAATATCAACTCATCCATCAGGTCGTTTAATTTAATATGGGCAGGGGCAAGATAGACAGCGACCCCAGCTTGATTAAAAATTGCCCATGGCTCATCTCTAAAACTACCAGTGCTCTCTGATATATTTTTCATTATCTTTGAATGAAAATTTTTAATTAGAGCCACACTTAAATTTTTAGGGCAATTTTTTGAATGAATATATTTATAAGCTCCCAGCAGATTTGAAATCTCTAATTTATGCAAATAATCCGCATCTTCAACCTTCTCAAGAAGCGTAGGATTCCCTTCAACTCTGGCTGAATAAACAGAACTTTTAAGAAGGGATTCTCTCTTTATATTTTCCTCAACTTGGGGCAAAACATCCAAATTCTCAAAAAAGATCTTTAGAGCTTCTAGCTCTACAAGCAAATCTTTTATTTTCCCAGTCTCTTTATATTTATATCTAAACATACCTAGATAATATTAGAAGATATTGGAAAATATTGGAAGATCTAACCATATTGTGGATAATGGCAGTGCTTCCATTTTTTGCCCGACTTGCACCAGCATGGATCGTTTCTCCCGATCTTCTTAGACTTTGGTTCAACAACACCTGTCATATCCGATGTGTCAATATTTTCGCGGGCCTGGGCAAGAGGAATCTCGGGTTGGGGAACAGCAACACCGATCCTGAAGATTCTATGGGAAAGCTCCTCGTCAATTCTATTGACCAAATTTTCGAACAAACTGAAAGCTTCGTTTTTAAATTCAATCAAAGGATCTCTCTGCCCGTAACCTCTAAGCGAAACCCCCTCTCTCAAATCATCAATATGGTCAATATGATCCATCCAAAGGTGATCAATGCTCCCCAAGTATGCGTATTTTTCAACCTCCCTCATCATGCTTTCCCCTAAATCCTTCTCTCTTTTCGCATATATATCCGCCAAGATCTTCTCCAGAAATTCCTCTTTGTCATCTGCTTTCTCGAACTCCGTCTCGATTCTCTTCCTTGACACATCATCAAAAGGAATAATTTCAAAGAGGGTATCGGCGCTTAAACGCTTTCTTAGTTTTTCCAAGACCTCATCTTTTACATTTTTCGATTCGAGTATGCGTTTGCGCAGTTTGTAAATAATATCTCTTTGCTGATTGGCAACATCGTCAAACTCAACCAACCTTTTCCTGATGTCAAAATGGAATCCCTCAACTTTAACCTGCGCCTGCTCGATGGCTTTTGAGATAAGCGCATTTTCAATCGGTTGACCCTCCGGGAGTTTAAGTCGATCCATGAGTCCCGAGATTTGCTCCCCTCCGAAAATTCTCATCAAATCATCCTCAAGTGAAAGATAAAAACTAGAACTCCCCGGATCTCCTTGCCGTCCACCTCTCCCACGCAGTTGGTTATCGACGCGCCGGGCTTCATGCCTTTCGGTCCCGATTACATGTAGACCTCCCGCCTTAACTACTTTTTCGTGGAGTTCCTTCCAATTCTTGTGATCCTGACTTCCTCCCAAAACAATGTCAACTCCGCGCCCCGCCATGTTGGTGGCAACGGTCACGGCTTGCGATCCACCCGCTTCGGCAATAATTGCAGCCTCTCTCTCATGATTTTTGGCATTTAAAACCTGGTGCGGGACCTTCTTTCTTTTAAGATACTCTGAAATTATTTCGTTTTTCTCAATCGATGTCGTTCCAACCAAAACAGGCTGGCCTTTTTTGTATCTTCCGGCTATTTCATCAACAATTGCTCCATATTTCCCTCGCAGGGTTTTATAAATCATATCCGAATGATCCTTGCGAATCATGGGCTTATGGGTTGGAATTACAACAACCTCGAGTTTATATATTTTCCTGAATTCCTCCGCCTCCGTGGCCGCGGTTCCCGTCATTCCGGATAAATGTTCATACATCCTGAAGTAGTTCTGAAATGAAATCGTTGCTAAGGTTTTACTTTCCTGTTGAATTACCGCTCCCTCCTTTGCCTCAACCGCTTGATGGAGTCCGTCACTCCAGCGCCTGCCCATCATAAGGCGACCCGTAAACTCATCAACAATTATTACCTGATTATCCTTAACCACATAATCGCGATCTTTTAAATACATTGTCTTTGACCTTAGCGCATTTTCTATATGGTGGATACTTTCGAAGTCTTTTTCATACAAATTATCAACTCCGAGTATTTTCTCTACTCGAGTAATTCCTGTCTCCGTTAGGCTCGCGCTTTTGGCTTTTTCATCAGTTTTAAAATCCGTATCAGGGTTAAGTTTCTCTACCAAAGAGGCAAACTTGTAATACTTGTCCGTGGGTTCCGTATCCGGCGCGGAAATAATCAAGGGGGTACGGGCTTCATCTATAAGAACCGAGTCAACCTCGTCAACTATGGCAAAGTAGTGGCCTCTCTGCACCATCTCATCCAAGGATTGGACCATATTGTCCCGCAAATAATCAAAACCGAACTCGTTATTTGTGCCGTACAATATATTGGATTGATATGCGATTTTTCTTTCTGCCGGTTTTAAATGGACAAGCCTGTCATCTCCATGGCTGGTGTCATTAAATTCGGGATCATAGACAAAAGATTTTCCTTCCTGGATAATCGATCCGATCGTTAACCCCAGAAGATGGAAAATCGGGGCGTTCCAGCCGGCATCCCTGCGGGCAAGATAATCATTCACCGTAACGAGGTGCACACTCTGTCCGGTTAAAGCCCGAAGATATAGTGCGGGAACGGCCGAAAGAGTTTTACCCTCGCCGGTTTTTTGCTCCACAACTTTGCCTTCAAAAAGGGCGGCTGCTGCCATAAGCTGGACATCAAAATGCCTTAATCCAATTGTCCTGCCCGAAGCTTCCCTGGCAACCGCATAAGCTTCAGGTAAAATTGTTTCCAAAGTTTCTCCTTTATCTAAACGCTTCTTAAAGTCTTCGGTTTTTTTCTTGAACTCCGGATCTTTGAGTTTTTTTATTTCCGCTTCGTAGGAATTGATTCGATCAACAATTTTTGACAGCCGGTCAAGCTCTTTTCGATTAATATCCAAAAACTTGGAAAGGATATTGAACATAGCTTATTTTAGCAGAACGCCGGCCAAAGCATAAACACCCATTCCGACTCGTAAATCCTATAATGTTTGACTTTGGGAAAATTGGGGAGTAAAATTACGGCTCTTGGTGATAAAAGAAATCAAAAATACTTCAACCCAATCTGAAGAAATAGATAAACGCTTTCTTTGGCCCGACCGTGATTTTTTAATCAAATGTCCAAACGGGAAACACGAAATTTTAGTCAAGAAATGTACACCCACCGACATATATGATATCTCCACTTCTCCTTGGTACTACCTACGCAATCGTGTTTACGGCTTAACCCATATCTCTATTGAAATTTTCCCTGAAGGGAAAGGGATGATCGTTAAAACGGGATGCCCGCTTTGCCCTCCCGGAAAAGGAAGATTTGCAATTATAGATCAGGGAGTACCCAAATTACCTTAAAATAAACACAGCATTAACTTCGGGGTAAAAATATTCAACCTTGTCAAAAATTTTCCGAAGTTTCTCCCCGAATTTAACCGCTTCTTTCCTTTTATCTCCAAAATACAACCTGTTAATAATAACCAGCTTATTTTTTCTTAATTTCTTGAGAAATTTCTCATTTTCAAATTTCTTAGGAAACTTGTCGCCATGGTAAAGATCGGCAACAACCAAATCATATCCACCCGTATCGAAATTATATGCATCCTGCATTTTTATCTGGACATCCTTAAGACCCAGATATTTTCTCCCAAGCTCAATCATAATCGGATCGATCTCAACCCCCGTGATTCTCGCCTCGGGCCAATATCTTCGAATGAATTTTGCTGCCGTTCCCCCTCCCAACCCGAGAATTAAAACATCATGAATCTTGAATCTTGAATCTTGAATCTTGCGGAGAGTCTGTTTCCAAATTGTTTCCACTATCCCTCCAGACTGGGTTAAACCATTCGCCTGAATATATGTCCCCAGCCCCAAAGTTTTTACAACCCGAAGTTCCCCGTTATATTTTGACTTCCTTTCCTCCAAAATCTTTGTTCCTATCATTGCCAAATTATAATACAATCATCTTATTATGAATTTCCTACCAATAATTACACTCGCTCTGGCAATAGTGGTAGTAATTATAATTAGAAGAATCAGTTAATAGCCTCTGAACAATAATTTACTTCGGGTTTGATTTGGATTATAATTTATTTGTGCAAAACATTCCCCTTCCTGAAAAATTAAGGCCAAAAAGGCTGCCCGAATATGTTGGCCAAAAACATTTAGTGGGAACGGGCGGGGTTGTAACAAAGCTTTTAAAATCTGCAGAAAAGTCCGGATTTTTCCCGTCCTTAATCTTCTGGGGCCCACCAGGTTCGGGAAAAACAACCCTGGCCAGGATAATTGCTAACCGGCTAAAAAAAGAACTTTATGAATTCTCGGCGGTAGATACCTCTATCAAAAAAATTGAGGGTGTATTAAAAAAGGGCGGGCTTCTTTCGCCGCTCGTTATTGTCGACGAAATCCACCGCTTTAATAAATCCCAACAGGCTAAATTTCTTCCGTATGTCGAGGATGGCAGCATAACTTTGGTCGGCGCAACGACCGAAAATCCTTCTTTCGAAATAATAGGACCGCTTTTGTCGCGCTGTCGAGTACTTATACTAAACCAGCTTTCTGAAAAAGAGCTTAGACAGATTGCCAGAAGGGCACTCAAATTAACCAGGATTAAACTGGACAAAGGTGCAGAGGACTTTCTGATAGAATCTTCAAACGGAGACGCCAGGATACTTCTTAATACTATTGAGATAGCACAAAATCTAAGAGCACAGTTTAAGATCTTAAAAATCGAAGACATTGAACAAGCTCTGCAAAAAAGCCAACTGATATTTGATAAGAAAGGTGAAGAATACTATAACGTCATTTCGGCATTCATCAAATCAATGAGAGCCAGCGACGTTGACGCGGCGCTTTATTATTTAGCCCGAATGGTTGAAGCCGGACAGGATCCATTATATATAGCAAGAAGAATGGTTGTCTTTGCTTCCGAAGATGTCGCCTCCCCCACGGCATTGGTAGTTGCCAATGCAGTATTTCAAGCATGCAATACAATCGGATACCCGGAGTGCCAGGAAAATTTGGCTGCAGGGGTTACCTATCTATCTTTAGCCAAGAAAGACCGCTCGGCATATGACGCCTACATGTCAGCTCTATCCGATGTGAGGAGACACGGCAACCTTCCCGTCCCCCTAAAAATCCGAAATCCAGTTACAAAATTAATGGGAGAAATTGGTTATGGAAAAGGGTATGAGAAATATGATAAAGAAACCTATCTGCCTGAAAAATTAAAGGGGAAGAAGTATTTTAAGAGCTAATCTTTAAAATAATTCTAATCCCAAAGCATCTTTCGCCCCCTTGCCCCCTCGAGTAAATATTCCAGTTCTTCAGTCCAGCCTTTAGCGGAAAAACCATGATGTTCACCCTCTACCCTCTTTAATATATCTTCAACCTGGATACCAGGGGTTTCCTTAAGCAATAAGCAAACAAACTCTACAGTTGCCAGGTGTCTTCTTAGAAAATGCCCAACAATCTCAAATAGTACGGGCTCCACAATCCAAGAGTTGTTATGCTTATTCTTCATACCATCAAACCGTCCAGCCCAAATCAGGCAGTGATAAAGCATTTCTGAGATTTTTCCTTTTTCCCTAATATATGGAAGTACATTCCCCAGAACAAACTCTCTGACATTAGCTTCATAACCATCACCCCAAGGTCTTCCCATATCGCATATAGAGTTGTCTTCCGCTACTTCTTCTTGCGATCGTTTCGTAAAAGATGGGTGTCTAAAACCCAAGTAATACGCACTTCTTATAATGCCACTCCATCCCATTCCTGCGACTCTATCGCAATCTCTCACAATTCTAGTTGTAAGAGCGGTATTATCTGGCAATACATTTTCGGAATGAAAAGATATCGCTTCTGATAAGGACCTGACAGAAGAAGTTCCAAGGGTAAACAGATCATTCGTCGTTAGAAATACGGCAAGTAGACTTGCTACACCATGTTTCTCTGATTCCGAGTCCTTCTGTTCAACTAGTAACCGACCAGCATCGTGGAAGAAACCTCCATATAAACATGTTTTTATTTGGGCATCGGAAAGGCCAAACTCACGCGCTATCCATGCCGAATATACTGACACCTGTTTTCTATGAAATTCACCATGGGGAAAATCTAAGCTTCTGTTTAAGAGATTTTTAATATCTTCATCTGATATTTTACGAAAGATTTCTGCCACACCTGGCCATTGAGGAGTTAAAAAAGCCGTGATTTCGTCATCTGCCCGAAACATGGCTTATTCTATACAATTAGTTCAAAATGGCAAATCGAGGATTGCAAAAGCAACTACCCGCTATTCTTAACCTCAATCTTTTCCTTCCCCATCCATTTTTGGAGAACTTTGGGGATAGTTACGGAGCCATCTTTATTCTGAAAGTTTTCCAAAATCGCAACTATAGTTCGCCCTATCGCAAAGGCTGTGCCGTTCAACGTGTGAACATAATTGCTAAATTTCAGACCCGATGCTTTATTCCCAGCAAATAAAGCAGGTGTTTCATATTTAATATTCAACCTTCTTGCTTGAAAATCTGTACAAGTTGACGTTGAAGTAAGTTCTCTATATTTACTTTGGCCAGGGATCCAAGCCTCTAAATCATATTTTCTTGCAGCTGGCGCACCAAGATCACCCGAACACATTTTTACCACCTGGTAGGGAATCTCTAGAGCTTTCAACAGTTTTTCCTCAAGCGAAAGCAAAAATTCATGTTCTTTATCCGAATCTTCTGGTTTTGTAAAAGAAACCATCTCAACCTTATCGAACTGGTGAACCCTTAGAATCCCCTTTGTATCTACACCGTAAGTTCCTGCCTCTCTCCTAAAACATGTAGAAAAGCTTACAAATCTTTTTGGAAGTTCACCCGAAGCAAAAATGTGATCCATGTAATAAGGAACTACTGAATGTTCTGAGGTGCCAACTAAATAGTAACCCTTTTCCTCGTCACCTTTGTTTTTCATTTCAGGATCACCCAAAACAAAGTAATAATTTTCATTGCCTAGATGCTCTGAATAGCCCAATTTGTGGAATATAGGGACCTTCATTAAGACTGGAGGCACTATCGGAGTAAAACCCTCTTTTACTAAGGCCTCCATCGCATATTGGACTAAAGAAAACTCCAAAAGGGCGGCATCTCCTTTTAAATATCCAAATCTGCTTCCAGAAACTTTTGCGGATACTTCAGTATCAATTATGTCTAATGTGTGCCCCAATACTAGGTGATCCATCGGCACAAAATCAAATTTTGTTGGTTTGCCTTCTTTTCTAAGAACTTCGTTTTCGCTATCGTCTTTTCCAACTTTGACATCACCCGCCGGAGGATTAGGAATTTCGAAAAGAGCTTTTCTATACTTTTCCTCAACTTCCTTAAGTTCCGGCTCTTTGTCTTTTAACTCTTCCTTAATTTTCCTTCCTTCCTCTGAAGCCTTACCTTCTTCGGCAATCTCGTTTCTTCTTTTTCGAAGCTCTTCAATCTCAGGAATCAGTTTTCTTCTTTTTTCATCAAGTTCAAGAAGCCTATCAACAACTTCAGGATCAACCTGCTTCGCCGCCGTTGCCTTTTTAACAAGTTCTTTATTTTCCCGAATAAACTGAATGTCAAGCATAATCAGATTATAGCTGAATTCCTAAAGATTTTCCTTCAGTAAGTTCAGAGCAGTATTAAGTAGTTTTTTGTGCTCGGTTTTTTGATGCCAAGTGCTTGCACCAGACGGATGAGGGAGAGGAATCACTAAAAGCTTCTTACCTAAAAGTCCATATGGATCAACTCGAAAGGTTCTACCAATAAACTGGTCCAGTAGTTTAACTTCCTGTCGAAGGCAGCTGGCCAGTGACAATTTTCCGATAGTCACTACTATGCCTGGATTAAAATCTTTAATACTCTTCCTAAGTCTTTCTCTCTCTTTTTCTATCTGGGCCTTTGTCGGAACCAAGTGTGATCCTTTTTTGAAACCGGGAAAGTAGTCTACCAAAGCAGAATAGAAAAAGTTTTTTCTAATCTGGCCATCCGTAATTCCTATCAAATAGAGCCAATAATTCAAAGATGGCCAATCGTGCAAATGTTTTTTAAATCGAGGCATCGCCTGACCTATAAAAATAACACGCTTCATAGCCCCAATTCAGAAGAAATTCCTTGCATTGCGGAAAGGGCAATTCCGATAAACTCTTTAAGAGGAATTTTAAGTTCCTTTTCGCACTTTTCGATATCTTCCCTTTTTACTCCCGCAGCAAAACTTTTCTGATTCCATTTATCCAATATGTTTTCTACTGTCACATCTGCCAATTTTTTACTCGGGCGGACAAGTGTAACCGCAATAACTAAACCCGTTAATTCATCACAGCAAAAGAGTGACCATTGCATTTTAGTTTGGGGAAGTTTCCCCTGATGAAACCAGCCATGAGATTCAATTCCGATTAAAAGTTCTTCATCGGTTTCTCCCAATTCCCTGACCCAATTTGCCATTAACTTGGCATGACTCTCGGAGTCCTCTTTCGTAAATTCATAATCCCCATCATGCAGAAGTCCAACAATGCCCCATCTTTCTTCGTCTTCGGCAAAATGCTTGGCAAGAGTCCTCATCACAGCCTCCACTGCATAGCAGTGCTTCCGCAAATTTACAGACTGCATTTTAGAATGGAGCAGCTCCAGTGCTTTCTGTCTTGAAATCATTTCTTGGATTTTTTCTTAAATATTCTGAATATTTTGATCGTTCTTAATGCTCCAAAAAGGTAAACCAAAAATGTATAAACAAAAACCGCTCCGCAAACAATTATTATCCATTTAATGACAATGTATGGATTTATCGTCGGGAATACAAACCCCAGTCCGAAAATGAGCAACATTCCAAAAACGCTAAAGGCAATAGACATCAATAAATTATTTTCCATTAGTTATCACCTCGATTCTTTCGATTACTTTTTCTCTTCCGAATTTTGATAATAGCATACCTGCACGAGGACCATGGGATTTACCAATAAAAGCAATATAAATTGCAGCAAATGCGTCTTTGGTCGGAATTTTTAGAGATTTTGTCAATTCATATAAAGAAATCTGCAAAGTTTCGGGTGCATCGCCCTCGTTATAGATTTTCGCTATATTTTTCAAATATCTTTTTTGTTCTTCGGATAGTGCTTTTTTATCTATCGACTTTAGATCTTTCAAATCAAACCGATATTCATCAGGTGCGTAGTTTTCCAGCCAAATCTTTGCATATTTTATTCTTTCTTCTAAAACCCCTGCTTCGCTATCATCGATTTTTCCTTTTTTAATCTCTGACATTTTTCCCAATACCTCTTTATCAGTCAACCTTTGGGATAAATAGTTAGCTATGTCTCTAAATCTCGGGACAAAAAATCCCTTTTCTTTTTGGGGAATCCTGATGATTTGCGACAACACATAAGTCCTTGCCGATTTCTCATCTCCCTTTTTGTCATATGCTTCCCAAGCTTTGTCATAATCATCAAATAGGTCAGGGACTGCCATTGTCCCAACAGGATCAAAGTTAGTCTGTTTAGTTATATCAGCGCCCACAAAAAGAAATCTGGCAACCTCTGCAGGCAAGATATTTACAAGATCATGAGCCTTAAGCCCCAAGCCCTTCGATGAGGACATTTTCCTGCCCCCTATAAGTAGAAACTCATAGGGGAATTTATAGGGAGGAGTATATCCAAAAACTTCCTTGCAGAGAGTCATTGCGATGTCATAACTCCCTCCGGCTGAAGCATGATCTTTACCGGCTCCTTCGATTGTTACGCCTATCACTTTCCAATGAGCCGCCCAGTCAACTTTCCAGGGAAGCTTTCCAGTTCCCCCAAAAGGAGAAATTTTCCCTTCATGACCACAGCCTTTTGCCCAAGTAACCAAATCGGGCTCGCATCTATACGAAACTTTCTGCCCATCCCAGGCAAACACTTTTGTAGTACCAAGTTTACCGCAATTCTCACAAACAACCTGGAAAGGCAACCATCCTGCTTCTTTTTTCTTACTGCCCGAGACTTTTTGATAGATATCCTGAATTTTTTCGGAGTTATCCAAGGCAAGGCGTATTACCTCATCAAACTCGCCCTTATGATACAGCTCCCATGAAGAAATATATCTTGCTTCAAAACCTAAATACTCTATGGATTTTTTCAGATCGTCTGCTAAAAAATCTGCAAGATTTTCAAACTTAGAATCAGGCGACGGAACCATTTTCAAAGCCTTTCCAGCATGATCTTTTAGCTCGTTCTTAAAGTTCGGAGGAAACTCATCTGCTGGATCGAAATCATTAAAAACATAGGTTAAAGTTACATCATGTCCCACATCTTTTAAGGCTCTATAAATGCAGGAGTGAATGATAGGACCAAGCATCGAACCGATATGGGCAAATCCTGATGGAGTCTTCATATCATCAACCCAATAAGGCTTATATTTACCCGAAGTAACTATTTCTTTTGCAATTCTATCTGCCCAATGCATCCTGAAGCTATTTTACTCTATCGCAAGAATCTCGTAAACGACCTTCCCGGCTGGGGCCTCGACTTCAACCACTTCTCCCTTTTTCTTACCCAAAAGCGCCTGTCCCAGAGGTGAGGTATGAGAAATTTTTTTATTTACAGGGTCCGCTTCCCATTCGCCAACCACTTCATAAAAATGGTCTTTTCCGTTAACTCTTAAGGTTACCTTTGTACCGACCCCGATTTCACTGCCTCCGTTTTTAGTAGAAACAACGCTTGCCCGCTTCATTACTTCCTCTATCTCCTCAATCCTGCCGTCCAAAAATTCAAGTTCCTCACGAGCGGACTGATAATCACTATTTTCGGATAAGTCCCCTTGGGTTCGGGCATTTGCCAGTCTCTCCACCAGTTTCGGTCTTTTTTCTTCCACGAGGAGAGAAAACTCCTTCTTCAGAGCTTCCAAACCTTGCTTGGTGATTTTGATGTCCATTTATGAATAACGTATCGATCAAAAAATCCCTCTTCCGGAGGGACAACAGGGGTGATTGTGATACTTTTTAATGCCCTTGTCAAGAAATCAGAAGGCATCAAAATAGTGCTTGTGACCCCACTGGGACTCGAACCCAGGTTGCTGGAATGAGAATCCAACGTCCTAGACCACTAGACGATGGGGCCTTAGAGCCATATTATACCTCAATTTGCGGCTAAAACGGAATAGATGGGGGTAAAACCAGTCTCTACTTTCCTCTTTGACGGCCAGTTAGTCAAAGCAGCTTTCAGAACTTCATCAACCTCCTCGACAAAGATAAACTTCACATCGCGCCTAACCTGTGCCGGGACATCCTCCAAATCTTTTTTATTGTCCTTGGGCAAGATTATCATTTTAAGCCCGGCTCTATGGCCCGCAATTGTTTTTTCTTTTACTCCCCCAATCTCCAAAACCCTGCCCCGAAGCGTGATCTCTCCCGTCATCCCCACATGTCGCCTGACCGGAATTCCCGTCAATGCCGAGGTTAACGCAATCGCAATCGCCACCCCAGCCGAAGGACCATCTTTGGGAACCGCCCCTTCCGGAACATGGATGTGAACATCAATTTTATCGGCAAAGCTTCCCTTCAAGCCCAGCTCTCTATAATGGCTGCGGGTCCAGGTAAATGCTGCCTTGGCAGACTCCTGCATAACTCCACCCAGTTGTCCCGTTAAGGTCAATTTTCCTTTCCCTGGCATCAGGGAAACCTCGATAAAAAGAATCTCTCCCCCAAACGGAGTAACAGAAAGGCCTGTACTCATCCCAATCTCGTCCTTCTTCTCGGCAATAAGGGAACTGAATTTTTGAGGGCCCAGGAATTTATGGACATTGGGAATCTCAACTTTCTTGGGATACTTCTTGCCTTCGGCAACCAGCCTGGCCACTTTTCTATTGATATTGGCCAGATTTCTTTCCAAATTCCTGACTCCCGCTTCTCTTGTATATCTGGCAATAATTTCTTTTAAAGCTGCATCGGAAATTGCGAACTTCTTTTTTCCAAAGCCGTGATTTCTAAGAGTTTTCGGCCAGAGGAACTGTTCAGCGATATGAAATTTCTCTTCCTCCGTATATCCGGGAAAGGTTATAATCTCCATTCTGTCTCTTAAAGCATCAGGGATGGTATCCAGCATGTTTCCCGTGCAGATAAACATGACCTCCGATAGATCAAAGGGAACCTCCAGATAATGGTCGGAAAACTCTTTGTTTTGTTCCGGATCCAAAGCTTCCAAAAGGGCAGAAGTTGGGTCACCTCGAAAATCCGCCCCGACCTTGTCTATCTCATCAAGCATAAAAACCGGGTTTTTGGTCCCCGCATTTTTAATCCCTTGGATAATACGCCCCGGGAGAGCCCCGATATAGGTTCTTCTGTGCCCCCGAATTTCCGCCTCATCCCTGATTCCCCCCAAAGAAACTCTGACAAACTTTCTATTGAGGGCTTTGGCTATGGATCTGCCGATTGAGGTTTTCCCGACTCCGGGAGGACCGATGAAACACAATATTGTCGGGTGGATTTCGCCATTATCCGATTTTTTCTGGCTTTTTTTGATCTTCATTACGGCCAGGAATTCCAGAATTCTTTCTTTTGCTTTTTCAATGCCATAATGCTCTTTAGCCAGGATTTTGCCGGCTTTGGTCATTGAAACATTATTGGGAGAGGCTTTACTCCAAGGCATATCAGTCAGCCAATCAAGATAATTTCTGACATAACCGCTTTCTGGGTTGTGGGGTGACATTTGGGAAAATTTTTTCAGCTCCTTCTCAACTTTTTCTTTAACGCTTGGAGGCATATTCGCAGCTTTTATCTTGGCTTTATATTCTTTTATCTCCTCGCTGCTGCCGAATTCTCCCTCATCGCTAAGCTCTCCCAGTTCCTGCTCTATTGCTCTTTTTTTCTCGCGAAGCATGCTTTTTTTCATTTGGTCCTCAAATCTTTTTTGAGTTTTAACGGAGATCGTTCTTTCTATATCCCAGCTATTAACCTCTTTTGCCAAAAGCTCCATGACTTTCTCAAGACGCTTTTTGAGGTTTAGTTCTTCCAAAAGCTTTTGTTTTTCGGAAACACTGATCTCTAAAACCGATGCGATCTGGTCCACAAGTTCGATCGTATCAGTGCTTCCTCCGATAAGTTTCATAACGGTCATTATTTCCACGGGTTTGCCCAGACTTATGGCTTTTTTGAAAAGATCTTGAAGTTTCTTGGCCAAAGCTTTAACTTCGGGCGAGTCTTCGATCTCTTCCTGCATCTCCTCAACCATGCCGATTAAATGGGGTTCATGGGCCACAACTTCCTTTAGGGTAATTCTTGCCTGGCCCCTGACCAAAGCGTGGATTTCCCCTTCGGTTGACATCATTTGGGTAATGGTGGCGATAGTTCCTACGCCATGAAGTCCATCTTTATCCGGCTCGGCTGCTCTAGGGTCTTTTTGGGAAAAGATCGCAATAACTCTGTCTTCCTGGAAAGCGGAATTAACTGCGGAAACCGATTTCGGACGACCGAAGGATAAAAGAGTATCGGTTCTTGGAAAAACAACGGAGCCTCTGACCGCAACTACGGGAACTCGTCTGACTATTTCTTGAGCTTTCATTAATGTATTTTAGCAGTCTATATTATCGTCTGCTAATTGTCAAGCGTGGGTGAACCTTTTCTACAACAACGGCTACTAAAGTTCCTACAAAAGCCCCAGCCAAGATATCGATCGGATAGTGGACATTGGCCACAACCCGGGCCACCCCAATTAAAATTGCGCCAAGAAGATAAAGGGAGCCGTATTTTTTATCGTGCATAAATATTGTCACTCCCAGGGCAAAAGCCAAGGCGGTATGGGAAGAGGGAAAAGCTCCATCGCTGGGAGTTGTTAGCGTAAGAGGATTTTGGCCGTTGAGCAAAAACGGCCTTAGAATTGGAAAAAAAATCTTAATAGTCTCGGATATCAGCCAAGCAATGAAACTGGCAAAAAAAGCGTGAGTGACCTGTTCTTTTTTTATTTTTCCGTCAACTACCCACAATACAAAAAGTCCCCCAAACAGAATAAAAATCAAAAAACTGGCAAAAAAGGTAATTAGAGCATTATTCATGGATAACCACCCTGCTTCCCGGATTTTCAGGAGTGGCGGTTACGTAGCGCTTCCCCTCCGGCATTACCGGATCCATCCACCAGTAGAGTTGCTCGGCAACGGACGTAGGTAAATTTATACAGCCATGAGAATGAACTTTGCCAAAATCATTGTGCCAGTAAGTTCCGTGAAGACTAAAGCCCTTAAAACTGGGCACGCTATCATTTCCGAAAAACATGACAAAAGGAACATTGGGCAAATAATAATAATACCTGCCGCTTCCCCCCTCCATTTTGGTTGCCCTTGCTTTTGACCAAATCCTGAATTCCCCCGTCGGCGTCGGCCACCAAGGAAGACCCGTCGAAACCAAACTTTCCAAAAAAAGACTGTTTCCTTCCCAGGCCCGGACTTTTTGCTCGGACAAATCAACCTCCACCCATTTTTCTCCGTTACTTACCCCCAAAACCGGTTGGAATTTATCCTTCATGGCAATAGACGGAGCTTCAATCCTCTCTCCTTCAAAATACGCATACCTTTCGCCGGATATCTCCTCACTCAAAGGGTTGCCCCCACAGCCGGAGACCGCAACAACGGCTTTATTCCTGCTCACAAAGGCAATAATCCCGATAATAATAATCGAGACAACGACAAAAAAAGCAAAAATCTTTTTTCTAGGGGAAATCTTTCTTTTCACCATCCATCCATGCTAGCATATATTTAATGGGGTCAAAACATTCTCTTTTTAAAAGTTTCCAATTCGCTTTTCAGGGAATTGCTACCGAATTCAAAAAGGGCAGGAATTTTCGCATCCAGATCCTTGCCGGGGTTTCAGCGGTTGTTCTTGGACTTATATTAAGATTTACACCAACCGAGTGGGCAATTTTGGTCATAACTATCGCATCAGTTCTTATTCTGGAACTTATCAATACCTCACTCGAATCAATAGTGGATATCGTCAGCCCCGAAGTCAGACCCGAAGCAAGAATTGCTAAAGATGTTGCCGCCGCCGCAGTTCTTATCGCCTCCACGGCTTCGATACTTATCGGAGCACTTCTAATTCTTCCCAAAATCATCTAGAATTGCCTCTACCATGAGCAGTGTCATTGAAACTTTCCTAACCCGCCTCACCTATGGCGAATCCGAAAACATCAGGAAAGAAACCGGAACAAACGGAGTCATCGAAACTTTGGCCAGGGTTTACGAAAAAGCCAGAAATGCACTTGAATACCGAGCCGATCATTTGGTTCGGCGGGCTGCAATCGAAAGAATCTTAAAAAGAAGGGTAATACTTGATAGACAACCCCAATCTGTTGCCAAACATCTTCTGACAGAACTTAAGTGGGCCCGCTATATTTCATCCGCAGAGATCAAAAAAATTGACGCCCCGACTTTAGAAAAAATTCTTGAAAAATATCTTGCCCACACGACAGTGGCTATTCCTCAAGACTGGATAGTAAAAATAGCATCCAGCGAAATCGAAGAGCAATTTAGCCTAAATCCGGACTACAAACAATTCACCCTTCTTGCTTTTCAGATTATTAAGCAAAAGGTAAAAGTCGATGATGAAAATGCCGATCTTTTGATCTATTTTGCAGTTGATAAAGTCTACGCGGGCAGCGATGACGAACAAATTGCCTATCATATTCTAAAGCTTGCCGGGGAGAATTTGACAAAAGAAAAACTTGAGGAGGGTTGGCGCCTTTTTAACTCGGCCAAAAACCATAAATTTTTGCCAAGAATCATCAAGTTTGTCAGGCGCCAAATGCCTCCTTTAATACTTTTGAGGGATATTTACTTTTATTCCCCCACGGAATTTAAGAAAAGTCTTGAAAACGAAGAGCAATTTAAAAAATCTGCAACCGAAGCTTTGGAAAACCAGCTGACGCAAATGTCCGGAAGAATCAAAACCGCGGGCTTAAGAAGCGTAATCTATGTTTTCTTAACCAAAATGGTTTTGGCAATCGGCATCGAAATTCCTTTTGAAATCTTTGTTTACGGAGCAGTTTCAAAACTCCCCCTTGTTGTCAATATAATTTTCCCGCCTACATTAATGTGGGCAACAACCCTCCAGGACCACCTGCCGAAAGAAAGGGAAAGGGAAAACCTAATTGACAGAACATGGTTTGTCCTTACCCACTTTGAAGATCTGAAAAACGAAGAAGATGTCCTAACCAACATACCCGAAGAAAAATCCTCAATTACCTATTCTGTGTTTTCGACGCTATATGTTCTCATTTTTATCGGAATCTTTGGGCTTATTTACTTCATTCTGGGAGAGATTGGGTTCAGATTTGCAAACAAAGTCGTTTTCGTATTTTTCCTGACAATTATTGCCTTCTTCGCCTACAGAATCAGCCAAATCGCCAAAGTTTACAGCTGGAAAGGTATAGGAAAAGAATCCTCAACCCTAACCGATATCGTCTCTCTCCCAATTTTGGCAATAGGGAGCAGGCTCTCCCGAGGACTCTCCAAATTAAACTTTCTGGCTTTTGCCTTCGACTTCATCCTGGAAGCTCCTTTCAAAATAATTCTCGGGTTCCTCGACTCCTGGGTTCAATTTCTCTCCCTCAAAAAAGAAGAAGAAATAATCGAGTAGCTTGCTGAGCAGGCCGGTCTAGGATCAGGCAAAACTTAATCAGTAAAGTCAATGCTACCTAGGTAAAAAGACTTCAATTTCACTGGAACCCAAAAATCGGTTAAGTGAAGGTTATGAATTTTAAACCTTTCTTTTTCATTTCCGATAACAATGAACTCTCCACCAACAACTTCCCCGCCACTTGTTGGTTGCCACTCACTTATAAAGTCTTTAACTTCTTTTTTCTGAACTTGTTGGTTCTTTTCTGGATCTAGATACATAACTTGGCCGCCTTCTAATCCAATTATTACAACAAAATGACCATATTTTGGATTCATTCCCCACTGTTTACAAGCGATCACCGGTAAGCCAAAAGCTAAAAGATTTCGTAGACCTTCGCTGCATTTATCTTCATCCAGGTATAGTTGCCCCTTTAGCACATAAAATCCCATGTCTTTAGCATCATTAACCATGTTCTTAGTTTCCGTGTAATAAGCTGACTTATCTGGTCTTAATGTTTTTCTCTTTTCCCAAATGTCTTCTTGAGAAACATTGGTTATCCCGAAAAATCTGTAAACCATTTCCAGGCACGCAACGCCACAATGAGTTTCCCCAGCTTGCTTTATGTGATGAACGTCTAAAATAGCCATGGCTGAGCATGTCGGTCTAGGACCAAAGTCTTATTAGAACCTCAGAAAGATCTGAGAAATAATCGCGTAAGTTTTCTAGGTCAATTCTCGGAGTAAGCTCAAACTTTTTACTTCGACTATGGAAAGCCGGATCATAGCTAATTTGACGTATCCAAACCCTTCCATCACTTGAATATCCAGAGCGCTTTGAAATTAAGAATTTTTCTCTTTCCGGGTGGACTTTTTCTTCCTCATAAGGATGTGCTGTAATCCGATCTCTTATAACTCTAACTCTTTTAATATTTACCGAATGGCGTTTTGCAACCGATTCTAAATCAGAATTCTTGAACTCAGATAAAGCTTTGGTCAATAATTTCAAACACGCTCCCATATTGGCGTATGCAGATACGGCAGAGCCGCAGATTATGGGATCTGGAAGTTTCTCACTAAGGGCTCTCTCTTGAGTTTGTACCATTCCAGCAGCATATTCAAAATAGTAGATAACAGAATGAAGCGCTAAATATCTCCTTGCCCAAATAAGACTACTTTGATGTTTTGGGTTTAAGCAGTTGTTAATCAGGTTGACTAAGGCTGGTATCCGATAATCTTGAATTAGTTTTGTCTGCTTCATCTCTAAGAAACTTGGTAACTTGGATGTCTCGTTTGGCTGAGCGGGCCGGTCTGGAACCGTTCCGTTCTATAACTCATTTTTTCTTTTCGATACTAGCCTTCGTACCATCAGAAAAAGTCGCCTCTAATTTGGCAAAAACATCTGTTGGATGTAAATTCGTCTGATCGAAAGCTAGCCTTCTGATTTCAGGCTCGACGAATATTTGAGTTTTTTCTTTTTTCCCACTCTCTCCAGCATATACGACAAGCCTTAATCCTACTTTTGATTTAGTTAAAACTGACTTAACGAAATATTTGGAGTCTTTAGAAATCTTACCTTCAGCGATCGGAACAGCTTCATCATCCAGATTGATAAATCTTATTCCTTTAATAATTTTTGATTCGGTTTTATCTAAAACATACTGTTCTTCATCATCCCATTGTCTGGGAATTCGGTGTAAATGCTTACATTCAGCACAACTTAGGCTTGTTGACTCCCGTAAAAATTTGTAAGGTTCTTTAACTGGGTATAATCGAATGAAATGAATCGGACATGTTGGTTGAGCACCACGACCGCCAGAGGTTTTTATATAAACCCACCATTTTATCCTATCTATAATTACATATTGATCAACCATGGCAATAAAATTGGAAGTGTCCAATCTTGCTGAGCATATCGGTCTAGAACCTTACGACCCCATAACCGATTTAATTATTAATAGCTAATAAGACAACTCCCCTTTTCCAAACCAATAAAAATTCCGGATGAAATTTCTCTCCGGCATCTATTATTTTTTGAATATCTAATAATTTGAAAGATTTGATCTTCATAACTTCATCTTTATTAATTTCAAAAGGTCCGTTATGGACCATTTTATAAATTGAGGCGTCTACTTCTCTCAAGATTGTATGGTTCCAATCAGGATACTGAAAATGTTCTTTAGAAATAAATACTATCTTGCCAATAATGCCAAGTTCTTCTGATATCTCTCTTTCTGCTGCCTTGTTGTCTTCCTCATTTTTGTCGACATGTCCTCCTACCGAAAAATCCCAGTGACTTGGAAAAGATTTATCGTTTGCAGATCGCATTTGTAACGCTAATTCGTTTCGATTGTTGAATATCAAGATATCTACAACCTTGTGGTACTCGACTTTTTTAGTATTCATAAACTTAAGCTGCGGGACAGGGATTCGAACCCCGATACGCAGATCCAGAATCTGCAGTCCTACCGTTAGACGATCCCGCAATGGTCAAAGAACACGCATATTTTACCATATTTCGTGCTACAATCGTCTTGAATCGGCTAGCCCTGCTAACCAAGACCTATGGCACTACGCAGACCAAAATTGGGATTAGGCTGTCCCGGACCGGCCCGCTCAGCAGCCCGACTCACTTCGTAAAACTTAGCCTCACTCACCGCCTGCAACCACTTGTTTTAATTTAAAATTTAATATAAATTTCCCAGTAATGGACAAAGAAAGGCAAATAAATATTTCAGAAGAGGAAATTAGCCCTGAAGATGTTTGGGGGAACGATTTTAAATTTATAGAAATAATCGGATGGGGCAGTAGCCGAGGGTTTGGTATCGAAGGCTTAAACCTTCCTAAGGCGTGGGAAAGGCAGCTTGGGAGATTGGAATCTGTTGACATTAGTGTGATGGCAAAGAACTTTGATGATCTTTGCGAAGAATGGGGATACTCCTTGGAAGAAATTAATTTTGATAAAAACAAAGTCTTAAAGGAAGTTATTATTAGAAACAGGACAACTTCAGACTCGTCCGGTTTAATTTTATCCGGCCAAATACCAGGTCTGAATGATGGTATTTATCAAGCCGTAAATTTACCTACAATTGAATCTGTTTTTCTTTTACAACAGCTTGGAGCCAGATATCTGAACATTTTTGATTGGGGAGAATTTAAGCATTCTTATATTGTGGGGGAAAAAGGTATGGATCTTGGGTCTGCTTATCTTGGAATTCCCAAAAAAATTCTTGGAGCAGAAGAGACAATAACTAATCAATCTTTTCAAAGCCAATTCCATATTAATGCAAGTAATATTGCCGGAAGATTCGGTTTGAGCCTAAGACGTTTATTTTTTGACGAAAGAGGATTGTTGGGGAATATCGACATCGACGTGGGTGGCAGTTGTGGTTATTATTTAGACCCAAGTGGGAATAGTTTGGAATATCTTGGCCACAATGTCGATACTTTGGAACAGGCAGCTACACTACACACAATCGTTGCATCGTTCATTAATCATTTGTTAGTAAAAGATGTCCTAAACCGGTTTAATCGGTCATATAAAAGTGTGGTATAATAAGATATTAATACAAATTTTTCAATAGATGAGCTGGTTGCAATCTTTGTTAAAAGGGGTGGAAGTATTAATAAATACTATCTTCGGGAATTGAATAGAAATAAAGCCGCAATTGTCCATCTCAAGGGTTGGGTTGGCGGGAAAAACATCCGTGAAGCGCTTCTGAAAGCTCTTGCCTGAAAATTAACCAGGAGATAACTTGATTTTTATTTAAATAGTGATCTAAAATGGTTGTGGTGGCGAAAAGAAATAAATTTAAGTTTGGCAAAAAAAAGATAATCGGCTCTGTTTTATCCATTGCTTTTCTTTTGGGTGCGCTTGTGATCGGAGTAACCCTTACACAACAACGTCAAGAGCTACGCAAAATGGCAGCAGATACCGAGAATGAGGGGGAAGAAGTAAAGATAGCCGAGATGGCGGATTATCCCATATCGAATTGGAATACGGTTAAATTTAACCAGGCTGGTAAAGTAGAGATTTCTTATTGGAAATTAAAGTATCCAAGTATTAATGCATATAGTGCTGGAGCAGTAAAGGCCGATTGGTGGAGGGAAGGTCAGTTGGTCACGTTTTATCTAAAAGAATCATATCAGGGGTACGCACTTTGGGGTTCTAATGCATGGATTGGTGATGAATTGAAATATGCAGTTGGGAATTGGAACAAAAGAAATCAATTCTTCTACCCGAGAGGTTTTAGGCCGGTGACTACTAAGGATGGTAGAAAGTGGTGCAATAGAGTTGATGTAACCAATAGGTTACTTTCAATTACAAATAGAGGTCACAAAATCGCTGAAGCCCATTGCTGGGAAGCAGGAGCAGGATGGTTTTTCCCCCTGCCCAATGTAGCTGATTACAGCGACTTTTTGGTGGTTTTTTCTACTGGTGATAGTCTGTGGTAAAAAACATCTGTGAAGCGCTTCTGAAAGCTCTTACCCTATAAATATACTTAAAAAAAGATTATTCGTAGCGGATAGCTTCGATTGGGGGGAGTTTGGCTGCACGGCGGGCGGGAAAAACTCCAAAGAAAATTCCGATCGCAGATGAAATTACCAAAGTAATTACTACAGAAAAAAGATTAATACTGGCAGGGAAAAATATTCTTATTCCAAGAACTATCAATGCCGCCAGAATTAACCCCAAAAGTCCTCCTATAACTGAAAGGATAAGGCTCTCCGTCAGAAACTGAAGCAAAATATCTTTTTGGGTTGCCCCGACGGCACGGCGGATTCCGATTTCTTTGGTTCTCTCGGTAACGGTTGCGTACATAATATTCATAATTCCTATCCCCCCAACAAGAAGCGATATTGACCCGATTGCAACAAGCACGGTATTTATCACACCAAAAATCTGGTTAACCGTAGTGAGAATTTCCGATTGCTCGGTTACCGAAAAATCATCATCCTCGTATCTTTTAAGAAGAGTTTCTTTTACCTCCTCTTTTACCATCTCAACATTTTCTTTGGATTCAACCCCGATATATATTGTCCAGAATGTTTTGTCGGGATTAATATTACCGAATGTGGTTTTGTAAGGAACTATAATTGATCTATCCTGTTCATTATCGCCGGTTTTTTCAATGACCCCAATAACTTTAAGTCTTAAACTTTCAAGTCTTATGGTCTGGCCTACCGCATCCTCGGGGGTATCAAACAAATCATCGGCAATTGAGTAACCCAAAACTGCAATTTTTGAAGCGGCAACAACATCCGACCTTGTAAAAAACTCGCCCTCAATTACATCTTTATTCATGAGACTGAAATAATCCTCACTTACCCCGCTGATATAACCAACTTTTTCTTCTCCCCCAGCCTCAACACTTGCTGATTTGAAAAAGCCGGGAACCGCATATTTTACATTTGAGATCCTTGATATCGAGGCGACATCCCTCTCGTCAAAGTTAGCTCCTCCGACAAGCCCCGGTCCAAAACTCGCTCCTCCTCCTTCTCCGCCAAAACCGCCTCCGGGAAGAACAATAATCAGATTCGCCCCCATACTTTCAAACTGCCCCTCGATAAAATTTTTGAGTCCCAATCCCAAAGCAATCAGTAAAACCACAGATAAAACCCCGATCATTATGCCAAGTGAAGTTAAGGCGGTCCTGACTTTATTTCTGCCAAAATCCTCAATTGCCGCTTTTACTAAATGAATATATTCTTCTTGACCTTTAATCACAGATATTTTTCAACAATCCCCCCATCCTTGATATAAATTTGTCTTTTTGTTTTTGCAGCAACTTCATGCTCATGGGTAACAAGAATCACTGTTACCCCAAAATCTCTATTCAAAGACCCTAAAATTTTGATAATCTCATTACCGGTTTTTGAGTCAAGATTTCCCGTCGGCTCATCGGCGAGAATTATTTTCGGAGACATGATAAGGGCCCTGGCAATTGCCACTCTTTGCTGCTGTCCTCCTGAGATTTTATTGGGAAAGAAATCTTTTCTTTCGTAAATCCCGAATCTTCTCAAAAGCTCCTCCGCCCGGGCCTGTGCATCAAAATTCCCCCCGTTTTTTAGATACTTAGCAGGAAGGAGAACATTCTCAATCACCGTAAAACGGTTTATAAGATTAAACGATTGAAAAACAAATCCGACAGTTTTATTTCTAATTTTGGATAATTCGTCATCGGAAAGCTTTGAAATATCTTTTCCCTCCAATATTACTTTCCCTTTGGTTGGGGTTTCCAGAAGTCCGATAATATGCATTAAGGTGGATTTACCCGATCCTGAGGAGCCCAGAATACCAATAAACTCTTTTTCTTTAATGGTTAAACTTATATTGCATACCGCTTTTACTTCCTCATCTCCCAGATAGTAAGATTTGCTGACATTTTGAAGCTTAATCATACAAAGTGTCGCCCTCTTTCACACCTTCGGTTATCTCAACCCTATCCTCGCCCTCAACTCCTATATTTACCCTGACTTTGTTACCGATCTTACCCAAGTTTATATATTTTCCTTCTTTGTCTGAATTGATAAATCTGGGCGGAGCAAAAAGGGCATTATCTTTTTGGGAAAGAATGAACTTGGCATCCCCCGTCATGCCGATTCTGGGGAGATTATCTCCGAGTGCCCCTTTCTCAAACACAACCTTAATCTTATAAACTGTCCCTGCCTCACCCTCTTTAGGAGTATAGGAAACAAAAGATACCTTACCTTTAAATTCTTTGTCCGAATAAGAATCAAGAACAATTGCTACTTCCTGTCCGTCCTTGATATCGGTTACCTCACTTTGGTCCGCCTCAACCTCAAAATACAAAGTTGCAGGATCAACTATCTCAATTTGAATATCGGTGAAAGAAACATTTATCCCAGCATTGGAGAAGGGTAGAGAGGTAATAATCCCGGCAAACGGAGCAAGAAGGGTTGCATTATCCAGGTTATATTTTGCCGCTTTAACCGCATCATAGGCATTGTCTCTTGCAACTTCAGCCGCCGTACGTGTGGCTTTTTGGGCGAAAGTTTCATCAGAATCATTATCCTTAAGAGAATCAAGAGTGCTTTCAGCCGCCGCCTGATAATTTCTGTAGTTATTCAAAGCCTGCTGATAAACTGTGTTCAGAACTATCTTATCCAAAGAATTCAAGGCCTGCCCCTTATAAACTTTTTGGCCTTCGGTAACTCCAACCCAGGAAATTTTCCCGGAAGTTGGAAAAGACAAAGTAGCATGCTTTTCAGCCTTAACCTGGCCTGTTAGTATCAATTCTTCTTTAACGGTTCCTCTTTCAACTGTTATCGTAACCGCTTCTTTCTTGCCTCTTGCCCTGAAAAAGAAAAAACTACCCAAAGCAAAGGCTATTGCCAAAGCTACCCAAAACCCCCTCGATCTGGCCAATTTCTTGAACTTTTTCATACCAAGGGAGTATTCTACCCCCTCCCCGGAACCAATTCAAGAGACTCCACCCCTAAATCACCCTAAATTGAGAAGTTGTTATAGATGAGCTTATTTGTAACCACCGTCTACAACGATAGTTTCAGCTGTTACAAAACTTGAATCGTCTGAGGCAAGAAACAATATAACTTTAGCAATTTCCTCCGGTCTGCCAATCCTTTGTACGTCAGCCCTTTTTGCCTCATTTTCCATGTAATCTTTTGATAGGTATTTGTTCATATCTGTTTCAACCCAGCCCGGCGCTACGCAATTGACATTCACATAAGGTCCAAGACCTCTTGATAAATCTTTTGTCAAGATAACCATTCCCGCTTTTGAAGCGTCATAATCTACAGAATCCATTCCATAACCGGCAAATGCGTTACTTGAAGATACGTTGATTATTTTCCCATATTTCTGTTTAACCATATATGGAGATAGGTATTTTGCGCACAAAAATGCCCCTATTAGGTTGACTCCCAAAGTTTTTTCCCACTGCTCAACGGTTCGGTCTTTGAATGGAACGTCAAAAACTATCCCCGCATTATTAACCAGAATATCTACCTTACCGAATTTTCCTATCACACTCTTAACCATCTTCTTAACCTCTTCCTCTTTTGACACATCACATTTTATAGCTACAGCCTCCTGTCCTTTTTGTTTTATCGAAGCAACTACTTTATTGGCCTCTTTTTCAGCCTTGTTGTAAATAACTGCCACATCCGATCCCTCTTCTGCGAATTCTAAAGCAGTGGCTCGGCCAATTCCCCGACTTCCTCCGGTTACAACCGCAACTTTTCCCTGAAGTTTCATAACCCAATTTTAATTCCTAAATAAAATCTTTACAAGGTTTGGCAATATTAGGTAATACTACCTAAACCAAAAAAGAGTAAGAAAGAAGGCAACAAGAAAAAGAAAAAGGTAAAGAGCTGTTGAGACTACTACCCTAACTGCTTCTTTCTTCTTCCCCGCAAAAAATAGCTTGTAGGGTTTGTAGAAAACAATCAGGCCGCAGATAAGGGCAGAGGTTGAAAAAAGAAGAAGAATCATTACAGGGCCAAAATAAGGGTTCATGTCAGGAAAAACTTCATTTCCCTTCCAAAAAATAATCCCGACAAGGCTACAGTATGCGGAAACCCCCAAAGCCTGTAAAAATCCGGTCTTCACAACTTGATTTTACTTCCCAAATAAAATTTTGACAAGGTTCTTCCAAACGGTTGGTGTATAATAAACTTAATGATCAGAAAATGTTTAATTTCAGCAGTAGCTTCCCTCGTTTTATTTATATCTTTAGCTTTTTCCCCTTCCATAATTAGTGCTGATCTGGGACCTGAAACAATTTACTCCCAGGGTGGAACCGTTCAGTCTTCTTTAACAAAAACCAATGTGTCTATGGATTATGAGAAAGTAATTTTGACTTATGGAAAGCCTCAAATCAAAAAGGTCTGGAGCGATTCATTAGAAGAAGAAGTGGAACTTGATAACTATATGCCTGTACACGTTTCGGCGGTTTTTAAAATGAAAAACAACGGCTTACAACCCGAAACAATGCAGGTTTATTTTCCTTCAGGCGACAATGTCTTCTGGAATTACACTGCAAAAGGGTATGAAGGAAGCGGTGATGGTGGTAGCAACGATATAAATAATTTTAGAGTCAATGGAAGATCACTTGGGGAAGAAAGCAAAAACGAAATACCAATAATAATAGGGGAAAAAGAGGCAAAATTACTGGTTTATCAGTGGCAGGAAACATTTAATCCTCAACAAATAACGGAAATTACCATCGAATATGACACCAAAAGCGGGAAAGACTATGAATTTTACCATTTGACTTATGTTTTGGGTACCGGAAGAGGCTGGCAGGGAAAAATAAAGCAGGGGGAAATTATTTTTGTTCTCCCCGAGCAACTTTACTCCTATTCCGTATCTGAAGGAAGGAACGGCGGTTCGGTAATGAAAAAAATTCCTTACAAAGTTTCCAACAATACCATTGTTTTCTCCTTTTCAGATTACGAACCGGATTCCAACGATTTAATTTCACTAGATGTCTATAATTTTGAAATGGTAAAACAAATAGAAGAACTAAAAAAACTTCCGTCCACGTTCCAAAATACCCTGAAAATTGCGAGTTTATTTAGGGAACTGTCTTCCGGGCCTAAGTGTGCTTTTTGTATCGGTACGGCATCGCAATACGCAAAAGATTACTTCAAGATTGCATTAGACAAAGCGTCATCAAAAGAGGAGTTGCTTTCAACTTTAGTACTGTTTGCATACGGCGGATATGAATATGAAAGATTTGAAGTAAATTATAATGATTTACTAAAGAAAATCAGTTTTGAGGGTTGTCAAAATAATGATTACAAATGCAAAGACGATATATATGAAAGCTACGAAGGACTCTTTGGGACCACCATTGGTTTAGAATACGATAGAGAAAAAGAAACCCATACCGGACAGGTTGAAAATCGTGATTTTCTTGAAAAATTAGCAAATAAAATTCGTGTATACGATCCCGCAATCGCAGCGTCAATAAAAAATTATATTGATAGTGCAAAGGAAGTAGTTGATTGGAAAAAACAACAACCTCCCCCAACCCCCGTGGTCGTTGCGACCCCGACTCTAAAAGCCGAAGTCAACAATTTACGACAAAAGGGATATATTCTTCCGATAATTATCGGTGTAGGCTTATTTTTATCAGCTGTAACTGGTGCAGCATTACTTTTCTTGAAAAAAAGGCGTGATCTTAACAAAATATTAATCCCAAAACCAGAAACGGAAGAAAAAACAGAAACAGAACTCAATACCGGAGAGATAATTAACGAACAGGTAGATGATAAAAATCCAGAGGACGGATTATCTAAACATTCTCCGAAGTAACAACTTGAAAAACGACTCGGGTTTTTTGGAAGTTTTGTAAACCGAGCGGGACCAGACCGAAAGAATTACCCACTCTTTCTTTTCATTTTGTTTGGCAACGACTTCGATTTTTTGATTCCCAAAAGTCCTGTAATAAACCCAGGCGCCTTTAGTTTTGGCGTACTCTGATTGATCCGGCCTTCGCCATGTGGCCCAGGCGTCACCCTGCTTAATTCCCCGCTTGTGAAGACGATCAAGGGCATGGTTGGTCCAAACCACGCCACCGAAGCGATTATTCATGTTTCAAGCTCGGAAAGAATCTCTTTCTCAAATTTTTTAAATTCTTCCTTGATATAATCGCCCAAGTTTTCTCCCGTTGCTTTCTCCAAATAGCTCATTATATAAACCTCGTCATTAGGACACTTATGAAACATTTCCATAAATTCAATATGTTTTTCTTTGGGGAGCTTTCCCAGAATCAAATCAAAAACTCTGTGATGAACTATTTCATCAATAAGCCCCCACAATTCCTCCTTCTCTTCCTGACTTTTCGCCAAAGATTTAATTTTCCTGTCAACTTCGGAAAGAACTATCAAATGATCAAAAAATAGTTTGCTCATACTTGCCTTAATGCCAGAATCGGAACATTCACTTTATTGTACTCCACGGGGCCCAAAGGAACTTTATTTTCCGGATCATCGACAAAAAAGACCACAACCGGTCCTTTTTTATACCTTGGGCCTCCCAGATAATTCATGACCTCGGGGCCTCCTCCAAAATGCTTTCCCGTCCAGGCAGCAGGACCCGCATCGGCAATTGCGGCAACCACGGCATTGCCATTTTTAGTATTGACAATCAAAACTTTCCTGTATTTATACCAATCCCGCAAATATGGCTGACGGATACTCCAATCAGGCAAATACAATGTTTGAACAACCGCATACCACTTTTCTACATCTCCGGGAACATAGCCCCAAGCACCTCGCCCCGGGGCCATCCCTTCATCATCTTCACTAACGGCCGGATGAACCCCCATTGAATCCCCTGCAAATCTTTTTAAATGCTGCTCTGCTCCAATATATCCATAGGTTGTATTTAAATGTTCTCCTTCCAAAGTAGCTTTCGTTTTTACCCCAATTACCTCCTGAAAGACCTGCTCTAAAGATTTTTCTTCAGTCCGCAAAAGCGGTCTGGCTTTCTCGGGCAGGGCACTTTTGAGTAAACCGAGAAAGGTTTCCTGCAAAGGCTTATCGACATTTTTGCTTATTTCCAAAGGCGCTCTAATATCTATCCCTACAGGCGGAGAAAGAAGAAGAGTTCCGGTTAATGCCCCGGCACTTATTACTTTTGCTGAATGCTGCCTGATTTTGGCAAGATCAACCCCCCTATCAGCCAAGAACTTATGGGCATGAGGATACTTTTCCTGAAAAGATCTCTTTGCCTCCAAGCTCTTTAATTTGAGCTTATTGCGAAGAAATTCGGTATCTATCTTACCTTTATTTATCTTATATGTTGTCCCGGGCGGGTCATGAGCCATAATTTTTTAGTCTCTCGAGACTTTCCTCTTTACCTAAAATCTCAATTGATTCGTTGATTGGGGGGGTGAAGCGACTCCCGGCTATGGCGATTCGAAGATCCATGAAAAAGTCTCCCACTTTAAAATTATGATCTTTTGGAACTTGATCAAGGGGAATGTCTTTTTCAATCGCCTTGAAAGCTGCAGACAAATGCTCTTTGTAATTTTTACCAAACAGTTTCTTGTCAACCTTCGGCCTCTCGAAGAAAAACCCCGCAAGAGTATTAAAATCTGTAAGTTTTTTTATTCTGTCTTTGACTACTTTTGTAATTTTGAGTTTTTTGTCTTTTGAAATTGTTTCAAATTTTGAGTTTAGAGTTTCGAATTTTAAGGCTAGCTCAGCGTCCCCGAGCCTGCGGATATATTCTCCGTTGAACCAATCAAGTTTATCCCGGTTAAAAATCGGGTTTGCTTTTTGCAGACCTTTCGCGTCAAAAGCTTTGACAAATTCAGGCAGAGTAAAAAGCTCCCGATTATCTTTTGGTGCCCAACCCAGAAGCATGACAAAATTTAAGATCGCTTCCGGAAGGTAGCCTTCTTTGATTAACCCCTTGCAAGAAGTCGTGCCTTTTCTTTTGGAAAGCTTCCCCCCTTGAGGATCAAGAATATCAGTTAAATGCCCAATTTCAGGTAACTTAAAACCTAAGAATTTATAAAGTAAGAGGTGAAGCGGGGTCGAGGGCAGCCAATCGTGTCCCCGCAGTACATGGGTTATCCCCATATCGTTGTCATCAACCACAACTGCCAGATGATATGTAGGGTATCCGTCACTTTTTAAAAGAACCAAATCTTTTAAGGTATTTGTCTCCCAGGAAATCTCTTTGCCGAGAACAAAGTCTCGGTAAGAAACTTTTTCATTTTTGGGAATCTTAATTCTTATTGCTCCCTCATCTTCGTAAGCATGACCCTCTTTAACTAATCTCTCGGCCATTTTCTTATATAAAGGGAGCCTTTCGGACTGAACATAATACTCATCCCAGCCAATTCCGAAAGTTTTGAGAGTTTCCTGAATCAGTTCCTTGCCTTTCGGAATCTCTCTTTTCTTATCAGTATCCTCTATTCGAAGCAGAAATTCTCCCTTATCGTGTTTGGCCAAAGCATAAGCAAAAAGTGCGGTTCTTAAGCTTCCTATGTGCATCGAGCCTGTCGGGGACGGAGCAAAACGAGTCCTGATCATGGTAGAATTATAGCATGACTGGCCTGACCCAAGTCGCTATAACCACAAGAAAAATTATTAGGTATGGAGTTTATTTTGTCGTTTTTCTGACAATTGGCAGAATACTCTTGGGAGCAGGAATAAGTATCTACAAAAAAATCTTTCCCCCGCCCCCGCCTCCTCCAACGGTCAAGTTCGGAAGGCTGCCCAAGCTTGATTTCCCCGAAGGGCCAAAACTTAACCTGACTTATGTATTGGAAACCCCGGAAGGAGATTTCCCGGCTCTTCCCACCCAATCAAAAGTCTATTTTGTGCCCAAAATCAATCCCAACCTACTTTCACTGGATGTTGCCAAAGGCAAAGCAAAAAGTTTAGGATTTACCTCTGAACCTCAACAAATATCGGAAACCATTTATAGATTCACAAATCCCAATTACCCCGCAACTTTTGAAATAAACATTGTCACCGGAATTTTTTCCCTTAGCTATGATCTAAACGCCGACAGAACCCCGCTTGACAAAAAGCCTCCCGCAGGAGAGATCGCGGCTTCCCTGGTCCGCTCATATTTGTCTCTCGCCAGCGTCCTGCCTGAAGATTTAACAGGCCCGACAGAAAATGATTTCCTAAAGCTTTCGGAGGGAAAATTTGTCAGTGCCCTTTCTCTTTCCGAATCGGACGTAATCAAAATAAATTTGTTCAGGAAAAACTACGATGAACTCCCCAGTCTCACCGCTTTTCCCAATGAAGCCAATGTCTGGTTTATTGTTACAGGAGCACAGGACAGGACCCAACAAATTATTGCAGGCGAATTCCACTATTATCCGGTTGACGAATCTCAATTTTCAACTTATCCCATTAAAACCCCGCAAGATGCTTTTAGCCAGCTTCAATCAGGAAACGCATTTATTTCAAATCAAGGCCTTGTTAAAGACGGAGAAACATTAAAAATAAGAAGGGTGTACCTTGCCTATTTTGATTCCGAAAGCCCGTCAGAGTTTTACCAGCCAATTTATGTCTTCGAAGGCGACAAAGGCTTCACCGCCTATCTCCCGGCCGTTACTCCGGATTACTACGGAGAGTAAGGTTTAACTTCCTTCCACTCATAATTTGCAAATATCCAATCAATTAGCTCCTTTGTTTCGCCGAAGCGGTCTTGGCTACCCAAGAGGGCAATCATAACTTTTTTGTCGTCGCGTTCAAGATATGTCACAAGATTTTCTCTTGCATTTTCCGTCCAGCCGGTTTTAACTCCTATTACGCCCGGAACCTTTCCTAAAAGTAAATTTATATTCGTAAGCCTGTGCTTTATTTTCCCATCAATGCTTGTGACCGTAATCTCCTTTGTCCCAACTATTTTTGCAAATTCAGGGTTTCTCATGGCAACCTCCGAAACCCTAATTAAATCTCTCGCCGTTGTTACATGCCCGTTTCCGTCAACACCGGACGGGTTATAGAATTTTGTATTCTCTAATGACAACTCTTTAGCCTTTGCATTCATGGCGTCCACAAAAACATCGTATCCCCCAGGATAATCCTGCGCCAAAACCTCTGCCGCATCATTAGCAGAAAAAACCAAAAGGCCATAAAGAAGATCCTCCATCTTCATTTCTTCTCCAAAGACAAGTCCCATCTTTTGCCCATCAATTTTGATTTTACCGACTTTTAATACCGCTTCCAGCGGATATGAATCAAGTGCAACCAGAGCAGTAATTATTTTAGTGGTTGATGCAGGAAGAAGGGTCGTGTCGGGATTTTTTTCATAGAGAGAAATGCCGGACGACAGATCAACAGCCAACGCAGCCTGGGCAGAAATAACGGGGAAGCTGGAGCTTTCTTTAGCAATTGGGACCGGAGCAAAAACTTTGTCTCCATTTTTAACTACCGCCTTGCCCAGTTCCAAAAACTCATTCCCCCCGATAGACAGCGCAGATGAAGAAATAAAAACAAAAGAAAGCATCAAAAAATATAAAAGCCAATTTTTACTTTTCAGGAGTTTCATTTATTGTTAGTTTGAGGCCAAGCTCTTTAAGTTGCTCTTTGCTTGCCTTGCTCGGAGCTTCCATCACTGCTGTCTGGCCGGAGGATGAAGTTGGGTAGGCCATCACTTCCCGAACACTGGACTCCCCGAGAGCTGCCATCAAAAATCTATCTAGTCCCGGCGCAATCCCGCCGTGCGGCGGAACCCCGTATGCAAAAGCCGTAAGCATGTGTTCAAACTGCTTCTTCTGCTCTTTGGAAAAACCTATAAGCTCAAAAACTTTCTCCTGAATTTTATGATCATGAATCCTGATACTTCCGCCGCCAACCTCATATCCGTTAAGAACCAGGTCGTGCTGAAGTCCCCGAACTTTTCCGGGATCATCCTCCAAAAGTTTAACATCGTCAGGGTGAGGAGAGGTAAACATGTGATGGGATGGCGCCCACTTGGAAAGACCTGAACCAAAGAAGTAATCTTCCTTTGACTGCTCGATAAAAAGTGGAAAATCGACAATCCAACAAAAAGCCAGTTCGTCCTTGTCGTTTTTGTCTTTCCTCAAGTCCGGCTTGTCACTGCCGTATTTTTCTTTTGCCTCATTATGGGAAATCCTTGGCCAGGGTGTAGTTTTTATCCTTTTTTCGGGGAAAACCTCTTTTACCAAACTCGTAAAAAGATCCTCGGTGAGTTTCAAAATATCATCCTGTGTTACAAAAGACATCTCTATATCAAGCTGGGTAAATTCCCCGTAGGCTCTATCGCGTCGAGGATCTTCATCCCTGAAACATCTGGCAAGTTGAAAATAGCGCTCTATGCCTGCAACCATCAAAAGTTGCTTATACTGCTGTGGTGATTGAGGCAAAGCATAAAACTTTCCCGGCTGAAGCCTGGAGGGAACCAAAAAATCTCTTGCCCCTTCAGGAGTGGTTTTAGTTAAAATCGGAGTTTCTATCTCGACAAAATCACGATCAGTCAGCCAATTTCTCATATACTGAGTGACTTTTGATCTTAACCTGATATTTTTGGTCATCCGCGGCCTTCTTAAATCAAGATACCGATATTTATTTCTTAAATTCTCGTCAATATCATAGCCTTCCCCTTCAATTGGAATCGGAAGTTCTTTTGAGGCTGTAATGATTTTCATTTCTTCTATCGATATCTCTATTTTCCCTGTACCTAAATTTTTGTTAACCAATTTTTTAGGGCGCTTTACCACCTCGCGGGCAACCTCAACAACACTCTCAACCGAAGTTTTGGGCAGATTCTGGCCAACACACTGGACAACCCCGCTTCTATCCCTTAAATCGATAAAAGTGATCTTCCCATGATCGCGAATGGTATTTACCCAGCCCTGAAGCTTCACCTTCTCCCCGATCTTTCTGATCGTGTCTGTAACCAATGTTCTTTCCATCTTTTGTTAATAGTATTGTAGATTCAAAGCCCACTCTTGACAAGAAGCGTGTTTGTCTTAAAATATCTCTTACCTACCCAAAAACAATATGGATATAGCAAATTGCGGCAAGACTATTATTAACCTCTTTATCTAAAAAGGGGTTTGTCTTGCGCAGTTACCGACAAACCTCTTTCAAAAGAAGAGGTTTTTTGTTGGCTCTTTAAAAACTTCTGGGTAGGAAGAAATACACAACACCTTGTGTATTTACACTACTCAGAAAAGGAGAATGTTTCATGACCATTCCCATTGGTAAGCACAAAATCCACTGTGGTTGCCCAACTTGCAGGGGCAAATGCCCAAGGTCGGTGGAAACTTATGCATATGTGCCCGAGGGTACTACAGTCTTATGTGAGAACTGCGAAAGCGGGATTCATCAGAAGCTTGTTATTGTTGCCTACCCAACAGAAGATCAAGAACGCCTTTTTCTTAGTGCTGGCAAACAAAACAAATGATTCTCCTTCACTTTGCCTGCTCGGCTTAAATTCCATATCAATTTTTTGGAATCAGTCGAGCAGGTGAAGATCTTTCACTTTTAACTGAAGGCTCTTGTTATTATTCCAAACGTTCTCCTCAAGTTGATAAGCCAAATCTATTTTTGTGCCTGGGGTTAGCTTTGAGTAAAATCCTCCTCCACCAAAATAAATTGCATCCATAACAACAGCATTTAGTCTAAGTCTAAGTTTAAGATGAGATAAATCTTTACCCACTGTCCTCGCATTGAGTAATTCTACTTCTCGACTCATAAAAGTTGGTGTCGGATTGCCCAGACCAAAGGGTTCGAATTGCCTGATCCTTTCGACAAGCTCAGGATTAATTTCTTCGAAATTAAGCTCCAAGTCTATTTTTAATTTTTTTGCCAAAATCTCTTCTGTCAAAAGTCCTTTGGCAATTTTACCCATTCTTTTCGAAAATTCTCCGATTTTTTTCGTCTCAATCGAAAAACCTGCTGCCATAGGATGGCCTCCCCCTTCCAAATAAAGATCTTCGAGTTGTCTGATAGCTTCAATAATATTAAATCCCGAAATTGATCTGGCAGAGGCTTTTGAAATACCTTTCTTTCTGGAGAGAACTATCGCCGGCCGATAAAATTCCTCAACCAGTCGGGATGCGGCAAGCCCGATAACTCCTTCGTGATAACTCTCATGCGAAAGTATAATAATTTTCTCATCCTTCACTTTGCCCCTGGCATGCACAACCACTTTCTCAACAATTCTTTGCCTTTCCCGATTTACCTCATCCAGATGTCTTGCCAAACCCAAGGCCTTAATTTTATCTTTGGTGCAAAGGAGTCGTAAAGAATCAAAGCCGTGAGAAATCCTGCCCATGGCATTAATTCTCGGAGCAATCATATAGTTAATTTCATAAGTGCCGACTTTAGTTATTGCCGAAATTTCAAAAAGGGCCAAAAGTCCGGGGCGAACAGTTTTATTAAGCTCACCCAAGCCGTATTTGACAATCGATCTATTCACCCCGGCAAGGGGCATTTGATCCGCAATCGTCCCAATAGCTGCCAATTCCAGTCCATCGGTTTTCCCCAATTGTTTGGCAAAAAAGTAGGCAAGGGCAGAACCGCACACCTTTGAATTATGAATTACGCTATATGAATTAAGTTTTTTGTTGCCAGGTTGATGATGGTCGACAATAATTACATCAATTCCCAACTCTTTTGCTTTTTTAATTCCCTCGTAGGCAACTATCCCGTTATCAACTGTTACTATCAATTTAAGTTTTGGGTCTTGAGTTTTAAGTTTTGAGATCGAGCTGGCATTAAGTCCGTAACCCTCACTAAAACGTTCGGGGATATACGGAAGTGCGTCTATGCCAAGAGCAAACAACGCTTCCCAGACGATCGCAGTTGCACAAATTCCATCCGCATCATAATCTCCATAAACAATCACTTTTTCTTTATTCTTTTTTGCCTGTTTTATTCTTTCTATGGCCTTTTTAATTTGTGTTTTACTTAAGCCCAAACTATTCGCCATAATTTTCCCGGGGTATCTGGGATTAAAAAACTCCTTTTCGCTTTTAATCCCACGGTTTTTAAGAAGCGTTTTAATAATGTTTTTACTTTTTTTAGAGAGAATTTCCCAGCGCATACTGCTACAATAGTATCACAATGAAAATCGATCTCCCCAAATCAGTTCAGGAAATAATTGATAAGTTCCAAAAGGCAGATTACGAAATCTATATTGTCGGCGGAGCAGTAAGAGATATCATTATGGGAAAAATTGTCCACGATTGGGACTTCACAACTGACGCCACTCCCAAAGAAATCTTAAAAATTATTCCGGACGGGTTTTACGACAACATTTTCGGAACCGTAGGAATAAAGTTTGAAGATTTTGAAAGACCTTTTGAGATCACAACCTTCAGAACCGAGGAGGGTTACTCCGATAAGCGCCGCCCCGATAAAGTTGCTTGGGGAAAAACTTTAGAAGAGGATCTCGCAAGGCGGGATTTTACTATTAACGCTATGGCCTTAAAGGATAAGATTATCGACCCCTTTAATGGAGAATCAGATTTGAATAAAAAAATCATTAGGGCGGTTGGGGATGCAAACGAAAGGTTTTCCGAAGATGCACTGCGCATGATGAGGGCAATAAGAATTGCAGCCGAGCTGGGATTCACAATTGAAGATAAAACCTTCGAAGCAATCAAAAAAAATGCACCCTTAATAAACAGGATTGCAAAAGAAAGAGTCAAAGACGAACTTTTTAAACTTTTACCCTCTACCAATCCCCACGAAGGAGTGCTTCTTTTCAAAAATTCAGGACTGATGGAAGAAATTTTACCGGAACTGACAAAATGTTTCGGAGTCGAACAAAAATCTCCAGGCAGACATCATATTTACGATGTTGGCAATCACCTTTTGATGTCCTTAAAATTTTGCCAGAGTGAAGATCCTGTCATCAGATTTGCAACTTTAATCCATGACATCGGTAAACCCCAAACCTATAAAAAACTCGATACCGGGGTCATAACTTTCTATAACCACGAAATGGTTTCGACGAAAATCGCGCAAAACATTGCAGATAGACTAAGATTCTCTAAAAAAGAAAAGGATAAATTTGTAACTCTTATTCGCTGGCATCAGTTTACAGTCGATGAAAGGCAAACCGACTCTGCAATTAGGAGATTTCTCAGAAATGTCGGCTTGGAAAATGTTGAGGATATACTTTCCCTTCGAGTAGCGGATCGCCTTGGGGGAGGAGCAAGAGAAACAAGCTGGAGACTGGAAGAGTTCAAAAAGAGATTAATCGAAGTTCAAAAAGAACCTTTTTCCATAAAAGATTTAAAAATCAACGGCAACGATGTAATGAGAGAGTTAAAACTAAAACCAGGGCCAAAAGTGGGTGAAATCCTAGAAAAACTTTTTGAAGAAGTTGTTGAAAAGAAAATTGAGAATGAGAAAAAAGTCTTGCTGAAAAGGCTATCCTCGTTTTAACTTTTCCTCAATCTCATCCCAGGTGACAAGGATTGGGACGGCGACAAAGGGGGAAGAGTAAGTTCCGGAAATCGTCCCAATAAGAAGAGCAACGGCAAACCATTTTATTGTTTCCCCGCCGAGCAAGATTAAAGCAACAAGCATAAAAATTATAGTGAAAGAATTATTTAAGGACCTTACCATTGTTTCTGTTATGGCTTTATTTGCAAGTTCATAAATACTCCCCGAAAATTTCTTCTTTGATTCCCTAATCCGATCGTAAACAACAATCGTGTCATGAACAGAAAATGATAAAACAGTCAGCATTGCGGTCACAAACAAAAAATCAATTTCAGCATTCCAAAAGTGCCCCAGAAGAGCAAATGAACCGAGTAAAACCAGGGAGTCATGAAGCGTGGCCAAAGTCGCCGAAATCCCAAATTTGATGCTTTTAAACTGATATGCGATCCAAAGAAGAATTAGCCCGGCGGAAAGAGCCAAAGCGTAAAATGTTTTTTTAATAAGTTCGGGGCCGATTGATGGGCCCACATTCTCAAATCGGATTTCTGTTGCCCCTTGGCCTTTATAATCTGCCCGAATCTTTTCTGATTCCTCTTTGGTCAAAAGCCCATACTTAAAAGTTTTATCTTGTCCATCGGGAAACTTATACTCTGCAATAACTCCACCCGTAAAATCTATTCCGACTTTAAAACTCCATCTAAAGATAGAAAAAACTCCGGCTCCGATGACAACAGCCGAAATCAAGAAATATAAAAGCCGATATTTCATCCAGTTCATTTTTCTTTGACAAAAACTCTCAAAAGATTTCTTGAAACAAATATTCCGGTAAATAAACTAATTCCTATTCCGAGGGCAAGAGTAATTGCAAACCCCCTGACCGGTCCACTTACATGCAAGAATTTCCAGTCGAGTGGGTTTGCCAAGATGAAAGCGGTAACAAGGGTTGCAATATTCGCATCTCTTATCGAATCCCAAGCTCTGCCGAAAGAAACCTCCAAGGCGTCGGGGACAGGACGCTTTTGCCTTTCTTCTTTGAATCTTTCAAAAATTAAGATGTTGCTATCAACCGCCATCCCCACAGAAAGCATAAACCCGGCAATCCCGGAAGAGTGAGTGTTACCGGAATTAATTTGTAAAGTGCAAGAGTTATAACCGCAAAAATAAAAAGCCCGACATCGGCAATCAGGCCCAAAGAGCCATAGGCAAGAATCATAAAGAAAGTAACCATTACGATCCCCACTCCTCCTGCCAAAACACTTTCTTTAACAGATATTGCACCCAAGGTCGGCCCAACCGTCCTTTCCTCAACCAGATTTACAGGGACAGGAAGAGCTCCGGCGTTTAGTTGAATAGAAAGCTTTTTCGCATCCTCTAAACTAAAACTTCCCGTTATTTGGGCCTGACCGTCCCTTATTTCCTCCTGAACAACAGGCTGGGTAATTATTTCTTGATCAAGTATTATGGGTAATTGTTTACCTACATTTCTTTTTGTAATTTCGGCAAATTTCTCCCCTCCCTCTTTTGTAAACTTGAGAGAAATTGAAGGTTTGCCAGTTTTTTGATCAAACTCCACCCGAGCACTCTCCAAATCCGCCCCTGTTAAATCGGTCGGCGCCAGCTGTGCCGAGGGAGAAGCCCCTTGAACTTCCACGAACATAAGCTGGGCAGTTTTACCAATTAAATCAATTGCCACCTTAGTATCGCTAATTCCCGGCATTTCAACAACAATTCTATCCTTGCCTTCAAATTCAGAGGTCGTCACACTCGGCTCGGTTACGCCAAAAAGATTGACTCTGCGCTCGATCACATCTTTCACTCCGGAAAGGGCAGTGCTTCTTCTGTCTTGAGGAATTTTGCTCGTATCCGCTTCAAAAACAAGGTGGCTGCCCCCTGCCAAATCGAGCCCAAGCTTTAAGTTTGACTTCAAGCTTATATAAGTTGCTGCAACAGTAATTAATAAAATGAAGCTAACCGACCAAATCTTCCTCATCACCGATAATCATAACACGGCTGCCGGCCAAGATTCCAAGCAAAAAAGGATCTCTCCTTTTTTTTCTGAAATCAAATTCCTCCCTGCTCATTACGGTGTAGTTTATCTCTTTATTTCTTTTACTCTCTTCGGTGCGGATCAGGGCTGCAAGTTCAGGCAGAACAACTTCGCCAACAATCAAAATATCAACAGTGTCATCGCCTTTTCGTAGCATCAAGCGGGCAAATTTACCGGAGAACATGATAAAAGAAACTTTGCCGATTTTTCCCTTATTCTCGATTAAGGAAGCTCCCAAGCCTTTGGTTTTAGCAACCATTGAAACCAAATCTCCAAAAAACGGATGTTCGGGGCGAAGGAAATAATAAACTCTGTTGCCTCTGGGTTCTTTCTTCAGAATTCCATCAGCCTCCATTTTTGTCAGCTCCCGCCTGACAGCGTTTATTTCCTCTTTCACTTCCCTAACGACTCCTCTGACATGGTAAAGTTCTTTGGGATTGGAAAAGAAAAGCTCGAGGATCTCAATCCTAACTTTAGAAGTTATAATGTTGCCAAGATCTGCCATTTAATAATTCGACTTTTAGTCGTAATTGACTTCATTTCCGGCAGGAAGAATTTCTACCCAGATTGGACCCCGGGTAAATACTATCTCTTTGTCATTTTTATCATAAAAAATTTCCCTGTCAAGTTGGGATTTCTTTTTCCATAAACTTTGTATCACTTCCCCGTTTTTGAAAACAAGAGCATCTCCTTTCCCGACCACTTCATAATACTGATGTCCCTCCTCATCAACCATGCTTTTTTCCTTGGCAAACATAATAACTACGTCGGAAGCTGTCAATTGCGGTTTATCAAATTCCCAATCCGTGTGGGGGCTACCTCCGTTAAATCTTTTGTAAGAATTTGAAGCTGTGTCATACTTCCAGGCCACATCATATTCGCCCTTCCCCTCCCAGAAAGCAAAAGTTATATCTGTCGCAGTCGGAGAAGTGGAGGCCTTCCCGTCCTCAAACTCCCACATTCTAAAATTCTCATTCCAGGCGTTACCTTCCTCATCTTGGAATTCAAAACCTCTTTTTTTGGCCTCGTTATAAACCTCGTCAATTGATGCAACTACCGAGTGTTCCCAAGCAGCCAGCTCGCTACCCAGCCTATATTGATTTCTTTCAACAACCGGGAAACCGACATTAAATCCTCCATCCATATCATTGCCGTGTTGTCCATTTCTCCAGCCGAGCTTATCAAGCGCCGCATACGCATCAACTTCTTTGGCAACTTGGCCTCTTGTTTTTACACCCCCCGGGCAATTTGAGCAGAAGTTGTTTGCTCCACCCTGATGTAAGAATATCGGATCTGTCCCGTATCCTGCTGCCAAATTAACAAAATAAATCCTGGCGCTTCTTACAGGAGCCACATCAACCTCCTCGGCAATCACATTACAGAAAAAAACTGCCAAAAATCTGGTAATCCCGCCTTCAGCAACAGCTTCATAGACGACATCGGCTTTAGAAAGGCCCGATTGAGGACGGGATTCCAGATGATTCTCTATAACCGCTGTAATGGGGCGGCGAGTCTCCCAAATATTCTTTTCATCCACGTTAAACATACCCCCGTTAATGGGACATTCTTCAGTTTTGGGAAGATTTAAATTGATTCTCGCCCTTTTTACTCCCGTATCAACCTTCCCCGGCCTGGCAACAACATAGGAAAAAAACAGGAGGGAAATACCGGCCGATATCAGATAAAGACCCAAAAAACTGGCTATAAGCGTTAACTTCTTTGAACTTAATAAATTCGAAAAATTCATATCATTTTTTCTGGGCTGATACCAAAGCTTTTCTCTCTTCACTGGAAAAATCGTATTCTGACTTTCCTCTGACAACAGACTTCATATAGATCCTGGTTCGATCCCTGGTGTGAAGGCTGGTTATTACCACTCCGCTATCCTTGCCATCAAGAATCGCCAAAGAAAAACTATGATCCCCGCCCAATTCCCTGAAAGGGTTAAATCGGATCAAAGCAACTTTTTGGACATGCTTTTTTCCTTCTGCCTCCAACTGATCCAGCCTTTTTTTTGCTTCTGCAAATCCCCTCCGAGCAAGATCTTCCTCAACACCTTTCCTCAGTTTCGCAAAGAGTCTAAAAAGTTTATAAAGAACAACCGTTAAGCCCAAAAACCAAAGACCTAAGACTATCCCTAAAAGATAAAGAGTTTGCATTCGAATAACATTGAATAACAAAGATACCCTTTCGGGCTCAACCATTTTTACATCTTGCAAAGTTTAAGTCAAGAAGGTAGATTCTAAAGCTAATGCCAAGACGAAGAACTCGAAAGCAAAAGGAAAATCCTCATCGCCAATTTTTATATTCATGGGATCAAAACACCAATCGCATGCCTCGTGTCAAGAGGGAAACAGAAATTGAAGCTAAATTAGATTTAGCCCAAAGCTCGGCCAAAAAAGACATTTTAAAAAGCCTGATCCTATCTAGCCTCGTTTTGTGCCTAGAGGTGGTGGTATACTTAGCTTGGAATAGAATAATGCCCTAAAAAGGAGGTGATAAATAATGATGTATTGTGTAAAGTGTCGCGCAAAAAGAGAAGGAAAGGAAGCTCAGGAAGTGACCATGAAGAATGGCAAGAAAGCAACCAAAGCAGTTTGTGAAGTTTGCGGCACAACAATGTTCAGGATTGGCGGAAAGTAAAAACTTTTCACCAGTTTTCAAAACCTTCAGGAAGCACTATGTTCTAGTGCCTCTTGAGGTGTTTGGAGATGATCCTTACAGAACCCTTGTTTCAACTCTTCTATCCTCCCGCACGCGGGACGAAATCACTCTCAAAGCGTCAAAGAGATTATTCAAATTTGCTCCGGATCTTAAAACCTTAGGTCAATTAGATCAATTGGAAATTAGAAATTTAATATTCCCCGTCGGTTTTTACAAAACCAAAGCCAAACAGCTCAAAAATCTTGCAAACCTGGTAGACAAAGTCCCAAATACCAGAGAAGATCTAACAAAACTCCCCGGCGTGGGTAGGAAAACCGCAAACCTGGTACTCAACCGTGCTTTCGGCATACCAGCAATTGCCGTTGATACCCATGTTCATAGGATTTCAAACCTCCTTGGCTGGGTTCACACCAAGACTCCTGAACAAACCGAGAGGGAGCTCGTCAAAATCCTCCCCATTCAATATTGGCCGGATATTAATAGGTTGTTCGTTAGCATCGGCCGCCAATTTACTTCGAAGAAGAAGTTAGAGGAGTTTTTAGAAAGAGAGAAACTAGTTTAATATGCTGCGATAGCAACTCCGAAGCCGTTTTGGGCATAAACGCAACCCCAGGAGTATTCTCCACCGGACAGAAGTTTCTTATGTCCTAGAGTGTTTTCCCAAAGCGAAACTGCTTCGGTAGGTGCAGAAGCTCCTGCAACCAAAAATTCACTTAAGTTGTATTGATCAAAAACCCATTTCAAATCGGGCCTTGTTTCAGGAAGTTTTGAAAAGCCTTCGTGCCCATCGAGTTTCCCAAGTTCCAGAAGTTGATTAAGTCTAATTGAAGCTATGGTGCAAAGCTCATCCTTCTGTTTAAGAGGATTCACTCCAAGCTCAACCCTTCTTTTATTCACCGCTTCCCAAAGTTCAGGCCCACCCCAGGAAGGCTTTGGGGGGGCGGGTTTCGGGGTAACATAAACAACCTCGGTCTTCCCCTTTTCCAAGGTTGCAGAAGTCCCAACTTTTTCTTCCAAAATCTTGTTCAGCTGTTCTTGTGCCTGACTGGCAGCAGAGGCAAATCCCTTTCCGAAGCCAGCAAGATAGGCAGTTAAGATTGCCGTCAATAAAACGGAAATTGTTAAACTTCCACCCAAAACTCCCAAAACTTTTTTGCCTACCATTTCAGTCTAAGTATAATATAGTTACAGGTCCGTCCAAAACCACTTCTATCTCCATATAGTTCCCGAATGTGCCGGTTTTGACATTTATCCCCCCCTTTTCTTTTAATTTTTCGATAAAAAGCTCATATAACTCTCTTGCTTTTGAGGGCTCCTCTACATTTATGAAAGAGGGTCTATTACCTCCGGAGGTACCCCCGTGGAGAGTGAACTGGGAAACAACCAAAATCGAAGCATTAACATCGGAGACGGTTAAATTCATCTTTTGCTGTCTATCTGCCATCACTCTCAACTTTGAAAGTTTTTCTGCCAAATTTATGGCTTGTTTCTCTTTATCTTCCTTTTTAATTCCCACAAGAACCAAGAGTCCCTTGCCTATTTCAGAGGCACCGACCTTGGCATTTTTAACTCTCTGCACCACAAGCCTCATAATCACAAAGATTTTACCACTAAAAATCCCCCAATATGGGGGATTTTAGTCTCTGGAGTTTAGTAAGCCAGGTTCTGTTTCTCGGCGATCATCTGTCTATGCCCTAAACTTCGGTTCTCGGTAAGGCGACCTAATAACGAACCTTTCGTAGGTTGCAGCGGAGGGGATTGCCCGTTTCACCCTTTAGAAAGCTTTAGGCTCCCTAAAGAATCGTCACTGTTGCTCTAACCAGCCCTCTCGGGTGTCTGCTTGCGCAGACTCTCCTGCCTTAAGCTGCCTGGACTTTCCTCCCCTCGACTAAAGCTTGCGCTTCGCTCGGGGCGATCACCCTTTCTCCAGAGGAGCATATTGTAGCACAAAACTAGTCTTTAATCACGAAGTGTCAATTTTGAAGTACTCCTTGACCAGAACCTGAAGAGTGATGACCGAAGGAATAGAAATAATCATGCCAGTAACCCCCGCGATTCTTGCCCCGATAGCCAGAGCAACCAAGGTGATAATGGGGGAAACGCCAACCGATTTTTCCATAACTTTAGGTACCAAGATATAATTCTCAAGCTGCTGGATCAAGAATGCCAGGACAGCTACTCCAAAGCCTGCCAAGGGAGAAATACCAAACCCGATTAAAACGCTCGGGATCGCTGCTATAACCGGACCTAAGTAGGGAATGATTTCAAGAATCCCAGCCAAGATCGAAAGAGGCAGAGCAAATGGAATTCCTATTAAGCTTAAACCTATAAAAGTTGCGAGCCCCACCAAAAACATCAACGACAACTCCCCTCTGGCCCAGCCTCCCAGTCTTTTCTCAAGGGTATCAATCAATTTGCCAATGTCTCTTTTTTTCTCCTCGCCAAAGAAAAATCCCAAAGAGTCTTCAAGCTTCTCCCTGGCCAGAAGCATATAGAAAGCAAAAACCAGAACCGTCAAAACGGCCAAGAGATTTGAAAAAACCGAGAAAGTGAATTTAATAACTTCCCCAGGAAGACTGCCTAGTCTGACTAAAAACTCATTCACTACATCCTGGCTTATATTCCGGGCAACCCCGATATTGCTTAGATACCCAGGGAGTGCCGCTACGAAATTGGCTGTTTGTTCAACAAGGGGGGGAACAATAAGAGCAATTATTCCGCCGAAAATCCCAAAGACCAAAAGATATGAAAGAATCACCGAAATTCCTCGGGGAATTCTAATTTTCGAAAGCTTATCCACCAAAGGCTGAAGAATGGTGGTTAAAAGAAGAGCCACAAAAAGCTCTAATATAATGTCACGGATAAAATACAAAAACCACAAAAAAAGCAGAAAAAAGACGCTAAAAATTACCGTTTTATGGGAAATTTCAACTTTTCTTGGCATCAGGCGCAGTGTACCATTTTTTGACCAATCTTTCCACCTCTTTACCGAATTTACCATCGGCAATATCGAACCAATTTATCCTTTTATCTTTCCTGAACCAAGTCAGCTGTCTCCTGGCATACTTTCTCTCCTCTCTCTTCCATTCTTCAATAATCACTTCTTCCGAAACTTCACCCTCAAAATAATCCCTCCACTGTTTATATCCCAAGGCCTGCATTGACTGATGGCTCCAATCTGCCCCGGAATCTATTAATCGCCGAATTTCACCTTTAATCCCTATCTTGACTCGTGCATCCACCCGATCCCCAATCCTTGCCTCAAGAATATCTCTCGGGGCAGTAAGCCCAACCATTAAAATGGAATCTGGGATGCGGAATCTGGAACCCCGAAAACTACCCGAGTGTTCCAGTTTCCAAGTCGCAACTTCAATTGCCCTTATAAGCCGTCTGGGATTTCTCCTATCGGAAGAGTTCATCTGCCCAGCCCGAACGGAGTCAATTTGGGCTAACTTCTCAAACAGATCCTCTGTCCCACGCCCTTCAAGATTTTTTCTTAAATCCTTATTTTGTGGTACAAAAACAGTCGGAATCCCATCAATCACGCCCTTTATATAAAACCCCGTGCCCCCAACCAAAATAGGAAGTTTGCCTCGCTTGGTGATATCAGAGATAAACTTCCTAGCAAACCTCAAATATTGTGAAATGCTAAATTCTTTTTTCGGATCAACTAAGTCGTACCCGTGGATAACAACGCCCTTTCCCCACTCTTTACCGGTTCCGATATCCATTCCCTTATATACCTGCCTTGAATCTGCCGAAACGATCTCCCCGTTAAATTTTTTAGCAAGGGCTATCGCCAGCGCCGTTTTCCCTGCCGCCGTCGGCCCACAAATAACAAGAAGTTTATTCATTTTGCCATCAGACCTAAAACCATGTCATAGGTCCTATCAACGGTATCAAACTTTCTAATATCATCTAACAAGACCCACTTAAACTCTGTGTGCTCACTATTTAGTCTTACTTCATCTGTGGGTATTTCTGCCAAAAATGGATGGACAATGATTCCTTGCCCCTGAATATCACTCTTAATAGGCTGCCCCTTAACTAGAATCTTTCCGTCTATACCAAGTTCATCTACCAATTCTCTGTGAGTAATTTTCTCAAAATCATCACCCTCTGATAATGGATATGCCCCAACCACAAACCATTTATTTGGAGATAGTTTTTTATCCGGCGATCTTTTTAAGAGCAGGATACTTTTGTTTTTGTTTATAACTGCACAGGCAATCGCGTGTGGAATCTGTTTATCCATAATATTTAGCTGCTGGCACTAGTATATTTTTTCAAAGCAAAATTCCAAAATCTTAGAGAAACAAAGACGGCAGTTAGACCAAGGCCAAATGAAGCCAAAACACCGGGCAAGGAGACAAGCCCCATTAAAGCCTTTGCGGGAAGAGTAATCATTAGTCCCACGGGAACCAGATAAGTCAGAAATCCTTGCAAAGGCTGCCTGTAAATATCAACCGGGAATCTGCCCAGAGAAGTTAAGTCCCTATAAATCATGATCGTATGATCAACCTCCATTGTAATAATACCGAGAGCAAGAACTAAAATATGAAACGCCGTTGCGATTAAAAGACTGTTCAGCAAAAGCAGGACATAGAAGGCAACATGCAGTAAGGATGGATTAAGAAGGCTACCCACATAAAAAACTGCAAATAAAAGCGGTGGAATAGTAACTAAGTCCATCACGTCCGCTCCACCGGCCAAAGATTGGAAAAGAGGATTTATCGGCTTAATCAGGGTCAGATCGAAATCCCCCGAAACGATTTTAGGTCTAAATCTATAGACTTCCCTAAAGAAAAATTGTGCCACAACATCAACAAAATTAAAGGTTAGGAAGAAGAAAATAACCTGATTACTATCATATCCCACCAATGTCTTTGTTCCCACAATCAAAAAGAATAAAAAACCAAAAAAGAAGACAAATCTCATAATCTTACCGGTCAAAAAAAACATTATTGCCAATTTTTGCCCAAGCACCACTGAGAAAGAGTTCCTACTCAACATCCACCAAATTTTTATGTAGCGCAATATCTTTTTTGTCATCGTCCAAACGCCTGATAGACTTTAAGCCCCTTGCTCCAAACCCGTCTTAACACCAACCATAAAACCACAATCCACAAAAGTGAAATTAAGGTTCCTTGCAAATATTGAAATCCTCCGATTTTCCCTAAATAAACTTGAATCGGAAAATAAATAAGATATGGAAAGGGGGTTATCATGAGCACCCGCTGGACCAGCTGCGGCAAAACATCGATTGGAAACACTGAACCGGATAAAGATTCTACAACAACAACCGTTACCAGAAAATGAGAACCCCACCCGAGTTCCGGCGCCCAAAAGGGAACGGTTGAAACTATGAAAATAAGAGTAGAAAAAATGAGAATTGCAACTCCAACGGAAATTAAGAAAGACAGATTGGTAAAAATATCTGTCTGAAAATAAAATGGCGGCTTTAGAATCAAATAAAGAATTGCAAATTCGACAACAGCAAACATTATATTAAGCACCTTGCTTGAAACATCCCTCGTAAACCAGTATTTGAAATAGCTTATCGGCCTTAATAGGTAATTCGACAGTTCGCCTGTGGCAATATCCCTTGCTATATCGACAGATTTGGAAGAAAGAACCAAAGCGCGAACAAGCATTACTCCAAAAACATAGGTCAAAATTTTAGTTCGATCGTAGCCGAAAACAACCCTCCCCTGGTCAGAAAAGACTGCATCCCAAAGGAAAAATATGAGAAATATCTGAAAAACATTTCTGACTCTCCACATAATGAAGTTGGCTTTATAGGCAAATTCCTGGGCAAACGAAATTTTGAAGATTTGTAAATACTTATTCACTTTCGCTTTAATCCCCCCTTAAACACACGGCGAATGATATCCTCTATCGGAATCTCCTCAATTGTCAAATCCGAAACAGGAAAATTCTGAAGCAGTTCGGCTGCAGCAACCGCAGTTGCCGCCCTAGGAACTGAAAGAACAACTTGGGGGAAAGCCATTCTTTTGACTTTGCCGATAGTTTCAATTCTTTTAATATCATTTTCATTCGAAAGAGTGACGCTGATAATTTTTTCTTTGGCAAACCTCTCGGTGAGTTCCTCCAAGACACCATCAAAAATGATCCTGCCTTCATCAATCACCACCACGCGCCGGGCCAGATTAACAAGATCGTCCATATTGTGCGAGGTAAGAAGAATTGTGGCTCCGTACTTTTTGTTGTATTCATAAATAAAATCCCGGGTTTTAGCTTGGGCAACCAAATCAAGACCGATTGTCGGCTCATCCAAAAACAAAACTTTGGGTTTATGGATAAGCGCCGCAGTTAACTCCATCCTCATCCTCTGGCCCAAGGAAAGCTTCCTGACAGGAGTATTAATTAGTTTCCCAATCTCCAATAAATCTACCAGTTCCTTAAGATTTTCTTCATAATCCCTTTTGGGAATTTCGTAAATTGCGCGGTTAAGCTCAAAAGTTTCAATTGCGGGCAAATCCCACCAAAGCTGGTTTTTTTGGCCCATGACAAGAGCAATCTGCTTCAGAAATTCTGGCCTTCTGTCCCATGGGTCATACTCTAAAACTGAAACAAAACCACTTGTCGGAAAGAGCAGGCCGGAAAGAGTTTTTAGGGTTGTAGTTTTTCCGGCTCCATTGGGACCGATAAAACCAACAAGTTCGCCGGGGGTAATTGTAAAAGAAATTCCCCTAAGGGCGCGGATGGTTTTTTTCTTTGGAGAAAACAATGATTTGACAGCACCGGTTAACCCCGGCTCTTTTTCCGTAACTTCAAAATTTTTAACCAAACGATCAACAATTATAGCCTTGTCCACTACTTGAAGTATATCACGAGGAACTAGCGGCTAACTTGTCTTTTGAGCTTTTTCCCAGGGGTAAATCGTGGGGACCTGTGAGACTTGATTGTTACAAGTTTTTCAGTTCTCGGGATCTTAACGGTTTTACCTTTCATCGTAATTACTCTGAAAGTCCCGAATCCCGAAAGAACAACTTTCTCACCCTTTGAAAGAATTCTTCCAATTTCATCCAAGAAGACCTCAACCGCTTCTTCCGCTGCCCTTTTGGTTAAGTGTGCTTTCCTTGCGACGGTGTCAAACATTTCCCTTTTTGTCATTCTGGGCTTGAGCATATGACAATCAAAACAAAAAGTCAAGAGTTTGGGAAAAACTTAAATTATTTTGCGGATGTGGTTTCGGTGGCACGAACTTCACGAATTACAGAAACTTTGATTTGCCCAGCATATTCTGCTTCTTTTTCAAGTTTTCTGGCAATATCGTGGGCAAGAACCGTCAGTTTATCATCATCAACCTCTTCGGGATTAACTATCACCCTGACATCCCTACCTGCCTGAAAAGCAAAGACTATGTCAATTCCGGGAAAACTCTTTGCGACCTCCTCGATTTTAGTCATGCGCTTTAGATATCCTTCGTGGGGTTCATAACGAGCTCCCGGTCGGGAACCAGAAATTGCATCGGCAATCCAAACAATTACAGACTCATTCGAAGAAAAAGGTCTATCCTCATGATGCTCGGCAACTGTAACCACCACCTCTTTCGGAATCCCGTATTTTTTCAGAAGGTTAACTCCCAATTCAACATGATTTCCTTCCTCATCTGTAACGATTTTCCCTATGTCGTGGAGTAGACATCCGAGCCGGACAATGTCAACTTTCGCCCCAATCTCGGTGGCAATTGCAACTCCCATTTTTGTTTCCTCAATCGTATGGATCCCAAGATTTTGCCCATACGAAGTTCTAAATCTATAGCGGCCAATCATTTTAATAAGCTCAAGTGGAAGATTATAGACTCCGCATTCGTGTGTGATCTTCTTTCCCTCCTCAAGAAGAACATCATCCATACTGGCCTTAACTTGTCTTATAACTTCCTCGATTCTTGAGGGCTGGATTCTGGCGTCTTTAATGAGAATCTCCAAAGCCCGTCTTGCAATTTCCCGTCTAATTGCATCAAAAGACGAGAGGCGAATGTCATTTGTTTCGTCAATTTCAATCTCAACCCCAGCTTCTTTCTCGAAAGTGCGAATGTTGCGCCCACCGGCCCCGATTATTCGGCCCTTTACATCTTCATTGGGAACCGTAACAGAAGAAACAGTATATTCGGCAACGTAGCCCGTTGCCCCGTGCTTCATGGCATCAAGCAGGATCTCCTGGGCTTTCTCATTGGCATCCTCCTTAACCTTTTCCTCCGCAGCCCTGATCTTTTTGGCAATTTCAGCCGTCAAATCTTTCTGGACTTCATCGAGGAGAACCTTTTTAGCCTCCTCCTGTGTCATCTTCGCAACCCTGGAAAGCCTGTCTATATATTCATCTCTCGCAGTCATATTATTTTTGGAGCCAAAGAAGACCCAGCCTTAAATAAGGAGGGTTCCGAACGAAGAAGCTAATTTCTGTATCTTCTTGCTCATATCTTTGACTCTAAAGGGTATTTTACTCCCTGGGAACAACCTTTTCAATCACATCCCAACCAAATCCCTTTCCTGCCAAATATTGACCCGTCTTCTGCCGTGCCTCGCGGGCGGACAGGCTTTTCCATTTATAAGCCTTTTTCTCCAAAAGCTCCCTTGCTATTTTTTCTTCATCTATTTTTGTTTCTCCCAAAGTTTTATCGATTATTTCTTTATCAATTCCCTTCTGCCTAAGTTCTAATCTCAAAACTCTAACAGCTTTTGGTTTAAAACTCTGCCTCTGATCTACCCACCATTTTGCAAACTTCTCATCATCTATAAGTTCCAACCGATTTAATCGATTAGTAAGCTCTTTATGCAAACTTTCATGAACCTTCTTTCTTTTGAAATAGTCTTTGATCTCCTTTTCGGACCTAGGGCGAAGTGTCACAAATCTCAAAAGCTTATCCAGAGTTTTCTGAAACTCCGCCTTCCTAACAATCTTCTCAACTTCTTTTTCGGTCAGTTCCTGCTCTACTTTCAAATGAAGTAAAACAAAATTATCAAGATCTATCCCAAAACCAAATTTATCATCAAGATAAACATTTACCCGATTCTTGTTCTTTTGTTGCTTAATTGAGGTGATTATCGGCACATTGACTTCCAAAACTGTTCCAGTATACTACAAGCAAATATGGGTTTTTCAATATCTATCTGTGGTGAAAGATTTAATGAGGGTGACGTCGCCCCAATTGCAAGAGCAGTAGACAAAGAGCTCAAGGAAAAAAGGGGGGGTAGACGTTATTTTTCAAGGAAATGACGAAATAACTTACGTTGGTGGTGTGTCTCGCCTTGCCCGGCAACAAATCGAACCGCTAATTCAGACAGAGCACAAATCTGAAGTTGTAGATACGCAAAACGCCCAACATGTCTCCAATATATCAGTGATAGTATACTCAGCCAAGATTTAACCTATTCTTCTTTTTCTTCCCCAATTTCTTTGGGGAGTTTTTTGCCGGAGGCGGCGAGATCGCGGACTTTCTTTTCAAGTTCTTCCGCAAGGCGCACATGTTCCTTCAAATAAGCTTTTGCAGCTTCTTTACCTTGGGCAATGGGTTTACCGGCATAATTAAAGAACGACCCACTCTTGCCGATCAGACCAAGTTCAAGCCCGACATCCAAAAGCCCGCCCATTTTCGAAATTCCTTCAGTCTCCATAATGTCAAATTCCGCAATTCTTAGGGGAGGGGCAACTTTGCTTTTAACAATACGGGCACGGTGGCGGGAGCCGATCACGCGCTCCCCATCTTTCAAAACTTCAATACGCCTCAAATCAATTCTTACGGATGAATAAAACTTAAGGGCAAGTCCCCCCGGGGTGGTTTCGGGGTTCCCAAACATAACTCCGATTTTTAGGCGCATTTGGTTGGTAAATACCAAGATTGTTTTTGACTTACTTATTGCGCCGGTTAATTTTCGAAGGGCTTGAGACATAAGCCGAGCCTGCATCCCCATTACAGCATCTCCCATTTCTCCCTCAAGCTCCGCCCGGGGAACAAGTGCCGCAACCGAATCAACAACAACAACATCCAAAGCCCCCGAGCGGATTAAAGTTTCCGTAATTTCAAGAGCCTGCTCACCGGTATCAGGTTGGGACATAAGAAGATTGTCAAGATCCACTCCCAAAATCTCGGCTCGGGCCGGATCAAGAGCATGCTCGGCATCAACAAACGCCGCCTGACCCCCATGTTTTTGGGCCTCTGCTATAACAGAAAGTGCAAGAGTGGTTTTACCAGATGCTTCAGGTCCGTAAATTTCTACAATTCTTCCCCTAGGAAGCCCGCCAACGCCAAGAGCCAGATCAAGAGCAATTGAACCGGTTGAAATAACATCTATCTTAAGCTGGTCCGCCGTTCTTTCTCCCAAACGCATTATCGAACCTTTTCCATACTGCTTTTCAATCTGATCCATCGCAAGGCGTATCGCCTGAAGTTTTGCGCTTCCCCCTTCTTGTTTTTTTGGAGCTTCTATTTCTACCTTTTTCTTCTTGACCATTTCAGTCTTTCTTTTACTATTATTTAAATATCGTTGCAAGTGGTAAAAAGTTAAATTTGTTTGATTGGAGTATGTCCTCCGGATAAATCCCCGTCATATTTAATTTACACTTTTTGGCAATCTTCAGTTTTTGCCTCCATAGCTGATCATATCTTTTATGTTCACCGTGCAATCCAAAAAATTCGATCCATTTATTCCCAACCACAAAATCGCAAGTAAATTTATCATCCCCTGGATAGGGAACACTTCTTCTATGATTAATTTTGTTTGCATACATCCAATCATCAATTATTTTTTCCGCAAAAGAGTCGCATTTGTGGCCATCTTTTGCAATATGCTTATTCGCAAACATGACTGGATTCGGATCAAATCCCGCAACTTTAATCGCGTTATTCCAATTTCCAAATCTCAATCTAAACGCATGATAATGTTCAACCTCTCTCTTATATGGAATTCTTCCATTTGTAACCACAAACCTTCTTATCTGTCCTAAAAGTTCCTCTTTCGGGATTGTTGATCCCAGGTCCTTACACCTTCTAGAACAATATTTTTCCCTACTTTTAAATTTTCCCCCACAATATGCACAAGTTTTTAAAATACCTGGGTTCCTAGGGTGTTCTTTATTACTAACAATTGCCGCACATCTATGAGAACAATAAAATTTTTGAGATTTCTTAAAATCACTCGGAGTACGCATAAAAGTGTTATTACATCCAGGCCTTGAGCACATATACTTTCCAATTGTCCTTCTTGATAATCCCAAACATTTCAAAGAACAATAAGTTCTCCAGCCAAATTTCTTGCCCTCATTTACTCTGCCAGTGCTGCGATGGATGGATTTATTACAAAAGATGCATCGAAGGGGAATTGTGGACATTACTCATTATTTACCGAAGCAAATCCGAAGTCAACACTCAAAATACATATCCTGTAGTGTCAGAGCGGAGGGATTCGAACCCTCGGCCTCCGCCACCCCATGACGGCGCGCTACCAACTGCGCTACGCTCTGTATCGTTTGTATTTTAACAGAAAGGAAGATTAAAAGATAAATTAACGCTTTGGAGACTGCTTTTCGCGTCTGGCTTTCCCACCCGTTCCAATCATTCTTCTCTGGCGGACACGAGAGTCACGGGTTAAAAATCCAAACTTTCTCAAAAGGGGTTTGAACTTATCAGCTGAAATTTTGGCAAGAGCTCTTGAAATCCCCAAAACCAAAGCTTCAACCTGGCCGTTCTTGCCGCCACCGTTAATCCTTGCGGAATAATAATATTTACCCGATGTTTCCGTCACTCCAAAAGGTCCTGCCAGAATTTTCTTAAACACTTCTCCCCCAAAGTACTTTTCGGCTGGTTTTGAATTCACAGTGCTTTCCCCTTTACCGCGATAGAGCCTAATACGGGCACTAGCCTCTTTTCTTCTACCAATAGCGTAAGTGTAATTAATTTTCTTTGAACTTTTTTTCATACGGATTTTTGTCCCCTGCAACTACAATTAATCTTTTTAATCTCGCGCTTTTCAGACGATTGTCAGGAAGCATCCCAGAAACCGCATGGATAATTATTCTTTCCGGGAACTTCTCACTCATTCTCTCAAAGCTCACTTCTTTATACCCCCCCGGATAGCCGGAGTGACTTCTATACGCTTTTTGAGAACTTTTCTTGCCGGTAACTTCGATTTTTCCTGCATTGACCACAACAACATTGTCTCCCATATCCATATGGGTTGAAAAACTGGCTTTGCCTTTCCCCATCAAAAGCTGGGCTACTCTGGAAGCCAGCCTTCCCAACACCTCCCCCTTGGCGTCAATTAGATGCCACCCTCTTTTAACTTCCTTTTGTTTTGGTTGATACGTTTTCATTTTCCGTCCACTCGATTCTGACCATCGGGGAATTGTCTCCTTTGCGAGGAGGAGTGTTCACAATCCTGGTAAAGCCTGAGCTTCTCTTATCAAAAGATCTGCCCACTTTTACAAATATCGCCTCCACTGCGTCCTTTGCATTATCAAGATTAGCCAAAATTTGACGCCTGCCACTAAGTGTTCCTTTTTTTGCCAGAGTAATAATCTTTTCCAAATCACTCTGAATAGCCTTGGCTTTTGCCTTGCTTGTTTCAATTTTCCCATTCAAAACAAAGGCCCGAATCAAAGAGGCAAACAAAGCCTCTCTTGCCGGTCTTCCCCGCGATAGCTTTTTCCCAAAGATTTTCTTATTCATCTCTTACTCCTTAAGAAATTCCACTCCTTTTTGTCCAAGAGCGACTGTAACAATTTTCAGAGATTTTTCTCCCAAGTTCCTAACTTTCACTAAATCAACTTTTTTGGCATTAACCAAATCTTCAACTGTTTCATAGTGGGCCTTGATGAGAGCATTTGCCACTCTGGTGGGAAGCCCTATTTCCTCCACGGAAAGCTTTCCAACCACTCCCAGTTCATCTTTTTTCTCTTCTTTTGGTTTCTCTATCTTTTTGGGACTTACAATCTGATTAAAGTAGGTAACCAAAATCTTTGATGCTTCGACAAGCGCACTCTTCGCAGAGGCTGTTCCATCAGTCCAAAGTTCAAGAGAAAGCTTGTCATAGTTTGTCAGGCGTCCAACACGGGTTTCCTCGACTTTGTAACTGACTCTTTTTACCGGAGAAAACGATGCATCAACCGGGATAAGGCCGATAACATCAACGGATCTACTTTCTGCCAGCGAATAGCCTACTCCCTTCTCTATAATCAACTCTGCCGAAAGCTTGGCTCCTTTATTTAGAATTGCCAAAACCAGATCCGGATTGGCCACCTTAATATCTCCCGAAACTTTAAGATCACCTGCTTTAACCTCTCCTGCTTTAGTAACCTCTATGGTTGCTTTCGCACTCTTTCCAGAGGCAGAGGAAAACCTAATCTTTTTAAGATTTAAAATGAACTCAACAATGTCCTCCTTCATTCCTGCAAGGCTTGAGAATTGGTGCTTTATTCCCGAAATTCTAACGGAGGTAACGGCAAATCCGGGCAAACTTGTCAAAAGAACACGTCTTAGTGAGTTCCCAATAGTCAACCCATACCCCTGTTCCAGGGGTGAAATAACAAACTTAGCATAATTTTTCTCGGGCGAGATTTCTTCTATTTCAAACATTGGTTCATTCATATTTAATCACCTCCTTTAGACAACAGGGCTGAATTTTACCATTATCTGGAGTAAAATTCTACGATATCTTGCTCGGCAATAGGCTCAGTAATATCCTCTCTTTTGGGCATTCCTCCAACCTTCCCTACGGGACCTTTTCTCTCAAGCCAAGAGGGTATTTTTAAGTCTTTTTCTTCCAGGCTCCTCTCAACCTCGGGAATGCCTAGGCTTTTTAAATCAAGGGATATTGTATCGCCTTTGACAACTTGGTAGGAGGGAATATTCAGCCTCTTGCCGTTAACAAAAACGTGCCCGTGGGAAACAAGCTGCCTTGCGGAAAACCTGCTTGGAGCAAACACGAGTCTAAAAACCACATTATCAAGACGCCTTTCCAGTAGAGCAAGAAGCGTCTCACCGGTATTGCCTTTACTTTTTAAAGCTTTGCCAATGTACCTTCTAAACTGGGTTTCGAGGACTCCATAGAGTCTCTTCACTTTCTGCTTCTCCCTCAACTGCCTTCCATATTGAGAGGGTCCCCTTCTCATCCCTTTCGGCCCATGAACTCCCGGAGGCACATTCAGACGGGTCAATTTTGATCCCCTGCCAAAAAGGTCAAAGCCTTCCCTTCTCGATAGTCTGTTTTTTGGTCCTGTATATCTTGCCATCAAACTCTCCTTTTCTTTTTAGGTCTTGGTCCGTTATGCGGAACGGGGGTAACATCCGCAATCATAGAAATCCTGACCCCGGCCGCTCTGATTGCTCTTAATGCCGCATCCCGGCCTGCCCCCGGGCCTTTAATATAAATTTCCACCTCACCAATACCGAAATTGTCCTTGGCTTTGGCAATAACTTTCTCAACGGCGGTAGTAGCGGCATAGGGAGTTGATTTTCTGGTGCCTTTGAAGCCCGCTGCCCCGGATGAGCCCCATACCAAGGTATTCCCGCTTTCATCTACCACGGTAATCAAAGTGTTGTTAAATGATGTAGAGATGTAAATTTTTGCTACTCCTACCTTTTTTTTCACTTTTTCTCCTCCCCGGTTTTACCCGTCTGCATTCTGGCTAAAGCCTCTTTCTTAAAGGCTCCCACAGTCTTTCTTTTACCGCGCTTTGTTCTGGCATTTGTTTTTGTCCGTTGTCCTCTTACCGGTAAATTTTTTGAATGCCTCATACCTCTGTAAGAGCCAATCGTTTGTAATCTTTGAATGTTTCCTTTAACTATTCTTGCCAATTCTCCTTCCGTCGGATAGTTCTCCAGACCTGATGAAATTTTGGCTATTTCCCCGGGGGTAAGATCAGATACTCTTTTCTTGGGATCAAGACGAAGTTTCCCAACAAGTTTCCTGACCAACGGCCACCCCAAACCCCTGATCCTAGTTAAGGCATAATCTACTTTCCAACTATTTTGTAATTCAACTCCTGCAATTCTTGCCATAAATTAACCCTGCCTTTGCTTGTGCCTCGGGTTTCTGCAAATCACATACAAAATACCCCTGCGTTTAACAATCTTGCAATCTTTACACCTTGGTTTTATTGAACTTTGAACTTTCATAAAAATTCCTTTCTATAATTTTGCCGCTATTCTTCCTCTTTCCTCATCGTATTTCGTCATTTCCACTTTGACCCTATCACCAGGAAAAATCCTAATGTAAGCCCGCCTCATCCGCCCTTTGAGGGTAGCAAGAATCAGCTTACCGCCAACAAGCTCAACCCTAAACATTGTGTTGGGTAATGCTTGAGTCACAACCCCCTCAACCTCGGTAATATCTTGTTTCACTTTAGGTAAGTATTTGAGGCCCCTTCGTTCTAACCACAACTGTTTCCTCAAAAAGTCCTGATATTTTACCATCGCGCATCTTGATTGTCCACCCATCAGATGCCATTTCAACCTCCGGCGTGCCTGCCGCATACATTATCTCTATTGCAAAAACCATTCCAGGCTCGATTCTGGCCGACTCTTCCACATTTCCGGGCAAAAAACAGGGAATCTGCGGATCCTCATGAAGTTCTTTACCTACTCCGTGCCCGACCAAAGCCCTGATCGGGGAAAATCCCGCCGCCTTAATCACTTTCTCAATGGCCCTTGAAATATCCCAAACACGTCTTCCAACCCTAGCTTCAGAAACTGCTTTATTTAATGCTTCTTTCCCTACTTCCAAAAACCTTCTTACACTGGCGCTTGGCTCGATAGCAAGGGTAAAGGACATATCGGTATGAAACCCTTTGTAATACATGCCCACATCAACACTCACCACATCTCCCTTTCTGAAAATTACTTCCTTTGTGGGAATACCATGAACAAGTCCATCATTGACGTTTACACAAGTCGCCCAAGAGTATCCCGGAACCATCTTGAATGAAGGTTTTCCACCCTCTTCCAATATCAATTCGTCTGCCAAAACCTCGATGTCGTGGGCACTTACCCCCGCCCCAATCCTTTTCTCAAGTGCTTTTTTAACTCTGGCAAGACGCTTCCCACCTTCAACCATTATTCGAAGTTCTTCTTCAGTTTTTCTTGTAATCATCGATTATTTTGACCAAATTGGCAGAAATCTCCCCAATGGGGCGTTCCCCGTCAATCTCAACCACTTTTGATTCCTTTCTCACTTCCTCAATTAAAGGCTCTGTAAGCTTTCTATATAATGCCAGCCTCTCTTCTATTGCCTCCGGTTTGTCATCTTCCCTCTGCACAAGTTTGTCTTCGTCAACAGCCGAAGGAGGATGATCGGTGATAAGGTTATATATTTTCCCTGTTTTAGGATCCAGTCTTCTTGCAGAAAGACGCCTTATAGTCTCTTTCTCGCTTATCGTCAAAACAACAACCAAATCCAGCTTCACTTTTTTCTGACTTAGCCAAATCTTAAGAAAATTATATTGGGCAAGAGTCCTTGGAAACCCGTCAAAAACAATGTCGTCATAGAGGTTTTCTTTGTCCAAATACGCAGTTAAATATGAAGTCATTTCGCGATCAGGAACCAGCTTTCCCTGGGCCAGGGTTTTTTCCAAATCTTCGTTATTTTTTGCGATTCTTCGCAGGTATGCTCCCGATTCAAAATAGAAAAATCCGTATTTCTCGCAAAGAAGTCTTGCTTGTGTTCCTTTCCCCGATCCCTGTGGCCCCAATAAAAGAATATTCATAAAAATAAACTAGGCACCGATGAGCTTATCGTAGCGGCCCATGACAAGTTCGCCTTCCATCTCGCGGATTATCTCAAGCGCAACGGAGACAACGATCAAGACCCCCGTTCCTCCAATTGCAAGATTGGTAACCCCGATTGAGCTTTGGAAAAATGAAGGCAAAATCGCGACAAGCCCCAAAAACGCTCCTCCCACAACGGTGATCCTCGAGAGAACAAAGGAAAGATATTTCGCCGTTTCGCCCCCGGGCCTTATTCCCGGAATAAAACCTCCTCCTTTTTGTAAGTTCTCTGCAATTTTTTCAGGATTGAAAACCACTGCCGTATAAAAATAAGTAAAGCCAAAAACCAAGAGGAAGTAAACAACATTATAGGTAAAGGTTTGAGGGTTAAAAGCGGAACTTATTCCCCTAGCCAGATTGGCTATATTAGAATTCCCCGCATTGGCCAAAAACTGACCCAAGAGGGACGGGATTAAGACCAAAGAAACAGCAAAAATAATCGGTATTACCCCGGCTTGGTTCAACCTTAAAGGTAAATAGGAGGCCGAAGTAATCGGTCCTTCTGCCCTTTTCCTGGCATAGTGTATCGGGATCTGTCGCACGCTCTCTCCCACAAAAATAATAAGCCCCACAACAGCTACCGCTAGACCCAAGAATATAATCACCTTAAAAATATCCTGGGATTGGAAAACGCTTACCGATTGCCCCAGGGTTACAGGGAGTCTGGCCACAATACCGGCAAAAATCAAAAGCGATATTCCGTTTTTAAATCCATATTCGCTGATTAGCTCTCCCAACCAAACTGCAATCACGGTACCCGCTGTCATTGTAATAATAAGAGCAATCAAGGAGGACGGATCCAAATTCGAAATTATATGTTGTCCCTTAAGAAGAGCATACATACCCAAAGACTGAAGGGCGGCAAGAGGAACCGTCAAAAGTCTCGTGTACTGATTAATTTTTTCCTGGCCATATTCCCCCTCTTTCTGAAGCTCCTCAATGCTCGGGACAACATAGCCGAGCAGCTGAAAAATAATAGAGGCATTGATATAAGGGTTAAGACCAAGTGCCATTATTGAGAAATTGGCCAGAGTGCCGCCGGAAAAAACATCAAGAAGGGATAAAAGCGGGCTTCCCAAAAAAAGCGCCGACAGAGTACTTCTATCAATTCCTGCCACGGGAATATGGGCTATCAAGCGAAAAACAATCAAAATAGCCGCTGTAACAAGTAGTTTTCTCCTTATGGAGCGGGTCCTTAAAGCTTTTGAAAAAAACTGGGCAACTAATTTAAGCATAAGTAACAAACCTGCATTTTAGGAAATTTTCTTGGCAACAGACTTTGACATCGGAAGTTCAATCTTTAGTTTCTTATTAAGTTTACCTTTCCCCAAAATCTTGACACCAAATTCTTTTGCTTCATCAAGCTTTACAATTCCTGCTTTTGCCAGACTCTCGATGTTGACGCTGGAACCGGCCGGAAGAAGATTCAAAACCTCAATATTTACTATTACGGGCTTCGATTTTGCATGAAATTTGCCCTTGCCACGCGAGAGAGGGAGCCTTTTGAGAAGAGATTTCTTTACCTTAAAACCCTCAAAAAGAATTCCCACCTTGCCTCTTGCTTTTTGACCTTTTTGTCCACGCCCGGTTGTATGGCCACCTTTGCCGGAGCCAATTCCTCTACCAACTCTTTTTTTTCTTCTATCAACTATTTTAGGTAATTTGATTTCATTCATCTTATTCTTTCTCCTTCATTTTTGAAATTTCGGATACTCTCTCCAGGGCTTTGAGAGTTGCATAAACATTAGAGATTTTATTTTTCGTCCCCAAGATCTTTCCAACCCCGTCTCTTACTCCCGCCAATTCCAATACGGCCCTCATGGGCCCTCCCGCAATAATTCCCGATCCCGGAGGGGCGGGTTTGAGCAAAACCCTGGCCGCAGAAAATTTTTCCCGAACAGAATAGGGGATTGTGGTTCCTGCAAGAGTGACCTTAATTACCTTTCTTTTCGCCAACTCTATAGCTTTTCTTATGGCACTTCTGACATCGGTTGCTTTTGAAAGCCCGACTCCGACTCTGCCTTTTTTGTCTCCAATAATCACCAGGGCGGAAAAACGGATTTGATTTCCCCCTTTGGTTTTTTTGGAAATTCTATTTATCTGCAGTACTGTTTCTTCAAACTCCTTGACAAATTCGTTAGAATTTGAATGTCCAAAATTTCTCATTAAAATATAAGTCCTCCTTTTCTTGCTCCCTCGGCAAGTTCCCTCACCCTGCCGTGATATTTAAATTTGCCTTTATCAAAAACGATCTCCTTGATTTTCTTTTTTAAAGCCTTCTTGGCAATTTCTTCTCCCACCTTTGCCGGATCAACCCCTCTTGCAGAAACCAGAGTTCTACCTTCCTCGTCATCAATTATTTGGCCGTATATAAACTTATTTGATCTAAATACCGATAATCTCAATCTTTTCATAAAAGTTATACTTATACAGCAGTCGCTGCCTTTGCCGCCGCTTTACCCGGTTTCCTTCGAACTATCTCATCGATATATTTTATTCCTTTTCCTTTATACGGTTCCGGCGGTCTTACGCTCCTTATGGAGGCTGCTACCTGACCCACCACCTCTTTATCAATTCCCTCCACTGTAATGATAGATTTTTCTACTTTAAAAGTAACCCCTTCCGGCGCCTCAATTTTAACCGGATGGGAAAAGCCCACAGTCAAAGACAATATCTTCCCTGACACTTCAGCTCTAAAACCTGTCCCGACAAGCTCAAGCTGGCGACTATAACCCTCGGAAACTCCTTGAACCATATTGTTAATCAGGGACCTATATGTCCCATGAAGACTCATAGAAGCTTTTGTATCGTCTTTTCTGGTAACTATCACCAGTCCATCAGAAATTTTGGCCTCAATCTTTCTGGGGAGAGATTTTATAAGCTCCCCTTTCGGACCTTTGACCGAAACCTCTTTGACATTCACCTCAACAATTACACCTTCGGGAACTGGTATTGGCTGTTTTCCTATCTTGCTCATATTACCTCCGCTATTACTTCTCCTCCCACTCTTTGCTTCAAGGCTTCTTTGGATGAGATTATACCTTTAGGGGTCGAGAGCAGAAACACCGACGGGCCTTTTTTCTTTTCGAGATCCTTTACTCCCAGATAAATCCTTAGGCCTGGCTTTGAAACAAGTTTGAGATTTAAAAGTCGTGGTTTTTTGTTCTTAAAAGCAATACTAACTTTAAGACTGTTTCCACTTTTTTCAACTTTCTCTAAAAATCCAAGTTTTTTCAAACTTTGAGAAATTGCCAAAATTTCCTTCACGACCGGCGCGGAAACGGTCTTTCTCCCCGCCATAGCTGCGTTTTTAATTCTGATCAAAAAATCCCCAACCGGATAATTTGTTACCATGATGCCTTTCTAACTCCAGGGATCTCGCCTCTTAAGGCATGTTCCCTAAAACATAACCGACAAAGCCCGAATTTTCGCAAATATCCACGACTCCGACCGCAGATTTTGCATCTGTTTCTGTATCGGCCTCTATATTTCAGTTTTTTTGTTTCCCTTACTTCTTTTGCAGTTGTTGACATATTAATTCTTCATAAACGGGCAGCCTAAAAGTTCCAATAATCTTTTTGCTTCTTCCCCTTCTTTGGCTGTAGTCACAATAGTAACTTCTAACCCGTGAGCCGGTGTAGATCTTGAAATGTCAATCTCTGGAAAAACGGTGTGTTCTGCTATCCCCAAAGTATAATTGCCATATTTATCGAAAGATTTTATTGGAACTCCTCTAAAATCCCTTAACCGGGGTAAAACAATCGAAAAAAGCCTGTCTAAGAATGAATACATTTTGTCTTTTCTTAGAGTAACACTTAGGCCGACAGGCATTCCCGCTCTGAGGTTAAAACTGGCGATCGAAACTCTCGCAGGTCTAACTGACGGAGTCTGCCCGGTAATTGCTGCAAGATCACGCTTCAGATTATCGATTGTTTGTTCGTTTTTCGTAACTGATCCAATACCCATATTTATCACAGCTTTTTCAAGCCTGGGTATCGCCATTTGGTTTTTTATATCAAACTCACTAGCCAGTTTTGGTTTAACCTCTTCTTCGTATTTTTTCAAAAGTCTTTGCTTCATTTTGTCTTCGTATCAATCTCCTTTTTACACTTCCTGCAAACTCTAACTTTTTCTTCCCCCGCCAGCCTAAAGCCTACTCTGGTTATTTTTTTACATTTGGGACAAACCAGAGCCACTTTTGAAACTACCAGGGGCCTTGGCAAATCATAAATTCCCGCCTTAACCCCCTGGCTTCCTTTGACATGCTTTTTATACATATTTATCTCGGGAATAAGAATAGTTCCTTTTTTGGGGAATATCTTTTCGATCTTTCCCTCTCTGCTTCTATCTTTCCCTATTGTGATCCTAACCAAATCGCCAATTTTTAATTTTAATTTTTTCATTTTAGTTTTTTTATACTACCTCCCGGGCTAAGGATGCTATTTTATTGTAACCTGCATCCTTAATTTCCCTGGCAATCGGGCCTAATATCCTTGTCCCCCTCGGCAAACCCTGATTGTCGATAACAACACCCGCATTGTCATCAAACCTGACATATGTTCCGTCTTGGCGTCCTACCTCTTTCCTTGTGCGCACAACTAATACTTTTACCTTTTCATGATCAGTTACAACTCCTGCCGAAGCCGCCCCCTTAACTACACACAAAACTACGTCTCCCAAAGAGGCAACTTTGCCTACCTTGGACGAGATTCCGATTACCATAAGCTTTTTGGCTCCACTGTTATCGGCAAGGTTGATCATTGATCTTAGCTGTATCATTTGACGATCCTCCACTTCTTAAGTTTGCTAACCGGCCTACCGGCTACAAACTTAACCATATCCCCAACTTTAACCCCTGTTTCGTCATGAACGAGATATTTTTTCTCTCTTCTAAATCTTTTCTTGTAAAGCGGGTGGATAACAACCCTCTCAACCGCAACTGTTGCGGTTTTATCCGATTTAACACCGATTACTTTTCCTGTCAGTATTTTCATTTCAATTCCTTCTCTCTAATAACTGTCAGTATTTGGGCTATATCTCGCCTTATTTTTTTGGATGAGACAAAACCTTTCCTTTTGTCGGAAATCATCTTCATCAAATCCTTAACACTTTTCCCTCTTAATTCCAACAGCTCTTTTTTTTTCATTTCATTATTAAAACTCCCTTGAAACCATTTTTGTCCCGATCGGCAGTTTCGCCGATGCTTTAGCAAAAGCTTCCTCAACAATGGTCCTGTCGGCTCCGGCGACTTCATAGAGTATCATACCGGGCCGGACTACCGCTACGTATGTAGAAATATCACCTTTTCCTCCACCCATTCTTTTGCCCGCCGGCCTCGCGGTAATTGGTTTGTCCGGAAAAACCCTGACCCAAACTCTTCCTCCTTTTTTAAGCGAATGAGTTATAGCGCGCCTGGCGGCCTCTATCTGTGCAGAGGTTACCCACGAAACCTCTTGTGCCTTAAGTCCGTAGTCTCCGAAAGAAAGAGTGCTGCCCCTAAGGGCAACCCCCCTCCTTCTACCTCTAAAATCTTTGATATATTTTCTTCTTTTTGGTTGCAACATTACTTCTCCTTTTTCTTGTGAATCCAAACTTTAACTCCCACATAACCTCTTTTGAGTAAAGCGGGGATTTGGGCGTAGTCGATATCCTCCCTTAGGGTCTGGCTGGGAACTGACCCTAAATGAAATTTCTCGACTCTTGAAATTTCTGCCCCCCCTATTCTTCCTCCCAATGTAACTTTAATTCCCATTGCCCCTGCTGCCATAACCCTTTCTATGACTTTTTGGACCACGCGCCTGTGAGGAATTCTTCTCTCCAACTCGCTTACAATTCTGCCTGCAACCAAGTGTGCCGAAAGTTCGGGATTTTTTATCTCCTGAATTTTAATATCAATTTTAAGACTGCGTGCTCCTACCACCTGGAGGATTACTTTTTTAACTTCTTCAATCCCCGATCCCCCCCGACCAATAACCACGCCGGGTCTACTTACCCAAATGTTAACAACCATGCTTTTAGGCAAGCGTTCAATCTCAACCAAAGTGATTCCGGCAAGTTTTAATTTCTCCATTAAGGCCTTTCTGATCTTGATGTCCTCAAGAAGAAAATTCTTGAAAGATGCACTATCGACAAACCACCGCGATTTCCACGGCAAGTAGTGCCCAACTCTTATTCCCACTGGATTAATTTTTTGTCCCATTTTTTCCTTTCTCTATTTTTGGTTTCTCGACCTCCGTCAGTACAACTCGGATATGACTCATTCTTTTTTTATAAGGGTGCCAGCGACCCCTTGAAACCGGCCTGCCCCTTTTAAGTCTTGGCCCCTCGCCCACCTGAATCTCCTTAAAAACCAAATCAGTATCACTTATTCCCTGACTCTTTGCCTGAGAAACGGCAGTTTTGATCACTTTGGCTAATAAATCCGAGCCTCTTTTTCTGATAAACTCAAGTTTTGCAATCGCATCAACGGGTCTTAACTTTTTAACCAAAGGTACTATTTCCCTTACTTTTCTGGGACCGATTATCAAATATTTTTGCGTCGAAATAAATTGCTTTTCCATTAGGTCTTTTCCAATGTTCTTTTAACTACCTCTCCGTGTCCTCTGAATGTTCTTGTCGGAGCAAACTCACCCAGCCGATGGCCTACCATATCTTCGGAAACAAAAACGTCTATGAAAATTCTGCCATTGTGAACTGAAAAATATTTACCCACAAACTCGGGTGGAATCTGGCTGCCTCTCGCCCAGGTTTTGATAGGCGTCTCTTTTGTTCCCATGCCTTTCCCTACCTTTTTTAAAAGGTTTTCATCTACATATGGGCCTTTTTTTGTACTTCTGCTCATGATCTTTTATCTCCTCTTCCTTGAACTATAAATCTATTTGAATATTTATTCCTGGCTCTGGTTTTGCCGACCGCGCTTCTTCCATAGACAGTTTTCGGATGCTTCATACCAACCCCGCTTCTTCCTTCTCCACCTCCATGAGGATGGGCGTTCGGATGCATGGCGGTCCCTCTGACACTCGGTCGAATTCCCATATGCCGGCTGTCTCCAGCTTTATTCAATTTTCTATTTTTGGCTTCAAGATTACCGACCTGACCTATGGTTGCATAGGCCTCCGGGTCAAAGCGTCTGATCTCACCGGACGGCAACTTGATCAAGGCCCAATTTTCTTCCTTGCCAAAAACAACCGCAGCCGAGCCGGCACTTTTAACCATCTGGCCCCCTTTCCTTGGCTTTATCTCTAAATTATGAACCTGAACTCCCACCGGAATACTCCTAAAGGGTAGGCTATTACCGGGCTCAATGGGTGCGTTTTCAGAGCTTACGATTTTATCCCCAATCTTAAGATTATTAGGAGAGAGAATAAATCTTCTTTCTCCATCCTCATACAATATCAGGGCAATTTCTGCGTTCCTGTTCGGATCATACTCAATTGCTTCTACGACTCCCCAAACATCTTTTTTGTTTCGCTTGAAATCAATCTTTCTCAAAAAACGCTTGGCCCGCCCTCCTTGGTGTCGGACTGTAACCTTGCCTTTTCTTCTACCGGAATGTTTTTTAAGAATTCTTTTTAGATTTTTCATAGATATCCAGTTTTTGGCCTTCCTTAAGCTCAACTATTGCCTTTTTCCCACCCTGAATTTTTAGCGTCCTAACCTTCACAACATCAACATTAAAGGCCTGCCCAATCTCGGATTTGATTTGGCTTTTGCTTGCCCCATTCCCAACCCAAAAGGTATATTTCCCCTTCTTCGAGTCGGCTGCAGATTTTTCGGTAAAAATGGGTTTTGTTTTCATTTCTTGGGCTTCTCAAAAATATCCTTATCCAAAATTAAAGTCCCTCCGTCTACAATAGCCTTGGTATTTAGATCTTTAAAAAGAATTGCCTTGGCATTTTTCAGATTCTTTATCTTCTTAACTGCAGTCTTATTTTCGTCAGAGACAATAAAGGTAAATCTCTTGCCACCCATCTTTTTGACAAACTCTCCCACCTCTTTAGTTTTCTCTATTTTTCCAAACCCGCTTGCTATAAAAATATCCTTAGCCTCCACCTTAAGCGAAAGTGCCATCGATTTTGTTAGAGTTTTCAGTTTTGAGGACAGGGAAAGAATTCTTCTAACGGGTCTTGGACCGTGGGCAACTCCTCCACCAACAAAAATCGGCGCACGCTTGCTTCCGTGTCTCGCCCCACCGGTTCCCTTTTGTTTGTAAAGCTTCTTCCCTGTTTTATTTACTTCAGCTCGCGTTTTTGCTTTTCTCAAACCGACATGGCCTCTTTCTTCATAAACCCTTAGGGCTTGGGCCAAAAGTCTAAGATTTGGCTTGACCTTAAATTCTTTTGGCAACTTAAAATCAGTTATTTTCTTCAACATTTTTTGGTTCCTCCACAGGCACTTCCGGCTCGCCTTCTACAATTTGGGCAACGGTTTCTTTCTCAAGTTCTTTCAAACTTCCTTTTTTGATTCTCTTGATAATCAAAAGTGAGCCGGGAACGCCGGGAATTTGTCCTGAAACATCAAGGCTCCCTCTCTCCGGGTCAACTGAAATTACATGCAGGTTTTTAATTGTTACTCTCTGCCCTCCCATTCTTCCGGCCATTTTTTTACCTTTATAAACTCTTCCGGGGGTAGTCGTTTGACCTATAGAACCCGGGGCCCGTTCACGATCGCTTTGGCCGTGGGTTCTGGGGCCACCTTTAAAATGATGTCTTTTTACCACTCCGGCAAAACCTTTACCCTTGGAAACCCCGCTGACAGCAACAATATCTCCAACAGCAAAAATGTCGGAGACTTTTATCTGGTCTCCGACTTTTACTTCCGGTTCTTTATCTAATCTAATCTCTCTTAAATATCTTGGAAATTTGTCTTCTTTATTTGAGGTTTTGAAGTGTCCTTGAAGGGGTTTTGAAGTGTTTTTGGCCTTGCGGGTTGAAAATCCGAGTTGTACTGCCCAATAGCCATCCGGCTCCATTTTTTTAATCTGGGTAACGGTACAAGGACCAGCCGTTATTTTTGTCACGGGAACCCTAAAGCCCTCAACAAATGTTTGAGCTGTTTCCTGTTTTGAACCAAGGATAGTATTAATCATGGTCATTAAACACAAAAAAGCGCCTTCGAAAAGGCGCTTGCCCGGAAGCATCCCTCGAAGACTACCTATCGTGGTCAACTACGTTGAAAACCACCATATTGTTGGCAGAATTATACCAGAAGGAGTAATCCCGCGCAAGCTCAAGCTACATCTTGATCTCAATGGAAACTCCGGCGGGGAGGTCGAGGTTACCGAGGGAATCGACTGTGCGGGGAGAAGGATCAAGAATATCAATTAATCTTTTGTGAACCAGAATTTCAAAATGTTCTTGGGCGTTTTTATCGGTAAAGGGAGATTCTTTAATAGCCATTACGGAGCGTTTTGTAGGAAGAGGAATGGGTCCAATTATTTTTGCACCAGAGGCTAGAGCGGTATCAACAATTTTGCCCGCCGCCTCATCAATGACTCTATGATCATATGCTTTGAGTTTGACTCTCAAGCGTAAGTTTGTCGCCATTCCTTAAAGTGCTAAATCTTTAGGCAAGGATTTTGGTGATAACACCGGCACCAACCGTATGTCCACCTTCTCTAATTGCAAATCTTAGTCCTTCTTCTGCAGCTACCGGCTGAATAAGTTTAACTTTCATTTTGGCGTTATCCCCAGGCATAACCATCTCAATTCCCTCTGGCAAAGTTGTTTCACCTGTAACATCGGCTGTTCTTACATAGAATTGGGGCTTGTAACCGGTAAAGAAAGGTGTGTGACGTCCGCCCTCCTCTTTGCTTAAGATGTAAACTTCTGCTTCGAATTCGGTGTGGGGGGTAACACTTCCCGGCTTGCTCAGCACCTGGCCACGCTCTACCTGGTCTTTCTCAATCCCACGAAGGAGTACCCCAACATTGTCTCCAGCCAAGGCCTCATCCAGAGTTTTCCTGAACATCTCAAGACCTGTTGCAACTGCCTTTTGGGTTTTCTTAAGTCCGACTATTTCAATATCCTCATTAACTTTGATCTGTCCTCTCTCAACCCTACCCGTAACAACAGTCCCACGGCCCTGGATTGTAAAAACATCCTCGATCGGCATCAGGAAAGGTTTATCTATGTCCCTTACGGGATCCGGAATATAGGAATCGACCGCATCTATTAACTCCTGGATTTTCTTTTCAGCCTCGGCATCGCCCTCGACTGCCTTGAGAGCGCTTCCCCGAATTACAGGGACTTCGTCTCCGGGGTATTCGTATTTTTTAAGAAGCTCCCTGACATCTGCTTCAACCAGATCGATAATCTCCGGATCGTCAACCGTGTCACATTTGTTAAGAAAAACTACGATTGCGGGAACATTAACCTGACGAGCCAAAATTACATGCTCTCGGGTTTGGGGCATGGGCCCGTCGGCTGCGGAAACCACAAGGATGGCTCCATCCATTTGAGCAGCACCCGTAATCATATTTTTAATGTAATCTGCATGTCCCGGAGCATCAATGTGGGCATAATGGCGTTTCTTGGTTTCGTATTCCTGGTGGGAGAGATTGATTGTAACTCCTCTTTCTTTCTCTTCCGGAGCACTATCTATATCTTCATACTTCTTGGCCTGGGCAAGTCCTTGTTTGGCCAAAACCATTGTAATGGCACTGGTTAGCGTGGTTTTTCCGTGGTCAACATGGCCGATAGTCCCAATATTTACGTGGGGTTTTGTCCTGTCAAATTTCTTTTTTGTTTCTCCTGCCATGAGATTGATATTATATGACTTTCTCTACAAAGAAACAAGGGCTTCCTGCCCTCATTGATCGTATTATATTCGAGCCTAATCACACCTGTCAACACTCAAATTACCTATCTGTAAATCTTCCCAATTCCCTACCACCAACCGAAACAACCTGCTCTCCCATAAGTTGATCGGTATTTACAGATCCAACGACTTCGTCCCCAATTTTTATCGACCATCGTCCGGGCATAACCTCGAATAAGGAAGCTTTTCCCTCTTCAACCATCCGATCGAGAATCTCAGGCGTAATATCGGCTAAATTTATCGGGTCAGACATACCCCAAAATACTCGCTAAAAAAATAGGCGTCAAGTCCTAATTACTGGTTGCCTCTAGCCATTGTAACCTTGCCGGCTTTAGCTACGATTTGATCTGCAATATTTCGGGGAACCTCTTCATAATGGCTTGGCTCCATATAATAACTTGCCCGGCCTTGGGTGAGGGATCTTAATTTGGTTGCATAACCGGACAGTTCTGCCAAGGGAGCTGAGGCATTAATAATTGTCATCATTCCCCTTTTCTCCGTTCCCGAAACCTGTGCCCTTTTACTGGAAAGGTCTCCTATTACATCTCCCATAAATTCCTCGGGGGTTGAAACCTCAACTTTCATTATCGGCTCAAGGAGAATTGGATCGGACTTTCTAAAAGCATCCTCCAAGGCCATTGAACCTGCAATCTTAAAAGCAATTTCGCTAGAATCGACTTCGTGGTAGCTTCCGTCATAGACCACTACTTTCATATCAACCATGGGAAAGCCCGCCAAAACTCCATTTTCCATTTTTTCTTTGGCCCCTTTTTCAATCGGAGAAATAAATTCATGCGGTATTGCTCCCCCTTTAATCCCATTTTTGAATTCATACCCTTCACCCCTGCCCAGGGGTTCAAGTCTGATCAGACAATGTCCATATTGGCCCCGTCCTCCGGTTTGCCTGATATATTTCCCTTCCCCATGGCCAATCTTTTTAATGGTTTCTTTGTAGGCAACCTGCGGAGCCCCCGTGGTTGCTACCACGTTAAACTCCCTTTTCATACGATCAACCAAAACCTCAAGCTGAAGCTCTCCCATCCCCGAAATGATAGTCTGTCCCGTTTCGGGATTACTTTTAATCCTAAAGGTCGGGTCCTCGTCGGAAAGCTTTCCCAAAGCCAACCCCATTTTTTCCTGATCGCTCTTTGTTGCAGGCTCAATGGCCAAAGAAATAACTGGCTCGGGAAAAGAAATCGATTCCAAAATTATGGGGTTACCCGAATCGCAAATAGTATCCCCGGTTGTGGTACTTTTGACTCCGACAACGGCAACTATCTCTCCGGCATATGCCTCCTCTATTAATTCTCTCTGATCGGCATGGAGAAGAACCAGTTTCCCGATTCGCTCCGAAACATGGCAGGTGGAATTAAAAACCGTCTGCCCGGCTTTCAAAGTCCCCGAGTAGACCCTCATGTAAACCAGTCTTCCTACATGCGCATCTGTCATTACTTTAAAAGCCAGCGCCGAAAGAGGTACTTCGTTTTTTCTTTCTCTTGTAGTTTTCTCTCCCGTTTTCGGGTTTACTCCAACAACCGGAGGAAGATCAAGAGGCGAGGGTAAATACTCAACTACACCGTCAAGAAGAAGCTGTACTTCTACGGTTCTATTATCTCCTCCAAATATAGGGAAGAATTTTCCGGTGATAACCCCTTTTCTGATTGCTCTTTTAAGAATCGTTTCGTCAAGATCTTGTCCCTCCAAAAAATGAGATAGTGCCTCATCATCATATTCTGCAACTTTTTCGATGAGTTCTGCTCTATATTTTTTGGCCATTTCAGCCAAATCCGCCGGAATTTCTTCTTCGGCAAGGCTGTGATCTTCAATAGCTTGGTAAGTCAAAGCTTTCATCTTTATAAGGTCAACCACGCCTCTATGTGCGTGTTCCTGACCGATTGGGATGGTGACCGGCGAGGCATTTGCACCCAGCCTTTCTCTAATAGATTTGATTGACCCTTCAAAATCAGCCCCAATTAAATTCAGTTTGTTCAAAACACAAATCCTGGAAACACTATATTTATCTGCCTGTCTCCAAACGGTTTCCGACTGGCTTTCAACTCCGGTTCTGCCGTCAAAAACCATGAGAGCCCCATCAAGCACACGGAGGCTCCTTTCAACTTCAGCTGTAAAATCAATGTGCCCCGGAGTATCAATCAGATTAATTCGATAGTGGCCCGACTCAACCGAAGTTGTTTTTTTCAAATCCCAAAAAGTGGTAATTGCAGCAGAAACTATAGTAATTCCGCGCTCTCTTTCCTGGGCCATCCAGTCGGTAACCGTCGTTCCTTCATCAACAGAGCCTAATTTATATGTCCTTCCTGTTTCAAAAAGAAGTCTTTCCGTAGTCGTGGTTTTCCCTGCATCAATATGGGCGATTATGCCGATATTTCGGATCTTTTCATAGGCAACATTGCGATCTTTCGTCGCAGTCACCACAATCGCCGCCTTTTTCCTTGCTACTTCTGCCATACTCTAAGAAGATCTACCATCTAAAATGACTAAAAGCTTTATTGGCTTCGGCTACCCTCTCCATATCAGTTCTTTTCTTGACTGCTCCGCCTTCTCCCTTTGAGGCATCAATTATTTCCGCCGCTAATTTCTCGGCATAAGTATGGTACTCGGAATTCGGCCTGGCATTGGCAACAGCAATAAGCCATCTGATCGCCAGCGATTCTTTCCTTATCCCTCTAACCGGTATTGGAACCTGATAGGCTGCCCCCCCAATTCTTCTGGGCCTGACTTCCATTGAGGGCTTAATATTTTCCAAGCCCTGGGTAAACACTTTTACAGGATCCTCTTTTGTCTTTTCTTTAATTATTTCAAAAGCTCGGTAAACTTCTTTTTGGGCAACGGATTTTTTGCCACTACGCATACTCCTATTTATAAGCTTTGTAACCAGCTGATTACCATAAATAGGATCTGGTTTAACCGGCCTTTGTCTGGTTGCTCCTTTTCGCGCCATATCTGCTCCTTCCTTTTTTCCTGCCGACTACCCCAGTCGTATCAAATTTCCCTCTTATCACCTTGTATCTGACTCCAGGCAAATCTTTGACCCTCCCGCCCCTAACCAGAACAATCGAGTGTTCCGCAAGTTCGTGTCCTTCCCCTGGAATATAGGCAGTAACTTCCTGTTTATTGGAAAGTCTTACTCTCGCAACTTTTCTTAGGGCTGAATTGGGTTTTCTGGGCGTCATTGTTCTTACAGCCAGAACAACCGCTCTTTTAAAGGGGGATGCGTGCTCAGCAAATTTCCTGTCCTTGGCGTTGAACCAACGCTTCAGAGAAACTGTCTTAGCTTTTTTCTTAACCCTTGTTCGACCTTTTTTTGTCAGTTGATTAATTGTTGGCATGCTCTAAAACCGCCCTTTCCGGCGAAACGGGGATTAACCTTCCGATTATAACATTCTCTTTAAGCCCCAAAAGTCTATCTTCTTTTCCTAAAAGCGCGGCTTCGGTCAAAACATCCGTTGTCTGTTCAAATGAGGCTGCGGACAACCAGCTGTCTGTATAAAGGGCGCGCCTTGTAATCCCCAAGATTACCTGTTGAGCTGAAGCCGGCTCCCCGCCGGCTGCCAATACTTTCTCATTCTCCTCCTCAAAAGTTGTTCGACTTATTAGCTCCCCAGGCAAAAACGGAGTATCACCCGGAGTTACAATTCTAACTTCGTCACTCATTTTTCTGATAACCGCTTCAAAATGTTTGTCGTTGATAGGAATTCCTTGAGATTCATAAACTTTCTGGATCTCTTGTACCAGATATTCCTGCGCTGGCCTCAAGCCTTTAATAGAAAGGATGTCTTTAACATCCAGTGGGCCATGAGACAGGGCCTTTCCAGCCTCAACTATTTCTCTATCCTTAACGGCCAAAGAAAGCGTCTTGGGGATTATGTAAACCCTCTCCTCCTTGGGTGCGCCTTTTCCCGACGTGACGGTAACTTTCCACCCTTCGTCCGTTTCAACAACTCTCACCTTTCCTGAAATTTCTGTTAAAGCAGAAACAACTTTGGGAGTTCTGCTTTCAAAAAGCTCCTCAACCCGGGGAAGACCTTGGGTAACATCAACTCCCACAACTCCGGCCGCATGCTTGGTTTTAAGTGTAAGCTGCGTTCCCGGCTCTCCGATTGACTGAGCAGCAATAACTCCAACGGGTGTTCCTACCTCAACCAGTTTCTTGGTAGAAAAATCCCAACCATAACACTTAACACACATTCCATACCTAGCTTCACAGGCAAGGGGCGATCTGACACAAACCTCATTGGCTCCTGATTCATCAATTTTCTTGGCAAGGTCCTCGTCAATTAGCTCCCCGGAAGATGCAACCGTCTTCTTGCCACTTTTGCCAACAACATCCTTCGCCAAAAACCTCCCGGTAATCCTACTTACAAACATACTCGACCTAATGTCCTTCTTAATGACAAGCCCTTCTTTTGTTCCACAATCATCGGTTCTTACCAAAAGATCATGGGAAACATCAACCAGCCTTCTGGTCAGATAGCCCGCGTCAGCCGTTTTAATGGCAGTGTCGGTCAATCCCTTCCTCGAACCGCGGGACGAAGTAACATACTCAAAAACCGAAAGACCTTCCCTGAAATTAGACTTAATCGGAAGTTCAACAATCTTCCCCAACGGATCAACAACAAGTCCTCTGATTGCTGCCAATTGCTTGACTTGATCCATTGAGGTTCTGCCAACTTTGGCATCGATTACTACCCTGATGGGGTTTGTCGGCTCGAGATTTTCCCATGTTTTTCCAGCAAGATCATCTGAAACATCTATCCAAACCTCTTTAGTAAGTCTCCGTTTTTCCTCCGCTGTTATAAGCCCCTGCTCAAAGTTGTAGTCAATCTCGGCAACACGTGTTTCTGCTTCTTCCAAAATTTTGCCCTTGCCCGGAAAAATCTTGGCATCAAAAATCCCGAAAGATAGACCCGATATCGTCCCACCAAAAAATCCAAGATCTTTGATATCATCAACCATTCTTGTAACCCTTGCTCGCGAACAGGTCAGATAGGCCTTACTAAAAAGCGATTTTATTATGGTTGAAGTAACTGCTTCGTTAACAAAATCAAAGTTTTCCGGAAGAACCTCATTAAAAAGAATTCTACCTACGGTCGTTTGGGTTAGACTATTCCCCAACCTTACCATAGCCTTTTGTCTAATCTCAATCTTCCCGGCTTGATAAGCAGTTATGGCTTCGTCTTTATCAGCGAATATCCCAACATGATCCACAATTCGCGCGTCCTCGTTAGTCAAATAATAAACCCCCAAGGCCATCTCCTTACTCGAAGGGGTGGCAACAGGACTACCATCAGCCGGACGAAGTAAATTATTTTCGGGAAGCATAAGTGTCTTTGCCTCCTCAATCGCTTTAGCAGAAAGGGGAACATGAACCGCCATTTGATCTCCATCGAAATCGGCATTAAAACCGGAACAGATTGCGGGGTGAATTCTAATAGCACTCCCCTCAATCAAAACCGGATAAAAAGCCTGTATTGATAATTTGTGAAGTGTTGGCGCACGATTAAGTAGAATCGGATGGTCTTTTGTAATCTCTTCCAAAATGTCAAAAACTTCTGGAGGCCTCCTCTCCAGCATGTTTTTGGCACTTTTTACATTGGGAGCAATGCCTCGTATTATCATCTCTCTTAAGACAAATGGTTTAAACATCTCAAGAGCCATATCTTTAGGAAGTCCACACTGGGATAATTTTAGCTCCGGACCAACAATGATTACGCTTCTTCCCGAATAGTCAACACGCTTACCCAAAAGATTTTGCCTGAATCTTCCCTGTTTTCCTCTCAACATATCAGAAAGGCTTCTCAAGGGTTGTCTGCCGCGAGATTTTCTCGTCGCCTTCCTTTGCGAAGCGTCTATAAGCGAATCTACAGCTTCTTGAAGCATCCTTTTCTCATTTCTCAAAATTATCTCCGGAGCGCCCAGACTCATAAGGTGCTTTAGGCGATTGTTTCTGTTAATAACCCGTCTGTACAAATCGTTCAAGTCACTGGTAGCAAATCTTCCGCCTGGGAGCTGAACCATGGGCCTTAGGTCCGGGGGAAGAACCGGCAAAACTTTCATAACCATCCAGGAAGGGTCAATTTTGGCACGTCTAAGGCCATCGACAAGCTTCAGCCTTTTGACAAGCTTGACATATCGAGAGCTGCCACCTTTTATTTTTTCCATTTCATCCTTGAGGGATTTTGAAACGTCTTCCAGATTTAATTTCTCAATTGCCGTTAAAACCGCATCTGCTCCCATTTTGACTGTGAAGAAACCGGAAGCATCATGATTGACTATTTCGTCATATTCTTCCTCACTTAATATACTTAGCGGCTTCAAACCTTTAACAATCATTGCCAAATTGCCAAAAAGTTGTTCTGTTTTGGCAATTACAGACTTCTCCTCCTCATTAATGGCAGCGTCCTTCTTTCTTAAGTTGAGTTCCACCTCCGAGATTGCAAGTGAGGCCTGTTCCTTGTCCTTGATTTTGTCTTTAACTTTTTCGATTGCCTCTTTTCCTTCTGCCTCCAAGTTTCCCCGCCTCTGTTTATAAGTATCAAGAATTTCTCTAAGCCTCTCCTCCTTGGCCTTTTCTATGTTTCTGGTTGCCTCTTTTTTCTTAGTATCATCCACATCGGTAACCAAGTATCTTGCAAAATAAATAACTTGTTCAATTCCCCTAGGGGTCACTCCCAAGATAAGCGAGATCTTGCTTGGCGCTCCTTTGAAAAACCAGACGTGGGCAGCCGGAGCCGAGAGAGTAATATGACCCATCCTTTCCCGCCTGACTCTGCTTTGGGTAACCTCAACACCACATTTGTCACAAACCACGCCCTTATACCTAATTCTTTTATATTTTCCGCAATAACATTCCCAATCTTTGGTTGGCCCAAAAATCCTTTCATCAAAAAGCCCGTCCTTTTCAGGTTTAAGGGTTCTGTAATTGATAGTCTCCGGTTTTGTGACCTCACCATGAGACCACTTTCTGATCTCATCCGGTGAGGCCAGTCTTATCAAAAGACTTTTAAAATCTGCCAAATTTTTCAGATCGTTTGTCGGCTCCATTTAGCTTTGTACCTCCTCTATTTTCATGGGACTTTCTTCTTTTATCAGTTCTTCCGTTGCAACAAGTTCCGCACCCGCCGCTTTAGCAAACTCGTCTCCCTCGGGACTTGTAACTTCCTCCCCTCCGGCAAAACTTACGCCTTTGGGCTCAATTGAAAGACCTAAAGAATTAAGTTCTCTAACCAGAACTTTAAAAGATTCAGGGATTGTTGCCTCGGGAATATCCGTCCCTTTAACAATTGCCTCAAAAGCCTTTGCCCTTCCCAACACATCATCGGACTTCAGGGTAAGCATTTCCTGAAGCATGTAGGAAGCTCTGTGTGCCTCAAGGGCCCAGACTTCCATCTCTCCCAAACGTTGTCCCCCCATTTGGGCCTTCCCGCTTAATGGCTGTTGGGTAACCAGCGAGTATGGTCCGGTTGAGCGAGCGTGGGTCTTATCCTCAACCATATGGGTGAGTTTCATGATATATGAAGCTCCAACCACAGTGTCCTCTTTGAAAGGTTCTCCGCTTCTTCCGTCATAAAGTCTCGTCTTCCCGTTTACTGGAAGGCCAGCTTTCTTAAGTTCATTTGCAATTACCTCTTGGTCAATTTTGTCAAAAACGGGGAGTGCGGCCTTTTCCCCTTTTTTACTAAGCGCCCAGCCAAGATGAGCCTCCATCAATTGTCCCAAATTCATACGCGCCAAAACGGAAAGTGGAGAAATAATAATATCAATCGGTGTCCCATCTTCCATGTAGGGCATATCGGAAACTGCCATTATCTTGGAAATAACACCCTTGTTGCCGTGGCGTCCTGCAACTTTATCTCCCACTGTGATCTTTCTGATTTGAGCAACTTTTACCATGACTTTCTTAATAACCCCCGGCCCAAGTTCATCTCCTTCATCCCGGTCTAAAAGCGCAACATCAATAACAATTCCTCGCTCCCCGTGAGGAACACGTAGTGACGTATCCCTTACCTCCCTGGCTTTCTCACCAAAAATAGCCCTCAAGAGTCTTTCCTCACTTGTTAATTCAGTTTCTCCCTTCGGAGCGATCTTCCCTACCAAAATATCATTCGGGCTAACCTCTGCTCCGATTACTACAATACCGTCTTCAGCCAAATTCGCAAGCTCTGTCTCGGCAACGTTGGGGATATCGCGGGTTAACTCTTCGGGGCCGAGCTTGGTATCCACCAATTCCGCCTCGTATTCTTCAATGTGGATCGAGGTTAACAAATCTTCTCTTACAAGTCTGTCTGAAATTAAAATTGCATCCTCAAATCCGTAACCGCCGAAATTGGTGTAAGCAATGACCAAATTTCTCCCCAGAGCTAACTCTCCATCCTCACTTGCGGGCCCGTCGATGAGAAGATCTCCTTCTTTTATTTTCTGGCCGGGATTAACCCTAACCTTTTGGTTATAGCAAGTTGAATGGGCAGTCCGCTTAAACTTGGCTAAATAATATATCTCTCTCTTGCCCCCATCGGTAACTTCTACATCCTCGTCTTCGCCATTCTTAGCGGAAATTTTCTTGTCCAGTTTTACAATCACTTTTTCTCCGTCTGCGTATTCAATAATGCCCGGGTGCCTTGCCCTTATTACCCTTCCCATTCCTTCGGCCACAACTCTCTCCATTCCCGTCCCAATTGTGGGCGACTCAGGACTCACAAGGGGTACGGATTGACACTGCATATTTGAGCCCATTAGAGCCCTATTGCCCTCATCATTCGCCAAAAATGGAATCAGCGACGCAGAAGCTCCTATAACCTGTCGTGGGCTAATGTCGATATAATTAACCTGGTCTGCCGGCCCTTCAATAAATTTGCCCGCATGTCTTAAGGGAACACGCTTGTCTGTAATGTAGTCGTTTTTATCAATACCGACTCCAGAGTGAGTAATATAAAAATCCTCTTCATCGTCGGCTGCCAGATAAACAATTTCTTTTGTAATCTTTCTTTTAACCACTTTCCTGTATGGAGTTTCTATGAATCCAAATTGATTCACTTTGGCAAAAAGCGCTAAGTATGTAACCAGCCCGATGTTTGGTCCTTCGGGGGAACGAACCGGATCAATTCTGCCGTATTGGGAGGCGTTAACATCACGAATTGAGAAACTTGCCCTCTCCCTATTTATTCCCCCAGGTCCTAAAACAGAAACACGCCTCAAGTTATCTACCTCGGAGAGAGGATTCGTGTCATCAAGTATTGTTGAAAGCTGGTTACTCCTGAAAAACTCGTTCAAGGAAGCAATCAGGGGTCTGGCATTTATTAAGGTTGCAGGAAGAGGTTTGTCATCGGGAGAAATCAAGCTCATTTTCTCCTTTATAGAGCGCTCAAGCCGGAGTAGCCCAACTCTAAAAGCGTTAACCGCAACCAGCTCTCCAACTCTTCTTAACCTCCTATTGGCCAAATGATCAATGTCGTCAACTTTCCCAATCTCGTTCTGAAGGCCAATAAGATAACTTAAGGTTGCCGCCACATCTTGTCTTGTCAAAACCCAAGTTGATTTTTCATTTGGAAGAGTAAGCCCTAAGCGTTTATTAATCTTAAACCTACCCACCCTGCCCAGGTCATATCTTCTACCATCCAAAAATAAGCTCTCAAAAAGAGTCTGGGCATTCTCAAGAAGAACTGGTTCTCCGGGTCTAAGTTTTCTATAAATTTCCAAGAGGGCTTCCTCGCGGGTTTTGGTCAAATCTTTAGCCAGAGTTGAGGTGATATATTTATGGTCTTTGCCACTGTCAATTTCGGAAAAAATCGAAGTTATTTCACCATCTGTAGCAACCCCCATTGCTCTTAAAAATATGGTTGCCAAAACCTTTCTTCGCCTGTCGATCCTGGCGTAAATCAAATCCCCTCTTGTGACCTCAAACTCCAACCAGCTACCATGAAGCGGCCTTACTTCCCCTTTATATAAAATTCTGCCGCTAGAAGGATCCAGTTCCCCCGAAAAATAGATTCCCGGAGAACGAACTATCTGGTTGATAACAGCACGCTCTATGCCATTTATCACAAAAGTTCCGTGGGAAGTCATTTGAGGAACGTCGCCCAAAAAAACATCCTGGGACGCTTCTTTACCTGTTTTTTTGTTAATTAGTGTTGCGCGAATCTTAAGAGGAGAGGAGTAAGTTAAACCTTTAAGTTCTGCTACGCGGGGAGAGATTGTTGGAGCTAAAAGGGTATGGTCTCCCAAAACAAGCTGCCAATTCTTACCAGTAAAATCATCTATCGGAGAAATCTGGACCAGTTCTTCCTTTATTCCTTCTGCGACAAACCAATCCCAACTCTCTTTTTGAACCAAGGATAAATTAATTTCAGGTAAGTCTTTTTCTTCTTTTCCAAAATTTCGACGACTGGTAGCTTTAGTCATTTGATAGACAAGGAAAGAACGTACCCGATTCTCGTACGCCTAAGAGTGGATTATAAATTTAATTTTCAATCTGTCAAGTACTTTCTGATATTTTCGTTGTGCGCAGCAAGAGTCCTTGCGTAATAAATCTTGCCTTTTGAATCGTGAAGATAGTAAAAATAATCGGTATCGGCCGGGTTTGCGGCAGCCTGCAAAGAGGATAGGCCGGGGCTGGCGATGGGACCTGGGGGAAGCCCGGCAAATTTATAGGTATTATAGGGAGAACTTATATTTTTATCCGCCGAGACGACCGGCTCCCAATTGCCTTTAGCATACTGGATTGTTGCATCTACTTGAAGCGTCATCCCAGCCTCAAGCCGGTTTGTCAAAATTCCGGCGACAATCGGTCTTTCCTCAGCAGTTTTCGTTTCTCTTTCAATTAAAGAGGCCAAAATTACCTGATCACGTGTCAGGCCCATCTGGGAAGTTTTAGAATCAAAAACTGCTTTCATTTTGTTAATCACTGCCGAAGCGCTGGCAGTTTTGGGAAAAAGGTAAGTATCGGGAAAAAGGTATCCTTCCTCCCCATCGGAAAGTGACAGAAATTCCTGCACAAAACCCTCATCTTTGACCAATGATTTGGAAAAACGATCCGCAACCTCCTCCCGTCTCAAGCCCTCGGGAATTGTCACCCAAACTTCAATGGGACCTTTGCCCAGCTGATTGGCGATTTCAAAAAGGGAGAGATTCGGAGCAAGCCTGTATTCTCCGGCCAGAATTTTACCGGCTTTCCCGGCAATTTGGACATAGATCTTAAAAGCAAGCGGGCTTTTTATCAAACCTTCCTTATAAAGTTTATTGCCTATCTGTGAAGCTCCCGAACCCTTAACAATCAAAAAATCCTTGAAATTTTTATCGCTTGAAACCGGTTTTGAGTTTAAATAAAACCAGCCGACAGCACCCGCAATCACCAGAGCAACAGCCAACGGCATCAAAAGCAATTTCTTCATACTTCCTCAAGAAGTGCTCTCCTATATTTGGAGGTTTTGGGGTCGTGAATGAAAATGCGGCCGCACTGGCAGGTAATTCTTTCTGTCCCGTTCCTGCGGGAGTCCTTCTTACCCAATGTCAACTCTTTCCCGCAACCGACACACCTTCCTTGAGACAGGAGCCAAGCCTGAATCGGCGCAATTACATTCTTAAACATTCTTAAATGGAGTATAACACAAACCGAGCCCTATTTGGAAAAGTTCAACCGAAGTTGAAAATCCACATAGGGCTCGAAAGAAAAAAATAAAAAGAGAGATAATTCACAGACCCGCAAGCGGGATTATTGTCTTAAAAAAACTTAAACCAGTTGGCCTGCCTTGTGTTTGGGGCAGAGAAAAATCATTTTGGTAGGGTGAGCGTAGTTCTTTTTCGCCCCTTCCGGGATCCGAAAGAAGGCGTCCGCCCCACACCTTCCCCCTGCGTGGAATTTCCCATGGTCACACAGACCAACAGGTTTTGGGAGCGAGGGGTGCCAAATGTCTACCCTGGTTCCTCCGGTGTTAAAAAACTCCTCCCGGTGGAAACGGGGCTTTTCCCCCCAGTGAAGCACTACCTCTGCCTGGTACTTCTCCACGAGCAGGGGGAGGGCGGTCACACCCATCGCCTCTACCATGGCGAAAGCTTCCCTCGCCATGGCCTTTCCCTCGTCTACCGAGGGAGCTAATAGAGTTCTTTGCGTCACACTTAGATCCATTTTGTATCTCCTTACTGCTTGAATAAGGCAGCTTCCCAGGCACGATTTAGTCATGCCCAGAGTGCTGCCTTCAAGCCTGAAAGGAGCTATTATCTCTCTTTGTTAAGGTACAAACGAGCCTAAATAGTCCTATGCAATACAGGATATTTAAGTGTCAGAATACTAACACAACTGAAGCCAAAAGTCAAGTATTATAGGTTATTATCCAAGTAATCTTGGAGTATGAGGGCGGCGGCGAAGGCATCCTCCATACCCCGGCGCTTTTTGCGATTAATTCCTGCTTCAATTGAAAGCTTTTGGGCTTCTTTGGTTGTCAAAGTTTCATCAAAAGTTTCGGCTCCGATACTTTTTGCGAATTTCTTTTGCTCCTCTCCCATCTGGCCAGAAGAAACGCCAACAATTATTTTGTCAAAGCTCTCGTTTTCAAGTATTTTTTTCAACGCCTCTGGCTTGACAACTCTCCAAGGTTCTGCTAAAGAACCCTCGGCGATTGCCAACCCAATTTTTTTCCTGCCGTAATCAATTCCGAGAATTTTCATGACATTTTTAATGACATATCAATACTCGTCTATCGAGTATTGCTATAAGAAACTTCTTCGGGCGGAATCACCCTTGCCCTGACAATTAATCTTTTTGGTTTTCTAGGGTCTCCCGGCGGGACACAGGTAACCAAAGTTAAAAAAGAATCCGTGGTATCCTGGTCCAAAACCTGAATGTCGGTAGGAAGAACCTCAAACATCGTCTCAACTCTATACTTAAACGACAGTCCGTCATAGTCAACAAAAATCTCGTTTCCTTTTTTAAGAGTCGGTAGGAGGGAAAAAATAGAGAGGTAGTCTTTAGGGTTGTAGAAAATGGGGAGTATTGAATGCCCAAAAAGTGCCGAGTTTCCCCTTTTCCCAGGAAGCGCCGTTCCCGGATATTGAATTATATGTTGACTCAAATCATCTCCCCCTATGGCTACGGTTGCATTCTCGATTTTGAGTTGGGGAATGGAAATTGTGTAATATTCAACTTTACTTGCCACAAAATCTTCCTTTTTAGCCCCTCCCACAAACCAATTGCTGGCCTGGGTGTAGTCAACCTCCTCGATACTGGCAGGCTTTTTCTCTGAAAGAGGAGAGATCAAGGAATTATAGTTCGATGCGAAATTCGTATCGTAGGAAACAATAGGGTACAAAACCCCTATCAAGATGGTTATTCCTGAAATTCCGGAAACAAGAGCCGATATGCGAAAGATGTTTTTTTTGGACATTACTTTTCAGCCACAATCTCTATAGTAATGTTTTTTCTTACCCGAGGCAAAGTTCCAAATCTCCCGGGAAAGCGTGGGGTAAGATGAATCTCTGCTCGGCTAAAACCGGGCACCTCGGAAAGATATTTCTCAACTACTTCCGGGAGTCTACCCGAAACTTTAGCTACTATCTCTTCGCTTTTGACCTCTGGCAAAAAGTTAACATTCACTTTTACTTTGAAATCATACTTCCCCTCATTCTCCCCAACAAACTCAAATTCATATCCGATTTGGCTATCCCGCAGCACAAAGCCCTGGGGAATTGTCTCTTTAAGTCTTTCCCGGACGACATCTGCCAATTTCTGCCTGTCGCTAATGATACCTTCGGCGTTTACAGAAAGATTTAGTTTTAAGGTGTCTGCTTCATCTCCAACTTTATGGCTAAACGATTCTTCTTGAGTTTTGAGAGAAACCAGAGAATCAACAAAAATTTGGTCGGGGGAAATTTTGGCCAGAAACTCGGACTTGGATTTTTCAGTCAGCTCCTGTGTCAGGTCTTGCAAAAGTTTTTCCCGATCCTCACCGGCAACAGCGGAGATCTCCCGACTGGAACCTCCGGAAAAATCGGCAGTAGATTTGGCATATGCATCGGCCTTAGGGTAATTACCAATCTTAAAAACCTCATCTTTGGCCAAGTTATAAGCCGCACCGATATCCGCAGCAATTACATCCCCAGACGCCGTGCCGGGATTATCGGCATCAATAGCCGCCGAAACAGACGCCGTATTATCCAGAGTAAATCTCAAATCTCCCGAAGAAACAAGAATTGTTCCACCCGGGAAATTTATAGCGGAAGCTGTCCCGTTTCTTAGACTAATCGCGCCTTTTGCTTTCTCACCCACAAGTTTTATCCCGCTCACAGATTTAGTTTTCTCTCCCGAAACATCAACCTTCGCAAGTTCATTTGCATCAAAGGAAATGTCAAACTCCTCTTCAAATTTCTTAGGTGAAACATAAATTGCAACCGTAGCCTTAGGATAAAACCACCAGTAACAAACTAAACCAACAAGAAAAACTCCCAAAATTACCCCCCAAAGATAGAGTTTCTTTTTGTTTGGAAAATCAAACTTCGGAAAACTAAACTTAGCAAATAAACCTCTCAAGTGATCTAAAATTTTAATTGAAGGGGGCGGGGCGGGAGGGGTGGTCGGAATGGTTGGAAGGGGCAAGGTGGCCGGAGTCTGGCTGACATCTCCTCCGACAACAAACCCGAGCTCTTCGGCAGAGGGACCCTTTTTAACTTCGGAGATATTTTCAACGCCAGTCGAAGAAACTCCCGAGACTCCTCCTAATTCTGCCGCTCCGGCTAAAGAGGTCGCCAAAATTTTCTTATCGGAATCCAAAATTTCAACTTTGGGAGTATGCAAGAACTTTACCCCCTTAACTTCCTCCCAAGAAGCTCCGGTTAAAGCATCTCGGGCTTCGTCAAGTTCCCCCTCTCTACCGTCAAAAACTATTATTCTGGAGGGGAGGGTTCCTACTCCCCCAAATCTCGACAACCCCTCGATAACGTCATCAACCAAGGAAACGCTTCTAGCGACAGTAGCACTACCGACCAGGTTTCCCAGAGAAAAAACTGAAATATCCAAAAATTCTTTTCCCAATCCCAAAATCACTGCATTAGCGGGAGCCCCTTCCTCTGATTTAATAAGGTGGGCGACTGCCTCCGGTAAAATTACAAAGCCGGTAGGAACAAGGGAAAGCTCTGTGCAGATTTTTTTAATTTTAGCCAAGTGCACCTCGGCAATTTCCCCACCCTTTACCCACGAGCTTCCCACCCCGAAAACGGTTTTTGTCGGCTCCGTAAATTTCTCCGGCAACTTAGCAACCGCAGATGAAAGCGCGGCATCAGTTGCCCCCAAAAGCTCCCCATCACCTTCCCAGGCAGTTGTCGGGCTTACAGCAATAATATCAGCCACCCCCTCTTTCATGTGCCATATACCTGCCTGCACCCAGCCGGGTTCTATTACCAACGACCAATAAAGCTCTGGAGGATTTTCTTTTTGGGCAAAAAAATCTTTGAGGTTCATGGTACGGTAGCGTAGATCCTTACAATCCCGGATCCGATGCTTTCCTGTTTAATAATTTTAACACGCCCAATCTCGGAAGTTTTACCCACATGCGGTCCGCCGCAAACTTCACAACTAAAAGAACCTATCGAGTACACTTTTACCTTTTCCCCATATTTTTCTCCAAAAAAATGCAGTGCTCCCTCTGCGACTGCCTCTGTCAAAGTTTTCTCTTCAAATCTTATCGGTAAATCTTCTTTAATCTTTTTATTAACCAGCCCCTCAACCTTCTCAAGCTCCTCCCCCGCTAGTTTAGACGGATGGGAAAAATCAAATCTTAATCGCGCGCCGGTTATATGGCTTCCTTTTTGAGAAACGTGACTACCTAAAACCTCCCTTAAAGCGGCATGAAATAGGTGAGTCGCTGTATGAAGCTTGGTAATTGTTACATCAGATTTACTTTCAAGCCCTCCTTTAAAAACTCCGGCGCTTGTAGTGCGCGACAGCTCTTTGTGTTTCTCAAACTCATCGGCAAATACTTTCTTCTCCTCCGGGGTAAAGCTTTCTCCGTTTTGCCCCATAATTTCAATAGTCAGCTCAAGAGGAAATCCATCAGACTGATAAAGATCGAAAGCAAATTTGCCATCGATTTTCTCTCCTTTGGAAACCGCGACGGTTAATTTTGCCAAACCTCTTTTTAAAGCTGATTCAAACTTAACAGCTTCCGCTGACAAACTTTCTTCTATAAATTTCCAGTTTTTATCGACAGCCGGATAATGACACCGTAGGTCCTCAGCAACATGAGAAACGGCCAATCCAGAAATCCCCGAGCCCAATAAGTGAAAATGAAACATGGCTCGCCTTATAAATCGCCTGAGGGCGTATCCATGAAGTTTATTCCCTGGGATCACTCCCTCAGCCAAAAGGTTACAAGAAGATCGCAGATGATCAGCGATTATTCTAAAACTTTTATCCTTCTGCCTGTCTGCGCCATAATTAATCCCCACTTCTCTTTCAAGCAACGAAATAATATTTTGGAAGACATCAATCTTAAAAATGTCGGGGTCACCATTGACTGCAGCCACAAGCCTTTCAAGTCCTCCTCCAAAATCAACATTTTTCTGTGGCAGTTCGGTTAGAGTTCCATTCGTCTCCTTTGTATATTGAATGAAAACAGAATTGCCAATTTCCAAAAACTTTCCACATTCACAATTGGGATGGCACTCTTTTCCATATTTTAGATCATGAGGAATATCAAATTCAAAAAAGATTTCAGAGTCAGGACCACCTATATCTCCCAGTAGCATCTCATCGGGAGTTCCTGAGTTCGACCACCAGTTTTTCTTTTCGCTGTAAAAGAAAATTCTACTATCCGGTATGCCCAATTTTCTCCATATTTCAAATGATTCTAGATCTTTGGGAACCTCTTTTGTTCCCTCGAAAAGAGTTACATAAAGCTTATCTTTGGGAAGTCCAAGATCTTTAACAAAAAATTCCAAGCACCAGGCCAGCTGATCCTTTTTGAAATAATCTCCCAGGCTCCAATTGCCCAACATCTCAAAAAATGTGGTGTGGCGATTGTCACCGACTTCTTCAAAATCCTGCATTCTTATTGACGGTTGTGAATCAACCAGTCTTTGCCCTTTCGGGTGTTTTTTTCCTTTGAGGTATGGAATAAGGGGCTGCATCCCTGCAGAAGTAAAAAGAGTGGTCGGATCATTTTCCAAAACCAAAGGAGAAGCCGCAATTTCTTTATGTCCCCTTTTTCTGAAAAATTTTAAATATTTTTCCCTAATTTCTTTAGTACTAACCATTCTGCCTAAGTATAGCGTCAAATTGAATTCATTTAAAGGAATTGCTAGAATAGCCGCCATGAGAAAGGAACGAAGAATACAAGATCAAATTGAAACTGATGGGCATATTCTCCTGGAGTATGGGGTTCCGCTTGATGCTATCCCTTATAAGAAGATTTGGGAAATGGTCGATACCGACTATTCTGAAGAAATATCTAACAGTGCAGCAGAATTAGTTGAAAATGAAGCCAAAAACGGCAGGCCGGGAGCATTTGTAATTAGACGAATGATAGATAACGCAGGAACAGATAATATTGAGGTCTGGGGTTGGGCCGATTAAACACCGTGGGTTTCGAGTTTTTTGTTTTTGCGAAGAATTTCCAAAACGGAGGTCAGCTTCTCAGGACGAATAAGCCCCCCTCCCAAAATCGCATCCTCCAAAATGCTATTTAATCTTTTTATTGATTTTCTTAAATCAATAATGACGAGCATTACCTGAACGCCAACAACTACTAAAAGAAGGGTTAGGCAAACAACTACTATAACTAAAAGTCTTTGAACGGGATCCATTATCGCACCTCTATTCTACGCGAAACTATCGTTTCTTTTCCAGATCTAGAAATTGCTTTTATTACGACCTCTTTTGTCTCGGGAGTAACTTCAAGGCTTGTACTAAACTTTCCATCTTGATCAGTCATGACCGGCTGGTTATTGGCCATAATTTTTGCATCCGAATCGCCACTGCCCGAGATGGCTAGAACACGGCTTGTAACTATCTCTCCCTCTTTTGGCGAATCGATTCTTAATGACGGTGGGGAAACAAACTTTGCGTACTGAAAAATCAGATAACCTAAAATCCCCGCAATTACAATGCCTACTCCGACCGCAAAAGTAAGTTTCGGGCTCCAAACAAATTTTGAGGAAACATCGGGTCTGGGATTTTGAGTAATAGGCTTTGGCGGATAATCACGCTTTAAAACCGCAACTGCGGCCTTTTCATCAATACCAAGTGTAGTTGAAACACTTTTTACAAACCCCAGCACCGTCGGAGGCGGGGGAAGATCCTCCCACTTCTCTTTCTCCATCGCCTCGATAAAATCGCTTTTGATTCTTGTCGCCTCTTCTAATTTTTTTAGGGAGTACTTCTTTTTTATCCTGGCACTTTTAAGTATTTGGCCTATTGTCTTCATTTATTCATATCAGTAGCAGACAACAAGCTATTGCTTATTGTTTTCATTGTTTCCCAAATTGGCTAAAAAATCTTCCGGATCGGTTACCAGAACCTCTCTGGGTTTTGAACTCCCGTCTGATGGAGCTATTACTCCCGATGCTTCAAGCTGATCAATAATCCTGGCAGCTCGGGCATAACCAATAGACAACCTCCTTTGAAGAAGAGAGGCGCTGGCCCTTTCATATTGGCAGACAACTCTGATTGCCTCTTTAAAAAGTTCGTCCATCTCCCCGCTGACTCCCGAAACCGTAACACTTCCGGCTTTAGCCATTGTCGTTACCTCTTCAGTATATTGGGGAGAGACTCCCTGATTTTTGATAAAGGAAACCAGTGCATTAATCTCACGGTCGGTAACAAAAGCTCCCTGAATTCTCATGGGTTTGGCCTGCTCCGGAGGAAGATACAACATGTCTCCTCTCCCCAGAAGCTTTTCTGCCCCCTGGGTATCCAAAATAACACGAGAGTCAACTTGGGAGGCAACGGCAAAGGCGATACGACTTGGGATATTGGCTTTGATAAGTCCCGTAATAACGTCAACCGAAGGTCTTTGAGTCGCAAGAACCATGTGTATTCCCGTTGCCCGGCTCATCTGGGCAATGCGGGTAATGGCATCCTCTACTTCCACCGGGGAGAAAAGTATGATGTCGGCAAGTTCATCAATAAAAAGAACTATGTAGGGAAGAGCTTGAAATCCGCTCATCTCATTATAAGCATCAATGTTCCTTGCCCCCGCTTCGGAAAAAAGTTTGTAGCGTCTCTCCATCTCCGCCATAATCCAGCGCAATGCCGAAATCACTTTTTCGGGTTCAACTATGACCGGGGAAAGAAGATGGGGAATCCCGTTATAGTGTGTCAGTTCAACTCTTTTGGGATCAACCATAATAAGTTTAACTTCGGATGGACTGGCTCTGAAAAGAATTGAGGCCAAGAAAGCGTTGATACAAACACTTTTTCCAGAACCTGTTTGCCCGGCGATTAAAATATGTGGCATCTTGGCAATGTCGGAAATTACGACCTTCCCCGAAACGTCCAAACCCAAAGAAACCGTAAGCCTTGAACGGTTTGAGGCCATCACCTCACTTTCCAATGTTTTCCTCAAGGCCACAAATTCAGCACTTTTGTTGGGCAGTTCAATTCCAACCAAATTTCTCCCGGGAATCGGGGCCTCGATCCTTATTGTCCCGGTCGGGGCGGAGAGAGCCAATGCCAAATCCCTTTCCAGAGAGGTAATTTTAGAAAGCTTTGTCCCCAGGGCAACCTCTAAAGCATATTGGGTAACGGCGGGTCCAAGATTAACCTCAACTACTCGGGCTGTAATTCCAAAAGATTCCAGGGTTTTCTCAATAATTGCCGCATTTCCTTTGATATCCCCCCGATCCGCCTTGCCCGTTTCTTCTTCAGTCAGAAGGTCCATCGGGGGATAGTGCCACACCTTCTGCTCACCAGGGACATTGCTCACCAGTTGGGCAGGGAGAGGCTCTTTGGGACCTGAATCCGGCCGCGGTTTTTGAGCAGCTACCGGCACGCCGACTCCGGAAACCTTCAGGCGTCCTTTAGACAATGCCCCGCCCATTTTAATACTCGAGGCTCCAAAAATATAACCCCTGATAGTGGCAACAATAGTTGCGGCAATTCTTACAGCTTGGTCAATCGAAGTATTAAAAAGGATAATGAGCCCAACAAGCGAGGTTCCAATCAACACCAAACCCGCTCCAACACCAGTAATCAAAACCGAAATTGCCTCCCATGCCCCTTTCCCAATAACCCCGGCCTTACCGAGTGACATTACTGAAAGAAAAAGGAGGAGAGACCCTACAGTTACATTGGGCTGTCCGATAACAAGCTTTACTTTTGAAATCAAAAAAGCAAAAGAAAGAAAAATGAAAGGCAAAAAGATTGAAGACCAGGAGAAATATGCAATTAAAAGATCATTAAGCCGCATCAAGACAGCACCCGTCCGGGAAAATGAAATTAAAATTAGTCCGGCTACTGAAAAGAAGAAAATTTGGGCAATAGAAAAAACAGTTTCTCTTTTAAGTCTTAACTTAAATCCCCGCTTGTCCAACCTTCTTCTGCGTCTCTTGGCCATAGGCAAAATTCATTATACTTCAACAATCACAGGAAGCACCATGGGGCGGCGGCCGGTTTTGCCAAAGAAGTATCTTTCCAAGAAATCTATCGCCGCGTTTTTAATAACTGCAGGGCTATCCAATTTCTTCCTCTGCAGATTACTAACCAAATCTCTTGACGCCTCATCCAAAATCTTGCCGTATTTTTGCTCAAAAACAAACCCGCGGCTGATAAGTTCCGGGGAGTCGGCCAGTACTCTCGCATTCCTGTCAAAATGAATAATTGCAATTACAATCCCCTCCCTAGAAAGGATTTTTCTATCCCTCAAAACTACATTGCCAACATCTCCTATCCCCAATCCATCAACCAAAATTTCCTTTACGGGGATTCTGCCGGCGCGCCTTGCAGTTTGGTTGCTAAATTCAACTACTTCTCCTCGAGCAAGACCCAAAACCTCCTGCTCTTTTGCCCCCATGCTTTGGGCAATAAGACTATACGCTCTCATGTGCCTTATGGTTCCTCCAATGGGAATAAAATACTTTGGCTTGACAAGAGCAAAAAGCATTTCAATATCTTTCTGGCTCCCATGTCCCGAAACATGAAGATCCTCCTGCATATCGTAGTAGTGAACATCGACATCGCTTTCTATTAATCTGTCAACAAGATCATCGATGCTCCCCTTTGACCCCGGAGGCCCCGGATCGGCAGAAAATATTACGACGTCCCCTTTACCAACAGTCAGAAAATCATGCTCCCCAAGAGCCAGGCGATAGAGAGCACTTCCCGGTTGCCCGTAGCAGCCCGAAATTATATAAAGAAGTCTCTCGGGAGCCATTTTTGCCGCTTGTTTGGAGGAAATAACTGCGTCGTTCGGATAAACTAGAAACCCGAGACTTTTCGCAATTTCGGCTTTTTTGACAATTGACCTTCCAACAAAAACAACCTTGCGCCCAACTTTTCGGGCAGCATTTATTGTTTGCTGCATGCGACTTACATTCGAAGAAATTGTTGTTAAATAAATTTTACGGGTGGAGTGTGCCGCAATTGCCTCAATCCTTCCCTCAATTTCTTTCTCGCTTTCTGTATAACCCGGGGTGTTGGCCCCAAGTGAGTCTGACGCCAATGCCAAGGCTCCTTGGGAGGCTAGTGTTGCTGCCTTGATTATGTCGAAGGGTCGCCCGTCAGCCGGAGTCCAATCAAATTTATAATCGGGAACGTGGAACACTTTTCCTTCAGGGGTATCAATACAAAACCCCACGCTGTCAGGGACAGAGTGGCTTACCCTAAAGGGAGTAATTTTGAAAACCCCCAAGGTTAGAATGTCTTTCTCCGGATCAAAAACTTTGACGCAACCCGTGTCTATTTTATTTTCCTCAAGTTTGTCCTTGATAAACCCCGTGACCAATTTGGTCGCGAAAACATTCGTTTTTACATCCTTTAGAAGAAAAGGGAGAGCTCCAAGATGATCCTCGTGTCCGTGAGAAATAATGACTCCTCTCAATTTACCTACATTCTTCTTTATATAGGTCATATCCGGAACTATCAGATCGACCCCGAACATTTCGCTATCCGGGAATCCCACACCACAATCAACGACAATCATGTCATTGCCGTATTCATAAACATATAAATTTTCTGTTACGCCGGTTGTACCCGAAAGGGCAATAAACTTTAAATTTGGCATCAAATTATTACTCCACTCATATTAGTCCCATCTGCTTAATTTCGGGTTTATCTATTTCTTCCAATATTTTGGGTAATTTTAAAAAGTCTTCTTTTTCCAGTCTCATGACTTCTCCGTTTCTTAGAGCTGCTGCGGGGTGATACATCGGAATTACAACAATTTCTTTGTCCTTCCAGTTTACCCTATGAGTCTTTCCGTGAACAGAGGAAATTTTTGCCTCGGGCAAAAACCTGGCCATCGAAAATCTTCCCAAAGTAATTATTACTTTCGGATCAATAATGTCAATAATCTCATCAAGATATTTCCCATATGTTTCAATTTCCTGCGGAAACGGGTCTCTGTTTTCAGGCGCTCTATGGTGCACAACATTTGTTATATAAACGCTTTCTCTCGGGATATTAATCGATGCCAAAAGCTGGTCTAACAGCTTCCCTGCATTCCCTACAAACGGTTCCCTCTTTAAATTTTCCCAATACCCGGGGCCTTCACCGATGCACAAAATTTTTGTCTCCGGATCGCCAACTCCAAATACCAAATTCGTATCGCTCTTTTTAAGGGGAAGGGCATCGTCCTTCTCCATTTTCTCCTTTAATTTCTGGAGTTTTTCACCTTTAGTCATTAATAAATTCTACCTCATTCGTATTTGTATCATACACTGCAAAATTAATAGCGTTTTCCAATGCCCCAGGATTAACAATTTTCAACCCGTCTTTGATACATTCACCCTGCATATGATCGTGACCACAAAATAAAATATCTAAATTTTGAAATTTTAATTTTAAACTTTTAACTGAATGCACAACCCCAATTTTTCGATTGCCCAATTCGAACTCTAAATATACTCGTTCAAACTTCTTGCCCATTTTTGGGTCAATATCCGCATTTCCGAGTACTGAATAAAGAGTGGTTCTAAAAGACAAGACAGTTTCTACCGCTTTCAAATTATTCCAATCGCCACAGTGGATTACAGCACCAGCTTTTATTTTTTTTCCAAACCTCATTATATGTTTCAAATTTGTTATGTTCCCATGCGAGTCCGAGATTACTAAAACTTTCATTCACGTATTGTACTACTGGGGCAGAAATTCCTTAACATTCTGTAAGGTTATGTGAACACTTTGGGACTTACCTTCCACTATTTGTTTGGCAATTTTTCTGACAACTCCGTCAATGTTTCGCTCTAAAGTACGAATTCCGGCATCATACCCCAGAGGCCTAACTATATTTGCCCAGACATCATCATCAATCGCTAAAGCGCTTTGCGGCAATCCCGAGGCTTTCATCGCGGCAGGCAGAATATATTTTTGCCCAATAATGATTTTCTCCTGGTCGGTATAGCTTGGCATTCCAATCGGCTCCAACCTATCCATTACAGCCGTTGCAATGCTTGTTGTGTTATTTGCAGTTGCAATAAAAAGCGTTTCCGAAAGATCAAACGGAAAATCAATATAGTGATCGACAAAAGCATGATTCTGTTTAGGGTCAAGGAGCTCAACCAATACCCCCATAATAGATGCTCTCCCTTGATCGGTTACCCTGTCGATTTCATCAAGAAGAATTACCGGATTTTTGCTCTGCGTATCTCTTAACGACTTTATAATTTTTCCGGGTTCTGCCTCCGGGTGCATTCGGCTTTGCCCCCTAAGATCCAGGGGATCTCCCATTCCTCCAAAAGGGATACGGGCAATAGGGCGGCCCAAAGCTTCGGCAATGGAAAAAGCAATTGTAGTTTTTCCTGTTCCTACCAAGCCAACAAAACAAAGAATTGGAGCACGATAAATATCCGCGCTTTCCCCTTTTTCCTGTTTGAGTTTCATCACAGACATATATTCCAAAACCCTTTCCTTAATTTCCTGTAAGCCATAATGATGAATTTCGAGAATTTTTTTAGCCTTTTCAAGATCTAAAGTGTCCTGCGTTCTTTTACTCCACGGAAGAGTCGTAATCCAATCAATATATTTTTCCATCCGGTCAAACTCGGGCAGAAATGTTGAAGAAGCAGTAAGCTTAGCAAGCTGCCCCAGACGAACAAGAACTATTTCGGCAAGTCTTTCCGGCAAAGATGCCTTCTTAACTCTGTCTATTAATGTTGTAATCTCCTGGGCAGCAGAATCCATAACTTTATTTTATCACGCAGTGTAGACTTCACGAAGCCTCTACCTATTAAAGTCTTTCTTACCTTGATCCATTAGCCTGCTTGTCGGGAAGTGGGGACCCCCGCTTCTTTCGCCTCCACGGTCATCCTGTCTAAATCCGCCTCTGCTGCCGCCAAAACTTCTTCCTCCGCCTCTCGAGAATCCTCCCCTTGAAAACCCTCCAGGTCTCCTGCCAAAATCACGCCTTGGACCAAAATCCCTTTTTGGACCCCGACTTGCTTGTCTTTCCGCTTTTATCTGCGCATCACGGGCCGGATCCATGTTCATGGAAAGATTTATTCTTCCCATGTCATCAATCTCTTTTACTCTTACTTTGACTGTGTCTCCGACTTTAACAACATCTTCTGCACTTGCAACAAAACCTTCCTTGCCCATATCGCTGACATGGACCATGCCTTCCTTTCCGGGTAAAATCTCAACAAAAGCTCCGAAGTTTAGAACTCTTTTAACTTCACCCTCATATACCTCTCCGGAGGCAACTTCTTTCGCAAAACCCTCTACCCAAGTGACTGCTTTTTGCATGTTTACCTCATCAACCCCTGAAACGCTTACGCTCCCATCATCATCGACATCAATTTGGGTACCCGTGTCAGCCATGAGCTTTTTAATGTTTTTGCCTGACGGACCTATAAACTCTCCGATTCTGTCAACCGGAATTTTTACAATTTTAATCTTTGGAGCATACTGCGAAACCGCCTTCCTTGGTTCCTTAAGCGTATCTGTTATCACCTTTAGGATTTCTGCTCGTCCCGTCTTTGCCTGTTCCAGTACTTTTTCCAAAATACCCGAGGTTAAATTCAAAGCCTTAACATCAAGCTGAAGAGATGTAATTCCTTTCGCAGTTCCCGCAACTTTGAAGTCCATATCCCCATTAAAGTCCTCAATCCCCATAATGTCGGAAAGAACCGCAAAGTTTTTCTCATCCTCGATAATCAGTCCCATGGCAATTCCCGAAACGGGTGATTTGATAGGAACTCCGGCATCCATGAGGCAAAGGGTTGATCCGCAAACCGAGGCCATGGAAGTCGATCCGTTTGAGCTCATTACTTCCGAAACTATTCTCATTGCATATGGAAACTCTTCTTTTGTTGGAATAACAGGAAGAAGTGCTCGTTCTGCTAAAGCTCCGTGTCCAATTTCTCTCCTGGCGGGGAATCCAAATTTTCCAGTTTCTCCTGTTGAATAAGGAGGCATCGAATAATGGTGCATGTAGTGCTTTTCCTCTTCCCCTTCTGCGGATTCAAGAAGCTGTCCCATCGATTGAGCTCCAAGAGTTGCAACAGACATTACTTGAGTTTGTCCTCGTTGGAAAATTGCAGAGCCATGGACTCTTGGAAGCACTCCAACCTGGGCGGAAAGCTTTCTAATCTCTGTTAGTTTCCTCCCGTCAGGCCTAACTCCCTTTTTGAGAATCTGTTCCCTTATATAGTCAGTCTTTATCCGATCAATAATCCCCGGAACAAATTTCTGGTCAGCCTCAGTTACATTGTCATTAACCGCAGCAACCAAATCCGTGAGCTCATCAAACTGTCCTCCTTCATGATTTGCCATTGCTTTGATAAGAGCCGGCATTTTGTCTGCAATTAATTTTTTAACTTGCTTTTCAAGCTCGGCGGAAGGCTTGTCTTCCATATAAACTTCATGCTTTGTGCCGACTTCTTTTGCCAAATCCTCGATAAGCTTTAGAACCGCCTTAGATTCTTTCTGGGCAAACTCTACCCCTTTGATAATTTGTTTTTCCGCTACCTCTTTTGCTCCCGCCTCAACCATCAAAACCGCATCGGAAGAACAAGAAACAATCAAGTCCAAATCCGACTCAAGCAAATCGGAATTAACCGGGTTAACCAAATACTTGCCCCCCTTAAGTCCAACTCTCAATGGAGAAACGGGACCTTTCCAGGGAAGATGAGAGATATGAATCGCAGCAGAGGCTGCAATTGCTCCCAAAATTCCAGGGTCATTTTCCAAATCAACAGAAAGAACGGTAACAATTACTTGAACTTCTTTTTTGTAAGTTTTGGGGAAAAGTGGACGGATTGAACGGTCAATTAAACGAGCCGAAAGAATTTCTTCATCAGTAGGCCTACCTTCTTTTTTAACCCAACGGGATCCCTTAATACGGCCTCCTGCGTAAAGCCTCTCAAGGTATTCAACCGTGAGAGGGAAATAATCTACGGGCATCTTTAGAGGACCAGAGGTAGCTGTTGCCAAAACAACGGTATCACCCTGCCTGGCCACAACAGCCCCGGCCGCCTGTTCTGCCAAAACTCCAGTTGTTAACGTGAGAGTTCTTCCGCCAAGTTCTATTGATTTTTCTACTTTTTTCATTACTTGTCTAGTTTCAGCTCCGTAAGGAGTTTTTTATATCTCTCCTCATCTCGCTTTTGAAGATAACTTAATAGTCTTCTTCTTTTGGCTACCATGCTAAGTAGCCCCCGTCTACTATGAACATCTTTTTTGTGCTCTTTAAGGTGTGTAACCAGTTTATCAATTTGCGTTGAAAGAAGTGCAATCTGAACTTCAGGAGAACCTGTGTCGCCTTTTTCTCGAGCAAATTTTTTTATTAAACCTAGCTTTTCGTCTTTTGCCAGTGCCATATAGTCATGTGGAACAAAGTAAGGCTATTTCAAGCCAAACCTTGTTAACATCTTGGGTATAATACCATACAAAGTTAACTTACACTAGTCCCTTTGTAAATTTTGGGCTGGAGCCAGTCGGAGGGAGGGGTTTCTACTACCTCTTCTTTACCCTCGACCTGTTCAAGAACCGGTTCTTGCTGAACTGGTTGCGGTTGCCCTACCGGCTTTGAAAAAGGCTGGGTGGGAATTGCTCCGGGAGGAAAACTTCTTGGTTCGAGGCGAGTTTTGGGCAGTCTTTGTCCTCCATTTCTTAAAAGATATGCAAAAATCTCAAAAGTTTCAGGAGTTACCTCACCACCTTCAAAGTGATTGCTTCCTTCTTCGATCCCCATTACCAGGTTTGTGGCAACATCTACGTCCATCGGAAGTTCACTTTCTTTAATTAAACTTGCTACAAGTTCAGAAACCGAAGAGCCGGGTTTGGCAAAAGACATAATTCCTCGACCCGTTTCTCCAGTCAATGCCCTTACTCCTATATGGGCAATTTTTGCTCCCTCCAGATCTTTTTGGGTAAGAGTCGGGAAATGGCTTTCATTTGCTCCACCAATTAGAATCACCAAATCTGCAGAAACTCCTGTGTGACTTATCCCAACCTGATCTTTTTGCGGGGCTACCAATCCGGTTTTGGGAACAACCGTTAATTTAAACTGCCCCTGATCGATATCGTAGCTGACCTTTTCGATATTGGCAGCATCGTAATTGGGGAAAGTTATGACAAGATTTTTATTTCCCAATTCCTGGCCGATTTTGTTAATACCGACCAGCCTGTTATATCCAACTACCATTGGAGAGGGAGCGGAAATGCTAACAGGTTTTTTACCGGCATTGCCGGAACCATCCCGAAGTGACAAATACAAAGAAAGTCCGGCAGCAATTTGATCAAAGTAAGGCTTATTCGGCAACAGAACAAGAATAGAGGCGGCAGAGCTAATTAAAGAAGAAAAAGAATCATTCATGCTTTCTTTGCCACGGATACTAACACATCACCAACCTGAAAATCAAGTTGGGGTTCCAAAATTACCCCAAACTCCTCTCCTGCCCCAACCGAAGTAACTTCCTGCTTTTGTTTTTTAAGAGATTTGGCCTTTGCTTTGCCCGTCTCTTTTTCATTTCTCATCAAGATAAGGTGATCTCCTTTAGTTATCTTTCCATCCAAACCCTTGCACCCTGCAACCTTTTTATTGTTAAAAGGAAAGCTTGCTAGAATTTGAGCCCTCCCTAAAATTTCAACCTTCCCCTTTTTCAAAATCTCATCAAGCCTTTCTAAAAGCTCATAAATTATTTCAAACCTTTCCACCTTGACTTTTTCAGCATCGGCAAGTTTTACTACCTCGTTTGAAATCTTTGATTCAAAAGCAAAGACATATGCTTTATCCCCTTTTGCCAGCAGGATATCAGATCCCGTAACATCCCCCACCCCAGAATCAATAATTATAACTTTAGACGGGAGAGCTGCGGTTATGGCCTCTAAGGCTCCTGCACTGCCTGCCTTTAGAACAATTGCTATCTCATCCTCTTTCAGTTTTCTTACCCCGTCAAAAACTTTCTCCCCAACCACATCTTCCCGCATTTCTCTTTCTACCTTTGCCCCCACAGGAGGGACTTCCTCGAAGCCAAAGGCTCTAGCTGGCTCTCCAGGCAAAACTTCCTTAACGGATTTTCCTTTATCATTAAACAAGGCTCTGATTTTTCCTTTCACTTTTTCTGCAAAAACAACTTCTCCCACTCCAAGCTTGCCGTTTCGAACAATAATGGTTGCGGCAGGGCCAGCTTTATCCATCGATGATTCAATAACAACAGCTTCCAAAGGATCACCCGAATCCGCTTTTATCTCAGCCACTTCCGCCACCAGAGCAATTACCCCCAAAAGATTATCAATCCCGGTTCCTGTCTTGGCAGAAACTGAAACAAAAGGAGTTTCTCCCCCTCTTCCTTCAAATGAAACCCCTTCTTTTTCAAGCTGCTCTTTTAAAGCATCCGCATTGACTCCGGCTACATCGGACTTGGTTCCTGCGACGATAAAGGAAATCCCAGCTTCTTTAATTATTTGCAGGGCTTCTTTGGTTTGGGGTTGGACTCCGTCGTCCTGGGCAACGACAAGGATTGCAATATCGGCGACATTTGCCCCACGGCTTCGCATTTTGGTGAACGCAGCGTGCCCCGGAGTATCAATGAACGTAATTTTCTTTTTGTCCGAAGTTTCAACCTGCGAAGCACCTATGCTTTGAGTAATCCCGCCTGCTTCACGAGAAGCAATATTAGTCTTTCGAATGGCATCAAGAAGGCTGGTTTTGCCGTGATCTACATGCCCCAAAACTGTAACTATTGGTGTCCTTGATTCTTGCATAATGTTTTTTAGAAGTATGAATTCTCATTTTATTCAGACTTCTTATCGCTCTTCGTATCTTCTGTCACGTCTTCCTTTTTCTCTGCTTTTTCCAATTCCGTTTCCGGTTTGGCTTCTTCCTCTTTCTTCTCTTTTTTCTTTTTCTTCTCTTTCTTTACTTCCTCCGTTTTGGCAGGGGTAGCCTTTTCTTTAACTTCCTCTTTAATTTCTTCAACCGGATTAAGATTCTCTCCCGTTCCTTCAACTTCAATTCTCCAGCCAGTAAGTTTTGCTGTAAGTCTGACATTTTGTCCGTCTTTTCCGATGGCTAAAGAAAGCTGATCATCGGGAGAAAGAACTTTCGCAAGTTTTTTCTCTTCATCAAGTTTGACAGACAACCCATCGGCCGGAGATAAAGCTGCCTTGATAAGCTCTGCGACATCCTCGCTCCATGGGATCACATCGACTCTTTCCCCTCCGACTTCGTTTGTAACAGCCTGAACTCTGACTCCCTTTTGACCTACACAGGATCCTACAGGGTCAACCCCAGCCTGATCGGAAGCAACTGCAATCTTTGTTCTTACTCCTGCTTCTCTGGCTATCTCTTTAATCTCAACCGCAGACGAAGAAACTTCAGGAACTTCTCTGGCAAAAAGCCTTTTAATAAATTCCGGATCTGCGCGTGAGAGAAAAATGTCTTTTCCTCTTGGAGTTTCTTTAATCTCTTTTAGAAGAAAGGTTAGTCTTTGATTTAAAGAAAGCCTCTCGTTGGGAATTCGCTCAACCGCCTCCATTATGGCCTCGGTTCTCCCCAAATCCACCCTGACATTTGGTCCGTCAAATCGCAAGATTAATCCGGAAACGAGTGAGCCGACTTTCTCTTCAAATTCCTCTAAAATTGCGCCTTTTTCAGCCTCTCTTATTTTTTGATGAATTACCTGCTTTGCGGTTTGGGCTGCAATTCTCCCAAATCCAGGAGGGGTAACATCTTTTTTATCTATAAATACTTTGGTTTCACCGCTAACAGAATCAATTTGGGCATCAATCTCAATCTCTTCGGCAATTTCCTCTCCCCGTTCCTTGGCATCTCGTCTATAAGCAGCGACTATCGCCTGCTTGATCGTATCGAGTATCACATCGGGATCCAAGCCCCTTTCCTGGGCTATAGCCTTTAATGCCTGTGCGAACTCTGTTCTTGGCGTCTGCATATATTACAAAAAAAGGTGGGCTTCTCTTCCCACCTCATACTCTCTTAATTACCTACTGAAGTTTACTCCAGAGGCCAAAAGAAGTCAAACTACAAAAAATAGTTTTTGAGTTTCCTCAAGCTTCATAGGCAAAAATACTAGACCTGTAACGGCCTGACCAAAGAGATTAACTACAATTTTCATAGTCTCTAGTAAGTCTCTCTCTTGGACTACTTGACAACTAATAAAGAAAGAGTATACTGAAAAAAAGATGAAATATTTGTCTAAACAGTCTGCTGTTGAAGGTGTAAGAAAGATTTTTAAAAATTCGGATAAAGGCTCTGTAACTTTGGACGAGGCTTTCACTGCCTGGGACAGGCAAAACTATAACCCGATCGAAAATCTCAGATGGATCGGAAACAAATTAACGCATTGGAAGTATCATAACCTAGTGAAACCACTATATGGTCATCGTAATGGAAAAAGAGTCCTTTCAGGTATACAGCTAACTCTCCATGGTAAACAATCATTAGACAGCTCTGGGGTCGCTGATGGCCAAAATTTAGAAGCCCAAGAACTCCAATCTTCACTCTTAGAGATTATGAAACTAGTCGAAAATCTTAAGAAGCATAATCCTAGCTATGAAATTACATTTGACGTCAAGCTGAAGCCTGAGGTTTAATACTGGCCAGCGTTGACAGGACAAAGTGTTTCTGTTGGCTTGTTCAGCCAAAAAGAGATGATCATACACTCCGTTCTAGAGCGGGGCCCTGTCAGCTCTGGTCAGTATCTTTTATTAAGAATGTCTTGTCAAATTTACAGAAATGTTTCAAGTCTATAATCCTTCTTCTGTTCCCTTAGCCAAGTTCCGATTTTTTACTTCCTCCAAGAACCTTAAGTCTCTCTTCTGAATAAACGTTCCTTCATAGTTTTGAGGTTTATCCTTTTTGAGTTGAGTAATTGCGTCATCAAGCGAAGTCCAAACCAATTTAAAACCCTGGTCAGTTTCTTTTTTAGTAAAGCTTTGTTTACCTTTCGAGATAATTTTACCAGCATAACAACGCGATGTTTGAAAAAGGTTCCATTTAGATCTAAATTCTATAACCCTACCAATCTCTCTTGTAATCTCTCCTTTGCACCCTGTTTCTTCTAGAATCTCACGGTCTAGAGCCTCCATCTCGTTTTCCCCTTCTTCAACACCCCCTCCTGGGAGTTTGTGATAATTGAACTTTGAAACGAAAAGAAGAGGAATTAAACCCTCATTATCGAACAAAACTGCCCTGGAGGCATTCCTCTTTTCAATTTTCTTACTCCGGGAAAGCAACCCGTCGCTTATATTTTTTAAAAGTTTCACAGCCCTGATTCTCCCATCTTTTCAACCACCCCTTTTTGATCCCTGTTTAGTTTTTCAGGAACGGCTACATTAATTCGGACATACTCATCGCCCCTACCACGGCCGTGGAGATGTGGGACTCCGCGTTCACGAAGGCGCATCATTATTCCCGATTGGGTTCCCGGGCGAATTCTAATCTTTATTTCCTCGTCAATTGTAGGAACTTTAATCTCTCCTCCTAATACTGCTAAAGAAAAGGGGATGCCGATAGACACATAAATATCATCATCCTGCCTTTCAAAAAGCTTATCCGGTTTGATATTTACAGAAAGAGTAAAATCCCCAAAGTTTATTCTTGCCCCTTCATAAATTCCAGCGGGAATTTTAATCTTCCTCTTTCCCCCCTCAATCGAAACATCCTTTGAAACTCCTTTAACCGCCTCCATAAAATCAATATTTATGGAGTATCTGGGAACATGGCGGGCTTGTCTGCCAAAGGGATTTCCACCACCAAAAAATTGTTCAAAAATATCAAAAGGGTCTCCGAAGTCAAATCCAGCGAAGGGGCTACCCCCACTGCCAGTCGTCGAATAAGTATAAGTAAACGGTCCGAAACCCCCAGTGAACGGACTTGGACCCGCAGAACCAAACTGGTCATAAGCGGATCTTTTTTGAGGGTCGGAAAGAACCTGATACGCTTCGTTTATTTCCTTAAATCTCTTTTCAGCAGTTTCTTTATCGTCTTTATGCCTATCAGGATGCCACTCCAACGCCTGCTTTCTATAAGCCTTTTTAATTTCATCAGCCGAAGCATTTTTGGAGATACTCAGAATATCGTAATAATCCGAAGTTGTGGCCATGAAGTTATTCTACCACTTCGCCTTCTTCAACTTTCTCTTCTTTCTTCTTGTCTTTCTCTTTTTCTTCCCCGTCTTTTGGTTCCTTAGCCCCAGGCTGGCCGGACGGCTGCCCCTGCTGACCATACATCGCTTGGCCAATCTTACTTAGAGTATCCGAAAGGTCTTTAGTTGCAGTTTCTATTTCTTCTTTTGTTGAAGAATCTTTGCCTGAAACTTCTTTAAGCGCCTTTACCTTTTCTTCAACTTTCTCCTTTACATCTTTTGGAACTTTGTCTCCTGCATCCTTGAGAGCTTTTTCGGCTGTTGCCACCATTGCATCAGCACTGTTTTTAACTTTAATAGCCTCGGCTTTCTTTTCATCCTCGGCTTTATGTTTTTCAGCCTCTTCCTGCATTCTTTTAACTTCGTCGTCAGATAGCCCAATTGCACCCGTAATTTTAATGTTTTGGGTTTTACCCGTTGCTTTATCCTTTGCCGTAACAGTCAGAATTCCACTTGCATCCATGTCAAAAGTGACTTCAATTTGGGGAACTCCGCGGGGAGCCGGAGGAATTCCATCTAGGGTAAATGTCCCAAGCATTTTATTGTCGGCACTCATCGGACGCTCTCCCTGGGTAACAACTATTTGAACTTGGGTTTGATTATCGGCTGCTGTTGAGAAAGTTTCGGTTTTACTTGTAGGAACCGTGGTATTTCTGGGAATCATCGGTGTTGCAACCCCTCCGAGAGTTTCGATTGCAAGAGTAAGGGGAGTAACGTCAAGAAGTAGTATATCTTTAACTTCTCCTCCCAAAACTCCGGCCTGAATCGCAGCTCCAATCGCAACAACCTCATCAGGATTAACGCTTTTATTCGGATCTTTGCCAAAATAATTCTTAACTGTTTCGACCACCTTTGGCATTCTTGTCATTCCTCCAACCAGGATTACTTCATCAATGTCATGGGGATCTAGTTTTGCATCTTTGAGGCAAGCCTCAACGGGCTTCATTGTTTTTTCGATAAGGTCCCCAACCAAGCTTTCGAGCTTCGCCCGATTAATCTTTAAGGTTAGGTGCATTGGTTGTCCGTCTTTTTGTGTGATATAGGGCTGATTTATTTCAACTTCTTCCGCCGCGGAGAGCTCTATCTTTGCTTTCTCCGCAGCATCTCTTACTCTTTGAAGCGCCTGCTTGTCTGCCCGAAGATCTGTGGCATTTTCTTTCTTAAACTCGTCGCAAATATAATCAACTATCACCTCGTCAAAATCATCTCCTCCAAGATGTGTATCTCCATTTGTGGCTTTAACTTCAAATACCCCTTCGCCAAGCTCAAGAATTGAAATATCAAAAGTTCCTCCTCCCAAATCATAGACGGCAATCTTTTCGGCTTTTTTCTTGTCCAGGCCGTAGGCCAAGGCTGCGGCTGTGGGTTCATTTATAATCCTTTCGACTTTGAATCCCGCAATCTCCCCTGCTTGCTTTGTTGCATGGCGCTGGGCGTCATCAAAATATGCAGGAACAGTAATAACTGCCTGCTCAACTTTTTCTCCGAGATAGGTTTCTGCGTCTTTTTTGAGCTTCATGAGAATCCTCGCGGAAATTTCCTGCGGGGTATAGTGCTTACCTTCAACCTCAACATCCGCTCCAGAATCTTTTCCGGAGACAATCTCATATGGAACCATTTTCTTGGTTCTTTCGACCTCTTTGTCATCATGTCTACGGCCCATCAATCTTTTAATCGAATAAATTGTATTTTTGGGGTTAAGAACCACCTGGCGCTTGGCTACATCTCCAACCAGATTTTTGACAGGTTCAACAACGGATGGGGTAATATTTCGACCAGTATCAGCCGCAGGAATAACCTTGGGGCGACCCGCTTCCATCACGGCAACCACCGAATTTGTAGTTCCTAAATCTATTCCAACAATTTTTGACATATTATTTTTTTGAAACTTTAACCTTGGCGTGCCTTATAATCAGCCCTTCTGTAAATCGATAGCCCGTCAAAGACACTTCCGAAACTATATTATCGCTTTTTCCAGGCACCACTTCAATAACTTCCATAAGTTCGGGGTTGAATTCATCCCCAACCTTGGTTTTTATTTCCTCAATTCCTTCTTGTTTGAGAGCATCCTCAAACTGCCCAATTGTCATCGCCACACCCTGATCTTTCAGATGGATTTGGGCTTGTTTTAGAACATCCAGAACAGGCAAGAGTTTAAGTATAAGCCTAAGGTTTGCAAGTCTTCCAAAGCCTTCCTTCTCCCGCTCGACCCTTTTTCTCAAATTATCATAGTCTGCAAGGGCTCTGGCTAACTGGTTTCTGAGATCGGTAATGTTACTTTTTCTCATTATATTCTAACAAGCTTTGCTTATGCGCTTGCAACTTCTTCAATTAAATTTCTAAAATACTTCAAAATAGGAATCACTGTCGGATAAGAAAGCCTCGCAGGCCCGATTATTCCTAAAGCAGCAGACTTGCCTTTAACATTAAAATGGGTTGCAATTATTCCGGCAGGGGCCAATTCCGGCCAGTCCAATTCCTCACCAAATAAAACATCTAAAGGAGAGTCTGCTCTTGAAATTTCAAAGAAAAGCCTCTGCATTTTCTCCGCTTGTTCTATGATCGAGAAAATATTCGCACAATCCCTCAAGTCGGCAAATTCGGGGTTCTGGAAAAGATACGAAGAGCCCGAGTGCCAGAATTTATTGCCATCTCCTTCCTGCAGGGCAGAAATAGACAAAGATTGAGTTGCATCAGCCAAAGCATGCGTTGCTTCCTCCATCAAAGCCTTGAGGTCAGCCCGGCAGTCCCAAACGTCTTCTTTTGCTTTAACTTCATCCACCAAACTCATCTGTTTTTCTTCCATTAGCTGGTCTATGTAAAACTTCATTGCGGTTGGAGTGGGAACACGGCCGGCTGAAGTATGGAGTTGTTTTAGATACCCGGCTTTAGTTAAAGCAACCATTTCGTTCCTAATAGTTGCAGGGGAAACACCCAAATTGTATTTTTTATCCAGAGCTTCCGAACCTACAGCAGAAGCCATGGCAATATATTCATCAACAATTGCCTTTAAAATTTGTGTCTGTCTTGCAGTCAGTCCGTCACTCATAATGATTCCAATTAAAATTGGTTAGCACTAATATACCTCGAGTGCTAACGGTTGTCAAGATCCGAAACAGGCTCGGTTTCTTTAAGAGGTACGGGCTCGACTTTCTTCGAGACAAAGAATCTCCTAATAAGGCCGATAAAGTTAGATAACTCCTGCGATTTTAGGAAATATGAAATTAAAAAGTAAACTCCTGCTCCAACCACGATAACCATGATAGTCAAAAGCAGGAGATTCCCGGTGTAGCGCGTGTCAAGAACGAATTTTTCAAAAGGAAGGTTAACGGGAAGCTTCTTAATCCACACCCACCTGTCAAAAAACTTGAGCATAAAATACATCACGCCGCCGGAGACAAAAGATGCAGCCACTGACTTAAAAAGGGGCTTGAGGGGCTTTAAGATAGGGCCGTTTTTCAGGCGGGCGTTTACTAAAATAAAAAGTGTAGTTCCTTGTATAAAAACCCCAATCGAATAGCCCAAAGCCAGAGACCACGCGGGAAACTTCAGGACTCTAACCAGAATAAAATCTATGGTTATGTTGATAAGAAGTGAGATTATTGAAACAATAACCGGCGTTCTTGTGTCGTGCATGGCATAAAATGCCCTGGCAAGAAGAGAGGCTGCCGCTTGAAAGATAACTCCTACTGCAAACGCCGAAACTACCATTCCTGTTTGGACCGTTGCCTCCCAATCGAAAATATCTGTCCCAAAAATAAGCCTTACAACCGGAATTCTCAAAACAATAAGGGCCGCAGATAGCGGCAGAATCAAAAATGTCATCTGATATAAAGCATCAAATAATGTTTTCCTAAAAGCGACTGTTTGGCCTGCCTGCCTTGACAAAGTCGGGAGAGAAGCTTTGGCAATTGATGTCCCGAAAAGCCCGACAGGAAGAAGCTGAATGGTATTGCCCAGAGTGAAGTAGGTATAGGAAGCGGTTGAGATTAAGGACGCAAAAAACAGTTCCGCAGTTTTGGCAACCTGAATAACGGAAACCTCAATAAGCCTCGGGGCCGCAAGGTGCCCAATCTTTTTGACATTTTCGTCAATAGAAATTCGAGGCCTAAATCTAAAACCAAGCTTCAGAGAAAGCGGCAGTTGAATCAAAAAATGAAGAGATGCCCCGACTATCACCCCAATAACAGGTGCCATCAGATGGAATCTTGGTGCCAGAATTAAAGTCCCAAAAATAATTCCCAGATTATAAAAAAGAGGGGCAATGGCCGGGACCAGAAAACGCCTCGAGGACTCCAAAACGGCAGTTAGGACATAACTGACTACGAAAAATCCCTGGGCTACAAAAAGAATTCTGGTCAAAGAAACTATTATTTCCTGCTGGCCGTTGGTAAATCCCGGAGCCAAAATCCCGTATAAATGAGGAGAAAAAGCTGCCAAAAGGACGGCCAAAAATAAAAAGAGTAAAAGGCCGATATTAACTACGGTCGCTGCCACCCGCCAGGCCTCACGTCTGTCTTTTTTAATCAAACCGGTAAAAACCGGGATAAAAGCGGCCGAGAATGTCCCGAAGACCAGAACTTCGAAAATCAAATCAGGTAAGCGAAAGGCGGCAAAAAACAACGACAGCTCCTCGGGTGTAAAAAAACTTGCTAATACTCTCTGGCGGATAAGCCCCAAGATTCTTGAGGCAACCACCATCAACATAATTATGGTTGCAGCTGATAAAACCGTTCTTTGGGGCGAGGAAAGAATATTTTTGATTGATTTCACGATTTGTCTCGATTATACTATCCGCATGCCGGTAACTAAAACAGCCAAAAGAGCCTTAAGAAGCTCAATCAAAAAAACAGTGGTTAATAAACTCATCATAAGCGGCCTTGAGGTGGCTGTCAGAAAGGCAAAAAAACTTAGAACCAAAGACTTAATACTTAAAGCGATTTCGCTCGCCGACCGCGCCGCAAAGAAAAAGACCTTTCATAAAAACAAAGCGGCCCGCATGAAATCCCAGCTCTCTAAGCTTCTTCCGAAGGCTGTCTCAAAAACCAAAAAGAAATAGCTTCTTTCACAGCTTTCCATATGCTATATTGGGTTATCCTATGCCAGCCCGTAAAAAACTGATCAACCTCCTTCCCCAGGAAGAATTTGAGGCCTCAATCTTAGGCAGAATCCTGCGCTGGGCAATGACCACCTTCAGATTTATAGTCATTATCACAGAACTGGTGGTCATGAGTGCATTTCTCTCCCGCTTCTGGCTTGACGCCAAAAATTCTGACCTCAACGATACCCTGGAGGTAAAAAGCGCGCAGATCTCGGCACAGTCTGATTTTGAAAAAGACTTCAGAAGCCTGCAGGACAGGCTTAAAATTTTCAAAGACGCGTCAAAAGACACCAAATCCTCCGACACGCTAACAATAATCAGTGCAAAAACCCCGGCCGATGTAAGCCTTGTATCCGTTTCCCTTCAAGATAAATCTGCACAAGTCAAAGGAACATCCGGTAGCGAACTTGGCATAGCCCAGTTTGTTTCCAATCTCAAGGCAGACACTGCTTTTAAAGAGGTTGTTCTGGGACAAGTAAGCTCATCGGAGGGCAATTCCGCTTTAACAGTTTTTGATATTAAAATTACACTTAAATAATATGGCGATAATCGGATGGCGAGGACAATACCAGAGATATAAAGAACTTTTTCTAAACATCATGCTCCTTTACAAAAAAAGGGCTGACCTTAGGATGTTTTTGGAAATCATTCTTTCCCTATCAACAATAATAGTATTTTCGCTCTTTGCCTTAAAACCCACCATTCTGACAATTATTGATCTTGTCAAGGAGATTAACAAAAAGGAGGAAATTGTAACCATACTTGATAAGAAAATTGCCGACCTGGAAAATGCCAGAAATAAGATCGACCAGGAAGGACAAATTATCGGGGTCATCAAATCAGCAATCCCTTCCATTCCTGATCCCGAAGTTTTCGTCAAGCAGATAGAAGGGATCGCCGGTAAAAACGGGGCCAAAATCCTTGGCGCCTCTGTCGGCAAAGTGACACTTCTGGGAAAGGAATCTGAAAGCGAAAATAAATCTGATGCGGAAGAGATGTCAGTTTCTATCAGTGTAAACGGAAGCTATCCCAGTCTTATCGCTTTTGCCAGAGATCTTGAAAATTTACGTCGGCCGGTAAAAGTTAGTTCTTTCGGAATTAATGCTGCCAGTTCTCAAGAAGAAAAAACTTTGGTATTAATCGTTTCCGGAAAAGTTCCTTTCCTGGAACTGAAATAAAAATGAAAAGAAAAATTCCCAGTCTAGTTACAATTTTAGTCCTTACTACACTAACTTCTGTCATGTGGATAACTTTGAGCATTTACCGAGCTATCACCACCGAGCCAGCGGCTGTTGTCCCCGAGGAAATCTCAAGAGCTCTCGATCCGGAGCTAGACCAGGGCACAATATCGGAAATTCAAAAAAGAATCTTTCTGGGCGAGGACCAAATCCCGGCCACCATAATCACCAGTCCGGCCCCAACCTCAATTCCAGAAGAGTCGCCCACACCTACGCCGGTTTCAGAGGAGGAAACACAATGATTATCAAAAAAAACAAGCTTCCAACCTTAATGGGTGTTGCCCTTCTTCTCGTCGGGACATTTCTTGGAGTCTTACTAATAAATTCCAGAACAATTTTTAAGCTTGGGGCTTCGGGTGATTTTGAACCAAGCAATATACGCACATCAAATATCAGCGGCACTTCATTTACAATTTCATGGACTACCAGCAAAGAAAGCGTAGGCTTTGTTTCTTGGGGAGAATCCAATTCTTTAGGCAAAATTGAAAAAGAAACCCAAAGCGACCAGAAGTTTTTAAATCACAGTATTACTCTCTCGGGGCTTTTGCCCTCAACCGTCTATTACTATAAAATCAATTCCGGAGGGACACTCTTTGACAACAAGGGTATTCCTTGGCAAACAACAACAAAGGCAGAATCCAATGAGGACAAAGACTTGGTCTTGGTATCAGGCTCGGTATTGACCGCCACCGGCCAAGCAGTCAAAAGAGCTTTGGTTTATATAAATGTAGATGGGGAACAATTTTCCACTTTAACATCCGATTCCGGAAATTTCGTCTTTCGACTGAAAAACGCTGACCCTGAGACAACTCTCCTTGAAGTTTCTGTCCAGGCGGGTCCTGCCGGAATTTCTTCCGCCCAAATTTACCTGAAATCCGCCCGTTCCATTCCCCCTATGATTCTTGGAAATACCCACGATTTCAAAAACTTACCTGCAACCAGTGACAGCCAGTCTCCCGATTCCTTACTTAACCCACCATCTGATACTAACCAAGAATCAAAATTTACAATCCCGGATTCAGCTACTCCCTCTTCTTCCCAAACAGTAACTCTCAATAGCACAGATGAGGGTGAAACAGTGACGAGCACCCAACCGGAATTTTTTGGAGAAGGTCCAGCGGGAGCAGCACTCACCATAACAATCGAGTCTGAAAGCCCAATTTCTGATAGCGTCAATGTGGGTAGCGGCGGGTCGTGGAAATGGAGTCCGCCAGAAAACTTATCATCGGGAGTCCATAAAATTACAATTACCTGGAAGGATATTTCAGGAATCACCAGAACTCTGACCAGAAATTTCGTCGTTCAAGCGGGTGAGGCTCCTGCCTTTGAAGCATCGGAGTCAGCAGCAACCGCGACACCAAGCCCCACTGCCACACCCAAAGTATCACCAACTCCATCCGCATCAGTCTCTGCCACACCCATCCCCGAAACGGGCAGCTTGACACCGACTTTTCTATTATCTATTATGGGGATAGGCGTAATGGCGCTGTCTTTTAGTATTTGGAAATATGCCCAATCAATCTGACCCGACCCAACCGGTTGTTAATCCTCCTGCACCAGCGGATACTTCTCCGGCTATTCCTGATTTCCAAACATCCGACATTCCTCCAATGCCGGCAGATAACAACCAAACGCCAATAGCCAACGATCAACCAGAGTCGCCCCCCGATCTTCCCCCGGTAATTTCTCCACCCCCCAAGAAAAAATTCGGGGGAGGAAAAATAATTGCAACCATTTTGGGATTTTTGCTTCTGGTTGGAGGTGTTGCCGGCGGAGTTATTCTTACCCAACAACAGCAGGATATTCAGGAAAAAGCTATCGACGAAGGCGGAACTTGTCCTGTTGGAAAAACCGTATCATGTTCGGATGATATCCTGTGCCAAACGTTTTGCACCTTTCCTGACCAATGGTTATTTGAAAATGGATTAAGAGTTGAATGCGGGCATAATTCTGCTGGCGATCAACAATATAAATGTAGGGATTGTGCTTGTAAAATACCATCCCCAACTCCAAGTCCCACTTCAGAACCGCTGAAATGCAACAGCTCCTGCACGACGAATGACGATTGTCCGTCTGGATTTACTTGTTGGGCCGAGGAACCGGGAAACCCGAAAGTGTGCAGAAAATCAAGTTGTACATGGTCAGGTAATTGTGTCTGTCCAACACCAACTTCAGAACCGCTGAAATGCAACAGCTCCTGCACGACGAATGACGATTGTCCGTCTGGATTTACTTGTTGGGCCGAGGAACCGGGAAACCCGAAAGTGTGTAGAAAATCAACTTGTACATGGTCAGCTAATTGTGTCTGTCCAATTCCCACCCCAAGCTATCCTCCCGGAGTACTGGGCAAGTGCGTTGGGGTAAAGGCGTATGATTCAAAATGGAATCCGTTAGCCTTGGACACGGCAGCGATCAAAGTCGGAGATAAAATATATTTTGCCGTAAAAGGTGAAGAAGGCCCGGGAAAATACGATCAGGCCAAGTTTATGATTAACGGTGTTGAGAAATCGTATACGGGTGCCACGTCGGAAGTAGGATTTAATGAGAAGGCAGGATTTTATGTAGAATATACTATCCAAAAGACTGATGTCGGAAAATCGATTAACGTAAAAGCGAAAATTCATAACACTCCGGTTGGCTGGTCGGAGTATTAAACTAAATAAAATGAAAAACTTTTTGAAAGGTAAATTAGGAACAGTAATTATTATTATTGCCACTTTGGTTTTGGCCGGAGTTGCCATTTTTACAGCCGTCAGGCTGTATCAGTTGAGACAGCAGGCAGTGGCTCCGACCGCACCGGAAAGTAAACCCGAAGCTGCCGTGCCAATCCTTAAATGTGAACCGGTTACGATTAAGGTTCCGGGTCCTTCACCCTCTCCGGAAGTGCCAACTTGTATCGGCATAAAAGCATATGACAAAACCTGGAAATCCTTAACAAAGGCTGATTTGTCAAAATTAAAGGCCGGGGATACAGTTAGATTGACTGTTGAAGGATCATCGTCATCACCGGACAGCGGTACACCCAGTGTTTTATTTAGTATTGCCAAATTCAAATTTCAGGGCTCCGCCGGCTGGACATCAACCACACTAAAGAAACCCAATACCAATATTTTCTACTTCGACTATATTCTCCCCAAGAATGTGACTAATTTTACCGTCAAAGCCCAGGTAGGATACGGCCAAGAAACTCGAGAAACATGGGTAGCCTGTACCGATCTTGCCTTCTCTCTCGGGGTCATTCCGACCCCTGTCGGATGCAATAAAAGCTGCAATCTGTCAGTTAATCCCCAGATTACCTGTGAAGAAGATTTGATTTGCCGGTCTGCCAGCGGGGGCATAACCGGAGCGTCGGGCTTCTGCCGTAACCCCGATTGCCCGGGCAGGGCCGATTGTATCTGTCCAACCGCTACCCCCACATCAACCTCAACGGCAACTGGGACACCAACCGCAACAGCAACTGCAACCGGAGGCGGTACAACTCCTGCCGCAACAGCTGCAGGCGGAGGTGGCCAGACAACCACAACAGAATCCCTTCCAGACTCGGGGACTTCATGGCCAACAATTATCGGAGCAGGAGTTGGCATACTTGTAATACTAGGGTCATTGCTCCTGGCTCTTTAGTTATATGCTGCTAAGGATTACTCTCATCATTGGTTTAGTTTTTCTGCTTTTACTGATGTTTCTTGCAACATCCGGCTCTCTTAGGAAATTGAAGTCGGGAATTTTCCCTTATTATCCTTTTGACCGCTTTTTTCCGCGATCAGGAACATGGTCGGTGGGGTATTTCTTGCTGGCAATCCTATTTTTGGGAATATTAATATTTCTTCTTGTCAAGGGAGGATTTTATCTTAGTCCCGCCTAGTGCCTGTTATCTCCAGCCCGACAACCAATAGTAGCTTTTATCAAGCCAAAGGGGAACGGAAAGACCCGCCCAATGAGGATAGAAGTAAATAAATAACAAGGCACTAGGCACTAGGAAAAAGGCAATAAGTTTCGGGTTGCGGCGCAGGATATAGGCAATGGCAATGCACATAAAAGGAATTGAGGGCAGGTAGTGATAAAGAAACATAATCCGGGGGGATGCCGCCCAGGGGACAAAAAATATCAAATAACCGAATATTACAAAAGCCAAGTTCTTGTTTTTTTCAAAATAGGTGTAAAAAAGGCTCATTGCTACCGAGGCCAAGCCAAACCAAAAAACCAGGGGATTTCCTATTGCATAGATCCTTGACACAAATCCACCAATTTCATCGCTGGTATAAAGATATACCGGCCGCCCCATCAAGGGCCAGCTCCACCAGGGAGAGGTGTAGGGGTGCGTCGCTTTAAGTCCCGTGTGATACCACCACATCTGTTTTTGCATTCCCCACCAAGTTCCCAGATCATGCCCCGTTATAAACATGGGCAGATAGGTCAAAAGATAGAAGGCAAAAGGTAAAAGGGCAAACCAGACAAAGGTTGAGACCTTATACTTATTTTTCCTCTTCAGCCACAAAACAAAAATAATCGGGATTGCCCAGATAGCCGACCATTTTGAAGCCATGGCCAGTCCCAGAGATATTGCCGAAAGGGAATCTTTCTCCCGCAAAAAAAGATAAACCGATAAAAGCATGAAAAAAAGAACATAAATATCATTCATTCCCATTCGGGAAAGAACCAAGGGCATCCCGTCGAAAGAAAAAATGGCGGCAGCAAGAAGTGCTATAGCCTCGTCTCTGAAAATCTTTTTAGCCAAGAGGTAAAGAATAAAGACACTCAATGTGCCGAAAATAGCCTGCGGGATTCTCCAGCCAAAAGCATTTTCCCCAAAAAGCAACATCCCACCCACCATCATTAATTTTGAAAGAGGGGGGTGGGTCCATTCATAGGCAAAGCCTTCGGGGTGCGGGTTCCACCACTCCCAGGCTTTGGGATCTCCGTGCAAAATTATCCTCGCAGTAAAGGCGTGGTAAATTTCATCAAAATAATCCTCACCCGGGCTTCCCAGCTTATAAACCCTTGTGGCAAAAGAAAAAAGAAGAATAACGACCAAGAGGATCTTGAGTCTGGAATCTGGAATCTTGAATCTTGGGAAAATATCCGGCACTTTCTTTCTGCCCCGGTTAAAAAATTTGACCAGAGATATGAGAAATAACTTCGTCTTTTGGAAATTCAGGCAAAGAAAAAGAAATATTCCAAACGAAAGAAGTCCCAAAATTATCACCGGGAAAGGCTCAAAAGAAATCATAAAATCATAAGTTATCCATTTGTAGGAATAAAAAAGGTTTAAAACATAAACTAAGGAAAATCCTGCCAGGGGAATTAAATATATAAACTCCCCCGCGGCAAGGATTGTCAGAGGAGCTAAAAGAGGAAGCAAATGTCTCTCATGCATTCGGGTGAAAAACATAAAACTGAATGCAAAAATGAAAGCCGTCAGAAGATATTCAAAATTCTTTCTTTCCCAAATTTTCCTTGCGAAAAGCGTTGTTGCTCCCAAAAAAGCCAGGTAGCCTCCAAGCTGAAAATAGATATTGTCCGGTTTCCACTGCCCCAAAAGTCCCCAGAAATTAAAAGCGTTCACAGCCGTATAGGGGTATTGGTTAGCCGAAATTGTCAGCCTTTGAAAAATAAAATTTATTAAATTCGGGCTGTTCTGAAAGGGAATAAAACCAAGAATAAATATAAACAACCCAATAAACAAATAGGCAGATATTTTTTGCCACTTCCAGCGATTTTTAAACATTAAAAACAAAATCACAGGAAGAATAAATGCAACCTGGGGTTTGATAAGAGTGCCTAAAGACAAAAATATAGCCGACAGAAGATAGTATCTGGAAAAACAAAAAACGCTTAGAACAGAAAAAAGGGCAGTAAAGCTATCAACCTGCCCCCAGAGTGTTGAATTTGCCAATATGGCGGGACTTAGCAAATACAAAGCGGCACCGATGGTACCCTTCTTTCCCTTCAAAATTTTGTAAATCAATAAACCCGTTACCATATCGGCCAGAATTGCAGGAAGTTTATAAAGTAAAACTTCGGGAATTATCCCCCTAACCTTGCCGAGAAACCAAAGTATATATAGATACCCCGGCAAATAATCGCTCCAGCCGCTATAGAAACTCCTAAATCCGTTTTCGGCCAGGTTTATACTCCAGGCAGTAAAAGTCCCTTGATCAAGCTGCAGTGTTCCCAAAGGAGAAAGAAATATTCTTAATAAAAGGGCTACCACTACCAGCCAAAATATTTTGTTCTTGACGTACTTCATGTTCCAAATATTGTCGAAAAAAGAAAAAGATCAAAAATCCCGGAAAAAATAATCATTCCCCGTAAACCGGGGGAAAGCGCTTTGTATTTTAATCTATAACTATTCATAAACAGCAAAAAAAGAAAGGGCATGAAATCAAGCGAATATCTATACCCAAACTGATACCAGCCTATTCCGTAATAAGTGAAAACCGGAATGGCTATTACAAACACCGTAAGCAGTAATACAGCAGAAATCTTACCTTTATACCTTAAGAAAAACAAATAAATAAGGTAGGGTGAAGTAAAAAGAATTCCGAGACCCCACGGATTTGCCTTAATGAAAGGGTATATCAACACATGCGAGAAAGTATCTCTAAAGACTGGCTCCGGGGGTGCAATAAGAAAGTAGTACAAGTTGCCAGGTAAGTGAACCGTATTAAAAAGTCCATAACTTTTTGCTCCGGAAAGGTTCCCGGCGATCATCTGAAGATTATATCCCTGCTCAAACAAACTTCCAAAGCGAGGCCAGTTATATGCTCCAAAAATAAGAATAAAAGGAATTACGACGGAAGTAAGCCAAAGAGCTGATCGAGCTCTCTGTTTAATATTTTTCCCCTTATCAAGAAAGATCTGCCAAAAAACAAAAACTATCCCCAAAAATGCAGTAACTCTGGTGAGCAAAATCAAGCCAAACAAAATTCCCATAACCCAAAGTCTTTTTTCGGTAACATACTCTTTTATTACTGCCAAAAGGAGAAAGGTGGCAACCACTTGGGAAAAAAACCAGCCAGTTGACCAAAAGGAAACACCGATAAAGGAAGTTGCAAAGGTAAATGCAAAGGCAAGAAACAAGGAGTCTAGAGCAGTGTATCTTAATTTCCTAGAAATCTTGTAGATCAAAAAGTAAACTCCCAAACAGAAAAATATCTGGACGTATGATTGATAGAAGGGAATATTTAAGCTTTTAAACAAAAACACAAATGGCATTAAGATAACAGCCGGAAGCGGGCCCTGTGGCCAATAATAGTGACCATTAAAATACACGGCATCGTGCCACCAGGAAGAATATTGCTCTAGAAAATATAATTTTCCTTGGAGAAAAGACTCGGCCAGAACAGAAAAATGCTGATCGTGTTTTACGTGTAGATTGTAGATAATGTTAAAAATAAAAAAGATGACAGAGAAAAGAATTATTGATAATTTAATCCAGCTTATTTTTTTGAGATAATTGATTAGACCTGACATTTCTACAAGTTTAGCAGTTCAACAAATGTTAAAAAAGGTTCTTGTCATTTTAATCTTCTCCAGACTGGCACTTTTTATTTACGCAGGAGGTATTTTAGATTTTTCAAACCACTGGGACGGGCAACATTATATATATTTATCGGAGAACGGTTACGCCAATCAAGGAGATGAGGCAAATTTTATAGTCTTTCTGCCTTTCTACCCTATCTTGATAAAAATTTTTAATCTCATTATAAATAACTCACTAATTTCAAGTATTCTGGTCTCAAATATAGCTTTTATATTAGCAGGGATTTTTTTCTACAAACTGCTCCGACTTGACTACTCCGAAAAGTTTTCTTCTTTTACAGTTCTACTCATGGCCATTTTCCCTACTTCGTATTTTTTCTCATCTTCCTATCCCGAATCGCTCTTTTTTCTCCTTTTTTGCCTATCGTTTTTTACGTCTGACAAAAAACCAATTCTATCAGGCCTTTTTTCGAGTTTGGCCAACCTAACAAGACCATTCGGAATTTTTCTTTTACCCTCCCTTGGAATCGAATTCCTGAAAAAAAGAAAAAGAGCCACAAAAATCCTCACACTAGTCCTATTCTTTACTCTTTCCATCTCTATTTACATGCTAATTAACTACTCGGTTTATAAAGACCCTTTTGCCTTCCAAAAAATTCTTAGGGATCATTGGCAAAAATCTTTTGCCTTCCCCTGGCAGAGTATTTATCAATCATGGAGGGTCGCTATCCTTTCTAAAAACTGGGGTGACTATAGAATTTTTGTCGGGTTCGCTGAAGCAATAGCCTCAACCATTGCTTGGATATTTGTGCCCTTGGCATTTTACAAAAAATTCAAAATAAGACTTTCTTATGCCATATATTATCTCCTGGGCGTAATCCTTTTTACATCTACCGGATTTGTCCTAAGTGCCCCAAGATACATCCTTTCCCTTCCTCCGTTTTTTATTATTCTTGCCCAAGTTTTGAAATCAAAGATTTCAAAGGCAGTTTGGATCACTGCCTCAACAGCCCTTCTTTTTTATCTGACCAGTATTTGCATTAAGGGGCAGTGGGCCTTTTAATTAAGGATTGAAGCTATCCACTCTTGCACTTGATCCCAATCCCCACTTTTTGGGATAAAAACATATTGGTTGTCATACCTTTTCGAAACGGAGGGCTGAACCAATAGGTCCTCAGGGATAACATTGGAGGAGATAGATCCCCTTGCCCCTAATACTTTTCTGGCTAAGACAGCCAAAGCCCTCTGGTCTATATCCGTCTCGACAGATCCTAGAATCTCTCCCCACAAGGATTTTAGTTTTAGGGGATTTAGGAAAACTTCTGGGCTTAATACTTTTTCTTTGATTGCCGCAATTACCAACTGCTGCCTGGCCTCACGGGCAATGTCCGTCCCCTCATCTCCCACGGCATTTCTGCTTCTTACAAACTTTAGGGCGGTTTCCCCGTCCATTAATTGCTTACCAGCAGCGAAGTGAAGGGTCTCGTATCTACATGGCAAGCAGGGATCATTTTCTTTTCCCTCTATCGGGTACTTCTCATCCACAAAAGAATTTTTAACATCAACTTCAATTCCCCCCAAAACATTGATGGTATTTTTGAATCCCGAAAAATCGATTACCAGGCCATAGTTAACAGGCTGGCCAATAATTGCTTGAGTAGTAGATTTTGCCAGTGACAGCCCCCCGTAGTAGTAGGCACTATTTAATTTTGCACGAATTTCAGGAACCCAAATATCCCTGGGAAGAGAAATAAGTGCAACTTTTTCATCCGAAACCGAAGCAAAAAGAATTGTATCAGTTAAATCCGGTGCATCATGCCCGATTCCACTCTTTCCCAAAACCAAAACATTTACATTCCCCTCAGGCGGGTACAAAAAAGCCTTAACAAATCCCCAGTTACTTCCAACCAAAAAAACCAGGGTGGCAACAAAAGCTGCCAAAAGAACACCTAAAACAATATGGCCTTTTTTAATTTTCTGCATGCTAGAATTACCTTACGCTTATGGACATTCTATCAGACTTAAACTCCAACCAAAAGAAGGCCGTTACCTACACCGACGGCCCGCTTCTTGTCTTAGCGGGGGCAGGAAGTGGCAAAACCAAGGTTTTAACCCACAGAGTTGCCTATTTTATTAAACAAGGTCTAGCCAAATCCGAAAACTGTCTCCTCCTTACTTTTACCAACAAAGCCAGTAATGAAATGAAGGAAAGAATCTCTCTCTTAACAGATAATAAACCACCTTTTGCGGGCACTTTTCATTCGTTTTGTGCAAAAGTTTTGAGAATCGACGGCAAACACATAGGGATTCCTCCCGGATTTGTAATCTATGACGAACAGGATCAAAAAGATCTTGTAAAACAAATCTTAGAAAGCATGAATCTTTCTACCGACCAATATAACCCCGCTGCAATCTTAAATGACATTTCTGACGCAAAAAATCAAATGTTAAATCCCGAGCAGTATTCGGAATTTGCCAGGGGGGAGTGGCAGGAAATCGTATTCAAAGTTTATCTTGCTTATGAAAAAGCCCTCAAAGAAAATCAGGCTCTGGATTTTGATGATCTTTTGATTAAAGCGGTTGTTCTTTTTAAAGAAGTCCCTGAAATTTTAAAAAAATGGCAGGAGAGACTGACTCATATTTTTGTCGACGAATGGCAGGACACAAACAAAATTCAGTATATTCTGACAAAACTTCTTGTAGGTAAAAGAAAAAATCTCACAGCCGTGGGGGACGCGAGCCAGTGTTTACCTCCGGGAACACTGATATCTACACCCAAAGGGCCTAAAAAGATTGAATGCATCAAAAACAATAGTTTAGTTCTATCAGCAACAGGCCGTGGTTCCTCTAATGCTTTTCTAGTAAGAAAAATTCATAAACGAAAACATTCGGGTGAGATAGTCACTCTGAAAACAAAATCGGGAAGAACTCTTAAACTAACGCCAAATCACATACTCTTTGCAAGGTTAACCCCAAAAGAAAACCTTTATCATGTGTATCTCATGTATAAAAGCGGCAAAGGTTTTAGGATTGGACTTGCGAAAGGTCTGCGAGCTGGGAACGCTAAAAATGGTCACAGACCCCTAGTTGGAGTTGCTTCCAGAGGAAATCAAGAATCGGCAGACAAAATGTGGATATTAAGAACATGTAAGGACAGAGCTGAAGCAAACTATTGGGAATGTTTTTTTGCATTCAAATATGGAGTTCCAACGTTAGTTTTTGACACTTGTGGCAGGTCTATGGTACTCACTCAGGAAAGCATTAATAAATTGTTTTCAGAAATAGACACAGAGGAAAGAGCACTAAAACTCATGCGGGATCAAAAAATAGATCCAAGATTTCCACACCACAGGCCAAAGGGTACGTCTGGCCACAAAGATATAGATAGACAAGTGGTTCATCTGAAATTTTTTGAAGACCCTCGAATATATAAAACACACCCCTGGGGAATGCACAGAATTGCCTTAAATACAACCGACAGATTACTAGAAAAAAGAGTCAAAAAGGAAGGATTTTACACAAGAGAAGGGAGAAAAAATACTTGGAGAACAGAAATAGCAAGAGTTTCTTACGAAGAAGCGGAGGAGGTTGCACAAAAGCTCAGTAAAGGTGCAGGTAATATCGAAATATCTTACGAGGCTTTCCTTCTAAAAGACTCCCAAAAATTATTCTTCCACCCCGCAAGCCATATTCAACCAGGAATGGTAATTGGTCTTTATAAAAATGGGTATATTATCGAGGAAGAAATATCAGAAGTAAAAACCAATACATATAAAGGAGTTGTTTATGATTTAGATATTGATTGCGTTCATAACTACATCGCAAACGGAATTGTTGTCCATAACTCTATTTATTCATGGCGTGGTGCTGACTTCCGAAACATTAACTATTTGATGAAAGACTATCCAGAAATAAAAATCATAAATCTGGAGCAAAACTACCGCTCCACCCAGAACATCCTTAATGCCGCCAATTCCGTAATTTCAAAAAACACAACTCACCCAATCCTTAAGCTTTGGACACAAAAAGGCCTAGGACCCAAGATAAAAATGTACGCGGCAAAGAATGGATTTGATGAAGCAGAGTATGTTGTTGAAGAAATTAAACACTTAACATCCAAATATAGAGAAGTTGCGGTACTTTACAGAACCAATGCCCAATCCCGCGTTTTGGAAGAAGCTTTCTTACATGCTGGAGTTCCCTATACCTTGGTCGGGGGAGTAAGGTTTTACGACAGAAAAGAAATTAAAGATGTAATTGCATACTTAAGAGTTCTGATTAATCCAAAGGATTCTGTTTCCAGAAAAAGAATTGAAAAATTAGGTGTGAGGAGGCTGGAAAAATTTAAAGAAATTAAATTTGATAAAAATCTCACGACACTGGATCTGCTTGATCTTGTTTTGCAAAAAACAGGATATCTGGACATATTCCAAAAGGAGTCGGAAGAAAATCTGCAAAGACTTGAAAACATCAAAGAACTCCGAAGCGTTGCAACAGAATTTCCAAACATAAACGAATTTTTGGAAAATGTTGCCCTCATCGAATCCGGCCCCGTCAGGGCATCAAAAGATGCGGTAACTCTAATGACTCTCCATGCTGCAAAGGGATTGGAATTCCCAATCGTATTTATCGTCGGAATGGAGGAAGGACTTTTTCCTCACTCAAGAAGTTTGATGGATTCGGGCCAGCTGGAAGAAGAAAGGAGATTGGCATACGTGGGAATTACCAGAGCAAAAGAAAATCTTTACTTAAGTTATGCTAGCCGTCGTCTTTATTTCGGAGAAAAAATAAGTAATCCTCCCAGCCGTTTCATAATGGACATTCCTGAAAATCTTCTCGAAAACATAAACGGAAATTTGGAAAGTTTTGTCAAAAGTGATATCGAAACCTCCTTTGACGATATAATAGAGAAATACTTACATGACGACAAATAACTTGGATAGAATTGCCGCACATCCTTTACAGACTTCGGCGTGGGGAGAGTTTAGAAAAGAATGGGGGAATGAAATCCTCAGTACAAAATACGGACTGATTACTGTTCATAAAGTACCGTTCACTAATTACAAAATAGGGATCTTCGAAAAAGGACCGGCACCGACAAGAACGATGCTCAATGAACTACGAACCTTGGGAAAGGAAAGAAATTTAATATTCATAAAATTGGAGCCCAACCAATTAACCAATAACCGGCAAGCTAAACTTCTAACTGATTTTGGCGCCGTGCGTGGAAGAAGACTTTTTACTCCGACTTCTTTTTGGATTGATTTAACTAAAAGCGAAGAAGAACTTTTAAAAAGTTTCCATCATAAAACCCGCTACAACATTCATCTTGCCCAAAGACAGGGGGTTACCGTAATTGAAGACAACTCCGACAAAGCTTTTGAAAAACATCTGGGATTAACTTTTGAAACAGCAAAAAGACAGGGCTTTTACTCTCACACAGAAAAATATCACAGACTTATGTGGAAGCACCTTCATCCGGCAGGAATTGCTCACCTGTTAACTGCTAAATACAAAAATGAAATTATTACAACTTGGATTTTATTTACCTGGAAAGAATTCTTGTATTACCCGTATGGTGCCTCAACCGATAAATACAAGGAGGTAATGGCGAATAATCTAATGATGTGGGAGGCCATAAAGTTTGGTAAAAAACTGGGGCTAACAACATTTGATCTTTGGGGGAGAGAAGAAGGAAAAGGGTTTACAAAATTCAAAGAGGGTTATCGTCCAAAAGTTGTTGAGTTTGTTGGAACCTGGGACTTGATTATAAACAAACCTCTTTACTACCTGTATCAAATTGCAGAGAAAATCAGATGGTTTATCCTTCGACTTCGATGATTGATATCAGGCAATCAAAAAACTACGCCAATTATTTATCGTCCCTTGGATGGAAAGTAGAAAGAATAAAAGAAGTTAACTACTTTATCAGAAAATTCCCAATAATTGGTTCGGTTCTAAAAATTCAAAGGCCAGAAGAAATCAATTTCAAAATTACTGAACAACTAGCGAAGAAACATCACGCATTTCAAATTATCATTGAGCCCAAAGATACGAATGATGAATTACGAATGGTGAATTATGGGTTCAAATTGTCAAGAAACCCATATTTACCCACAAAATCGCTTCAAATTGATCTTACCAAGCCCACAAAGCAGATAACTGCAAACTTTAAAAAAGATGCTAGATATGCGATCAGAAAGGGGAGTGGGCTTGTGATAAAAGAATATTCTACCCGCTCTGGTTTAAAAACATTCAGAGAAGGATGGAGAAAGTGCGTAAATTTTAACCGCTATGTACCATCGGTTGATCAATTAATTAATTTACGCAAAAGTTTTCCGAGTAACAACTCCATATTCCTTGCGTCGCACAATATGTTTGGCAGTATTATAGGAGGAGCGATTTTCACACGATCTTCACACGACATTGGTTACTACTGGCAGGCATTTACAAATAAAGAAGGCCGCACCTCCCTATCTCAATACTCCCTCCTCTATCAAGGAATACTATGGGCTAAAAAGCAGGGTTGTAAAGTTTTTGATTTTGAAGGAATTTTTGATCCCCGCTTCCCCAATAAAGGCTGGCTCGGCTTCACCCACTTCAAAAAATCCTTTGGCGGGCATGAAGTCGAATATCCCGGCTGTTATATTAAATTCAGATTCCCTTATTTCGATAGATAATATTTTCCTCCCGACTCGGTAAGAAGACCTTTGAGGCTCATCATTGAAAGAGTAGAACCGATTCCAACAACATTCTCCCCTGTTTTTGCAGCAATCTCATCGACATCCAGTGGCTCAATCTCCAAAGCTTTATAAATTTTATTTTCAAGCCCGTTCAACTCGGGCTTGCCCCGAGAAGCTCCTTGAGCGAAGTGGGGTGTCTTTATCTTTATTATGTCCACAGCAGATGTTGCCATAATCGCCTCCCCATTTTTTATTAAATTATTGCAACCAACTGAAACCGGAGAATTAATTGGTCCCGGAACCGTATAAACTTTCTTGCCCATTTTCTTTGCTAATTTTGCCGTAATGAGCGACCCGCTATTTTCCCCCGCCTCAACCACCAACACTCCTAATGACGCTAGACCAGCAACAACTTTGTTTCTTTGTGGGAATTTCCATAAATGGGGTTTAGCCTCAGACCCATATTCACTTATTACCAATCCTTTATTTTCTAAAATCTGTACATAAAGTTTCTCATTTTCCGGCGGATAAATTACATCAAGCCCGCAACCAAAAACCGCAACGGTTATCCCTCCGTAATCAACGGTTTTTTGGTGAACTTCAGTGTCTACCCCATACATAAACCCCGAAATTGTTGTTACGCCGTTTGCAACAAAAACTGAAACAAACTTCTCAACCATTTCTCTTCCATATCTTGTCATTTGACGGCTGCCGACAATGGCAATAGATTTTTTAAAAATTTTTTCATTCCAATCACCACGGTAATAATATTTGTCGTGTTTTCTGATTTTAAAATCCGATATTTTCATATAAATTTATCCTTTCTATCTCTTCATTTTCGTTTATAACTATGCAAACAGCATCTATTGAATAGGTATCGTAAACTTTCGCCATTTCCGGTTTTTCCATTAAATAAAACTCCGACATTCTAGTAACTTGAGAAAGTTTAGAAGCGCCTATCATTTCCTCCGGAGTGCCGTAAAAATCCCCCTTTTTAAGTTTCACTTCGATAAATCTTAAAACATTATCCTTGGTAACCACTAAATCAATTTCGCCAAATTTTGTAGAGTAATTTTTCTCGATAATTTTAAAGCCTTTATCTGTCAAAAACTTTGCGGCAATTTCTTCTCCCTCACTCCCCTTTTTCCTATTAAATACTTTAGTCATTTGTGCGTAGTGATTTAATCACTGGTTCGTATACGATATTGAAGTGCTTCAGCAACATGATTTGGAAGGATCCTTCGACTTTGCTCAGGACTTAAGTCTGCAATAGTTTGGGAAATCTTAATTAAACGAAAATAAGTTCTCGCTGAAAGGCCGTATGTACTAACCGCCTGTTTAAGAAGAAGTAGCGCTGCTTTATCAACATCGCAAAACTGCTTAATGTGCTTATTCTTCATATTGGCATTTGTGTAAACTTTTAATCCCTTGAATCTTTTATTCTGAATCTCTCTCGCTTTTATAACTTGTTCCCTAATCTGTTTTGAGTTCGCGACAGCGCCCCGCGAAGCTTTTAGCGAAGTGGGGTTGGCTATAAGTTTATCAACATCTACCGCCGGCACGTTTATATGAAGGTCAATTCTATCCATCAAGGGTCCTGATAATTTGCTTTGATATCTCATTATCATTCGAGGTGTGCATTTACATTCTTTTTTCGGATCTCCCAAATATCCGCAGGGGCAGGGATTTGCAGCTGCAATCAGCATAAAACTGGCGGGAAAAGTAATACTCCCCGCGATTCTTATAATCGAAACCTGCCCGTCCTCCATCGGCTGCCTTAAAGCCTCCAGTGTTCCTCTTGAAAATTCGGGAAATTCGTCCAAAAATAAAACTCCATTATGGGAAAGTGAAATTTCCCCGGGGTGGGGATTACTTCCCCCGCCAATCAAACCAATTCTAGAAGTAGTATGGTGCGCGGTTCTAAACGGCCTTGTTGTAATTAGTCCCTCCCCGGGAGGAATATTGCCGGTCAGCGAATAAATTTTGGTAACTTCCAAAGATTCTTCTTCATTAAGAGGAGGTAAAATTCCAGCCGTTGCGCGGGCGAGCATTGTTTTCCCAGCGCCAGGACTGCCCTGCATAAAAATGTTATGCCCGCCGGCTGCAGCAATTGTCATTGCACGCTTCGCGGACTCCTGACCGATAATTTCCGAGAAATCAAACTCGACAAGCTCGTGATCAGTGAACCGAGAACCGTGAACTGTGCGTTTAAGTTTTTTAATTTCTCCCAATCCATTCAAATGGGCAATCAGGTCCGTAAGAGTTTTTACCGGATAGACATTAATTCCACTCAAGACAGAGGCCTCATTCGCAGAATCATTTGGGACAAAAAGGTTTTTAATTCCCAAATTTTTGGCTGCAAGTGCCAAAAGAAAAACCCCTTTTGTATGACGGAGTCCCCCATCCAAAGAAAGCTCGCCATAAAAGAAAGACTTTTCTTTCGGCAAGTTGACCACCTCCATTGAAGCCAAAATCCCAATTGCAATCGGAAGATCATATAAAGATCCTTCTTTGGGAATATCGGCAGGGGCCAAATTAACAATTATTTTTAAATTGGGAAACTCAACTCCGGAATTTATCAGCGCAGTTTTAACTCTTTCCTTGGCTTCTTCAATCGATTTATTGGGAAGGCCGATAATAGAAAACCCGGGGAAGCCCTTTTTAAAGACATTAACTTCAACTTCAATCGGAGTTGCCTCAAGCCCGAAATGCGCAGCGGATAAAACTTTGGTGAGCACAGATTAAGTGTATTCTATTTCTAAATCCTCGCCAAGAGTTTATAACCATTTTGGGTGTAGTGTTTATCAAAAGAAAAAATTGTGTCGACTTTAAGCTTATCCATTAAAACCATGTTTACCATGTCGGTAAATCTGGAATTTTTTGAAGCCTGCTGAGAAAATTTTTCCAAAGCCAATTTCATCTCAGGTCTTGAAACATAAAATATTTCTACCCCTCCGGACAACATCTCCTTTCCTATCTTACTTGCCAAGCCAACACTGGACTTTTGACTGATAACAGTCATTATTTCTCCAATCACAAAATCCGAAGTGTAAATCTTAATTTTATGTTTACCAACTAATTTCTGGAGTTTTAAGGCCTTACCATGATTTGAGTCGTTGATCTGAACCAGGGCAACAATTGCATCCGCATCAACAAAAACACTACTTGGTAGTTTTCCTTTTCTTGGTTGCATAGCTAGACCTGTCTCCATACAGATAACCAAAAAGATTAGCGGACAAATCTCTAGGGCCGCCCTTAACAGCCAAGGCCACAATTCTGGCCAAAGGAGAACTTGTTCTAGTTGTCCCTTTTCTAATTTCTTTTGCCACAGCCTTTCTGATTACTTCAGAAACGGGAATTTCTTCCCTTTGGGCATAAAGCTGTAGTCGCAGTTTTAAATCTTCAGGTAAATAAATTTGAGTTCTTAACATACACCGTACACTATACATCATATACTTGGTTTGTCAAGACCTATTTACTAGTCCGACTTACAGAACAAGGAATACTCACAATTATTTTGGCAGAACATATGGCCGGAGCATTTAAAATCACTCTTCTCCATCTCGTCCCTTTCTTTCAATATCTCCTCCGTTGCTTTTTCTAAATCCTCTTTTGTCCGACTCGTCGAAATTTTCTCTTGTGTATCTAAGAAGTATAAAGATAGCTTTACTTTCTCGGGTGCTTTTCCAAAAGGGGCTGTCGGGATTTTTGTTGCAGCAAGAGCATAGAAGGAAAGCTGCAGATTTTCATTAACTTCCTTTTGTGTGGGAATCGTTGCGCCCGTTTTATAATCAATAATCTCAACTGTCCCATCAGCAAGTATATCTACCCTGTCTATTTTCCCCCCAATCTTGAGATTGTTTCCAAGCGGCACGGTGAACGGCTGCTCTAACACCTCCGGCAGAACTTTCGGGTTAAAAGACTCTTTTAAAAAGCCAGCGAGATATACTTTTCCTTTCTCAAAAAACTTTCGCTCGTGGGTTTTGCCCGTATAGCCTTCGCCAACCCAGTTATCTTCAAGAAGTTTGTATATAAGTTTTTCTGTAGGTTTGGAGCCGGTAGATACCCTCTCATAGAAATTTTTCAGGGTTGCGTGCATTGTAGTCCCAAAACTTTGGGATGCAGATGGAGGTGTAGGAACTTTATAAATGTATCTCAATTTGTAGTGAAGGGGGCAAACTCTAAAAGTTTCTATTTGGGAATAGGAAAGATAATCAATGTGCAACGGCTGACGGCTGACGGCTGACGGTTTAATCTTCTGTGGTTCGTAATCCAAAAAACTTAGTTGCTTGCTATCTGCCAATCGCTGCTCGCTAGCAACTGCCTTATCCCCCAATGCCTCGAAAATGAACGGGGAAAGTCTTTTCTCTCTTTTGCCTTCTCCGTAATAATCGGCGGCGGTAAAGAATAGTTTTTCCTTTGCCCGGGTCATCCCCACATAAAAAAGTCTTCTTTCTTCCTCCAGGTGATAATCCCCAACCGGCAAGACTTCTTTTATCAGAGCCTCCGGAATTGGGATTTGTTCCCGTCTCTCAATTGTTGGAAACCTTTGACCTACAAGGTTGACTAAAAATACAACCGGAAATTCTAATCCCTTTGCTGAATGAGCCGTCAAAATGTTGACCGCATTTATGTCCGCCCAGTCGCTGCCGGCAGCCAAAGGGCTTTCCCCCATCTCCATAGAAAGATCGAGCCAATCAACTACTGCAGGCACAGTCGCATCCTCATGATCAATCTCATAAGTTTTTAGTTTGTCGAAAAACTTGGAAATGTTCTGCGCCCGCTTTTCTCCTTCTGCCGAATCTGGGGAAAGAAGTTGTTGCATTAGGCCCGTATCAGCCAAGAAATAATAAAGAAGCTGCCCTGCAGTTTCTTTCCTTATAAGCCCCATGTGTTTATTAATTAGCGCAGTTATCTCTTTTACTTTTTTGCTCCCAATCGTCTCTGCTGCTTCAAAAAGTGAGAGATTATTCTTCCTGGCATGGTTACCGATAAAAGCCAGTTCCCGGCCAGAAATACCAAAAAAATCAATGGATAAAAGCCTGTAAGAAGAGACCGAATCTTCGTAGTTATATAAAACTTTCAGGTAAGAAATTAGATCAACTATTTCGGGTTGTTTGAAAAGCCTCCCAGGACCCAAAAACTGGTAAGGGATTCCATTTCGGGACAATGCTCTCATAATTGCATCCGAGTGATTATTAGCTCTAACCAAAATGGCAATATTCTTCCAATCTACTTTTAATTCCTTTATCTTTTTCGCAATTAAATCCGCTTCATTCTCAACTCTGTCTGCATGAATAAAAGTAATTTCCTCCCCATCCTTGGCAACCTGGCTTTTAAGTTTCTTGTCAATCTTCTCCACAACCTCGAGTCTGTCCGGATTATTAAACTGGATTAAATCATAGGCCCTATCAAGTATTTCTTGGGTGCTTCTGTAATTTTTGGTTAAAACAACAACTTTCACCTTGGGGAAGCTTTTTCTAAACTGGACAATATTAGAAACAGCCGCCCCTCTGAATTTATAGATACTCTGGTCATCGTCCCCGACAACCGTTATGTTCCCTTTCTTCCCGACCAGAAGCCCTACCAGCTCGTTTTGGGCATAGTTTGTATCCTGAAATTCATCAACCAACATATATTTAAACTGCTTCTGGTATTCTTTTAAGATGTTGGGCCTATCACGAAAAAGTTTTAAGGTCTTAACAATAAGATCCCCAAAGTCCATCAAGCTCTCTTTAACTTTTATCTCGTCATATTTTTTATAGGCACCCGCCAACTCTTTCCATTTTTTGTAATCCGGGTCCGATTTTTTCAACCATTTGATGTAATCTTGGGGTGAAACATCCTCGTCCTGCAGCCGACTGAAATGCTGGAGCATCCCGCTTATGAATTTGGTCGGATTCCCAAGAGGCCGGAAATAACCCAAATCCAATTTAAAAAGATTTCTGCGAAGCAGTTGTACAATCTCCGCCTCAGTCATTAATTTATATCTCGGATCAAGCCCTATATGAAGCGCTTCCCTTCTTAATACCCGATCGCAAAAAGAGTGGAAAGTAGAAATCCACATTTGGGTATAACCATAAGGAAGACCGACATCCACCCTCTCCTCCATTTCTCTTGCCGCTTTTTCAGTAAAAGTTAATGCCAAAATCTCATCCGGTTTTGCTTTCTTAGAAAGAATCAGATACTTAATCCGTTCGGTAATAACACTGGTTTTGCCCGTCCCCGCACCAGCAATAATAAGAAGTGGTCCATTTCCAAACTTAACTGCTTCCAGTTGTTCTTTGTTTAATCTCAGACCTGAAGTCTTATTCACAAGAGGATTGTAACACGGAATTATTACCCCAATTCTTTAGTCTTTTTTACACCACTTCCTAAATTTTGTGTGGAGGAGATTTTCTGACCCAATTGGGTAAAGCTGCTAAAAACATTGCTCATCATATTGTAGGCGTTGTTTAAGTGTTTCTGTAGAGTACTTAGATTATCCTCAACCTTGCCATAATCTTTTTGGATTGCTCTCAAAATCCTGAAGACTTCTTTTGATTTTAATTCCAAGTCCTTTCCTTCAAAGGAGAGAAGAAGAACCTGAAGGTGGGCATATAGAGTATTTGGTGAAACCGGATAGACTCTTAAGCGTCTTGCAAAGTTAGATAGCTCCTGAATATTCACAACCTCATAATAAACAGCCTCTGACGGAATATACATTAAGGCAAAATCCATTGTCCCCTCCTCCGGTAAAATATATTTGCGGCTTATGTCCTCAACGTGTTTTTTAACATCCTGAGTAAATTGTTTTTTTGCAGAGCTTCTTTCCGCCTCGGTTTCCCCCTTAAGCATCAGGTTAAAGTTTTCCATTGGAAACTTTGAATCGATACAAAGAAGTCCTGCCTCAGTTTTTAGCACCGCATCAACCTTAACTCCCGACTTAAACGGATACTGCAGATGAAAAGCATTCTTAGGAAAAGTTTGCCCAATCATTTCTTTCAAAACTTCCTCCCCCAGTCCCCCACGGAGCTTCGGTGATTGCAAAAAATCCTGAAGAGTTCTAATTCCCTTACCAATCTCGCTCATCTCCCCCAAATTTCTCTGGACCTGGGAAATAACCCGGGCGGCATTATCTAGCCTCTCATTTACACTTTGTGTGTTTTTTTGTAACGAACTTATGAGGTCACGCCTATCTTCCCGCGATCCGGACTGAAGTGTTTTAATTATTTCGAGAAGCTCTTTGGGCGGCTTTTGTTTCCTAAAAACAAGGCTCGCAACTAAAACAATTAGAACTATAATTAAAACTATGAGAAAGGCGTCCATTTCTAGACATGATAACATAAAAAGGCGCAAAAACTTCTTGCCAACCCTCCTTTTTACAATCTTACTTTGGCTATCACTTACAGCACTTATTTACTTTGTTGATCCTTTTTCCTTCGGGGCTCTCCCCGGGTTTTTTATTCTGGTATTTTTTGGTCTTTTATTTACTTTTTCCCTGTTATTTGCCAATTCCCGTCGTGGCCTTCTTATCTCTTTATCTCTATCTCTATTTTTGTTACTGCGCTATCTTGGAGTTGGCCACCTGTTGAATTTTCTTCTTCTTGCTGGCCTTGCAATTACAATTGAGCTATACTTTTCGCACAATGCACCCCACTCTTAAAAAAACAATCGTCAAAACTTTCATTCAGCTTCTCTCCGATTTAAAAACTGAAAAACAAATAGAAACTTTCCTAACGGATTTTTTCACTGAAAAAGAATTTGAAACATACACTAAAAGACTTGCTGTGGCCTATTGGCTAAAGAAGGGCCGGGATTATGAAAATATACAAAACAACTTGAAAGTCTCGCTAAAAGAAATTAACGAGGTTAAAAAGATTCTTTCATCCCCCGGCTTAAAACTCGCCCTCAAATACCTCGAAGCTGAAGAGTGGGCAAATGTGTGGAGTGAAAGAATTAAAAAGATAGTTAAATAGCCAGCTCCAGGCTATAATACACTCATGGGCAAGAAATTCTATATAACCGCGGCTATTCCTTACGTTAACGCGGCCCCTCATATCGGGCACGCGTTGGAATTCGTGCAAACAGATACTATCGCCAGATACCACAAACTCCTCGGTGAAGAAACTTTGGCCCTCTCCGGCGGGGACGAAAACGCCCTCAAAAATGTCCAGGCAGCGGAAAAAGCTGGTGAAGAAATCCAAAGTTTTGTTGATAAAAACACCGAAAAGTTTTACCAGCTGACAAAGAAGTTGAATTGCGAATTCGATGTTTGGCAAAAAGGAAGCGATCAGAAACACCACTTCCCCTCCTCCCAAAAACTCTGGGGACTTTGCGACAAGGCTGGAGACATTTACAAGAAAAAATATGAAGGGCTTTATTGTGTTGGTTGCGAAACCTTCTACGATCCAAGTGAACTAAATGAAAAAGGCGAATGTCTCGAGCATCCTAGTAAAAAACTGGACAAAGTCTCCGAGGAAAACTACTTCTTCAGGCTATCCAAATATCAAGATCAACTTATAAATCTAATTAAATCCGATGAACTTAAAATTACTCCGGATGAAAGAAAAAACGAAGTCTTATCCTTCCTAAAAGAACCCCTCCAAGACATAAGCATTTCAAGAACTAATGAGAGGGCAAGAAACTGGGGTGTCCCTGTGCCTGGAGATAATACCCAGAGACAGTTCGTTTGGTTCGATGCTTTAAACATTTATCAGTCTGGTATTGGTTTTGGCTGGGATGAGGAAAAATACAACAAATGGTGGCCTGCAGATTTGCATGTCATTGGAAAAGGAATAACCCGCTTCCACGCAATTTATTGGCCCGCATTCCTCCTTTCCGCAAAACTAAAGCTACCTAAAGCGATATTTGTCCATGGCTACTTCACAGTTAATGGACAAAAGATATCAAAAACCCTGGGGAATGTAATTGACCCCGTTGAGTTAATAGAAAAATACGGAGCAGATGCACTTCGTTATTATCTTTTGGCCAAATTCTCACCATTTACTGATGGAGATTTTTCAGAAGAGAAGCTAAAAGATGTCTATAACGGAGATTTAGCAAACGGGCTTGGAAATTTGGTCTCAAGAGTAGCCAAACTCGCAGAAGTAAATGAAATAAACGCAGGCAAAACCGAAATCAATAAACTTGATAGGTTCGTTACTGAACCGCTGGAACAGTACCGATTTGATTGGGCTCTTGAGGAGATTTGGAAAAAAATAAAGATTCTTGACACAAAAATCAACGCTGAAAAATTCTGGGAAGACCCCAAAACAAAAACTGTCAGCTTTGTCGAAGTAATAGAAGGGATCAGACAAATTGCCTTTGACCTAGAACCATTCCTTCCCGAAACGGCAGAGAGGATAAAAAAACAATTTAAAGGACCTGGAATTAAGGCGGAAGCTCCGTTATTTCCCCGAATATGAGGAGGTTTATAGAAACACACGAAAAGCAGGTTCTGCGGGCACTTGAGATCTTGCCGGGATTTGTTTCCTGGAATCTTATTCTTCTCCCCTACTGGGGAATTTTTGTTTTCCCGACATTTGTTGCCTATTTCGTTCTTTTTTTTAACATTTATTGGTTCTATCAGTCCCTGCAAATTGCTGGAAGCGCTATCATCTCCCACCTCCGTATTCAGGCCGCAAAAGTATATGACTGGATGGGAGATGTCAAGGGATTCCCTGACTGGAAAAAGATTGAGCACATTGTCATCATCCCAACCTATAAAGAGCCTGTCCATATTCTTGAAAGAACTTTTGCCTCCCTTGCTTCCCAGGACTTCCCCACAAAGCAAATCAACATAGTTCTAGCCACGGAAGGAAAAGAGGTAAGACAGGACAGGATTGAGAAAGTTACCTATCTGAAAAACAAATTCAAAGGTGTTTTTGGCCATATCTTTGTCACGGTTCATGAACTTGAGATAGGAGAGGTTTCCGGCAAGGCTTCCAACGAAAGACACGCCGCTCTCTGGGTGAAAAAAAATTACATCGACCGCTTGGACTTAAACCTAGACTACTTTACCGTTACCAGTTGTGATGCCGATCATAAATTCCACCCTAAACACTTCTCCGTCCTGACCTACAAATTTCTGGATAACCCCAATCGCTACAAAATGTTCTGGCAACCATCTGTCATGTTTTACAACAACATCTGGCAGGTCCCCGCTATCACCCGTGTGCCAAATTCCCTGATGACAATATTAAATCTCTCCCAATTATCCAGAAGGGACAGACTTATCAATACCGCCAATTATTCTTTATCTTTTAAACTGCTTTGGGAGGTTGGTTACTGGGATGCGGATAAAATTCCGGAAGATTGGGGAATATTTTTTAAAGCTTTCTATAAAAAAGGCGGAGGGATAGAAGTTGAACCGATTTATCTTCCCCTTCACGCAGACGTTCCTCAATCAACATCCTTCTGGAAAACCTTAAAAAGCCAATATTCGCAGATTCGAAGATGGGCATGGGGAGTAAGCGATGATCCTTGGATCATCAAAAACTACCTTTTGACCGACATTCCTTTTTGGGAAAAGACAATGAGACTAACTAATGTTATCTGGGCGCATTTTCTCTGGCCGGTCAATTGGTTCATCATTACTCTTGGATTAACGATTCCCACACTCCTAAACCCCGCATTCGGTAGAACCGCCCTGGGCTATACCATTCCCAGACTTTCGTCTTTTGTTCTTACTCTAGCTTTGGCTTTCTTGGTTGTGATGATTGTAATTGACAATATCCATAAACCCGCCCGGCCCAAAGAATTTCCCCTCTGGAGAGTAATTCTCACCCCGCTTGAGTACATCTTAATGCCGATTGCGGGATTTTTCTTCGGAGCTCTCCCCGGACTTGATGCTCATACAAGACTCATGCTCGGAAAATATATAGAGTACCGGGTAACAGAAAAGGTATAATAAATAATGCTTAATAAACTTCACTTACCTAACTGGCTTGTAGGGATTTTAGCTTTGGTTTTGATCCTTCGTATTCCGTCCTTTTTTGAACCTTACTATTACGGAGATGAAATGATCTATCTGACCTTGGGTCAAGGAATCAGGCAGGGGGTAGCTCTTTACAGCGGGATTTACGATAACAAACCACCGCTTCTCTATCTGGCAGCAACCGTCGCCGGAAACCTTTTCTGGTTTAAGGCAATTTTAACCTTTTGGAGTATGGCGGCTATAATTGCCTTCTGGAAACTGACCAAAAGCAAAATCGCAAGCTTCATTTTTGCTCTTCTAATTACTCTGCCCTTATTGGAGGGCAATACCGTCAATGCAGAGCCTTTTTTAATCGGCTTAAACATCCTTGCCTTCTTTTTCCTTTTGACCCAGAAATTAAGTGTCAGAAACCTCATTCTGGCAGGATCTTTTTTTGGACTGGCAACTTTATTTAAAGTTCCTGCTGCTTTTGACATCCCCGCCATAATTCTCTATTGGCTTATAACCCAGGGCCTAAAAAACTGGAGAAAAATTGTCAAAAACACTTTATATTTGACAATTGGATTTTTAATTCCGATATTTTTTACTTTCGGCTGGTTCCTTATTGGGGGTAGCCTGATTGACTATGTAAAAGCTGCTTTCCTGCAAAATATCGGCTATGTGAGTAGCTGGGAAATTAAAATCCCATTTATTGCAAGGGTGGGGGCTACCGCGGTTTTTGTCTCTTTACTTGCCCTTGTCCGAAGGAAAATCTCAAAGGAATTTCTTTTTGCCTGCCTTTGGCTAACATTTTCACTTTTTGCCGTAACACTATCCCAAAGGCCCTATCCCCATTACCTGATTCAGTCTGCCGCCCCAATCGCAATTCTCTTGGCCATGCTTTTTATCAAAAAAAACAAAGAGCAGGTTCTGGTCATAATTCCTCTTACCATAGCCTTATTTATCCCTGTCTATTACAAGTTCTATCATTATGACACTTTTGCCTATTACCAGCGATTTATTAATTTTGCCGTCGGTAAAATTGACAAAGATAGTTACTTTGCAAGCTTTTCCCCTGATGTAAAAAGAAACTATGAGATAGCGGATTTCCTGACAAAATCCAGTTTCCCAGCTGAAAGGGTTTTTGTGTGGGATACCGACTCTCCAACAATATATGCGCTTGCAAGGCGTTTACCCCCTGTTAAATTTGTTGCCGATTACCATGTTAACGACTACTTCAGCCGTGCCGGGCTGGCGGAAGAACTTAACAATAACACCCCCGGGTTTATAATTCTGACCTCAGATCACCCCTTCCCCGAGATAATGGATTTAATTCACAAAGAATATATACTTATTGCTCAGATTGAAAATGCAGACATTTATTCAAAATTGGGAAAAACTACCCCTTAAAAACTATCTTTACCTTTCGGCGGGATTATCCCTTTTTTTGGCACTGATAGTTCTGGTTGTCAGAAATTACCTTCCTCCAGAGGTTCCCCTCTTCTACGGCAAACCGGTAGGAGAGGAACAGCTCATTCCCAACCTGGGGCTTTTAATTGTTCCGGGGGTCTTACTCCTTATAATTTTTACAAATACCACTCTCTCGGTTGTTACCAACGAGCCTTTTTTAAAAAAAGCTCTCATTATTTCTGTTTTTTTTGTAACCGTTGTTGCAGCTATTACACTTTTCAAAATAATCTCCTTGGTAGGGTTTTTTTAATAAAAAATTAATTTATGGAAAAAATTCTTCTTTACCCCTGGCTAACCTCTGCTATTGTGGCTTTTGCGGTCACCCCTGTTGTCATCAAATTTGCAAAACATCTCAAAATCATTGATGACCCAAAAATCCACAAACACCCAAAAGTAATCCACACAACCCCTACCCCAAGAGGGGGCGGAATCCCCATTTTTTTGGCTCTTCTTGTCTCCTCTTTGATATTTTTGCCGTTTGACAAGCATCTAGTAGGAATTTTGGCCGGGGCCCTGATTCTGACCATAATGGGTTATTTAGATGACAGATATAATCTCAATCCCTATTTAAGACTGATTCTGGGATTTATGGCGGCTGCAGCACCCATTGCCTCCGGAATCGGAATATCTTTTCTGACCAACCCCTTTGGCGGAATCCTAAATATTCCTGCTTTTCTGGGGGACATTTTTGCACTTTTTTGGATAACCTTCCTAATGAATATCGTAAACATGGGGGCAAAAGGAGTTGACGGTCAGCTTTCGGGAGTAACCCTAATTGCGGCTTTTACTATCGCTCTCCTTTCTTCAAGATTTTCTGCAGACATCACCCAGTGGCCCGTAATTATTCTGGCCGCAATTACGGCCGGTGCATACTCCGGATTTTTACCATGGCATATTTTTCCTCAAAAAATAATGCCGGGGTATGGAGGAGGGATTTTGGCCGGCTATCTCTTGGGTATTCTCTCCATTCTTTCAACAACCAAGGTGGGCACGCTGATTGTAGTTCTGGGAATTCCACTGGCAGATACCGGCTATGTAATTGTCAGGAGAGTTTTGTCAGGCAAGTCTCCCGTCTGGGGCGACAGAGGCCACCTTCATCACAGGCTTTTGGACGCGGGCTTAACCAAAAGCCAGGTAGCGGCTTTTTATTGGCTTATCACAGGAGTCTTGGGGGTACTGGCACTTAATTTAAACACGGCATCAAAGCTATATACTATAATTGGTGTGTCCCTATTTGTCGGAGGAATTATTATATGGTTATCTCGCAAGCAGTTAAAATAGCAAGGCCCGTTCACTGGATTAAAAACCTTTCTCTTTTTGCTGCAATTTTATTAACAGGAACTCTATTTGAAAAAGGGCTTTTCTTTGATGTTGTTTGGGCATTTATAGCTTTCGGTTTCGCCACCTCCGCAACCTACATATTTAATGACCTTCTGGACGTAAAACTGGACAGACTCCATCCCACAAAGAAGCTTAGACCCCTTGCATCCGGTAAGTTGCCGGTTTCTTTCGCCATTCTCGAGGCAATTGTTCTATCAGGACTTGCCCTTTCCATGGCCTCCTCAATTAATCATCTCTTTTTCCTCCTTTTAGTCGGGTACATTACCATGCAGGCTCTTTATAGCCTGGGCCTTAAAAATCTACCCATCATCGACATTCTCATCATAGCTGCGGGGTTTATTATCAGGGTTTATGCTGGCGCTGTTGTGATCAATGCCCATCTTTCCGTCTGGTTCTTGCTCTGTGTAATTTCCGTTGCTCTTTTTCTTGCATCTGGCAAAAGAAGGGCTGAACTTAATGTCCTCAAAGAAACGAATGAAATAACAAGAACAAGTCTTATGCGCTACAAAAAAGAGCTTTTAAATTCATATGTAACGATGTTTGGCAATGCCTCATGGATGAGTTGGTCTTTATACACTTTTTTTGAGAGCCCCAAAGCCGCTCTCCCTTTCTGGTTAATTTTGGCTGAAATATCAAGAACAACAACCATAAACAAACTTTTAATGATTACTATTCCTCTAGTCATTTTCGGAATAATGAGATATGAAGCGGTTATCTTTGAAGGAAAGTCCGAAACTCCCGAAAAAGTCCTTCTTACGGACAAGCCCCTAATAATCTCAATCCTCCTCTGGGTTATTTTAATCTACTGGATTATCTACTCCGGAGTTTCCATCACCGGAATCTGAAGCAAGGCTGTTATTCTGAAGTCCTCACTTCTTCCTCAATCTTTCGGGAATATTCGTTGGAAACCCAGCCGACCACTCCATCGGGAAGGCCCGGAGCCGGGGCTTGAATTTGAATTTTAAACCAGCCGGATACGGCATCTTCTTCCAAAAACGGGAATTTGTCTCCGGGTTTTACCTGATGGATCTCCCGCCCCGCACTCCCCGGTTCACTTCTGACTCTTAAAAAACCTGTTGGCGTATTCGTTATTTCAATAAATGTTTTTGTCTCGGTTTTAGCGGCTTCTACTTTGGGTTCTTCGGCTAGTTTGGCCAGTTTGGCAATAATTGTGAGTTTATAACCGGCAATGGTTTTAACATTCAAGGTTCTGTCCGAATATCCCGGGCTCTTTATGCCAATCTGATGCTCACCCACCGCAACATTCGAACCTTTATAGGGAGCAAAACCCCTAGGCGTTCCGTCAATCAGAATTTGGGCGTTATCGGGTTCGGAGACAACAACAATGCCTGCTTCCCGGCCTCCCTCTTTTTCAAAAGAAACTATATCGCCCGAAGAAGTCTCATCATTTTCGCTGAACTCTCTTCTGACTATGGTTTTTATGCCTGAGGCTAAAACAACTTTGATTTCATACGGCAAATAGTTCTTGCCCGGCTCTTGGGAAACCAGTTTCAGATCAATGCTGCCTGCTTCAAAAGTTCCCTCGTAGGGTGTTGTGCCCACCGAATTGCCGTTTATAAAAACACTGGCTGGAGGAGTGGTATTAACCAGTATTCCGCCCAGCTTGGGCCTAAAATAGCCGACCAAGAAGTAGACCACACCAATAAAGACAACTCCTGCCAAAAAAGACAGTACTCCAACCTTAATCCACTTCATTTAGGAGCAAAGTTTAGCATATTTTGAAAACTTAGGTTAAAATATGCATACTCGGCCACGTGGTGAAGAGGAAACACGGCTGTCTGCAAAACAGCTATGCACCAGTTCGATTCTGGTCGTGGCCTCCCGATGAAAAAGGCTGCCCTGCTCATAACTTTATTAGGCTTCCTAGTTGTTGCCCCAAAAGCGAGGGCGCAGGATTTTGATTCCGAAAAGGCTTATCAGGACTATGTTTATAATCTTGGAATTTACCGGGATACCTACTCCGATTACGAAAAAGCCAAGGAATTCTATCTCAAAAACAAAACCTTAACACTTAAAGAGGAGGCAAGAAAAAAGACTTTGGCCATGCTTGCCTCCCGAGACGAGCTTGAAAGAGTTTATCTATCTGCTATTCGAATGAGGCTTCTGGAAACCAAAGTCCCGGCACCCGATAAATTGGATAGCGAAATTGAGTGGTATAAAACCCATAGGCAGTCATATAAAGATTCCGATCCTTTAGAGGATCTTTTTGGCAAATCCAAAGAGTCCGAAGCCAGGTATAAAACCGATACTTCGGTGGTTATCTATAACTCCCTTTTTGGCATAACCCTGGGAGAGGTAGGAAATCTAAGGGTGGAGCAAGAGAATATTCATAAATCCATTAGAGAAAAACTTGATAAAAACATTGCCGAGGGGAAACTAAAAATTGACCCTTTCAATAGGTGGCTGACAGACATTGATCTGGTTATCCAAAACCTTAAAGATAATGACGAAAAAGCCAAAAAAGGCATTGCCAAATTATATGAGGGAAGCTACATTTCCCCTTTATCTGTTTATAATTCCGCAGTAAAACCCTTCGTTTCATCAACCACCCTTCTTACCGAGCTTAATAGCTTTCTGACGGAATTTTTAACATCCCTTAATAATCAATTGCCATGAACGAACAAAATCTAAATACAAATCAGGCTCCCATTACCCCTTCCCCGGTTCCTCAGCCTATCCGGCCGAAAATCCTCGATCTGGTAAAAGGAGTTGCCAAAAAGATGTATGAAAACAAAAAGATTTTCAGATTAATGATAATTATTTTAGGGGCACTGCTTTTAGTTACTATTGCCGGGTTAATTTTTTCCGCTGCCAAAAACCGAGGGCAAATCAAAATCGCAGTCTCACCAACTCCCCAAGCTACTCTCCAGGCGTTAGAAAAAAATGAAGATGAAAATATAACTAAACTCAAACTGCTTAAAGAAAAAATCTTTAATCTAGATATCTACCAAAAACGTCTTTCTCCCCCATCACTTAATTTCGACATCTCTTTTTAGAGCGCCCCCAAAAATTTGACTTTTGGCCTTTTCATACTATAGAATAGCGGTTCATCCGCTTCCGAGCGGATTTTTTTATGCGCAAGCTAAATATAAATTTGCCCAAATACCGCCTTTTTCTGGAGTTTAGGCTCATCAAGAGGCGGAAGTCTATATTCGACGAAGCCCTGATTCCTTCGGTTTCTGATGTGAAGAAAAAGTACAGAAAAGGTAGCCTTCCGGGGAGATTTTTCAGGCACATTTTTGAACATAAAAACATCAGGAAAGTCTTGGCCTCTAACTTGGCTTTAATCGTAGTCACAACCTCGCTCGTCCCCCAAACAGGCGTTCAGGCTCAAGAGGTTGCCGAGGAATCTGTCATTGAAACCCAAACCAACCTGGTTACGGAAAAATCAGTTCAATACCCTGTCAAAAACATCAAAATCACCCAGGGATTCAGCTTCTATCATCCCGGGATTGACCTTGACGGCGTTACCGGAGACGCCATAAAATCCATAAAACCCGGGAAGGTTTCGGCTGTTTCTTACTCCCGGTTTGCCTACGGAAACTCGGTCCTGATCGAACACGCCAACCAGGTAAGTTCACTTTATGCCCACCTTTCCAAAATTGAGGTCGAAACCGACCAGGAAGTAACTATGGATACCGAAATTGGGAAAATGGGCGCAACGGGACACGCCTTCGGAGACCATCTGCATCTTGAAATCCACGACCACGGCCGTGCTGTTAACCCCCTATCTGTCTTGCGCTAAAAATTTCTACGCCAACGAGATCCAAAATCCGTTGAGAGATAGGGTGCGTGCACAACTTTCTGGCTTCTTCCAGTGTGGTTTTTATGTGTTCATTTTTGTCTTCAGGATTAGATAATTGTCCATTCCATCCTGTAACCAAAAATACATGACGAAAATTTAAAGTTCCGTTCTGCTCGATAGTATCAACTATACCCACTTTTCTGTATTCCGAAGGCACCACCCCATACTCCTCACAAACCTCTCTTAACAAGGCCTCTTCCTGGGTCTCACTGGTCTCAATTGCCCCTCCCGGAATAATGGTGTATCCAAAAAACTCAGTTCCCTCTTCAAGTCTTTTTTCCAGCTGAATTTTCTCTCCGTCCCAGAGAATAAAAACAACTCCATGTTTTTCTGTTATCTCGCTACTTTCAACCATTTGAGGTAATTTATCACAAAACTATCTATTCTCCAGCGATCTCCAAAGGTACCAACTCGCTACAGTTCTGTATGGTTTCCAGCGACCGGATTTTTTGAGCCTCAATTTTGCCATAGCTTTCCTAATACCCAAATCGTCAGCCGGAAAGATATCCGGTCGGGCCAGAGAAAACATCAAAAACATTTCCGCCGTCCAGCGTCCAATCCCCTTGACAGCCACAAGTTTTTTTATAACCTCTTCATCGGGGAGCTTTGCCAGTTTTTTGGTCTGAAGTTCACCATTTTTAGTTTTGAGGGCAAGGTCTTTGATAAAGGAAACCTTCCCCCACGACATGCCGCAGTTTCTCAATTTCTGCCCGTCAATTTTCAATACCTCTTTTGGTGTAATCTTGCCCTCCAGCGCTTTGTCAAACCTGTCAAAAATTATGTCAGCCACCTTTCCCGAGAGCTGTTGGCCGACAATCTCTCCACACAAAGATTGGAAATAATCCCTATGCACCCTGGTTTTAATGGTGCAGCTTCCCCACTTCTTGACAAGCGGCCCAATATATTTATCTTTTTTGAGGAACTTCTCAGCTTCCTTCCACATTGGAGACTAGTAGTCCATTCCGCCCGGGGGCATGGCGGGCATATCTTTCTTATTTTTTTCAATTACATCGGTCACTAGGCCCTCTGTGGTAAGTACCATAGAAGCTACGCTAGCGGCATTCTGAAGAGCCAACCTTGTTACTTTAACAGGGTCAACTATCCCCATTTTAGTCATTGATCCGAATTCGGAAGTAAGAGCATTAAAACCAAAGTCAACATCCTTCGAAGCTAAGATCTTTTTAACTACAGCTACATCATCTACTCCCGCATTTTTAACCAGCCATCTAATTGGATCCTCGAGCGCCTCATAGACAATATCAACCCCAATTTTTTCATCACCATCGGCCTTGATCTTTTTGACTACCTCACGGGCACGGAGTAAGGCCGTTTCCCCGCCGGGAACAATTCCCTCCTCAACAGCGGCTTTTGTTGCTCCAACCGCATCCTTCACCCTTTCTTTTTTATCATTAAGCTCAATTTCGGTTGCAGCTCCAACATTAATCTGGGCAACCCCTCCAGAAAGCTTGGCAAGTCTTTCCTCAAATTTTTCTTTATCAAAATCAGAATCGGTTGCCTCAATTTGCTTTCTTATTGATGCAATTCTCCCATTAATCGCACTTTTCTCGCCCTTACCCCCGATTATTCTGGCATTGTCTTTATCCGCCCAAACTTTATCGGCCTTCCCCAAATCGGTTATTTCAATCGACTCAAATGTTCTGCCTGTATCCTCGGATATAACGACTCCGCCGGCAAGAATTGCTATATCCTCTAAACTCTCCTTACGCCTATCTCCAAATCCCGGAGCTTTGATTGCCAAAACATTAAAAGACCCTCGAAGTTTATTGACAACCAAAGTAGCCAGCGCTTCCCCTTCAATCTCATCAGCAACAATAACCAGGTTCTTGGAGACTTTGACAAACTTTTCCAGGAATGGAAGAAGATCGGCAATCGCAGAAATCTTTTTATCCGTCAAAAGTATATAGGCATCCTCGATTTCGGCCTCCATTTTATCGGGATTGGTCACAAAGTATGCGGAAGCATAACCCCTGTCAAATTCCATTCCCTCTTTGTATTCAATATCTATAGTCAAGCCTTTTCCTTCCTCAACCGTTACAACCCCGTCTTTGCCGACTTTGTCCAGAGCCTCGGCGATTTTATCTCCGATTTCAGGCTCTCCGGCTGAAATTGCGGCAACTTGGGCGATCTCTTCCTTGTTTTTGATGGGTTTGGCCATCTTTTTTAGCTCGGAAACAACCGCCTCAACCGCCTTTTCCATTCCACGCTTGACAATCATCGGGTTTGCCCCAGCGTTAACTTTCTTCATTCCCTTGCCCGTCATTACTTGGGCAAGAAGAGTTGAGGTTGTGGTTCCGTCACCGGCAGTATCATTGGTTTTTGAAGCAGCTTCTTTAACAAGCTGGGCACCCATATTCTCAAATGGATCAGGAAGATCAATTTCTTTAGCAACCGAAACCCCGTCATGAACTATATTCGGAGCTCCCCATTTTTTATCGAGAGCAACATTCCTGCCCTTGGGGCCAAGGGTTGTAACAACAGCCTTAGCCACAATGTTAATTCCCTTTAATAATTTTACCCTTGCATCTTTGCCAAATTTTAATTGTTTAGAAATGAGAAACGCCTCCTTTTAACATAGATAAAACATTTTTTTCATTCAGTTGAACTTCATCGAAAAATATTATCTGCCATCCATATTTTGAAAAAACTTCTTGTCTGGCTTTCTTCCATTCTTCAATATTAACACCTCTTAATTTTTCTTTATGTATTCTGGCATACACCTCAACCGCTTTTTTCTCTCCATTAACATTTATAAAATCAGGATTCTTGCGTTCAATAAAGAATTGACCATTGCCAACATATTTGTATGGCAATTTATATTTATCTACTATCTTCTGAAACTTAACCTCAAGCGATGATATTGGATGTCTTCTCAAGGCTCTTCTTAAAACCTCGCGGGTTCTCAACCATGGCCTTTCTTTAATGTGAACATGGGGCATCAATTTAGCCGCACATTTTTTACATCGTTTTGATATAAAACTGATATGTTTACCACAATCAGCGCACTTATTGTTGTAAGATTTGCCACCCTTCCAATGTGAAGTGACACTCCCTCGGCGATGCCTCATATCCTCATAATAGCAGCTGTTTGAACAAAACTTAGACTTGGCCGAAGGGTTCCCAAAAAAGGATTTGCCACACGTGCCGCAAACATAAGAAGTGTGGGTATTATTCCAAGCTCCATTTTTCTTTATCCACGCTTTCAAAGCTTCGATATTATTATTTTTTGCCATACTGACCCCCTATACCCATCGTTCCACTCTTTCGGTTTGCACTCTTATAAGCTCTCGATCCCTCTATGAGTAACGTTCGTTTTTCTGATTCTACAACCTCTGTCTCCAACGCCTCACGGTCATCAGGCCACAAACTGCCTACCCTGGCAGCATCCGCCTCCTTGGCGTATTCCAGTAATAGTCTTGCGCTTTTGCCCCTCCCAATTAGTATTCTTCTGGCCGCAACCGCCGTAGCCTCGGGGACAGTTAGTGCACTAAGCCTATTAGGATCAATTATTCGATCACCTACGTCGCGTGATTCCCAAAATGTAATACGTCGTTCTATTTTTAGGTCTCTTCTAAAACCCGGTAATTCTGCTACCATTTGGTCATTTTGCCGTCTCGATGGCCAACACATCCTCAAATTTAACAAACAAATATTCAACACTTCCAATCTTGACTTCATTTCCTCCCCACTTTTTATAGATTACAACATCACCTTTTTTAACAGGAGATTTCCGAACTTTTCCCGAATCCGTAGTTTCATTTGCTCCAACTGCCAACACTTTCCCCTTTTGAGGTTTTTCGCCTGCATTATCAGGCAAATAAATTCCGGAAGCGGTTTTAACCTCTTTTTCCAAAGGTTCGATAAGAAGATATCCCGCTGTTGGCTTTAGTTTTAGCATTCCCATTTCTAGAGTGCTATTTTATACAAGCATTTTTTTGGAGTCAAGAGGTAAATCTGGATAGAACAACTTTTCCCCAATCCTGGGGGTGAAATAGGGCGCGGGTGGGAGTAATCACCTCCCTGGTGATCTTACTTTTCATATATAGGTGTTGTAATTTATACGCTATCAATTCAAAAATGTTCATTCCCCGGGAGGAATTTTCAATTTTTAATTTACAATTTACAATTTTAACCGCGTTTGGCCAGAAATTTAATATCCACTTATTTTTATACAAAAATTTCTCATAAGTTTTGTTTTTGTTGACGAGTGGAAAAACCTGGGCAATTTCATGGGCGGTATAGAGATTCCGATCACGGAAGATTAAATCATTCTCGTCAAGCCACATATTGAGACACAATTTGTCCTTCTGGGCTTTGTCAAAAGGTCTGCGTAGTTTATAGTTCGCGGCGCGCAGTACAAAATAAACGAGGAGACGAGACAACCAAAGAGTATTTTTCGAAGTAATGATCATCAAATCTATATCACTTTCATCAGTTGAGTTCCCCATGGCCAGTGAACCCGTAACCGCCACCATTCTAACAGTTGGAATAAAAGACAAAATCCTTGAAGCGCGCTTTCCAATCTCAAGCTTTTTGGCCGAAATCCTTTTCCTCAAAAGTTTTTGGTAAATCAACCCCTCCCGCCCCTCAAGAAAAAAATAACCGCTTTTCTGATTAATCGTTAATTGTGAATTGTCGATTCTTTCATCACAGGCTTTCCAACGAATTAAATCGGCAAAAGAAAGGGGGAAGTCAAAAAGATTGTGGTACAAAACCGATAATTTTTCTCCCTCCGCAAAGCTTTCTTCAGGGGCAACTTTAGCAATAACTGATGTATAGAGATTAAGCATGTTACAAATTTATAATTTGAACTATTTTGTAAGTCTATATTGGGACAGTACTTGTTGAATTCCGGCCGCTGCGGTTTCGAGCGCCTTATCTGCTTCCTTTCCGCTTGCAACCGTATTTACTGCATCTTCAAAATATTTTGACAACAGAGAGTTTATACCCGTCGGTCCATCAAAAGTACGGCTTGCCAAATACCAGCTTGAGGCTCCAGATGCTTGTTTGATAATGGATCCCAATATGGGGTGATCCTCTAGAATACCGGCCATCTCTACTCTCGAATACGGCTCTCCAAACTGGCGAATTTTAGAAGCATTCTGGTAAAGTTTTTGCAGGGATTCTTTTTGGGACAAGAATTTGAGAAAATCCCAAGCCTGAGATTTCTTGGAAGATCTTGCCCAGACCCCCTCCGCCCAGTAGGTCGCATAGGTCACATCCGATTGAGTAGGGCTGTCCTTAGGAAGCTGTGGCACAGGAACCGTAATAAATTTAAGGTTGGGGTTGGCTTGGGCTATTTCAAAAGCCCTCCAGGAAGGCCCAAAATACATAGCCAATTTCCCGCCGGCAAAAGCAGCGGTTGAGGGAGGGAGTGTTGCATCCCAAACTCCGTCAAGAGAAGAAAATATCGTAAAGAAAATTAATGCATCTTCTCCTTTCTTCCCCGTAGGATTTGTCAAATCAACTCCATTTTGCAGCATCATCAGCGCCAAGATTTCCTGCCAGTGATCAACATTCTCCACCCTACCAAGAGCTACTCCGGCCTGAATAATAACGCCTTGGTCATCCTTAACTGTGAGTTCTTTGGCTAGATCCCGGAGGTCATCCCATGTGGCGGGAGGCGTTTTCCCCGCTTTACTAAAAATGTCCTCATTTATATACAAAGCCAGTGCATCGTACCCCAAAGGAATGCCGACAATCCCCGTCCCCAGAGTCAGATCAGATGAAACAATGGGATAAAAAGTCTTGGCAAAATCTGCGGGATTAATGACAGACGCAGGCAGAGCGTCCAACTCATTCCGAAACATCGGAACCCAGGTATTATGGAATCGGAAAATGTCTGGACCTTGCCCTTTGGCAAAAGCGCTGGTAAGGCGTTCCCTGTAATCCCTGGGAGACTGTTTTACATATTTGATTTTCACTTTGGGATTCTTGGCTTCATATTCACTTATAAGAGGAGCGACAATGTTTTCATCTTCCCAAAGGCCCCACCATGTCAAGTCTCCCGATAAAGAGGTCGTTCGTGAACCCAATAGCCGGACCAACAAAACAGCCAAAAGCACAGCCAAAATCCCAACCCCCAGCCAGAGAAAAATTTTGGGGAACTTTCTCTTCGGCTTGGGTGGAGCAACAACTTCGGGCGGATAAATATTCTGATTCTGGGTAGGTTCCATAACTTACTAAATGGTATCATATCGATATGCGAAGATCGATACGCTGGATTTTGGGGTTTGCAGCATTTATACTCACCTCCTTTTTAATCTACAACCTTCTTTATCTCGGAACAATTTTCCCAAATATTTATGTTGCCGGGATTAACCTCGGTGGAATGAAACCTGAAGTCGCAGCCCTTGCCTTAGCAGAAAAAATAAAAGTCCCGGAGGGTCTTAAACTCACAACCTCCTCCCAATCTTTTGATCTTGCCACAGATGATATCGATCTCAAATATGATTTCGTCAGCTCAACCCAAAGGGCTTATGATTTAACCAGAACAGGAAATATTCTTTTTGACTTTGCTAAAAGAATCAAGCTTCTTTTCTCCCCCCAGACACTGGGCCTTACAACCCGTATTAACGAGGAGGACTTAAATAAAATTATTTCCGTCATCTCCGGCCAAATTTCAGTTGACCCGGCTGCGCCTTCAGCCAAACTTGTCAATGGAAATCTAGTAATCGAAAAGGGTCAAAAAGGAACGGAGGTGGATAGCAATCTTTTAAGAGCAAAAATAGGTGAGGCGCTGGCTTTCGCCAAAGAGACCGACATTCAAATCCCGACAAGAGAAGTTGGGCAAACTTTAACGGACAAAGAAGCAGAAGAATTCGGGTTCCGTGCTGAAAAATACATTGGTAAAACTCTAATCCTAAATTTTGAGTTCTCCACATATAAGATCACTGGTAATGACATTTTGAAACTTATTAATCCCAAAGGAGGATTCGATGACGAAAGCATTAAAGAAAAAGCTTACAATATAGCCAAAGAGATCAATAGAGAACCTCAAAATCCCAAGTTCGCTTTCGAGGGAGGAAAGGTCACTGAATTTCTCCCTGCCAAGGATGGAGTGGAACTTGATAACGATAAATTCAAGGAAATATTAATTCAGAATCTGACTTCTCTTTTCGAAGCAGAGGCAAAATCCCTGTCTTTCGAAATTCCGGTTGTCAGAACCCCACCGGAAACCACAACAGATAAGGTCAATGATTTGGGTATTAAGGAGCTTATCGGGCGTGGAACATCAAGGTTCAGAGGATCAATTCCCTCACGCGTTTACAACATTCAACTCGCCTCCTCCCGGCTTAATGGAATTCTGATCAAACCCGGTGATACCTTTTCTTTTAATAACGCTTTAGGAGATGTTTCCCAATTTACAGGCTACCAGCAGGCTTATGTCATAAGAGAAGGCAAGACCATCCTAGGAGACGGCGGAGGAGTTTGCCAGGTTTCAACTACCTTTTTCAGAGCAGTTCTTAACGCGGGCCTACCGATTTCAGAAAGACAAGCGCATGCCTATAGAGTCGGATACTATGAACAGGATTCTCCCCCAGGGCTTGATGCAACGGTTTATGGTCCATCACCCGATCTAAAAATCAAAAACGATACTCCCGCCCATATTCTTATTCAGGCAAAAGCAGACACCAAAAACTATTCTCTGGTTTTTGAGCTTTACGGAACAAGCGACGGAAGAGTGGCAACAACATCAAAACCAATTACTGCCGACGTGGTTAAACCCGGAGAAGATTTATATATCGACGACCCAACCTTACCCGCCGGAACCACAAAGCAAACCGAGCACAGAGCCAACGGAGCAAAAGTTACTTTTAATTATTTAGTTCAAAGAGGAGGAGAAACGATTTACAAAAAGACTTTTATCAGCAACTACCGCCCCTGGCAAGCGGTTTACCTGCGCGGTACCGGTCCTATATAACGGCGTCCTTCAATGAGAATAATTAAAGAGCATAAAAACTCGGCAGAAGAAATAGCCTCTATTTTACATAAGGGTGGTCTTGCCATTTTTCTGTCTGCGGTTTGTTACAACGCAGGAGTTGATGCCACCAACCCAAAAGCGGTAAAAAAACTTATCAAATATAAAAACAGACCCTTTGGCAAACCTTTCTCCATTGGAACTACGGATCTGGTAATGGCTAAAAAGTATGCTGAAATGAACGATACTGCCATTAATTTGTATAAAAGTCTTTATCCGGGCCCTGTAACTCTTGTCTGCAAAGGAAAACACAAAGTTGCACCAGGTATTGAATCGGAGTTAGGGACTCTGGGGCTTCTTGTCACAAACCACAAACTTACAATGGATATTATCCGTAAACTCGGAAAGCCTGTTACGACATCTTCGGCAAATTCTAGCTATCAGCCCAGACCTTTTAGTCTGGAAAGTCTTTTTGAGAATCTTTCTAAAAAACAATTGGCAAATATAGATCTCGTCGTTGACTCCGGTGAGGTGCCTTGGAAAGAAGCGTCGACTGTTATTGACACAACTTTAGACGACCCGGCCATATTAAGACAGGGGCAAATAAAATTAAAGGATAAAAATGAGATTTTATCCAGAAGTGAGGAGGCAACCCAAAATCTTGGCAAAGAACTTCTGCAAAAGTACGAAGAATATCTAGGAAAACGCCCCATTATCTTTGCACTCGAAGGAGAAATGGGTGCCGGCAAAACCCAATTCACAAAAGGTGTTGGAAAAGCTCTGGGTATAAAAGAGGAAATTATCTCCCCTACCTTTAGTCTTGTCTTGGAGTACCCGCATTTAACTCATTTTGACACCTGGAGGTTTCAAGACTCTTCAGAGCTGGAGGCTTTGGGCCTAATTAAAATGCTCGAAGACAAAAATATGATTATTTCAATCGAGTGGGCTGAAAGAGTTGCAGATATTATAAAAAAACACCGTGATCAAGCAGTTGTTATTTGGATAAAAATCCAGTATGGGAAAAGAGAAAACGAAAGATTAATTAGTTGGGGAAACTTATGAGAATTCTTGCAATCGACACGTCTTGTGACGAAACAGCAGCTGCGGTAACCGAAAATACAAAAGTTCTCTCAAATGTTATTTGGAGTCAAGCAAGTCTGCATGCAAAATGGGGCGGAATAGTCCCCTCTTTGGCACAAAGGATGCATGAAGAGCGCATTGGTTTTGTTGTCCAAAAGGCGTTGGTAAATGGAAAATGTAAGATTGAAGATCTTGACGCCATAGGCATCACGGTTGGACCGGGACTTTCGATTGCTTTAGGAGTTGGGGTAAATAAAGCAAGAGAGCTGGCTTTAAAGTATAAAAAACCACTAATTGCAGTTAATCACGTAGAAGCTCACCTTCTAAGTCCTTTGGCAAACGCAAAATTAGAAATTAAATTCCCTGCTTATGGCCTTTGCGTTTCTGGCGGAAACACTATCCTTGTCCTAATCGAAAAAATCGGCAAATACAAAATTCTTGCCCAAACAGTTGACGATGCTTTGGGAGAAGCTTTGGATAAAGCAGCAAGGATGCTCGGTCTTGGTTACCCCGGAGGAGCAATTTTGGAAAAATTCGCTAGACTCGGAAACTCGAAAGTCTACATCCTCCCCATTCCAATTCTTGGTCAGGAAAAAAGGAAAATATTTACTTATTCGGGTCTTAAAACGGCAATGTATAGATTGGCCGAAAACCAAAAACCTCTTACAAAAGAAAAAATTCAAAATCTCGCAGCAACATTTCAAGATACTGCATTCAAACATCTCATAAGAGTCATTTCCCATATCATTAAAAACTTAGATTTCAAACCGACAGATTTCTTAATCGGAGGCGGGGTCGCCGCAAATGTTGAGGTTAGAAAAAGATTAAGAAAACTATCTAAGGAATTTGGGATTAAGGCTCTATTCCCCTATTCAAACCGTCTCTATGGAGATAACGCTGCCATGATAGGAATTGCCGCTTACTTCAAAGCCCAAAGAGGAGAATTTATAGATCCAGATAAAATCGACAGAAATCCAAGACTTAGACTATAACCAATCTATACCAGTAAGTTCGCGTACTTTCTTCACCTCATCATCAGTTGGAGGATCCTTATGAAGGGAAAGGCTATCACCCACATAAAGAACAACAGATTCATGTCCACTGTGCTCATGGGCTAACGCAATATCTCTCGATTTTTGATTGGGTGAACGCCAATAAATAGGTCGTTTATTAAGCTCACATTCTCGTACAGTGCAAAATACAGCAGCTGCCCCATTTGGTCTTGGTTGTCCAACCTCTTTCATACGCCGAGTTTACTCTCGCCTCCTGCAAAATGCAAATATGGATGCTACAATACTAGGCATGGAGTCGCAATACGACCACAAAAAACATGAGGCGGATATTTATAAACTTTGGGAGGATTCTGGCGCCTTTTCTCCTCAAACCTCTAACTCAAGCCTTAAATCTCCTTTCTGTATTATCATGCCCCCGCCCAATGCCAGCGACCCACTCCATATAGGCCATGCTAGAGAAGTATCGACACAGGATATTCTAATTAGATATCACAGAATGAAGGGGGAATCCACTCTTTGGCTTCCAGGGGCAGACCATGCAGGAATAGAAACGCAGTTTATTTTTGAAAAAAAACTAAAGGAAAAAGGCAAAAGTCGCTTTGATTATGATCGCGACACTCTCTACAAAATGATTTGGGATGATGTACAAAACAACAAAAAAACCATGGAGAATCAATTAAGAAGACTCGGGGCATCCTGCGACTGGACACGAAATAAATTTACACTAGACCCCGATATTATCAAAATAGTCTACAAAACATTTAAAAAGCTCTACTATGACGGCTTAGTTTATAGGGGCGAGCGAATAGTCAATTATTGTCCAAGATGTGGCACCGCTTATTCCCAGCTCGAGGTTGATTATGTTGAGCGGGATGATAATCTTTACTACCTTGACTACGGAACCCTCACAATTGCAACTACCCGTCCGGAAACTATTTTTGCCGATGTTGCCGTTGCCGTTAACCCCAAGGACAATAAATACCAAAATCTAGTAGGAAACTCCGCTTTAATTCCGCTCATTAACCGCAAGGTTCCGGTAATAAGTGATAATTTGGTAGATAAAGATTTCGGGACAGGAGCATTAAAAATTACACCTGCCCATGATCCGACCGATTTTGAGATAGGCCTTGCCCATAAATTATCGCTTATTTCCGTAATAGATGAAAAAGGGAGAATGACGGGCACTCCCGAAAAATATGTCGGTATGAAAGCAGAAGCAGCAAGAGAGGAAGTAGTAAAAGATCTTCAAAAAGCCGGGAAAATTAAGAAGATCGATAAAATTCATCACGTGGTCGGAACTTGTTATCGTGACCACGGAACTTTAGAGCCGATGGTATCAAAGCAGTGGTACATAAAAGTAGAGCCTCTTGCCAAAAAGGCTTTAGAATCAATAAAAAATAAGAAAGTAAAATTCGTAGCCAAAAGATATGAGAAAATTGCAATCCATTGGCTTAAAAACCTAAAGGATTGGAATATAAGCAGGCAAATTGTATGGGGCATTAGAATCCCTGCCTGGCGATGCGACAAGTGTCTTGAGTGGACCGTCTCTGACGGGGCTGAGCCTGTCGAATGCCCAAAATGTGGACATGACAAATTGAAACAGGATAATGACACTTTTGATACGTGGTTTTCTTCCGGCCAATGGCCATTCGCTACTCTTCAAACTACAAAGCCGGGGGACTTTGAACTATTTTACCCCACAACAGTTATGGACCCTTCCTACGATATTCTGCCGTTCTGGGTTATAAGAATGATCATGCTCGGGCTTTACCAAACAGGTAACGTTCCTTTTACAGACGTGCTTCTGCACGGCTTAGTCAGAGATAAAAACGGCGTAAAGATCAGCAAGTCCAAAGGAAATGTAATAGAACCGATCGAGATGGCTGACAAATATGGTGCTGATGCCCTAAGACTAGCCCTTGTCTGGGGAGTTTTGGTCGAAAACGACAATTCACTATCCGAAGAAAATATTAATGCCCAAAGGAAGTTCTCAAATAAAATTTGGAACGCTTCACGATTCGTTTTGCAATTTGAGGACAAGGCAAAGAAAAATCCATCTTTCAAGGTAAAAATGAAGGATATTGTCCATGAGACAACAAAACATCTAGATAGGTATCGGTTAAGCCAAGCAGCTGAGGTCCTCTACTCCGGATTTTGGCACTGGTTCTGCGACGAATGTATCGAAGATGCCAAGAAAGGGAAAATAAATGCAAAAGATTTGCGATGGGGACTTGAGACGTTCCTAAAACTTCTCCACCCCTTCATGCCTTTCATTACCGAAAAAATATGGTCCCTCGGCTTCACTCGGGATAAAAACGATCTTCTGATTACATCGGCGTGGCCGAAGGCGTAGTACTTACCTCCAAAAATTCGAAAGTGGAGAGGATTTGATTGAATTCTTTCTCGATGCTACCTGCCTCTGTTTGAGAATAGTTTATTGGGTATGAAAAAGTTATTGAATATGTTTTGCCACCAACTCTAAAAACACCAAGCGACTCTGTTAAAGAATCGGTTATACCTACGGTTTGGGTACTGTCGTAAGTGTTTAGTTTTCTGAAGAGAAATAAGTTATTCCCATCTAAAACAAATGGTTTTCCTTCGTAATTTTGGCCTTGTCCTCCAATTCCAACCATATTCGCATATATCATAATTTTGGCTTGATCTTTTGTTAACAAAACTTTAATATTTTCTTTCCTTTCATCACCCATTTCTTCTTTTGTGTCTATTGTCCAAGTTAATGGATATTTAAAGCTAAAATTCTCAAGGGAATTTTTATATATCTTCCAGTCGGCAGTGGGATCGGGGGTGGCAGTAGGAGCCAAAGTAATCACGGGCGTAGGAGTTGGAACTGCCTTTCGGCTCAAGAATTTTGTGCCAATAAGGTAAGCTGCAACAGAAATCAGGGCAACAACAACTAAAACAACCGCTATTATCAAAAGCGGCGAACTTTTCTTAACTTCGGGGGGAATAACCGGAGGCGGGACCTGGATAGGCGGGGTAGTTTGCACGGGTGGCGGAGTCTGCACAATCGGCGGCATCTGGACAGGTACTTGCGGTTGTTGATTATTTGGGTCCATAATTCATAGTACTACATGTCTGCCAGAAAGTTAAATGGAATATTTTTAGAAATCTTCTTCTATGTCTTAGCTATATTTCTTCTTGTCCTAACCTCGGCGAATCTCAATAATTATTTTTCTACTCCTAAGGTTTTGGGGACAGAAGTTGAAGATGACAATCAAGAGGAGTTTTGGACTGATTTTCTCTCAAAAAATCCCGATTATATTCCGGGCTGGATAGAACTGAGAAGATGGGACAAAGTTACTGGGATTGACCCGAATTACCTTCAGGAGCCTTAGGGGTTTCCCCTTCGACGGGCTCAGGACCTTCGGCTTTCCCTTCGGCGGGGGCAACAGCTTCACCCTCAACGGGGGCTTCCGGAGCGGGAGGTGCTACTTCCTCAACTTTTTGAGGAGGCTCAACTTTAACAACAATTTCTTCCTCCCCCATCTTAATCTCAACTTTGCTTCTATCGACTTTAAGATCAGCAACTTTGACCACCTGGTCAACTTCAGTTAAGGTCCCCCTATCTATTTCGAATTTTTCGGGTAGATCTGAAGGAAGCGCCTCAACCTCAATCTCATTAAGCATTAAAACAACGGTTCCCAACGCTTGTTTTTCAGCCGGAGATTCACCGGTTAGTTCAACCGGGACCTCTGCAGAAACTTTCTCTTTAAGATCGACCTGAAGAAAGTCAACATGGACAGGGGCATCTGTAACGGGATTAAGCTGAAGGTTGTGTATCAGAACCGGCCTTTTCTCTTTCCCCAGTTCAAGCTCGACAAGTCCTGTTTCTCCAACTTCTTTGTAGACATTCTCAAAATCCTTCAATCCAACTTGCACCGAGACGGATTTTACTTTTTTGCCATAAACATTACCGGGCAAAATCCCCGTCTTTCGAAGATTTTTTACCTTTCGGCCTGCAATCTTTCTCGCCTGAGCTTTTAGTGTTTTTGTAGCCATGTGTCGCGGGTGAAGTTTGAATTGTATATTAAATCGCCGTTAATGACAACGGATATTTTATCCTCTTCCGGTGTTCCGGCCTGCTTCCTTATATAAAGTCCGTAATTTTCTTTATTCCCCGCTTTCGAGCTCCAGGAAACCTTGACCTGGCCCTCCTGACCTGCCGTAACCTCCATGAAAAATCCGATTTCCTTTATCCCCTTCCCCTCGGAGATTTCAAAATCCCCTTCTACCTCCGAGTCTTGCGGTACAAGAACCCTTACATATGATTTATACTGTGCAGGCAAACCCAAACCAGGATTGGCTGAATTTCTAAAATTGATTGTCAGCTCTCGTGTAATTCTGTCCCCGTCTATGTCCACAACCAGTTTTTGGTCCCTCGTAATAAAATAGTTAGCCTTATTAACCCCGACATTAGCCTCAATAAGTCCAACCATGTCAGAGTAACAATTCTCTCCGCAATTTCTCGGTGTAACTTCGCCGCTCCAGCCCAATGAGGAGATCGCACTCTGAACCGCCTCGTCATGCAAAAACGCTTGAATGTGCCTTTTCTCAAGAGCGTCAATAAAAGTCCTCAAAATGCCGATTTTCTGAGAAGAATCCAAACCCACAAAACCTGTAACCAAATTCCTTGAAAGGGCGGTTAAGAAACTGGCTTTTTTGTGAGTACCCGGAAAAAAGTTATCTTGCACCTCGCTTTGGGTCTTTTCATATATATTTTCGCTTGTTATATCCATATTGTAATCCGACAGGTAAATCGGCCCTGTATATTTGAGAATTTCTTTAACAGGGTTTAGGTCAATAGCAACTACACCCTCAACCTGCCTATCTATCTCTTTATCCAAAAACCATTCCGCGCGTCTTGCCGATGTCGGAAAATCAGGATCCCAATTCGAATCACGCAAGTACCAGTTTGCTTCCCCCAAATAATCTTTTATGGGTTTGGGCGGCTCTATATGTCCTCTTAATTGCCCGTCCGCAGAATAAACATCGGAAACTGAAAAATCTGTCATTCTTCCAGCCTCGAAAGTTACAAGCCCAAATGAGCCAATAAACCCACCCGTAGGCCGAATCTCCATATTGTTTTGAAAAAGGACAAGATAGGTTTTCCTTCCTTCCTTACCCAAAAGTCGAGAGAGATTTGCAACAATCTTTACACCCTGGGAAGAGAGTCTCTTCAATCTTTCGAGGTCAACTTTTGCCTGGAGAAAACTGGCGGTTATTACTCCTTGTGACGCAGAGCTTACAGTCTCTGTTTGAACAAATGAGATTATCCTTTGTATATATTCCAGATTCACTTCCAAATCTTTTGTCAAGTTCCCCGGATCGTATATCTCATCCCCCAGAATTTTAGTCAAAAGCTCTTCCGAATCTTCAACCACAGACATCGCATTGATACTTAAATCCGAAGCTTTCTCCAGAACTCCCAGCATAAAATAACTTTCTTTATATGGAGCTCCTATTATGGGAATATTTTTAAAAATCGCGCTTTCCATTTTGCCTATTGAGGCGGGGATTTTGGCAAAAGGAACTGGGGTCTTTGTCTTGTATGAGGCAAACAGCAAGCCCCCGCTTATCAGCAAGCAAATAAACGGAAAGAGCAAAAAGATTGTTGTTGAAAATAAAATTATTTTCAAATGCCTAGAGGGAATCTTGACAGGCATGATTATTGTAGAAGCCTTTTCGTGGCCCTGCGGCAAACCCTTCAGGGTTTCTTTCAAACAAAAACCCAGATGTGTAGGCAAAACCTCCCGGTTATATCCCCTTGGCAAAGTCCAAGTCTCAAGTTTTTTGTCATAGTAAAGATTTACACCCGGCAGCAGTTTCCCCACCTCTCGCCAAAGCACCGCTCCCGAAACCTGGTTCCCCAAAAGAAATGTTTCTTTTCCATAAGGCCCAAACGAAAAAACCCATTTCGAGATTTGTTTGGCTGCATCACTTGCGAAAATCGGATAAAAAACTTCTCCAACCCCAATGGTCATTGTTCTCTCGCCCACAATCTCTCCAATAATCCGATTTATTGAAAGGTTGCTTCTGGTGTCAATTCTTGGGCTTAACAAGTCACCCGTATAAATAACGGCCAGATTACTGTTTAAGGGCAAGGAAGCATTCTCCCTGCTTTCAAACGCTTCTGCCGGGAAAATGACGAGGGATTTAATGCTTCTGAAAACCTGAAGCGAGTATGTTGACTTAAATTTCTTAAGAGCACTGCTTTTGTCGATAAAGCCACAGCAAAAAACGGCGTAGGAAATCCCGATGTCTCTCACAAAAGTTCTCTCATCGGCTATTTCAAAATTGTTTTTGTTGGCAATGTGCTTCGTTCTCTCCAGCCAAAAGTTTTTTTCAGTTGTATAGACAATGACTTGACAATTTTTTGACAGAAGCGTCTCAATCAAGTATAAACCCAGTGAGCATGGATCAGAAAAAACAGCAACAAGTGGTTTAGCCATTCATGTCATATCCCCTTTCTCCGCAGTTCTAAAATTACAACATTTGGGGAAACTTTAAAAGTTCTATTTCGCCGGACGTGAAACTTTCATGATATTCATTTACGCTGTCCTATCTTTATCCAACTCTTGATTTACCAAAAAATCCGCCAGTTTGTTTTTAGATCTTGGGATGTGATAAAAGAATATTTTGACTTTTAGTTTCCCTTGCAAACTTTTTATCAGCAAAAAAAGACTTTTCAAATCACTGTCTTTAACTTTATATAGCCCATTAAGCTGCTTGGCGATTAATTCAGAATCCAGGTAAAACCGGACGCTGGATACTTGATGCTGGATACCGGAGTCGGCAAGCCAGTTTAGGGCAAGCAAAACTCCTTGATATTCGGCAACATTGTTTGTTGTACTACCCAAATATTTTGATTCTTTATGCAAAACCTTGCTGTCGTCAAAAACTACAAACGCGCAAGCGGCAAGTCCCGGATTCCCCCTGGCTCCCCCATCAGAAAAAATTGATACGGAATTTTTATCCATGTTTACTTTCCAGTGTAGCAAAAACAAATGCCAAAAGAAGCATATTTTGTTGAAGAGTCAGCCAATAGTGATCAAAAAACCCTGTTACCAAAATAACCCAGGCAATTAATGGAGCATTTTTAAAAAGCTTATAAAATAAGAGTAAAACAATTCCTAATCCGACAATCCCGGTTTCGGATAGTACCAGAAGAAAGATATTATGAACCGGTTGCATGTTTTTACTTGCATAGACAAAAGTGTTAAGCCCTGTTCCCGTCAAAAAGTTTTTAGTAATAATCTCCTTTGAAGTATTAACCAGTTCCAGTCTTTCTCTAACTTCCAAAGAATCGGGGTTAAACTTAATTAGTGCTACCGGAATTCCAATTCCTGTTGCAACAAAAGCAGAGAAGGAGAAAGTTAAAAGAAATGATACTGCCGAAAGTAAAATTGTAAACCAAAACAATTTAATCTTTTTAAAAACCGGTATCGACAAAAGAAAAAGTATTGAAACAAAAAGATATCCGGCAAAGGAGTTGGGATGAGAAAAAATGGAATAAGCCCTTAGATAATCCCTGCCAAAAATGTTTTCTAGGGCAATGCCGGGCATGGAAATTGAAAAAGTTCTTTCCCCCAATAAAGTTAACGGCCAACCAAAAGTTCTGCCCAATAAAAATTGGCTAATTCCAATAATCGAAACGGCTATCAGCGAAACAGAAAAAATCTTCGCAAACACTTTTGTTTTAACCAAACTTTTGTTGTCGTAAACATATTTGGCAAAAAACACAAACTCCAAAATCTTTAGCCATTTCCAAAAGCCAACCCAAGGAGAAATAGAAAAATAAATATTAATAAGAGAAAAAAGAAAGAATGTTAGAAGATATATCGTTTTAATTTTGGTGCGGGAAACGGCGATTAAAAAAATAACAAGTAAGTCCGTTAAATAAACTGCGGGAGCCAGATAATCAATCCTAATTCCAAAGATAAAGGCATACTCTGGCCAAAAATGATACGCAAGTTGTGTTGGCAGCAGTAAAACCAGAAGGTAAAAGATAAACCTTTCAATCTTTTTTGGGTTTAACAAGCAGGTATCTTTCATTTCCCTCACCTTGGGACTCTGTCTCAATTTCTTTGTCATTTGCTAAATAAAGATGAATCGTTCTTCTCTGCCCCGGTTTTAAATTATACAGCGATTGAGGTTCTCCTGTTTCTTTGGCCCGGGCAGCAGCGCTCTCTGCCAAATTCTTTAAATAGTCCTCCTCTTTTTCTCTGTAATCTCCAACATTGACCAAAACTCTGGCCCACTCTCCAGTTTTTTGTTTCAGCATGATGCCTAAAATCATCTGAATGCTACCAAGAGTTTCGGCCTTTCGGCCGATAAGAAGGCCTGTTTCATCCCCTGCATCTATGTTGATTACATAAGCCTCGTTTGCCTTATCATACGAAATTTCTACTTTTGGGTTTACTCCCATTAAAGAAAAAAGTTTGGAAGCAAGCGTTTGCAGGGTTTTTACTTCTTTAGCCATGGAATTGATTCTACCAGAGGAGTTGCTCCTCCCCAACCGGAGGATTTAACCTGCTGGACTACATTAACGACAGAGAAAATAAACCAATAAAGTGCAAGCCCTGAAGGAAAACTCATTCCGAAGAATATAGTCATTAAAGGCAAGGTGTAAGTCATGGATTTTTGCATGGCCACCTGCATATCATCGCTTCCGCCTTCCGTCTTTTTGGCAATCTTTTGCTCCGCTTTTAGATAAGGAGAAGTTACTTTAACTGAAATAAATTGAGCCAGGGCTGCAAGAATTAAAATCACGCCGGGGATAGGGAAAGGAAGGCCGGGGATTCTAAAAACATCGGGTTTTGTAACATCAAAATACAAAAACCTTGTATTAAGAGTTGTCTCGGCACTTAGTTTAAGGGGTGCATACAAGAGATCGTTGAGTTTTACAACCGTATCTCCATTGCCTGATAAGGCTGTCGTAAAAACACGAAAGAGTGCAAAAAGAACAAAAAGCTGAAGTATTTGAGGGAGGCATCCCGCAGCAGGATTAACCTTTTCCTGTTTGTAAAGTTCTGCTTGAGCTTGAGAAAATTTTAGTTTATCGCTGCCATACTTTTTCTTAAGTTTCGCAATTTTCGGTGCAATCTCTCTCATTTTCTTCATTGAATCAAGGGAAGGCTTAGTTAAAGGACGAAGCAAAAAAATAAGCGCAAAGCTAAAAAAAGTAATGGCAAGGCCCAAATTGCCCCCTAATACTTTGTAAAAAAACATCAGGCCGTTTGCCAGGGGTTGGATTAAGAGTAGTTGATAAATATTCATGAATGACAAGTTGACAACCTTCTTAGAGCAAGTGCGCTGCCTTTAAAAACTCCGTATTTGCAAAGGACATTAACTGCATATTGACTGCAGGTCGGAGTATAGCAGCAGCCTTGCCCAAAAAACACCCTTAAAACAGGGGAGAGTGTGAGCTGATAGAACTTTAAAATAATAATAAAAAGTTTTTTCACTCTGTCAACCCGCTTTCTTTCAGAGCAAGCTTAACCTCGCGCATAATCTTGTCTGTTGGGACTCTCGTAATTGTTTTTTTAGCCAAGAAAGCCACATCAAAGCCGGGTCGGACATACACCATTGAGGTTCTTACTCCTTCCCGCATTTTTCTCTTGGCAAGGCCTCTGTCTACTGAAGCCTTGGCAATTTTTGTGGAAACAATAAATCCAACCCGGGTAGGGCCCTCGTCCTTCCTATCAAATATGGCCACACCAAAATTTTCGGACTGAAAAACTTTTCCTTCCTTCTGAACTCTTTTGTAATTCTTTTCACCTGTAAGTCTATTTCGTCGTGAGAGCATGTCTACCTTTTTGCCTTCTCCTTTTTATTGTATTCCTGCCGCTTCGTATCTTCATTCTGCTTCTAAATCCATGCTTCCTCACTCTTTTTCTTTTACTTGGCTGGTAAGTTCTCTTTGTGCTCATGAGGTCTAATTATACTAAGTAACTAAGCAACTAATCAACCAACTAACCAAAATGGCTCTTGACTCTTTGTGGATAACTTATTAAAAGTAAGCGACATGGAAATGAAAGAAATTTGGAAAGACTCCTTAGAAATCATTAAACTTTCTGTGTCGCCGGCCATTTTTAAAACCTGGTTTATCCAAACGTTCATTGTTTCCACGAAAGAAATCGGGGAAAGAATGGTTATTGAAATCGGCTGTCCCACGGCTTTTGCCAAAAACACAATCGAAACAAGGTATTTTGGTCTGGTACAAGACAGTATCAACAAAACCACCGCCAAAAAATGCGATCTCATCTTTTTGGTGAAAGAAAATCCGGACAAACCCAAAAACAAAGACGAAACCCCTACTCCGCTTTTCGGCGAGGTAAGCCCTGACAAAAGTTTTCTGGAGACTTTATCAACAGCAAGAATAAGACCGCATTTCACTTTCGAAAACTTTGCCGTTTCCTCCTCAAATCAGATGGCCCATGCCGCAGCCCTTGCCGTATCCGAAAGTTTGGGACTGGCGTATAACCCTCTTTTTATCTGGGGCGGAGTAGGGGTAGGCAAAACCCATCTGATGGTAGCTGCCGGGAATTTTGCTTTAAGGAAAAACTCTTCTTTGAAGGTTCTTTTTTGCACCAGCGAGGAATTCACAAACGACATTGTCGAGGGAATCAGGAATAAAACCACGCAAGCTTTCAGACAAAAATACAGAAAGCTGGACATACTTTTAATCGACGATATCCAATTCATCGCTGGCAAAGACACTATCCAGGAAGAGTTTTTCCATACCTTTAATACGGTAACTGCGGCAGGGGGACAAATTATCCTGACAAGCGACAAGCCCCCAGGGGAAATTGCCAAACTCGAGGAAAGACTAAAAAGCAGATTCGAAGCCGGCCTTATCGTTGATATTGCGCCCCCGGATTTTGAATTAAGGTGTGCCATAACACAAATCAAAGCCAGGGAAAAAGCAATCCCTCTTGAGATGGAACAGGTACAAATAATTGCCGGGAACCTGGACTCGGCAAGAAAAATCGAGGGATTGCTTATCAAACTTATGACTCAGATGAATCTTAAAAAAGTCGGGATCACCAATGAACTTATCGAATCTGCAATTGGAAAAGGGATCGAGGTAAACGGAAGGCCTATCAAGAAAAATCCCGTTGATGTAATTGAAGCGGTTGCCAGATATTATCAAATAGGCAAACGTGTACTTCTGGGAGAAAGCCGGGCACGCCCCATAGCCAGGCCGAGGCAAATCCTGATGTATATCTTAAGAACCGATCTGCAAATTCCACTTTCGGAGGTGGGAAGACTGGTTGGAGGGCGTGATCACACGACCGTCATGCACGCTGTGAATAAAATCACCCAACTAGCCTCAAGCAATGTGCAAATCAGTGAAGATATGTCTAAAATCAAATTGGGGATATGAGGATGGATTATTCAATTAATCAACTTATCAACAGTGCGAACATAAATATCCACAAAGTTATTAACAATTGAGCATGCGTAATATTCACACGAATAAAAAACAAAACTTAGATTTAGACTTAAATTTTTATCTACTTACCAACACCATCTACTACTAGAACTACTAATTAATATATGGTAAATACAAGATATAGAAAATGACAAATATTATTTTATGTTGCCAAGAAAGGAATTTAGCTAATGCTAAATGGCTGCAATGAAACTTCAAGTACTTCAAGAAAATTTAAATAAAGCAATCGGAATTGCGTCACGCTTCACTAGCAACCGCGCACAGCTTCCAATTTTAGGCAACATTCTTCTATCTGCAAATAAAAGCAAACTTACCGTTTCTTCAACAAACCTTGAAATTTCAGTCTCAACCTCGATGGGAGCCAAAATCGAAAAGGAAGGAGAAATTGGTGTTCCATCCAGGGTTTTTACCGAACTTATTTCAAATCTCCCTCAAGAGACTTTGACTCTTGAAGCAGAAAAAGAGCAGCTTAAAATCTCCACTCCGTCCTTTTCGTCTAATGTTTTGGGAATGAACACCTCTGATTTTCCCAAAATCCCGTCTCGCGTGGCCAAGGAAAAAGGAATTGTTTTCCCCAAGGAGGATTTTTCAAAAGCTCTGTCCAAGGTCTTATTTGCTTCCTCAATTGATGAAACAAGGCCGATTCTGACAGGTGTCCTTTTGATTCTGGAAAAAGGGAGCTTGACCCTGGTCGCTACTGACGGATTCAGGCTTTCTTTCAACAAAATTAATATTCAAGGAATTAAAGAGGGGATAAGGATGGTCTTGCCCAAAAACGTGCTGTCAGAAGTAGGAAGAGTGGACGAAGGCGAGGAGATTGTTCTTGAGCTTCAGGAAAAGGAAAAGCAAGTTGTTTTTGGGATGGGGGATACATTTCTTTCCTCAAGACTACTAGAAGGAGAATTCCCCGATTTTGAAAAAATAATTCCCAAGACCTCCGTTTATAAAATTTCAGTAGACAAAGAGGATTTATTGCGGGCAGTGAAACTATCTGCTCCTTTTGCCAGAGACAATGCAAATATAGTCAAAATTAAAACCCTAAAAGATTCGATAAAACTTTTTGCTGAAAGCTCTCAAGCGGGTAATCAGGAAACAAAAGTAGAAGCAAAAGTGGAACCGGGGGAATTTGAAATAGCTTTCAATTACAGGTTCTTGGAAGATTTTTTAAATTCGGCAAGCGGGGAAGAAATAAAAATGGAGTTTTCGGATATAGATAAACCCGGAGTTTTTCTTGACCCGACTACCCCCGACTATCTCCACCTGATCATGCCCGTCAAGATTCAGGGTTAATAACGAGATTGTCCCTCGAACTCTTTCTGTGAGAAGTTTTGCGCCCAGAGCGAAATGAAAGAGTCTATGGTGGTTGGCTCAAAATACCATATTTCTAAAAGAGTTCCGTCTTCGTGGCCGAGATAGGTAATGCCATTTTCGGGATAAACATATAGATTGAACACGCTGTTGGGTTCTTGCTCATAAAGGACATATGGCGCAAGGCCGTAAACACCCCTAATTGTGTCAGCATTCTTGTTGTCTTCAATATTTACAGCCTCTTTAACCAGTTTGGCTATGCCGTTTTCTACGATGACCTTGTGGTGAATATATTTATTATTGGTTTCATAATCATAAACATCTTTTCCATCTACCTTGTTTGTATCGACAGGGAAACCCAAAAGTTCATTTACCTTGTCAATAGATGTGTTTCCCGGGGAAATTTCACCAAACGAAGCTATCTTTTTAGTTGCAGGGGAAGGGGAAGTCGGCGCCTGACTGGTTTTCTCTAGAAACTTGCTGGTAATGAAGAGAATAAAGGCAAGAACTATTAAAAAGAATAGCCAGTATTTTTTTACAAAGATAAAGACATTGCCCATATTAGCTTAATTTTACTCCATAAAACCCTTAGCGAACATAAAGTTTTTTGGATATTGATTTTTGTAGTCGGTAACACACCCACCCCAAGAAGGGATTGTGGCGTAAAGACCATCTGCCTCAGCCATAGACTCGGTTATGCTGCCTTTTGTGTCTTGGTATGTACAAAACCCTTGAGTCTCCACCTCGCTATAAGCCCCTGATGCCCTGTACTCCGTCACCGACCCTCCGTCGATTGTTTGAATATGGTGGGTTAACTCGTGAGTCATCAAAAACAAGGCATCGCGATCGCTACCTACTCCTTTTTGATTGAAATAAACATCACAGTTGTCGTTGTATGCATTATGCACATGCCAGGCATAATACCCTGAAGATATTCGTGGGGGATTGTAACACAAATTGATTTCAGTGCCACCGCTACAAGCCCTGTCCGTAAATTTAGTGAATCCACTTACCAGCTCTGACAACGCTGTTTCCATATTAGATCTTAGGTTTCCGGGCCAAGCTAAGGCGTTGTCTGAAACCTTGAAACACCCATGCGGACAATCTCCAATACAAACACTTTCAGATCCAGAAGTAGTTATTCCTGCTTCCTCTGCGGCGTCCGCGCTTATTGTAATTGAATCATAAATAAGAGCATCTACGTATTTTGAATCGTACTCAACATTGAAAGCAAAGGAATATGGTTGGGTGGGGGAAACTGTTAGAGCGGGATCCAGCGCGGGGATGTTTTCGGGTGGGCAACTGACATGCGAACCGTCTTTTTTGGTAACACTGCATTTGGTGGATACTATCTTAAGGTTTTTCAGCGGACTTTTCAGTGCGGTTATTGTGACAGTGTACTCAATCTCTCTGTTTGGGGGAGGATTGTCGGCTTTGTCCGGATTTGCAGTTTTTGTGACTGAAATGTAGGGATTGTCGTGGCCAAACAGGAAGGAAGAGGAAGAAGGGGGTACAACGTAGGCGCCGGAATTGATGATAAATAAAATTAAGGCGACAACTACTGGGAAAACAAGAAGGGTAACCAGAATAGGTTTCCCGATCGTAATTACTGTAGCCCTTGCGAAGGCACCTGACAAAAACAGAAGTCTTGAACCAAGTGCCGTAACAGCCGCCCCCCCCATTAATATGGGAATCATAAAAGCTCCTCCACTTATCATTAACGTGATAGACTTTGTAATAACGCCGAAACCGAAGAGGGCCAATCCTGCAATTGCAATGTCCTCCTTGTGTTTTGTAAACCACTTTTTTATTTTCGGCAGCATTGATGCGGCAAAACCAAGGACTGCTCCAATGATTGCTCCAATTACGGGGACCGGGATTGCAGCTTGACCGACAGCAGCCCCTGTGCCGGCTCCCACAGCAGTTGTAGTTGTTGTTACAGCTGCTGTTGTTGCCGCCGTGACTGTGGTTGTTACGCCTGCTGTGCCAGCCGTTGCGATTGTTACAGCGCCTTCGGTTACAACACTGGTTCCGAAAGTGGTTATGGCCTCTGTGGCAATAGGAGCAACTGTGGATGAGACGGGGACAATTCCAAAATCAATTCCTATTATGTTTCCAAGACCTGACAGAAGCGGAGCGGATTCAGGGCTGAATTGAAAAACAAATTCCCCGATTTGCCCTGCAAAGCCTTCAGCCCCGACAAACTCGAAGGATGTGTAGGGTTTTAGGAGAGTTAGGATACCCTGAAATTTTTCGCTGGCAGCCAGTTTCCCGATAGTGCTTCCCGTGGGTAGGGTATTGAGCTTTGTAACAAGTTGTTGTTTCCCAAAATCAATAATTCTCGACTTTATTTCTCCCTCTGCGAAGGAAAGAATTGGGTTTTGAAGAACTGTTTGATAATTGAAATTGAGCTTTGCGAGATCTAACTCGTGGGTAGCTTCTGTGGGAGTTTCCACAAAAGTTACTTTAATTTCGTCGTTTGGCCTCGGGCCGAGAATTAATCTTCTTACGTTTGGCCCAACGATTGAATCAAGGGCATTGCTTGGTGCTTGGAATACGGCAAGCCTCATTCTTGCTATTTCGTTTATCCCCTGTCCTGCGATTTTTAGGGATTCCGGCTGGAGGGCTGTTTTTTGCAGGGTGTCCTTGTTTGTGGCTGCGGAAACCAAAACTGCGGATTCTATATCCGGTTTGGGTGGGGTCGGCAGCCTAAGGTTTATGACGGCTCGAGCCGCAACGGCGTCGGAATAAAGTTTTATTTCTTCAAGGGTCGAGCTTTCCTTGATTGTTTCGGGAACATTCGATTGAATGGCTTGAGAGATATCTTCCTCTAGCTGCCTCGGGTTTTCTTGCGCAAGATCTTTTATGCCGCTATATGCCTTCTGCTCGTCTTGGGAAAGGTTTGGGGCTTCCGGAATTTCCACTTTTGCATAAATGACTTTTCCTTTAAGTTCGGCTTGAGCGGTTTGAGTTTTTCCGATCTGCGTTTTTATTGCCTTTTTTGCTTCGGCAATCTTTTGCCTTTGCTCAACAAACTCCTGCGCCTGTCTTTCGCCTTTCTCTTTTGCTATCGCTCTTGCTTCTTCCTTAGCCTCGGCTTGTTCCTCAAGGGTTTTTAACTCTTCTGTTCCCGGCCTGGTTTTTGGAGGCTCCTTTGATTCTGTTTTTTCAAATTTCTTTTCCCTGCCTCTTGATTCGAACTCTTCGTAGATTTTTGCATAAGCAAGGCGGGTATTTGATTCGCTGGTTAAAGTCGTTATATATCTTTTTAGATAAACATTATCGGTATCTGTTTTTTGATATCTCATCCCGACATCGGGGATTGCCCAAGACGTTTGACCTTCGCTGTAGAAATCCTCAATTTTTAGCTCTTTTTGAAAGGCAATCTCGCAAGCTTTTAAGATTTGTTGTAGGGCGCTTGTCGAAAGCTCCTTGAGTTCTAATTGTTTTGCCATAGATTATTTTGCCTGATAAGCTTTGGGATTTATGTTTTGCATTTCCTGCGGCTTGGTGGTGATTAGTTTATATTCCTCTTCACTGGCGACTACGCGGATAGGGGCATGATGGGGTCCGGCAAAGAAAATTCCTTCGCCGATATTCGCAGCCAAAAGAAGCTGCTTTTCTCCCTGACTTAAATAAAACATCTCACCAATTTTGTCGATTGCGGCAGGAGACTGTTTGAGCAGAACCTGCAAAGCAGAGTTGGTAACGATGGCTTTGCCGATATCCTGGGCCAAAAAATCTTCAACATCCTGGGTAATGGTGGTTAGGCCCAGAAAGTATTTACGTGCCCTTTTAACGACACTCCAAAGAAATTGGGCGGTATCGGGGTACCTCATCATATGCCAGGCCTCATCAACCACCAGGATGCGCCGTTTTAAATCTTTTTTGATTTTTGTCCAGATAAAGTCCAAAATAATAAACATTGCGATAGGGCGGAGCACGTCCTGCAGATCCTTAACTGAAAATACAGTAAAAGGATTTACAATATTTATATTTGTCTGTTTGTCAAAGATTCCGACGAAGCTTCCCCTGACATATTTCTCGATTCTGGCAGCAAGATCCAAAGCATCCGGAACCTCCATTCCAATGAGAGTTTTGTAAAGGTCTTCCATCAGAGGAGGTTCTTTTCCTTGGGTGTCCGGGTCCATGGTGATTCCTTTACCCCGATAGGTCATGATTAAGGCCCGATCAAGAAGTGCTTCCTGGGTGGGGGTGGTGGCCCCCATTATTACTTTAAGAAGGGAGTGGAGAGAAAGAATTTTAAGACCCAATTGGTTTTCTCCCGGCTCTCTGATTTGGGCCAGGTCGAAAGGGTTGATTTTGCTGGGGGAGTTAAAAGAAAACGAAATGAATTCCCCTCCCACCGCGTCAGCCAGAGCCTTGTACTCGCTTTCAGGGTCAATGACAATTATTTCGGTTCCCGTCATTAATGACCGAAGCGCCTCCAGTTTTACAAAGAAACTTTTTCCCGCGCCCGAAGTGGCAAAAATTACCATATTTGAATTCTGAAGAGTAAATCTGTCAAAAATAATAAACGACTCATTTTGGGAATTAATCCCGTACAAAACTCCGGTATCACTGGAAAGCTCGGTTGATGTTAAAGGGAAGGTGGTCGCAACACTGGTTGTGTCCATGTTTCTGGTGAGGTTGAGTCTATCCATTCCAAAAGGGGCAGTGGATAAAAACCCTTCCTCCATATCCAAAATTGCGTGTTTGGCGACAATCAGGAGGGACCCCAGCTGTGATTCAATTTGACGGGTAACGCTGTTTAGCTCATCAACCGAATTTGCCGGTATAGTGATATAGAAGGAGAACTCGTAAAATCTTTCAATTCCCTTGACAAGCTGTTCCTGAAGAGATCTGGCATCCTCCAATTTTGCCTGTGTAGACGGATCAACTATCTTACCTCTTTCGATATCGGTTGAGATTTCTGCTTCCATTTCGGCAATTTTTCTTCTAAGGTCATCTAAGACGCTTTTTCCGTCAACCGGGTAAATATAGAAAGAAATATCAAGTGAAGTATCAAAATTAACAACCGGTTCAAGCCACCCGGGGGCAACAAATCTGGGGTAACCCGCAACAAAAAGAGTTCGAAAGTAAATATCATTAATTTTTATATAGTCGAAATCCTCCTCGATTGACTGGGGGGCAATAGAATCAATAACGCCTAGTCCTGTGATTTGTCCTTCGGTCGGGTTTTTGATAATGGGTTTTTGCTCACCTTTGTTAATGGTTGATTGCTGACCATCGAATGCAACCTTCGGTTTTGGCATGGCTTTATCAACAAGTTTCCCAACCGCATTTCGCAGTCCCGTTATCGGGTTTTTTGTTTGCTGTGTGGGTGTTGTATTTTTGTCCATGTTCTAAATTCTAGCTTCTAGATTCTAGTTTGTAGTAACCTCCGGTTCTTTTTTGACTGCTGGCCTTTCAGGGTTATAAGTTTTGTAATAAAGATCGGTAATTTCAGATGTTGAAAGCTGCCTCAATTTCAATCCGACTCTTCCTGCCTGGCGGATAAGATGATCGCGTTTGGGAAAGAGAATGATTTTTGCCTTTTTGACTACGTATGATTTTGGGTAAGGAAGCGGACCTCCGCGCCTCGTAATTGATTGGATGGATTTTCCTACCCCTAGCTCTAAAGGGGAAAGAGGAATTACAATGAGAAATCTTTTGCCCAAAATCACTCTTTTCTTAACTGATTCGTTAATGAAGTTTTGGTAGCTTTCCATGAGTTTGAGGAGAAGCGGTCTGGTTATTTTTTTCTTTTCCTCGGCTAGGAAATTCAGGTAAGTAGTTATATCTTTCCTTTGTGTAATGACAACAATTTGGATTGAAAAAGAAAGAGAATTGATTAAAGCTGCATAGGCGGCAATTACGGCTGCTTGTTCCTTTTCGGACAAAAGTCCAAAGTTAAGCGAGGTAGATTCCATTACCAGAGCCGCACCTCCGTCTTTATAAATCACAATGTCATTGGTAATATCCGCAATAGGCACATGCGCCTGGGTTGTAGATGTAATAGGCTGATCAGGAACTGACAGGTATGGGATTTTGATCATACAGCCTCCTTCCTTGAACAAGTATCGGTGGAATTAGTTCCCCCGTTGCCTCAAACGAGACGGGAGAGAACTCAAATCCATCTTTCTCGGTGACGATGTCGTATCTGCCGTTATCAAGAGGAGTAACAATGGTAAAATGCCCGAGCTTGTTACTTTTGAGTGCCCTGATTGGCCGGCCTGACGAATCTTTTATTTCCATGATTGCCCCTTCAATAATTTTCCTGTCTGCATCAACCGCTTGGCCGACAACAATGTTGGGAGCCGTCGGGGGATTAGGAGGAGCAGCGTCAATGGAGAAAATAGCTTTTCTTGTCGAAACAATTTCATCCCCCATAATAATGGGTTGAACCTGCGAGGTTTGAATTTTACTGCCGACCTCTTCAATAACAGCTTTTGGTCTTGTCTCTTGAGCGATCCTTGTCGGTTGGGAGAGAGGAACCTGGAAGGGAACTTGCCCGGCAGCACCTAGCGCGGGTTGAGACACTTGCGTTACCGGTATCGGGGCGGGCGGCTGAATCAAACTTGAAAAGATAGAGGATAAGCCGGACAGGAAACCTTTTTCTGCATCCTCGAGCTTGGATAGGGGAGAAGGAATTATTTTGCTCCCACCCAGATATTTTTCAACATTTTCTTCAACAGCAGGCATTGTGGCTTGGGAAGACCCCTCATCCTGGAAGAATTTTTGGGAAGCGGTTGATTTTTTCCAATAATAAAGAGTTGGGGAATAAATTGCTCTGAAAAAAGAAAAAATCCACTTTTCCAATGGCCGCTCTTCGAAAGGCAAAAAAGCCAAAGCAACCCCCAAAATTACCGAAAAAATTACAAAAGGCCACCTGATAATGGGAAGGAGGGGGGAAGAATAGAAAATCAAGCCGACCAGGATTCCCCCGGCAAGTTCAAAGAATTGCTTTAGAGTCATATCCCCCACGAGCCTGAATTGGTAAGAGGATATGTTTTGGGGTATTGGGTGTTGTTCCATGGACAGGTATTCTCCTACTCTAAATGTATCCCATGAACGTTTTCTTTCAACTACTACCTCTTTTCACAGCAAGCAGTCCTATAATATTGCTTTTCTCTGTGCTTCATAGTACCATTCGCCCAGCAACTTAACATCTTGGCAAAACATTCCAAAAATTCTCAGAAAGGAGAATACTGCAATGAACGGTAGTGGTGATTGGAGATTAAGGGCAAAGGAATTTGTGAATCGAAGACGACAGAAGGAAGAGGAAGAAAGGAAACGGTATTCACAAAAAGCGCACGATGAATTTAAAAGGGAGGAAGATAGGAAGCTGAAAAATCTCCAAAGAAAATTTAAATGCCGTGTTTGTGGCAAATTACCGACAATACCTATTTTGGGGGGGTCGGAACAGCATGGGATTGATAATGAGGTAAGTTGGGACGATAATTGGGACATCCCTGGGGATCTGTCTCAATGCTCCATGTGTAGAGGGTGGGCATGTGAAGAGCATATTGAGAGTCATATATGTCAGACTTGCGCCGAGAAACTGTAAGTTGCCAATGGGTTACAGACCGCTGATGTTGCAGAAATTGCAAATAAGGCGGTCTTAATTTTTTGTTTAAATCGAATTAGCTAAATTGTTACTTCAAATGCTATAATTTCAACTAGAAAACTATGGCAGAAGACTTAACTGGTGGCATTGGAAGCCTAGGGTCCCTAGGTGGTGGAGAGCGGGGTCCAATTGGGGGAGGTCCTTTGCGGCCCGAGCAGGACAGAGGGCATGAGGACTTTCGACGCCGTCAGGAAGCGGTGGATAGGCTTCCTTTTGGAGCTGAACACTTAATTAATTCATTATTATCAGCTGAGGTTGGGGAGGCTGGAGACGTTACGGAATTAAAAAAGGCTATTGATACGGCACTTGCCTATAGAGAAGGCTTGACTTTTGGTGTATCTGGTGCGGTATATGAATTTGATCCGGCAAATCCAAGGGACAGATTAAAGGTGGCTAATCTTCAAAGAATGTTCACGACAGTTGAGGGATCAATAAGCCGTTCAGGAACCGCTGTCACATATATCAATGCAGCTATCGAGAATGCGCTAGATGGGAGGATTTTGCGTGCACAGGAACACCATGATGGTTCCGAAGGATGGAATGCCAGCGAAAGAAGGAGATTAGAAAGCCAAAATGAGGCCTACAGGAGAGCCAAGAGAGAAGATTTGGTCTTGTCACCCGAACAAATTGCTTCAACAATTGGTGATGAGGCTAAGAGGATGGTTAATGAATACGAGGCGATCCCTAGGCTGGTTGAATTAAAGAGCGACGCAGATTCAAGAGCTGTTTTGGATCAGGCTTTTGTAATTAGAATGAGGACCTGTGAGGATCCGGGACTTGCCTCTAAGGTGGGGAGTTCAGAGATTTATTGCCCAACCCCAGATTCTCCCCACTGGGCCGCTATCTTTGGCGGTGAGGTTACAGATGATTACGGAAAAGGTGTGGCAAATGTCTTTGAAGAAATGGTGAAAATGGCCCTTCCAAATGAGGTTATTTCTAGATTGGGCATGGAATCCATACCGACCTCTGTAAGAAGTCAAGTTAAAGAAAATGTATATGCAAAGGGTTTTGAAAGCGCAATCGGATTTGGTACTTGGCTTAATCACTTACTGGAAAAGGCAAACGGTCGAATGGATATGGTTTGGGGAGCATGGAAATTAGCACTTACTTTAGAGGTAATTGATACGCTTGGACAAACAATCGATGAAACGAAGAATCGGGAAGGGGAGAAGAATAATAAATTTGTGTTAGCCGCCCCCCCATTAGGTAATGCTCTTATGACCTTTTTGAACCACCTACGAGAAAAAAGAATGGTTGAATATGGGCTTAAAGCTGATGGAAAAAGGTTTTCAACAGAAAAATTTGTAGGCCATGCGGGTTTACCCATGAGCATAGACCATATCCCCGATCTCTGCTCCGACTATCTGCACGAATCAACCGTTAAATTTGACAAGAGAGGATTGGTAAGTATGGGGAGTGTTGCGAGGAATCTATCAGAAACAAAAAACCTACCAAGGGTGGGGGACGTTGATTACGACAAAAAGTACGATAAGTTAAGAGAAGATTTGAATAAAGTTATTAATGGGGGGGGATCTGAAACATTTGAAATTTCTCTTTGGGATTTGTGGCTTTATGGCAGAACCAGCTTTGCGGATCCAAACTTCCCTTGGTATCAAACAGACCAGCCGGATGCCGATGCCACTCCAGGCGAATTATCCCTCGGATCTTTTGGGATGTGGCTTCTTACCAGGTCAAGAGCATCTAAAGTTTTGGATGACATTAAATCCCAACCGTCGTTGCAGGATTTAGGCGCTCCGGGTTTTTTCGCAGAGAGATTAAGAAACTGGACTAAAGTTTTGGGACCTCTTAAAGACAGTGTTAAACCTGAAGACAATCCCCGTGCTTGGTGGGTAATGGGAGTAATAAATTTACATCTTGGTTCGCGCAGGCTTGGGGGAATAAAACTGAAATCTGGGATTATTGAAGAGAATCCTGAATTGGAATATTCATGGACGGCAAAAGGCCAAGATATATCACCAGAAGCGCCAGGGAAGGCAGAAAGAAGTGTTTCCCTTGGTGACGTATTTGAGAGCGCGTTGCGTTGCGGTTTCTTAAGAAAGGTGGATGTTGACTTTATTAATAAAAAGTTGGGAATGCAGGTGCTTCCGAGAGTCTTATCTTAAGTTAAGGGGATTTAGCAAATTGTTGTAAGATTTGTCCACCTTTCTCAATAACTTTTCCAGCAATAGGTCGTGCGATGCCCAAGGCTTTACCTCCAGCTTCGGCTGCACTACCGGTTAGCATGGCTTGCTGTTTAACTTCTTGGCCGATAGCCATGCCGAATGAGAATTTCTCGCCCAAAATTAATCCTTTAAGCATCTCTGGTATTTTAGGGATCGCTATGATAAACCCAAAACTCATCATAAGAATAATTATTCCACTTACGGCCTCTCCGAAACCAACTATTTCTGGAACCCAAATAGTTGTAAACCAAGTTATGTCACCGCCGGTCCACTCTATTATTATTTTGATTATTTGGGAAACAACATTCTCTTTCAGTATTGCCGTTAACGCAAACTTGTAAGAAGCCCACATTAGATGCCAAGCAAAAAACATAAATAAACCCGTGACGGGAAATACTAAAAGGTCTGCCAACATTCTTTTGAACCAGTTTCCAAAAGAAAGACTTGGAACAAGAGGGCTTAATATAAACTGAATCGGGGCGGTAATTATTCCCACATATACACTTATAAGGGTTTTCACAAGTATCCATGTTCCCTTGAGAGTGTACCAGATACTCAAGACAAATATCCAAACTACTAGTAGTATCCCAACGATTACAAACAAAATGCCGATTAGAACCGGATAACCAGAAAGTAAGACGGCGACCAAAGAGACCACGAGGCTTATAAGGAAAAAAATGTCATAAACGATCAAGTTTGTAAAGAAGTAAAGACCTGTTTGGTTGTCTGGGAATATCGCAGTGTATGCCCCCATTATCTTACTAGTAAAACCTGCAACTACCAGTAGGGAGGCCAGAAAACCGCCAATAAGGTACATTAAATCGATCATAAATCCGGCTATGGCGTATGAGAATGTGGTTAAAATAATAGCTCCGATTATTTTTGGCAATGCAGATTGTACAGAAATCACGATTTGTGGCGAGATTTTAACCCTGAACATAATCATGAAAGCAAAAACTATAGTGACGATAACTATCAAACCGTAGGCGATATTTCGAAACCCTGTCCAGTACTTTTGTATAGGATTTAATGCAGTATAACCAAAGCCTTGGGCGTTAGCGTCCTTTATAATTCTTAGGTTGTTTACTAAGTTTACTGTGTAGCCTATGCCTGACAGGGGTCTGTCCCCGTAGTCAAGAACTACTGCCAAGAGAGAATCCGGTTGGCTTTCAGACGCAGCCAGCAAGCTCTTGAAATAATCATTAAATTTATTAAACCTGTCTATTAAAGCTTGTCCGCAAGTGTCGATGTTTGTGGTTCCTCCTCCAACAATTCCCAAGAAACAGGCTACAACCTTTTGAGTGTCGGGATCGAAATTTAGAGGGAGTGCAATTAAACTATAGACAACCCACTGGACCTGTGCAGCGGTGTATCTCTCACCAAAGATCTCGTTTGAGGGGGAAATATTTTCGTTATAGACCTTGTCGTACCACTGATTAAACCCCTGGTTATACCAAGTCGTTGTCCCGGCGGGGGGAATAGGAGTTGAGGCGGGCGGATTAGGGGCAGCATTGGCGGTGAGGGAAGGAGCAAGGGATAGAAAGATGATTAAGCAAGCTAGAAAAGAAAACGCAATTTTTTTGACAAAATTTATTTTGGTTACTCGCAGTTTTGGCATTAAATCATTCTAAACTTTTTAATTTCCGTGCGCAACATCCCAAACACAGCCATTATGGCTTGGGTTTGAGTACCTATTGCTTATTGTTTCGCAGGTGTCGCCGTTGGGGCAAGCCGCATCAAGTCCGCCTCCGGTTAAGCAACTTCCTTCTTTGGTCAGACAAGCCTGTTCATAACCGGATCCCGCAACCTTTATTGCCGATTCGAATTGGTTGTTGTCCCATGAACAGGAATTCGGGACGTGTGCGTTAAGGTCTATCCCAAAGCAACTGAAGGCCATCCCTCCGTCGGCGCTGTCGTGAAGATTCCATGCAAGACCATAGATCGCATCTAATAAGTTACACTGGCTTGGATTGGTTCTGTTGGGATCGAGTTCCAATAAATCATCTTTTATATTGGGAACGACGTTTGTCCAATCATCCCCATTAAAGCCCAAAAAATTATCATCTCCGGATTCGTTGCAGCCCGGGACTTTCAGGCAGGTTGCCCAGTTTTTAACATTCTCTTCTGTCCAGTCTTTTTTATTGTTTCCATCAAAGAGCCCTTCTCCATACATTATCCCCAATATTAAATTAGGAGGAGTTTTGTAGGTTTCGGAAGCCGCCTCGATAACATCCTTGAGGGACTGGGGAATATCTCCTACCCGAGAACTTATACCTCCCAATTTACAAGAGCCAGTTGCGGAGGGCAAATTAGGAAGCTCGCCGCATTGAAGATTACTGCAATTACTGCCGTTGGTGATGGGGCCACCGAAGCCCTGGGGGCGGAGGGCGGTTTGGATGCCTTTGAGGAAGTATTCGTAAACGCCTCCAATGTGGGGAAAGTAAAGTTCGGGGGAGGTGGACAAAGAATCCCCGGGGTTTAGAACCCGAGGGGCTGGTTGGGTGATGGGAAGATAGTCGACTTTGGTTGCTGCGGGGAGATCGGCAATGCACTCAACCGGGGCGCCTGCTTCGACCTTGGGGAAAATTTTTCTGAAAGTGCTGGCAGAGTCGGCAACGGTTTGGCTCCAGATTTCATCAGCCCAGGGGACTTTGGTTATCATTTTAGCCTCAATAGTGATTGTTGCCTCGCAGGAAACATCCCACCCGGGGATGCAATAAGGATTGTTGCTGTTTTGGCAATTATTCCATTTTGCCGTGCAGGGAACTTCGGTGATGGTATAGGTGACATCGGGAATAAGGGTATCTTTGGGGTTATTTTCGACTCCCGGGAAAAGGTCATCGCCTTGGTTTGACCTGACATCCAAGACACGGCAGGCGGACAGGTCATTAACTTCCGTGGTCGAAACCGGAGAAATCTCGATATCCAAAGGGGTATAGGTTTTATTTAAAGTTTCCGAAATATCTTTGACTTCCTGGGTATGAGCAAAATAAAGACCGGGGCTTTGGGGTTCGCCGTAGGAGCTATCGGTAATTTGTGTCCCGCCCGAGGGTTGAATTGAAACCGAATTAATTTTTTCTTTGCCGATTTTGTCGGCGGTGGAGGCGAGGGGAATGTAGGGGAAAAGCTCCGCCCATTTATTTCTGACCAAAGGATTGTCTATGCAGAGGAGCTTCCCCAAAACGATCGCACAAGACTTTCCTCTCCACTCATTGTAGGCTTTTTGGTAGAGAATCGTATCTTCGAATTCCCAAGGGAGGGGGGGAATTCTCTTGTTCCAGATATCAGTACCGAGTCGGTTTAAGATTTTATTAAGGGCTGATAAATCACCATTCCAGCTGATTAGTCTATAAACATCCTTTTTAGCTTCAGAGTTGTTCCCTTCATAACATTCGTGAGCGTTTGTCTTGCCCCAGATCCCCAGTACTCCCTCTTGAGCACAGACAACGATCTGGTTGTGGTTTAGGGTGTCGGTCTCGGTTTCCCCTGTGACTTCATTGATAATTTCAACTTCTGTACTTGCTGTCTCGATGGTTTTAATCCGGGCATTCTCCTGAATTGCCTGCGGCAGAAGTTTTTTTACCGGACCGGAATAATCGACAATTTTGCCCGGGTCGGTTTGGCCATACTCGGCCTTATCGGTAATACCGCTTAAGTACCAGCTGACGTATTCGTTGACTTTTTCGCTATCGTCTATGGTCTCGCTTGATGACTGGCTGTTTTTAACATCCTGGGTGTTGCCGAGGATGGGGAATTCCCCTCCCTCCAGGTTGACCGCAAGTTCATGAGGACCAATTGGCCAGTTTCCATGACAAATAAAATTTCCTTCGCCTGAAGCCTGGTTTTCGCATTCGGAGAAACCTTTGTGCGACTCCGTGAAGATCAAGGTGTTGCCGCAAAAAATAGCTTTTGGCGGATCGCCGCAGGGAGAGGTTTGATACGGTCTTAAAGATTGAAACTCAGGATCCTTGACATCTTTGCACCAGACTCTATATGGGGGAACAGGCCCGGCTGCCATGACCTCAAGAACCGAGGATAATGAGCATACAAGGGCAAGCAGGAAAGAAAAAAGAAAGACAAATATTTTTATTTTCCCGGGCATTAACTTATTATACCCGAAGTCTAAAAAACGCGGCTATAGTACAATTTTAAACTGGGTGACATCAACGCCGGTAATGGCTTTGATCAAAACCAGAACAAGAAATGAAAGAAGAAGGACGACAAGCCCCATTATGGCGTAGGAGATTGTTTTTCTGGCCCCCTCGACTGCTTTCGGGTCGCCTCCGGAAGTAATAAACTTAAAGCCCCCGACAAGAAGAAGGATGAAAAGGGTTATCCCGGCAAAGCCCAAAATCGCAGAGACAAGATTCCCGTAAACTTCTTCCAAATCAGAAATTTTTGCCGGTTCCATATTAAATCTATTCTAGCAGAAATTGTTAGCCGATTGAAGGAAGAGTAAGCTGGAAGATGTCAACTCCGAAGAAGGTCTTGATAAGAGCCAGTATTGCCCAAGCGGCAAAAACAATGATCAGTCCAACCAATGCAGCAGTAATTTGATTTCTGGCTGCTTCGGTTTGGGCCTTGTCTCCGCCCGATGCAATCCACCTTACTCCGCCGATGACCAGGATGAAAAAGAAAACGATGGCTGCAATTATCAGCGCCAATTTTATAAATCCCGAGACAATTGTAGGGACCGTCAGCTCGGTCAGAGATTTGAATTCACCAACACCCTCCTTAAACTTAATTACATTATCCTGCGCCAGTAAGAAATTTAACACTTTATAATTATTGAATTAATAATGGCCCGATGTCAATAGTCAAGATGTTAATCTTAAAAAATGCTTCAATAAGCTTGATTATGGCAAAAGAAATAAAAAGCAAAATGATTCCAACGAAAGCATTAGAGATTTTTGCCCTGGCACCCTCAAGAGCCTGCTTGTCTCCGCCCGATGCAATCCATTGAATTGCTCCAATCGCAAAAACAAAGAAAAAAATCAAACTTCCTATTACAAGGAGCCAACCAACCAGTTTTGGCAAGAAAGCACTAAAAAAAACGGATGATACCGGATGCATTGAAAAATTTTCTAAAATTGTTCCCTTAAAAACTGGATTACCGATTCTGCCCTCTTGTTGCACCGCCCCTGCTAGTAAATTAGTTTCCATTATTGAATTTGTATTAGGTTAAAAAGATTGCTCAAATTTAGTATGTCGGGAATACCCAAAAGCGCCCCGATCAGTCTGATGACAAAAATTGCTGCGATTGTTACCACAAATCCGATAACCCCGTTAACAATTTTCTTTCTTGCGCTCTCCAAAGCCTGTTTATCCCCGCCTGCCGTAATTATTCCAATGGCACCGATAAAAAAGGTAAAGATAAACCAAATTATTGCAATTATGGTCATAAGACCTATTGCCGAAGAGATAAATTTGCTGAAGACACTGATTCCTTCCCCTTCTGAACCGATTTCTCCCAGAGGTCCAAATCCTTTAAACCCTCCTTGGGGGGCAATTGGAATATCGGCGATGTAATTTTTCATAGTTCAGGGATGGACGGATTTAATATAAAATCCCACCGCCCAAATATTAGTTGGCCGAAGATTGCCGCAAGGACAAAGGCTCCGGCTGCGAAAGCAAGACCCATGAGTGTTTGCCAGATTTTCGCCCAGGCTCCGGCTACTTTTTTGGCATCGTCTCCGGCAGACATAAAAGCATACCCAGCCAGGATCAAGTTTATCAAAGCGTAAATTCCTGCGCCGATAATCAATAGCCAAATAATTTTTTGGATAAGTCCGCCGATTCCAACCCCAGGGTCTTTGCCCTTAATTGCAGCGGGGGGATCTATTTGTCCAAATGGGTTCATATCAAATTATCCATTCCGATCAGTTTACCTATTAATTTTACTATCCAATATGAGGTAAACACAACTACAAAGCCGATTACGGCGGAAGTCATTGTCTTTTTTGCGGCTTCGGCTTTTTGCGGATCGTCTTGCCCCGCACCGGCAATCATGCCAATTCCAGCTATGATAAAAAAGAAAAGAATGACAATTCCTGCTAGTACAAAGGCGCCTTTGAGAAACAATGAAACAACACTGCTAACCCCGCCCAAATTATCAGTTCCGAGAGGGTGAGAAGGTCCAAAAAGCTGTTCACCTATTGTCATACCTATCATGTTTATAGTCTAAAGATATCTCCGATAGTTGTTTCAAGACCAAAAATTTTAGCCAGAAGGGAAACAAGCCAATAAGCAACAAAAATTATTATAAAACCCAATATAGCGTTTGTAATTTTCCCTCTTGCCCCCTCGATAGCTTTTGGATCACCCCTTGAAAACATTAACTGGAACCCCCCGAGAACCAGATAAATAAGGAGTAAAATTCCAGCAATAGGAAAAATATAATTAAGAATAATTGTTATAAAAAAGACAGGTTGTACATAAAGATACCAAATCGGAAGACCGGAAATATTTTGAATATCATCTAGTTTTAAGTTTTGAGCAAGCATCTTATTTATCAGCAAGGCTTTCCAAATCCAAATTTACACAATTTAAGTATATCAATTCCTATAAGCTTTAATATAAAGACGGAGAAAATAAGAAGGACTAGGCCCGAAATGGCACTCGTCAAAAGCTCCTGGCCGGCTTTAAGGCGCTCCGGATTCCCGGATGAGGTCATTATAATGAATGACGCATAGACGATCAAAAGAAAGGCAATTCCTCCTCCGACCCCCACAGCCCATCTTAGAATATCTCCCAAAAATGCTTCCGGGGACTCCAAAACACTGATGCATCCAATTGCCGTGTCAATTCCTTTATCGCCGTTACACAGAGGATTGACAGGCGATGATTTTGGCGTTGGAGATGATTGAGAAATGCACTTAAGATTCTTAAAACCATTACAGGCAATATTAGTGTTTCTGCTTTTGCAAAAAGCATCGTCAGGTTTGAAATTTAGATCACATTTATTGTTTGTTGTAACACAGTTTGTTCCCTGCCAGATACAGTCATAAGTTCCTTGAGCAAAAGCTTTTTTAGGAAGAAAAAGGAAAAGAAGTAATAAAAGAAAAACCAGAAAAAAGAGTTTTTTCATCGCTTTTAGTTTAACATATATAATGAGTTAGTGAGAATTTTAAATTTCAAGTTTTTAATTTTTATTTTACTTGGAGTTTTGGCTCTTTGGAAGTTTGGTGTTTTCGCTTCCGCCCAGGATTGTGGGGCCGATCTTGATTGCCAGATTGCCCAAATCCAAAGGGAAATTAATGCTCTTTCTCCTGCACATGAGAAAAACAAAGAAGAACTGGGAAATCTTAAAAAACAACTTTCGGATATAACCGCAAAAATAAATAAAATCTCCGGGCAACTTAAAAATCTTGAGAAAGAGATTGGAGACAGAGAGGGAGATTTGGCTTTTGCCCAGAAAATTTTCGAGGAAAAAGCCAGGAATCACTACACTTTTATCAGGCTTTATGACCCCATTGCCCCGTTTCTTTTTTCTGACAGCGCTTCGGAAGCATTCCGCGAGATCAGTTTCAAGCAAAAAGCGGCAGATGCCGACAGAAAAATAATGGAGGAGTATGCGGTAGACATTGCTAAACTGAATAGTGACAAAGACGCTCTGGAAAAAAACAAGATTAGTCTGGCTGCAATTCAAAAACAGGTTGACGAAAAAGCCGATTTTTTACAGGGCGAGGTTGACAAGGTTGAAAAATATCTGGGCAGCCTTACCTCCAAACAGCAGGAACTCCAAGCTCTTAAGGAAGGCGGTTTCCAAACTTCGATTGGTGATACTCCCCCGACCTTGGAACCTTGTAGCGGTGCCCCCGGGAGCAGCAATTTCTGCGATCCGGGTTTTAGACCCGCCTTTGCGGGATTTTCATTCGGCGCTCCCCACAGAACCGGACTCTCACAATACGGAGCCTACGGCAGAAGCAAATCGGGTCAAAATGCCGAAACAATCCTTTCCGTTTATTATCAAGGAGCAGAACTTAAAAAGGACTATTCCTCACCTGCAACAATCGGCGTGACCGGCTACGGCAGAATTCCTTTTGAGGATAATTACCTGCTCGGGATTTACGAAGTCCCGGAATCTTGGGGAGACAATGGAGGATTTGAAGCTCTCAAAGCCCAGGCCGTTGCTGCCAGAAGCTATGCCCTTTATGCCACGGGCGGGGGAGGAGGAAATATTTGCGCAACCGAAAAATGCCAGGTCTATAAACCCCAACTCAAAAGCGGCAAATGGAGAGAGGCAGTTGTTGCTACCCGTGGCTGGGTAATGATGAAGGGTGGCTCTCCCGCCCCGACTTATTATTCGGCCAGTACCGGTGGATACACCATTTCCCAATGGGGCTGGAGTGGAATTAAAGACACTTCCGGAGATTGGCCGGGCACTGCTTATGAGAAAATTGCCGGAAGCCCGTGGTTTTACAAAGGATGGTACAAAAGCCGAAGCGGCGCTTCCTGCGGCAGGGGCAATCCTTGGCTGACAAGCGAGGAAATGGCAGACATCTTAAACGGCTGGAAAGTTTTGTATCAGGGAGGTGGGGATGTTTCCCGGGTTTCGCCTGTCGGGTCCTGCTGGGGAGGAAATCCCTATTCTGTCTCCGAACTGAAATCTATCGGCGGATTCGAATCCGTGTCATCGGCTTCGGTCATTTATTCAAATTCGGGCTCGACCCTAAATGTTACATTTCAAACCAGCAAAGGATCGGTAAGTATTGCCGGCGATGAGCTCAAGAAAGCCTTTAACTTAAGGGCGCCCGGATACATCGGATTAAAAAGTAGCCTTTTTAATATAGAAAAACTATAATCAATCCAAATGCCGGATGTTTTTGTTTCCGAAATCAAAAATATAGAAAACAAACCCAAGAAAGTTGAGAGGCATACGTTTCATTCCCGTAACCCCCTGGCTTCTTATTGTTATTTCCCCGACGGCATTAGGTTTGTGGCCAAAGATTCCAAAGAAAGAATAGTTTTATTTTTGAGGAAGCATCCGATTACAAATATTGGCTGGATTATCATTTCGCTTTTGATGTTTTCGGCCCCAATGGCCTTGGATAGGTTTCCGATTTTGTCTTTTTTACCCGACAATTTCCAGTTTGTCGCAGTTTTGGGCTGGTATTTGATTACAATTGCTTTTACTTTTGAGTCTTTCCTGAATTGGTTTTTCAGCGTTTACATAATTACAGATGAGAGAGTTTTTGATGTCGATTTTGTAAATTTGATTTATAGAGAGATAACCGAGGCTAATATCGACCAGATACAAGATGTAACCTCAAGAATGGGCAGTGTTGTCAGAACGATTTTTAATTATGGAGATATCCTGATTCAAACGGCGAGCGAAGTTCCCAGAATTGAATTCGAAGCCGTACCCCACCCCGATAAGGTGGCAAAGATTTTAAGGGAACTGCGGGTTGAGGAAGAGCAGGAAAAAATAGAGGGGAGAGTACGATGAGAGTTTCATTACTATGATTGGAATTTCTGTTCTGTTAATAGGCAAAGTTTTTGCTCTTGTTGCTCTTGGCATTTATATAGTTTTTGCCTTAGTGGTAGTTAAACAAGTAGGTCTTATGACCAAAACTATTGAGGTTGGGCTTGAAGTATTGATCAAACTCATTGCCTGGGCGCACCTGGCCTTTGCAGTTTTTGTTTTCTTGACAGCGTTTGTTATCCTTTAGTTAATGTTAACTCTGACGAAGGCTGTATTAACCGGCGTCCCGGGTCCGTCCGGGTGGAGCCAGGTTCATGAATTTCTTCCGACAGATCCCGAAAAGTTAAAAGCCAGGGGGCATCTTTTTGCTGTTATTACGGCTCCGGAGGCAGGGCGGGAGGTGCTTTCCAGGCTTCATGAAGAGTATTTCGGGGAAGTTGCCGTTAAACCTTTTAATGCCCTGAAACTGGCGGTTGAGAAGGTAAGTAAAGAGTTTGAAAGCGAGGGGGGCGGAGTTGAAATTGCCGCAATATCTTTTGTTGAAGGGGTGGTTTACTCCGCTTGCGGGGGAGGCTCACGAGTAATGATAGACAGAGACGGATCTTTGGCAACGATTCTTGAAAGCAAGGAGAGAGAAGTTTCTTCCGCGTCGGGTTTTCCCAAGGCGGGGGATATGATAATTGCCGGCTCAAAAAGTTTTTTTGCCAAAATTCCGTTTGAGAAGATTAAAACTGCGCTGTCTTCCGGCAGCCCCGACACCTCAATTGAGACACTTGCCCCTCTGGTGCACGAGGATCCCAACTCCGGAGGTATCGGGGCGGTGGTGGTTAAATTCGCGGAGGAAGAGGTAAAAGAAGAAAGAAAAATCTTTATTAGGCCCCAGCTTGATTTTGGCACCAGTCCTCGGGCGAAAAAGACCACTCTTTTGGTGGGAATATTGCTTTTGGCAATCCTGGCCATAAGTATCGGATTCGGTGTAAAGCAAAAAAGTTCCAAAGAAAAACAGGCTCGGGAAACCGAAAGGCAGCTTGAGGCAGAAGCACAGGAAGCTGCCGGCTATTTTAAAACCGAGCCCGAACTTTTTTTGGACCTGACACTTCTTTCCTCCGGATTTAAGGGAGATAAACTTTCGTTTTCAAATAACAACCTTTTTGTTTTGGACAAAGGTAGCAAAAAAATAGTCGGCATTGAGCTTCCCAGTAAAAAAAGCAAGGTTGTTGTAGGACAGGGAAAACTTAATGAAGTGACAGATATTGCTTCATATGAGGATAGGGTATTTATTCTGGCACCTGACGGTGTAAAAGAAGTAGAAGATGAGGTAAAGAGTGTGGTTGAAAAAGACTGGGAGGGAGAAGCTTTAATTCACGCTTTTGCAGCAAACTTATATGTTTTGGATAAAAGCGCGGGGGCAATTTTTAGATTTTCGGGAAGCGATGAGGGCTTTGGCAGCAGACAAAATTGGCTTGCCGCAGGTACAAAACCCGATTTTAACAGTGCCACGGCCTGGACATTTGACGGAGCAATTTACGTTTTAACTTCCGGCAGGGTCTTGAAGTTTAGCCAGGGAAGCCCTCAAAATTTTTCTCTGCCTTCGGAAGTTCAGAGAGCTGATGCGATTTTTGCCGGCGATGAGAATGAATTTGTCTATGTTTTGGATAAATCAAGCGGAAAAGTGGTGGTTACCCAGAAAAACGGCCAATTTAAAGCTCAATATGCGTCGGATAAAATCTCGGAAGCGGTTGGGCTTATGGCCTCGGAGGCGGAAAGAAAAATAATTCTTCTCACCGGCGAAAAACTCCTCTCAATTGAAATGAAACACCTTTAGTGGAGATGGCGGGAGTTGAACCCGCGTCCGAAAAATTTCCCCAAAAAGTTTCTACAAGCTTAGTTCCCGAAGGAACGAATTTTTTTGGCTTGTTTGCTTTCGTAAACATATTAAAGCCATCAACGTTTACGGCATTCCATCTGGTTTATGCCCATCCAACCCGGATAGAAGACAGGTTGGTGAACAGTAGCCTAAAAACGTTTTTAGGCGTAGGCTACGTCAAAAGCTGGTTTATTAGCTTTTATTTTTTGATCCTTATCAAGACTTAGGATCAAAGTCTGCTTGCAACTTCTTAAAGAACTTTCCCGTCGAAACCGATCATCCCCTTCGACTACGCTCAGGGCTATAGCCCCTAAGTCCCTTTAAGTTCTTTTTCTATATCGCGAGCTATGTCGCGGCGCTTAATTGCTTCCTTTTTCTCGAACTTGCGTTTACTCTTGCCAAGCTCCAAATAGAGCTTGATTAAGCGGCCCTTAGTATACATCCTAACAGGCACTAATTGCAACTTTTTGGTTTTCATCTTGGTTACCAGTGATAGGATTTCGCTGTGGTGCAAAAGGAGCTTTCTGGTCCTGGTGGAATCATAATTTTGTAAGCCCTGCGCCGGGACATTGGCATTAACCAGAAAAATTTCCTTGCCCATTATTTTTGCAAAAGATTGTGATAAATCTCCCCGTCCTTCCCGGATTGATTTGGCTTCTGCGCCACGTAGGGACAGACCGGCCTCAACTCCCTCGCCGGTTAATTCATATTCAAATCTAGCCCTTTTATTAAAAATCCTCATATACTGGTATTGTATCCTATGAACATTATAGATTTCATTTTTCCCAAAAGATGTCTGGAATGTGGGAAAGAAGGCAAATACATTTGTGAGGGTTGTCTGGCAAAAGTCGGGAGAGGGGGAATCTCAAAAGATCACATCTCAATTTTCAGGTATGAGGGGGTTATTCGAAAGGCAATTATTGCTCTCAAATACAAATTCTCAACCGAAATTGCCAACGAACTGGCTGAAACTTGCGTTAAACATTTGGGTTCCGGCTTCCACGTTCCAGCCTCGAGTGTTTTAGCGCCTGTTCCGCTTCATTGGTATCGTCAAAATCTCAGGGGTTTTAACCAATCTGAAGAGGTCGGGAAGCTGATTGCGAAACAAATGGGCTGGAAGTTCATCCCCAATCTTCTTATTAAGAAAAAACCTACCAAATCTCAAGTTGAATTAAAAGGGGCTGACCGCCGAAAGAATTTGAGACGTGCCTTTTCCCTAAATGCTAACTACCAAACACTAGATTCTAATTGCATTGTTTTTGATGATGTCTATACAACAGGCTCTACCTTGAAAGAAGCAATAAAGGTTCTTCGCGTTGCCGGCGCCCAAAAAGTCTGGGGCCTAACGATTGCGAGGTAACTGGCGGTGAGGGTGGGATTCGAACCCACGGTGACGAAAATTCGCCACGGAAGTTTTCAAGACTTCTGCACTAGTCCGCTATGCGACCTCACCAAGGGCGGAGGAGGTGGGATTCGAACCCACGAGCCTCAATTAAGAGGCCGAGTTTAGCAAACTCGTGCACTGGGCCACTATGCGACTCCTCCTGAGAACCCTGCAATTATATCAGATTTTGAGGTATAATATGGCTAGTATGGATCCTGCCAAAGAAGAGAAAAAGCCAGTACCCGAAAATGATCTTTTTATCTGGATTGCACCCAGTCGCCCTTTTAAAATAAGAACGAGGGAATATTTCGTAACTCTTTTTGCGATTACAGGGCTTATTGGCTTTATTCTTTTTATCGCTGAAGGGGCAATGCCTGTTGTTCTTTTAATTGCGATTGTTTTTCTTTTCTATGTCCTATCGACAGTTAAACCGGAGGATGTGGAATATAAAATTACCAATAAAGGGATTAAAGTTTCCGGGAAAAGGACGGATTGGCAGTTAATGGGTAGGTTTTGGTTCGGCAAAAGGTTTGATAGCGAGCTTCTTATTATTGAAACTTTCGTACTGCCCGGGAGAATGGAGCTTGTGGTTAAGCCGGAAGACAAAGAAACCATAAAAAAACACCTCTCAGCCTACCTACCTGAAGAGGAAATAACGCCTTCGGGTCTTGAAAAGGTTGCCAATTGGCTGGGAAGCAAACTGCCGGGGAATAGGGTATAATCCCAAGCACCTGTAGCTTAACGGATAAAGTTGATCCTTGCGGAGGATTAGATCCCAGTTCGATTCTGGGCAGGTGCACACTAGGTGGGGTGCAGGAGCGGTTTATCTGCCAGGTCTCGAAAACCTTGGGGGTGAATTTCATCCACGCGAGTTCGAATCTCGCCCCCACCGCATAAAATAATGATAAACAAAAATAATCAGCAGATATTGATAGGAGGAGCCATTGTTTTTAGGGATTACAGGAATAGACGTCAGTTTCTGGTTGCCAAGCAAAAAGAAGACAGCAATTGGGAAGTACCTAAAGTTACTGTCAGAAAAGGCGAATCTTCTGTCCGGGCAGTAATTAGGATGATGGGGGAGCAGGCGGGAATTACTGCCAGGGTTTTGGAGGAGGCCGGAAGACTGTCGGGATCGACGGTTTTGAACGGAAAACCAATTCCTCAAAGACACTACTACTACCTGATGATGGAAAGAGCTGCGGGGGGGGAAGTCATCGGTTTTGACGATTTCGCCTGGCTCGAATATGATAAAGCAAGTAAAAAGCTTGAACTTAAAAAAGAAAAGGATATATTTAGAAATGCCAGGGCGGTATTGAAAGAATGGGAGAAAAACCACAAAAATTACAGAGCGGAAGAGGCGGAGGCGCTTCTTCAGGAAGAACTTCTGAAAAAACAACAATAATTCGGCCAGGGGCCGTAACCAGAGAATTTTCTTCAGGGGGAGTAGTTTTTAAAAAAAAGAAGAATCAGATCTTATGGCTTGTGAGAGCAACGGTTCCCAATGATTTATTTCCAAAAGTTTATTGGGCGCTTCCCAAAGGCTGGATAGACGATTCAGATACATGGAGGGTCCCCGGCCCAATCACAAGAGGGAAGATAAAAGCAACAGAAGAAGACCTGCAAAAAACAGCAATAAGGGAAGTTAAAGAAGAAGGGGGAGTTGAAGCAAAAATAGTGGAAAAAGTAGGAACTGAAAGGTATTTTTATAACCATCCCGAGAATGGCAATATTTTAAAATTCGTGACATTTTACTTAATGGAGTTTGTTAAAGATTTGCCCGATGGGCATGACGAAGAAACTTCGGAAGTTACCTGGCTGCCTTTTGAAGAAGCTTATAAAAAACTATCATTTGGAGGAGAAAAACAAATCCTCAAGAAAGCTTCGGAAGCTCTTTCGAATACTTCTCAACCTTCTCTTCTAAAGTGAGTCTTGCGTATCTGGGTGAGGGAGAGGGCAGAGTAATAAGTTCCTGCGGAACATTTTTGAAAAGTTTTTCGAATTTAGCTTCAACAAATCGGCTCGAGAAAAATATCTTTCTGATTTTTGGATTTTTTAATAGTTTTTTGAGTGATTGAGTATTATACGTGATGTTTACCAAATTTGTATCGAGATTGTTGCTCTTTTTCCGCTCGCATCGGTAAATAATATCTGCAACGGCTATTCCCAGTTTTGTGAATAATTTTTCTTTTGATTTTTTGTCAGAAAACTCCACGCCATAGACGTTCTCAATAATTTTCCAAAACTGGTTTCTTTTATTTGAATAAAACCAGTCGTATCCGGGTTCAGATCTGCCACAAAAACTTCCCAGAAGAAGATATTTTGCGTTTTTGGGAACAAAATTTCCAAAAGGGTGGGTCTCTATCATTTGCGGTGAGGGAGGGATTCGAACCCTCGGTAACCTTGCGGCTACTCGCGCTCTCCAAGCGCGTGCACTAGACCACTATGCGACCTCACCAGTACGCCTATTATACCAAAGTTTGTGCTAAAATCGGGTCAGGATGGATGATCAAGTTGCGGAAGTTAAGATAAAGACGGATATAGTCTCCATAATTGGGGAAAGAATAGAGCTTAAGAAAGCCGGCAGGAATTTTAAAGCTCTTTGTCCTTTCCACGGAGAGAAAACCCCTTCTTTTATGGTTTCCCTCGAGCTGCAGATTTTCAAATGTTTCGGATGTGATGCCAAAGGCGATGTTTACTCTTTCCTGGAGCAGTATGAGGGAATGGACTTCCCCGAAGCCCTGAAGTATTTGGCCGAAAGGGCAGGGGTGGAACTTAAATCCTTCAGGGGGGGAGAAGTATCGGAAAAAGAAAAACTGGTAGAGATTCATTCGCAGGCTCTGCGTTTCTATAATTATCTTCTTTTAAGCCATGATACTGGAAAGAGAGCCTTGGAATATTTATTGAAAGAGAGAGGATTAAAAAGATCAACCATTGAAGAGTTTCAGCTTGGGTTTTCCCCTGATAGCCCAATTCTTCTCAAGAAATTTTTGGTTGACAAAAAACACTTCAGTCCAAGTGAAATTCAACTGGCCGGTATGGGCATAGTTAGGGGACCAAATGTATATGACAGGTTTGGGGGAAGGGTAATTTTCCCCCTTTTTGACCACAGGGGTAATCCCATCGGTTTTGCAGGCAGAATTTTGCCGTGGGATAAACGCGAAACGGGCAAATATATAAACTCTCCCGAAACTCCGATTTATCATAAAAGCAGTGTTTTATATGGCCTTAATTTGACCAGACCCTTTATCAAGAAAAAGGGGGTCGCGATTGTAGTTGAGGGGGAATTGGACGCAATCTCAAGTTATCAGGCGGGGATTAAAAATGTCACGGCCATTAAAGGCTCTGTTTTAACGGAGGAGCAGGTAAGGCTTCTCTCCCGATTTGCTCCCAAGTTTATTTTGGCGCTTGACGCTGACTTGGCCGGAGATGCTGCAGCCCGCCGGGGAATATCAATTGCAACAGGTCTTGGGGTTGAGGTGAAAGTGGCGAAATTGAAAGATTCCAAAGACCCGGATGAGGCAGCAAGGAATGACCTTCCCGGATACAAAGATTCCTTAATAAACTCCGTCGGGGTCTGGGATTATCTGATTGACTCTGCCGTCTCTCGTTTTGACGCCAAAACGGGAAGCGGTAAAGCAAAAATATCACAAGAGCTGTCTCCGATTCTGGGGGAAATTGAAGACAAAATAGTCCAAGCGCATTATCTGGGCGTGGTTGCCAAAAAACTCGGCGTTTCCATCGAGGCCGTTTCGGAAGAGGTTTCAAAAATCTTAGGGCAAACACCGGCTTCAATTGTTTCCAACCTGGTTAAGGAGGAGAGGAAAGATAGAAGGGCACTTCTTGAGGAAAGGCTTCTTACTTTAGCTTTCCAATCCGACCCTACATTTCTTCTGGGAAAAGGAATTTCAGATCTTATTTCCTCACCTTTGTTAAAAAGAATTCTGGACGAATACAGAGAATTTGGGACCAAACACAAAGTTTTCAATCCCTCGGAATTTTCGCAAGGCCTGCCGGGGGAGCTTTTTAACGGTTTTGCCCAGCTCATTTTGAGGGATAGCACCGAGTTTATAGAAAGTCCCGATATTTTAAAAAAAGAGCTTGATTTAGTTGCAAAAGAGCTTAAAATACTATCAGTTAAGGAAAAATTAAAAGACCAGGCGTCCCAAATTAAAGATTTAGAGGAAAAAGGCAACAAAGACAAGCTTCTTAAAGCTCAAGATAAATTTAATAAACTTGCCCTAACTCTTGCCAAATTGGAAAAGGAGGATATTGATATATTCATATGATACGTAAACAAGTATTGGATTTAATCAAAAAGGGCAGAGATCAGGGATTTTTAACCCAGGAAGAGATAATGGATGTCTTCCTGGACGCCGAGGAGAGAATTGAGGAACTTGACGAGCTTTATGAGAAGCTTTTGGCCGAAGGAGTTGATGTTTTTGAATCGGTTACTCCGGAAGAAATTGAGAGCGATGAGAAAGCCAAGGAAAAATTAGACCGCGAAATTGAGCTTCTGACAAAACTGGAAGGGATCGAGTCCACCGACCCCGTCAGACAATACTTAAGGGAGATCGGTCGCGTACCTCTTCTCGGAGCCGAAGAGGAAGTTGAACTTGCCAAGCGCTATGAGAAGGCAGACAAGCGTGCCAAAGACAAACTTACCGAAAGCAATTTAAGGCTGGTTGTGTCAATTGCCAAAAAGTATATCGGCAGGGGCTTATCCCTTCTGGACCTTATTCAAGAGGGAAACCAGGGACTAATAAGAGCGGTTGAAAAATACAACTGGAGAAAAGGATTTAAGTTTAGTACCTATGCAACCTGGTGGATTAGGCAGGCAATAACTAGGGCAATTGCCGATCAGGCAAGGACTATTAGAATTCCGGTTCATATGGTAGAGACAATAAATAAGCTCTACCGAACCAGTAGAAGATTGATGCAGGAACTGGGGCGTGAACCCACTCCCGAAGAGATCGGAGAGGAACTTGAGATTGACGGAGATAGAGTCCGCGAAATATTCAAAATTGCCCAGGAAACAACATCCCTGGAAGCTCCGGTTGGAGAAGACCAGGAAAGTTTCTTGGGAGATTTTATTCCCGATGAAACAACTCTTTCTCCGGTTGATCAGGCGAGTAAACAGCTTCTCAAAGACCACTTGGAAGAAGTACTGGGCACTCTTTCGGATAGGGAGGCAAAAGTCCTGAAATTAAGGTTTGGGCTGGAGGGAAATAAAACCATGACATTGGAGGAGGTTGGCAAGGTCTTTGGTGTTACCCGTGAGAGAATCCGACAAATTGAGGCAAAAGCCTTAAGAAAACTGAAACATCCGTCAAGAAGAAAAAAGCTTCAGGATTATTTAGATTAGGAATGCAAAAGACAATTGAAGTAAAAAGAACGACCAAAAGAGGAAGGGGGGTATTTGCCTTAAAGGAATTTAAAGAGGGTGAAGTTGTTGAAAAGTGTCCGATAATCAATATTACCGCAAAGGAAAGGAAATACTGCGAAAAAACAATATTAAATTACTATATATACCCGTGGAGAAGTACCAGAAGCGGGTCAATAGTTTTAGGTTATGGCTCAATCTACAACCACTCATTTGACCCAAACGCAGATTGGAAGCAAAACTTTAAAGAAGAAGTAATGACTTATAAAGCCTTAAAGCGAATAAAAAAAGGAGAAGAGATAACAGTTAACTACAACGGAGAACCGGATGATACTACCCCAATTGACTGGTTTGAGATAGAAAAGTAACCTCCATAACTGCTATAATCAGCCTGTTTATCTATATTCCGCGGTAGCTCAGTTGGTAGAGCGCCTCTCTGTTAAAGAGGATGTCACAGGTCCGAGTCCTGTCCGCGGAGCCAGTTGTGACTTAATATACCCAGTTTAGCCTCATGGATTCTAGTAAGTTCTACAGGATTTCGAAGCCTCTGATATACTTCAAATTAATGAGAGAAAAAGATAGGAAACAGATTGAAAGTTTTGCTAAATCATTTTATTGGACGCCCAAAGATTACTACTGGCAACATACATTGCAAGTAAGGAAATTTTCCTTGTTAATACAAGAAAAAGAGGGTGGAGATAGAGATGTTGTGGAAGTGGCAGCACTTCTTCATGACGTAGGAAAGGCTGAACTGCTCGCGCCTGGCCACGAGGAGTTAAGTGCTCAAATAGCCGAGGAATTTCTTGCATCTATGGCTTTTGATAAAGACAAGATTGAGTTGGTGGGTAGATGTATCAGGTATAAAGACCCCGATTTGTTGGAAGCACGGATATTGCGCTCGGCTGATAGCATGAGCCTCCTAGCTGACGATTCAGGAGGAAGGGAATGGTATTTTGAAAATGTCTTAGAAAATAACAGAGAAAAGATTTTACGAGAGATAGAAAAATCTTGGTCTGAAATAGAGTTTGGTCATGCTAGGGAGGTGGTGAGGGGTGATTATGAAAAACTTGAGAAGGAGTATTCTCGATAACGCTTTATATTGGAGGGGTAAAATAAGTCCTAAAATTAGCTATCAGGAGGAATTAGTTGGCACTTAATATACCAATTAAACGTAGACATATCGAAGCAATCTTGGAAAGAGTGTTAGATGGGAAATGACAAACATGTATGATGATAGGTATATTGATGATTTATTCAGCAATATCAAAAACAGTATTATAAATGACGTTGGGTTAGCTATTAAGGCATATTGTTCTGAACATCATAATGGAAATATAACTTCAGGCTTTTTTGCAATACCTCGATTATTACTACCTGAAATCGATGGTATGGGAGCATATATCACTGGAAATGCAACTTCCACTGCTAGCAATATTGAGAGTTATCTCCAAGAGATTATGTCCAAAATCGATACGAGGTACTCTCTTTATTCGAAGTTTATTTCAAAAATATATAGACATGGATTATTGCACCAACATGAACCAAAAAACTGTAAATATAAAAGTAGGGATGCAGGGTGGAGTTTTATGGTCAGTAATCCAAACAATCCAATAGGGGTTCAGCGCAAGTATCATTTAATTGAAGACCCAATCAAATTTGATAAAACCGTACAGAATCCTCCCTTTATTCTCCAATCTGATATGACTCTTTTTTATAAGGATGTAGTTGGCTCAATCGATATAATGAAAGAGGAAACCAAAACTACATTTAGAAAGACATTTGAAAAAGCCCGAGATGAACAACTTAGAGTAAGGATATTAACATAAAAACCGATAAGCACTAATCTAAAACTTGACGTACCTTATCTATTTCCTCTCTGATTTGAGCTATCCTTCGGCAAGCTCAGGACTATAGCAAGCCTAAAGTTTGAAAAAGCCTCGTAAATCCGTTCGGCAAGCTCAGGACAGGTATGTGACAATTGCATGGTTACTAAATTCTGATTTAGCCAAGCTTTGCTTACTGCGAAGCAGCAAGCTTTGCTTATATTAGTTGAACGATTCTCGAGCCAGTTGTGACTTAATATACCCAGTTTAGCCTCTTTCAAAACTTGGTTAGTGTTATATCATTGTAAGTATGAAGTATTACCTAGCAATTTCTCCGAAATCTCTTGAAGACACTCTCATTTCCGAATCAAAAAGATTAGTGAAGGAAGTGTATAACAAAAAAGTAAAGAAGATATATTATCGAGTTAAAACAAAAGATCGATTAGATAATCCACGGAGATTGTTTATTAAAGGTGACGGAAGAGTGTTGGAAGCGGAAGTTAAACCGCATATTTCTTTGGTTCATAACATCGAGTTGGAAAATGTAAATGATTTTGCTGAAAAAGCGAAAGAAATTTGTGCAAGATATGATGATATCAACCTGGAATTTGTTAGGGTGGGCAATTACGGTATGGACTTTACCTTTTTTGTGGAGTTTAAAAGTACCCCAAGCCTAAAAGAACTTCGCTCCGAATTGCTTGAATTAAGTAAGCCATTTTTGTCAGACGAAGAATATAAACAACATATTGATGTAGATTATGTTCCCCACACAACAGTATTATATGACGATATTGACCCAGAAAAAGTAGCTAGAGCGTATAAATTGCTCGATGTAGAGAAATTCAAAAAATCAACATTAGTACAAGAGATACTTTTGTGGGAAATGGCGGCCTCGGATCAAAAAATTGTGGCGAGATTGCCCTTGAGAGGCAAATAAAAGGGAACAGGCTTTAGATTGTGGTAATAAGGGAAGATCCCACCTTTTCGATTTCCCCTCTAATTTGAGCCACCAGCCTAAAATCAGAAAAAGTCTTGAAAATACGGGACAATTCTTGGGTTATATTAGTTGAACGATTCTCGAGCCAGTTCTATAATCGTCCCACTCAGCGAAATTCCGCCTAGCGTAGCGGATGAGATGATTATCGAACTGTTCGTTTTACTTCAAAAACAGAAACTAAACAGAAAAAGATTGATATTTAGCCTGCAAAGTAATCACTTGACATTTCTATTATACTTAACTATAATAGAAACTGGTGTTTGTGTAGAAGTTGAGTAGTATACAAATTATGAACAATTTACAAGTCAATCAGTATCTTCAGAATCAGCTTAGTCGTGCGCCATCCTTGTTGAAAACCTATACCCAAGATGAACAAGGCAACACGTATCTCACTAGAAACATGTTTATTCGGGTTGAGAAATTAATCAACGACTTTATTAGTGGGGAGAAGGAAGTGAGAATGGTAAGTATTCCAGGTTTGCGGGGCGTGGGTAAAACAACCCTACTTGCTCAACTGTTCCTTGAGTTTTATCCCCGTTATTCCAAAGATATGCTTTATATTTCAGCCGACCAGGTCGTTAATGAACTGGGAGCTGATTTATACTCTATTTTTGAGGAATACCAAAAGATCTTAGGTGTTGCTTTTGAAAAACTTGATCACAACCTGTTTATTTTTATCGACGAGATTCACTTTGATAAAAAATGGACAGCAGTTTTGAAATCAATTTATGATCGGTCAAAAAGGATTTTTGTTGTCTGCACAGGTTCCTCGGCTTTATCGCTTCAATCAACCACCGATCTTGCCAGAAGAGTTGTTTTTGAAAAGCTATATCCGATGAATTTTACCGAGTATATGTTGCTTAAGACTAAATACGAATCTATTAAAGATAAAACTGTCACGATTAAGTTTCCCATAAAAGGTCTAAAAGAAACAATCAAAAATGCTCTTTTTTACAGTAGTAGCGCCGATGAATGTTTTTCCCGTCTTACGGGTTTAAATGCTCAAGCAAATAAATACTGGTTTGGTATAGATAGCTTGGAAATAGATAAATACTTAAGGTTTGGAACGATGCCCTACGCTTTAACTATAAAAGATGAACAGCGGATTTACACTCTAACTAATCAACAAATTGATAGGGTTGTTGAGAGAGATTTACCAGAACTGGGTAAATTCGACACGGCAACATTAGCCGCCATTAAAAACATTCTTTTATTGGTTGCAGGAAGCGGTGAGGTAAGTGTTACCAATTTATCCCAAATCTTGAAGGGTATTTCTTTGGTTACACTTATCAATGTTTTAGAAACTTTAGAAAAAGCAGAGATGTTGATTCGTGTATACCCTTATGGCTCGACTTACAAAAAGGTGCGTAAGCCATCAAAATACCATTTTATGACTCCAGCCGTCAGACACACTCTTTTGACGGTGGTTGAAGGAGAAAGTGCTTTTACTAACCACAAAGGCTGGTATCTTGAAGATATTGTCGCTTTGTCTTTATATCGAGAGTTTAGTCAAAAACTGGCTTCGCCTACTTTTTATGATAGTGCCAAAGGTGGGGCAGATTTTATCCTGGCTTTTCCAGAGAGAAGGATTCCCATTGAAATTGGATATGGGAAGAAGGAAATAGACCAGGTTGCAGTAACCCTCGAAAAAATACAGGGCAGCTACGGGCTTGTTGTATGCAGTTCTGATTTAGTCAAAGAAGGAAAAGTAGTTAAAGTTCCATTAAAATACTTTTTATTGATATAGCTTCAGAATTCTATTGACTTCTTTTGTTGTATATTCTGGGTATTCGAGGTAATTCGCCCAGTCAGTTGTCCGAAATTGTGACCATTTCTCGAGCCAGTTGGCACTTAATATACCAAGTTGGCACAAAGAAGAGCATCAAATATTGGCGTGGCCTTTGCTTCTGAAATAGCCTTGTTATCAATATATCAGTTCAGCTTCAATCTCGCTTTTAATCGCATCACAATCGCTTATATAGAGCTATTCTCCTCAGGTTGTGAATTTCTTTGACAATGTTGTTATACTGGCACTATAAGATTAGAAGTTGTGGATAAGAAAGGGGGTGGAAAATATGAGTGCTGAACAGCGGGATGTAGTAAAACCCGTCCATGTTACAAAAGTGGAGGTGGCATCAGCCGTGGTGTCAGGAGTAGCGATTGGAGTAGGAATTGTTGCAGCAGCACCTTTAGTTGCGGTAGGTGGTGGGTTAATCGGGATTGGTATGGGTTTGCATGTTTGTAACCGTGAAGCATATGAAAAAGCAAGGCAAGGGAATGAGTTTAAAGAACAAGGGAAAGTAGTAGGCAAGTAAGAATAAGCTACAAAAATCGGAAAAATTCAGTGGGTTGCTTGTGTAAAAATGGTTTAATGGATAATAAATTATTGAATTTACTAATTATTATTGAATTCTAAATCGTTGCTACTTTTGTTAACAACTTGATTTGTTTCAGCCTTTCTCTCGCTTGTTCAGCCCAGATTGGGTTTTGGAAAGCCTTGAGAACACGTTCCAAAGCAGTGGTCAGTGCAAAACTAGGGACACGGAGCACTAGTCGACAATTATCGTCTTAAAGAGTATAATATAGAGAATGAAAGGAGGTACAAGTATGAAAGGAACAATTAAAACAAAAACAGACAGAGGATTTGGATTTATTTCTCGTGAAGGAGAAACAAAAGATCTTTTCTTCCACTCTAATGATTTGAGCGGTGTTACTTTTGATGAGCTTCAGGTTGGAGCAGCCGTTACATTTGAAATTGTGGATGGAGAAAAAGGCCCAAGTGCAAAAAACGTAAAACTCGCCCAATAACTGCAGGGAACACTTCAGTAGATTTATCCTGAGTAAAATCGAAGGACTCAGTGCAAGTGCATTTGATTCTACTCGGTGTAAACCAGCTGGCACTTAATATACAAATTTTAAGTTGTGTTAAAATAAAGAAAATGAGATTAGATAAAAGCTTCTATTTTTTAAGACCTCGATTACTTAATATTTTTCTTACCATCCTCGTTTTGTGTCTGCCTTTACTAAGAGAGCAATATAATCAAGGCCAATACGTGGCCTGGTATAGACCAATAGTTGTGATGGCGGATTATTTAAAGGAACCAAAACAGCCAGAGATACTTTTAATAATGTTTTTATTTTTGTTGTTAGTTTACTTCGTTGCGTCTTTAGCCGTTTTTGTTGTCTCAAAATTCGCTCTCCCTCTTTTGAAAAATTTAAGTAATAAAAGCTAAGCCACACTCGTACACAGAGTTTCAGATTTGAAATCTTTACTTGAGGAAGCTGAACGAAGAAACCATTTTGGAAACTATGTTGGCGCATTCCTGGCTGTATTTTCCTGCAGGGCGGTAGTTGTATCCCATACGAAGACGGGGATTATTTTGATCCAAGTAATAACTGCGGTTGATGGCGTCTCCTCCCTGGGCGTCAAAAACGATTGCGGTTACTTCTGCTAAAGGAACTAGGGATTCGGTTTCCTTTCCCTCTTCACGAATACTGGCTATTTCGCCTCTGAATCCCTCAATGTTGGTTGAAGCGAGGATGGTAAAATCACACCATTCCCCGTTGTCGTATTTGAAAGTAAAGGCTTTACTAACCGGCGGAGGCGGATATGGCGGTTCGTTGTCTCCTTGGGCATGGAAATTGGGAGGATAGCTTATCTGATAGGAATAGGTTTTATTTTGGTAGGTAAGCCAATCGTCGGAAATTTGGTCATCTTTGCTCTCAGGTTTGGCTCCCGTGAGGGCGGTCGGCAAACTCCCGATTTTGGCCTTGGAATATTTGAGAAAATACACGGATCCCGCTCCAACTATCAGGAGAATGACCAAGATCGGAAGCAATGCTACAAAACCCCTTTGAAACTTGGACATTAATTAATGATATCCAGATATTTTTGTAAGGTCAACCATCATTACATAGTTCGCCGGAGCGAGCTTTGGAGATAGAATGATACTTCTGTTTTGGGTTAAAATGGGTTGATGTTTTCATTGCCTGCCGTTCTGGCAATAGCTCCTTTTATCGTTTTTTTGTTTCTTTTGCTTTGGAGGAGAATGCCTCTGATTTTCGTTTCTGCAATTACTCTAATTTTGGTAATTGTGTCGGCCGCAGCTTTCTGGCGGGTTTTCCCTAACTATATCTTCGGATCGGTGGTTAAAGGCTCTTTGGTTGCTTTGGATATATTTTTCATAATATTAGGTGCCATTTTCTTTTTGGAAATTATGAAGGAGACAAAAATCATTGAAAATGTCAGCTTTTATTTGCAGTCCGTCTCAAAGGACATAAGAATTCAGGTAATTTTCCTGGCCTGGTTTTTTGAGAATTTTCTTGAAGGAACAGCGGGATTTGGAACACCCTCAACCGTTGTTGCCCCCCTTCTGATTGGGTTGGGGTTGGGCCCCGTTAATGCTGTCATTATTGCCCTATTGGGCAACAGCAGCTCGGTGGTTTTTGGGGCGGCGGGTACCCCTATTAGAGTGGGACTGGGGGAATTGGCCCCTTCCTCCCTTCCTCTTACCGCTGCTTTAATCAATTCGATTGGGATTATTGTACCTGTCTTTATACTCTGGTTTTTGACGGCAAAGAGGCAAAACGGGCAAAAACTTTTTTGGGAAGCCTTGCCCTTTGCTGTCTGGGCCGGAATTGCTTTTTGTCTACCCTCCATCTTGATTGTATTCTTGGGGCAGGAATTTCCTTCAATCCTTGGGGCGGTAGTTGGTCTTGTTCTTGTTCTTTTGACAACAAAACTTAAAATTTTCGTTCCGAAAAATGTTGAACTTCAGCACGCAGAAAAAAGTGGCGAGGCTCCAATACCCATTGTGAAGGTGGCTTTCCCCTATGCGCTTTTGATAGTCTTTCTTGTTGCGGGTAAATTTTTGATCGGGTCCGGCGGGCTTTTTCTTCCTCTTCTGGTTAAGCACACAGTTGCCTATTTCAATCCCGGCTTTGCCTTTATTCTTGCCGGAATTTTGACGCTTGGAGTTTTTGGCATGGGAATAAAAACTCTCGGTTCTTCATTGAAGCTGGCCCTCAAAAGGTCAATCGAGCCGTTTTTGGTAATTGCTTTTATGTCTTCAATTGCCCAAATAATGGTCAATTCGGTTCACAACTATTCCTTACTGCCCTCGATGATAGATTTTATGGCGGTGCAGGCCAAAAATGTTCTTCTGCCTCTCTGGGCCCCGGTTATTGGAGCTTTTGGAAGTTTTCTTACGGGTAGTGCCACCGTGTCAAACTTGATGTTTGGGAATTTTCTTGCGCATTCGGCAGGGGATTTGGGTCTTGCCGTTGACAAAATCCTGGCGCTTGCTTTGGTGGGTGCAGCGGCGGGGAATATGATTGCCCTCGCGGATGTCATTGCGGCAGAAGCCGTTGTGGAATTAAGAAACGAAGAAAATAAAATTTTAAGAGGAGTAATAATTCCCTGTGCTATTTATGTAATTTTGGTGGGGGCGGCCGGATTGATAATTACTTAGAAGCACAGGCTATTTTTTCTTGGTTGAGGTTACTTTTTTAGCCACTTTTTTGGCTTTTGGAGCTTCAACTTCTTCAGCAACTTTTGGTTCCAATAAGCCCAATATTCTATCAAGTTTGGCATTTAAAGAATCAAACTGACCCTTACACTGATCGGGACTTGGTGTTCTAAAATCAGACCTTTCGGGTTGAGGCGAATCCTGTCTCCTGCCTCCCATTTTTTCAAAACAATCGCTACAGTAAACCGGTTTGTCTCCCGTAGGTCTAAAAGGAACTTGACACTCTTTTCCGCAGTTGCTGCAAACGGCTTTATACATTGGCCGGTCTCCACCCCTATCGAAGCTTCTCCCACCGAAATCACGTCTGCCAAAACTTCGGCCTCCGCGCGTATTTCTATCTCGATTAAAGTTTCCCACAGCTTTCATTATACCATGATTTTGGCTAGTTTATAAGCCGAGAGCAAAAACATAAGTTCCCAAACCCACTGGGCTTTCAAATGCTTTAATAATCTTGTTCAAAACCTCTATAATATCGATAGAGCTGGGGAGCAGATAGTATAAGTATAATTCAAAATATGGTGGAGAAATTGATGGAGCAGGTTAACGCTGAAGAATACTGGAGATTGGGTGGTAAGTTGAATAGAGATAGCTTCGAGAAAGCAAGGGGTGTACTGTCAGAACAGGCCAACAAAGAAAAATGTAGAGTTAGTGATAATTCTTTGGCACAGGCAGAAAATATGGAGAGGTTCAGTCAAGTACCGATTACACCGGAACAAAAATATTTGTATGCTGTTTTAAGAGAAATGTCTGGGAAGACTGAAGAAGGTCCAACTCCACCAGGAACTATGCCGCTAAGGACTTTAGATGATCAACTTCTTTTGGCGGAGGTTTTTTTATTGATGGGCGATATGGCGAACCGCAACTCTTTTATGGACGCATATCCAGATATTTTCAAAAAAGAAAAAGTAGTTGAGCCCAGACGTATTTGATAAATTCCTCTTATCCTTCTGATATACTGACTTTAGAATATTTTCCAAAGTGGCTTGGTTTAAGGGGGTGATTAAGATGAAATTTGATAAAAGAACAAAGGCAAATACTTCTCTGGCTTTATTTCGGGGGGCAGTTATCTCGGTAATCCTTGCCGGAGTGGGGTACTTGGGGGCTGATATTTGGCTTGCATCGACCCAGTGGCTTTTGGTGGCTGCGGTTTTGGCTCTTTTTGCGGTCTATTTCAAGCTAGGTTGAGCCAAGCGTTAATTGTGCGGTAAATCCACGGAGAAAAAAAGTTGACAAACTCTTAGAAGGGTGCTATTTTAGGGCACAGTGAAAGCAAGAGACATAATTATAGGTGCAATAGTTTTAGGGCTTCTTGTCGGGGGGGCGCTTTGGGTCAGGAAAACAAGGCTTGATAGACAGGCTCTGAAAGTTACTACTCCATCTGTCGAGGAGAAGATTTCGGATACTTTTAACGGGTTAATAGTTCCGGAGGGAGTTGAGAAAGCCGAGCTTAAAGATATTTCCGGATCGGGCGGATTTGGTATTGCTACCAGGACAGAGGTTTTAGCGGATTTACCCGATCTAAGCGCAGGGTCTTTCTATCAAGCCTGGCTGGAAAAAGATGACCAGAAAGTGCTTTTGGGGAAAATGCGGATTGCAAAAGGAGGGTATATGATTGAATACGATAGCTCCAAATACCCCGGATACAATAAAGTGGTTGTCAGTCTCGGAGAAAAGAAAATCCTAGAGGGAAGCTTCTAATTTTCCTTTGTCAAATCCAAGTATGGTTTGTTTAGTTCCGTCGTCTTTGGTGATGACGGTAAAAGGGACCCCCAAAAAGCCGCCCGAGGAAGCCATCATTTCGACTTTTGCAGCCTCATCCTGATCAACAAGTTTTTCGCTAAAGCTAACTCCTTTTCCCTTGAGAAAATCCTTTAACATCTTGCAGTAAGGACAGGTAGTTGTTGAATAAACTGTTATACTCATTAATTGGGTTATATAATATATTAGACTATAAGAGTGATATTTGTAAACTTCAAAACTTACGAGGAGGGTACGGGACAAAAAGCTGTTGAAATGGTGCGTATACTGGAGAGCATAGCCCACGAATCCCAAGTTAAAATTATTCCTGTTGTTCAAGCATCCGACGTTAAGGAGATTGTTGCTTCAACCACTCTCCCGGTCTGGGCGCAAAAAATAGATCCGGTGGAATTTGGGGCACATACGGGTGCGGTTATCCCCGAAGCAGTAGCGGAGGATGGGGCGTTTGGGACTTTCCTAAACCATTCGGAGGCGAAATTTGCGAATTTTGACGAATTGGCAAAGGCCTCCGATAGGGCAAAAGATGTTGGATTAAAGACCTTAATTTTTGCCGCCAATTTAGAGGAGCTAAGGAACGTTTGTTCCCTGACACCGAATTTTGTTGCTTACGAACCGCCGGAACTTATCGGTAGTGCGACGACTTCGGTTGCCCGGGCCCAACCGGAGATTATTTCTCAAGCCCACGAAATTGCAGATTCGGCCGGGATTCCTCTTATCGTCGGAGCGGGAGTTCATTCCCGGGAAGATGTTAAAAAGAGTCTTGAATTGGGAGCTGTAGGGGTTGCAGTTTCCTCGGATATAATGAAAGCAGAGGACCCAAAGCGTGAGCTTTTGGATTTAGTGGAAGGATTCTAAATGAAAGTTTATATCGGAGCCGACCATAGAGGATTTGAGTTGAAAGAAAAGATAGCGAAATGGCTGTTTGAAATGGGGTATGAATTTGTCGATTTGGGAGCAAATAGGTTTGACCCGAAAGACGATTACACAAAATATGCCGAGGAGGCTGCCATCTTGGTTCGGGACAACCCGAATAGCAGGGGCATTCTTCTTTGCGGCAGCGGAGTTGGGGTTGATATTATTGCCAACAAATTTGACGGGATAAGAGCTTCGATCGGAAAGTCCGCACTTCAGGTTATGGAAGGAAGGAATGATGATGATATGAACATTCTGGTTTTGGCGGCGGATTTCACCAGCGAGAAGGATGCTAAAGCCATGCTTATTGCTTTCTTGGAATCCAAATTTGCCGCCAAACCCCGCTACAAAAAAAGACTTGAAGAGATTGAAAGAATCGAGGCGAATAACTAAGTTCTACTTCGGAGAAAAACGTGCCGCATTATCACACTCCTCAACTTTTTCTTTCCGAAAAAAAACTCCGCCCACACCGTTCCCGCGCATAAGGTTCTTTACTACTTGTTGAGGGACACAATGAACTTCTTCGGGCTTTTCGCTATCAGAGGTCCACTTGACCATTCTAATCATCTTACAATCCTCGCATCCCAGCATTTCAGCCATGGCCCGTATCATATCAGCTCGTTGGTGAATGTCAACTTTGGAGATGATAAACTAAATTATGCTTAGTTTACCCAAAATTACTGAATTAGATGTTTCGAGAAAGAGGGTTTTAGTAAGAATGGATTTGGATATCCCCGAGAATGATTTTACAAGACTTGAGGTGGCGAAGGAGACTCTTGATTACCTAAAGAGTAAAAGTGCCCGCATAATAATTATCGGCCATAAAGGCCGTCCCGAGGGTAAGATCGATGAGAGTCTAAGCTTGAAACCCCTACAGCCATTTTTTGATAAATGGGGAGCAAAAGTCGAAGAAAATTTAAGGTTTGATCCGGGGGAAGAAAAAAACGATCCTGAATTTGCAAAGAAACTTGCCGGATTGGGAGATATTTATGTGAACGAAGCTTTTGCCACTTCCCATAGAGAGCATGCATCAATCGTTGGAGTCCCCAGACTTTTACCTCACGCGGCAGGTTTCAGATTTATTAAAGAGGTAGGTAGCATTTCAAAAGTTTTTGAGAATTCTAAAAAACCGGTCGTTGTAATAATTTCCGGGATTAAAGAAGATAAAGTCGAAATGGCTAAAAAATTATCTGAAACCTATGACAAAGTTTTGGTGGGAGGAAAGCTCCCCGAATATTTTGGCGATGAGGGCTTGGTGAGTGTCAGGTCGAGAGGGGAAGCTGAAAAATTGGTGATAGGGAATCTAAATCTGGACAAAGAAGACATAACTCTTCATACGATTGAAAGATTTAAAGAAGAGATAGGTAAAGCCGGAACAATAGCTCTTGCCGGGGTTTTAGGAAAATATGAAGATGAAGGTCATAGGCAGGGTACTAAAGAGATTTTCGAAGCGGTTGCAAATTCAGGTGCCTACAAAGTTGCGGGGGGAGGAGACACAAAAACTGCTCTTATGATGTTTGGTTTAGCTGATAAATTTGACTGGATTTCCGTCGGCGGCGGAGCCATGCTTGAATTTTTAGCCAATAAGGCTTTACCGGGAATAGAAGCCTTGTTGCATTGAGACAAATTGTGTTAATGTGAATAAAGGTGGGGGGTGAGAAAGAATGAAATTAAAGACAGTTTCCAAGTGGCTGGTTGTGCTTGGTGCGTTGGAAGTGGGACTGATGGCTGTTGTCGGCTTTGACTTGGTTGGAAGCATACTGGGCAGATGGCCAATGGCGGTTAAGTTTATTTATATTTTGGTTTTGGCATCAGCTCTTTGGGGAGCCTACGCCATGTTAATGAAGAAAAAGAAGTAAGGTGATTATTTCCTGTTTGCCAAAAAAGTTTTAACCATTCTTGCAGGATATTCGACGAAGAAGGATTCCTGATGTGTAACCATTCTTCTGACAGAACCATAAACTATAAACTTTTTGTCGTATCCTATTATCCCCCCCGATTTAATAATTTTTAGAGATAAATCGATATCTTCGTGAACCTTTGAATCATCAGCGTTGACAATGTCCCTGACCTTTAACCAGATATCGCGGGTTAAAGACATGTTGGGACCCTGAAGATATCTCTTGCCTTTAGTAAGAATTCTAAGAGACTCAAGATATAAGTGGGAAGGGAGAGGGGATTTTGAGATAATTTTTGACTTGGAATCGGAAAGAATAACAGGTCCTGTGAGGGCATCTATTCTTTTTGTGTCAAAGTTCTTTTTTATTCGTACAATCCAATCCGGAGGAACCGCTACATCGGCATCAATTCTAGCGATAATATCGTATTTACTTGAGTTAAACCCCCGGTTTCTGGCTGGTATCATGCCCTGTTCCCCTTCGTGCACAACCTTTACCCCCATCTTCCTGGCTATTTCTGCGGTTTTATCGATTGAATTATTGTCAACGACGATTATTTCGTCAGCTTCAATTTCCTGATTGATGACGGACAACAAACACCTTTTTATAAACTTTTGCTCGTTATAGGCCGGGATAACCACGGACACCTTCATATAGCTAGAATTATACGATATACTGAAAGGCATAACTGCCATGGTAAAGGTTGGAATAAATGGATTTGGAAGAATCGGAAGGATTGCTTTTCGGATCGGGGTTCTGAAACATTCGGACGAACTTCAATTTGCTGCAATAAACACTTCGGGGAGCATGAATGTTGCGGGTTGGGCGCATTTAACAAATTACGATACTATGTATCGGAAATTCGAGTATGAGATTAAGAGTGAAGAGTTAAAAGCTCCTGATAAAGTAACTGACGACGATCCGCAAATTGGAAACTTAATGGTTTCCGAAAAAAATGTTAAGATCCCGGTTTTAGTGCAGAAAGACCCGGCCAAGATTCCCTGGGGAAAGTATGGGGTTGAGGTTGTGATTGAGTCAACGGGAAAGTTTGCAACAGAGGAAGACGCTAAAAAACACGCCATAGGTGGAGCCAAAAGAGTGGTGATTTCCGCGCCAGTTAGGGGCGGAAATGTGGGAACTTATATAATTGGGGTGAATGAAGTTAAAGGAGAACCAGAGGTTATTTCAAACTCCTCCTGCACCACAAACTGCGCTGCTCCCGTAATGGCGGTTCTTCATGCCAAGTTTGGAGTTGAGAAGGCTCTGATGACAACGGCTCACGCATATACTGATGACCAAAATCTGCATGACAATTCCCATAAAGACCTGCGCCGGGCTCGGGCGGCTGCTGTCAATATTGTTCCGACGACAACCGGAGCAGCAATTTCAACAACGGAAACAATCCCGGAATTGAAAGGCATCTTTGACGGAACTGCTTTAAGGGTTCCCGTTGCAACCGGGTCAATTACCGATTTTTCTGTTGTCTTAAAGAAAAATGTTACAAAAGAAGAAGTAAATCAGGCATTTAAGGATGCTAGTGAAAACCCCGTATATAAGGGAATATTGGCGGTTTCCGAGGGAGAATTGGTATCAAGCGATATTGTTGGCAGAAGCGAGAGTGCAATAGTTGATTTACCCCTTACCCAAGTGGTTGGAGGGAATTTGGTCAAAGTTTTTGCCTGGTATGACAATGAATGGGGGTATGCCAATCGACTTATTGAGCAAGTAATACGCGTTGGACGAAGTTTGGCAAACGGTAAGGTGCCAACCGACCCGATAACGCTATCTTTCAAGAGTTCAATTATTAAAAATAATTAGCGTTTAATTATTAAAATAATTATGGAAGAACATAAAAAATACGCCGGCAAACAGTATATAAGAAACATTGCCTTTTTTGGTGATGCCAATATTACAGAGGCAGACGAAACCTATAAATGTGCTTTTGATGTGGCTGAAGCTTTAGCCCGTGAGGGGTATGTGATTATTGATGGGGGAGGGCCGGGAGTAATGGAGGCAGCAACTTCCGGAGCCGAAAAAGCTGGCGGCAAAACAGTTACCGTAACCTTTGACCCCGTCAACGCGCGGGGATTTGAGGGAAGATATATCGGGAACGTTCCGGATACCGAAATTGTAACCACAAATTACATTGAACGCATGTTTAAGTTAATGGAGTGCGGGGATGCATTTGTCATTTTTAAGGGAGGAAGCGGAACCATTAGTGAATTTGGGACTGCCTGGGTTTTGGCCAAACTCTACTACGGACACCACAAACCCTTTATTCTTTTTGGGAATTTTTGGGCAGAGATAATTGATGTGTTAAGGAAAAATATGAATATCGACGCTGCCGAAATGGGTGTCTTTGAGATTGTAGGGAGCGTTCCGGAAGTTTTATCGGCCATAAAAAGATTTGAGAATAAACATGCCCAAACCTTCACTAAGTGAGCTAAGAGAGATCGCCAAAAAAGTCAGGAAAGATACCATCGGGATGATTTATACCGCAGGAAGCGGGCATCCCGGAGGATCTTTGTCTGCTGTTGAAATTTTGGTTGCACTTTATTTCGGAATATTGGAAAAAGATGACAAGTTTTTTCTTTCCAACGGCCACATTTGCCCGGCTTGGTTTTCTGTTCTGGCGGAGAAGGGATTAATTGACAAGGACTTACTTTCTACCTATGCAAAACTGGGTTCTCCCCTACAAGGACATCCGGAAAGAACGAGACTTTCGCTGGTTGAAAATACCTCTGGACCTTTGGGTTTGGGTTTGGCGCAAGCTGCGGGGTATGCCGCCGTGACAAAGGCGAGAGTCTATTGCATGGTAAGCGACGCTGAACACAACGAAGGCAATACCTGGGAAGCTATTATGTTTGCCAATAAATATAAACTTGCCAATTTAACTGCCATTGTTGACAGGAACGGAATCCAGATTGAAGGAACGACGGAAGAAATCATGCCTCTTGGGTCTTTGGCTTCCAAATATCAATCTTTTGGTTGGGAGGTATTGGAAATCGACGGGCACAACTTTGATGAAATTTTTGAGGCTAGTCAGAAAGCGAAAGCTTTTAAAGATAATCCCTGTGTGATTATTGCCGATACCACTTTCGGAAAGGGGGTTTCTTTTATGGAAGGTAACCCCGACTGGCACGCCAAAGCGCTGGACGAGCAGGAGTACAAAAAGGCCATGGAGGAATTGTCAAAATGAAAAAATCAATTAGGGATGGATTTGGGGAAGGATTAATTGAAGCGGGGGAAAGGGATAAGAATGTTGTGGTTTTGACTGCCGATTTGGGGGAGTCAACCCGCGCCGAGGGGTTTAAAGAAAAGTTTCCCGAGAGATTTTTTGAAGTTGGGGTTGCCGAGCAATCCCTGGTTACGGTTGCTGCAGGGATGGCAGAGGCGGGGAAAATCCCTTTTACAACCAGTTACGCCGTTTTTTCTCCGGGCAGAACTTTTGAACAGATAAAGGTAACCGCTGCCTTAAACGATGTTCCTGTCAAGATAGTCGGGGCCCATGCGGGATTCGGTGCGGCTTCATACGGAGCAACCCATGAATCTTTGGAAGATATTGCCTTGATGAGAGTGATTCCCAATATGGTTGTTGTTGCCCCTTGTGATTATGAAGAAGCAAAAAAGGCAACACTGGCAGTTGCTGCTAATGGAAAGCCTTCTTACTTGAGGCTTGCTAGGCAAGAATCGGAAGTTATTACAAAACCGGACGACAAGTTTGAGATAGGAAAAGTGAATGTCTTAAGATATGGAGAAAAGCCGGAAGCAGCAATAATCGGCTGCGGGCCAATTTTGGCAGAGGCTTTAAAAGTAGCAGATGTCTTAAAAGAAAAAGAGATCGATGTGATGGTTATTAATTGCCATACAATTAAACCCATTGACGAAGAAGGAATAGTTAAGGCGGCAAAACTTTGCGGCGCGGTTGTAACATGTGAAGAGCATCAAATCGCGGGCGGACTGGGTTCGGCCGTTGCCGAAGTTTTGGCCAAAAAATACCCCGTACCAATTGAATTTATCGGTGTAAAAGATTCTTTCGGCGAATCGGCAAGAAATTGGGAAGAACTTTGGGCTAAATACGGCCTGATGGCCAAAAATATCGAAGAAGCGGTGAAGAAGGCAATTGTCAGGAAAAGTCGTTAATCCTTAAGAGGCGCCATTTTTTGGAAGTATTCCCATTCGTCATATTCTTTTCCTTCGATTTTGCAAACTCCATATTGTCCCTGGTCGTTTTCTCTGATTTCCAATTCCCCACCCATACAAGTGCAAAAAACCGAGGCCGGATTAGCCATACAGAGGGTTGGGCCCTCGCAGGTGGTTTTTCTGATGCACTCTTCGGCGGTAGGGCCGGTGGATGAGGTTGGGACGGGAGAGGGGGAGGGTCGTGGTTTAATCAAGAAGTTTTTGTATCCGAAATGTCCCGCAATTCCTAATACCACTAAAACTAAAATGATAATCGGCGCAAAACCTTTGGATTTCATTGATTGAATTTACAAACTTTCGTGCAAACCTGCGCACAAAATTGCATTTGAGGTTCATGGCGGCAGGGGGACTCGCACTCAAGAAATCTTCCACCATTCTTTTTGCAAAATTGCTTGTCCAGAGCAGTAGTACTCTCACATTCTTGATATTGATCGAGCCATTTTCCTCCTGCATTCTTGCAGACGGTAGATTTGTCTGCGGAAGTTGTAGGAATGACCTTGGAAATTTGTGAAAAATAGATTTTGTAGGCAAAATATCCAATAATGCCTAAGGCGATCACAATCAAAATTATCATTGGTGCAAAGCCTTTTTGATTCATTCTGTGAACTTGAAAGTTGAGATGATTTCGGCGACTTCAGGATCTTTATTGGCGTTAGAAAGAGTTATGAATTTGCCGTTACCGGTTTTGAAAACGCTGAAAGTTGAAGTATCTGTATATTTCGTTTTATATTCTGCCTCTGTATTCCAAACTTCCACTGCCATATCATAGGATTGACCTCCCTTATAAAGGAGAAGAATTGCCTTCGGCCAACCATAGAGATTTTCGCTATCCGTAAGAACTTTATATGTCGCCGGGTATGAAAATTCAAATCCGTATTGCTCATTTTGGTAGAGCTTCCACCCCGGTTTTAAACTTGGGCTGGGAATTGGTGTTGGTACAGAGGTTGGAACTGTGCCTGCGGAAGGAGTTGGTGTAGAAGAGGGGATAGCAGTTTGTTTTCTTAATTGCATATTTTGATAGACGAGAAATCCGATAGCCGCGGCAGCGATTATCAAGATCAAAATTATGACAATAGTATTTCCTTTTTGCTTTTTCATTGTTCTAAAAACTTAAAGGTGGAGAGGATTTGGTCAAACCATGCCTTGTCATCTGAGTTTGGTGTTGATAATTGAATAGTATAAACGAGATTGTCGTGAATAAACCATACCGTGGGAACGGCTTGTGCTTTTTGCCCACTAAGCCCTTTTATAGCGGTTTCATCGCCGACAGTTAGTTTCGAGGTGGGTATTGTGCCCAGTTCTTTCTCCCACAATTTTGGATAATCTTCCAGCTTCACACCTTTGTTTTCTGAAACATAGAGAGAAATTTGAAAATCCTTAGTGGAGGCTTGTCTCCCAGGTTTATCTTGAAAGTTTTGTAAGAGAAGATTGTCGCCAATTTGTTTTAACTGGTCATAAAGATAACCAGCCTCTTCGGGGTATTTAAACTCAAAACTGAACTTATCGTTTATATATGTTTTCCAATCTGCGATTGGGTCGGAAGTTGCTGTTGGAGTGGGGGAGGTTTGAGTCTGGTAGCTTGCCAACATGGATTTGAGCTGTTGGTTTTGGTAATACAAAAAGCCGGTGAGGGAAAGGGCGGCAAGGACAAAAAGAGCCATAGCCAAAATTGTTATCCAGTGATTGTCTTTTTTGATTACCGGAGTTTGTGGAATTTCGGGAGTGGCGTTTGGCTCCATGACTTAAGTATAATGATATATATGGATCCTGTCCAGAAATTTCTTAAAGACGGCAAGGCAATATTTTTTGCGTATGATCAGGGGTTTGAACATGGGCCGGCTGATTTTTCTGACGAATTGGAAAATTATGACCCTGCAAAAATAATAGAAATTGCCAAGGAGGCAGGAATATTTACGGCAATAATTTTCCACGAGGGGATTGCCCAGAAATATTACCCCATCGGCGGACTCGATGCCCAAAATCTTCCTCCGCTCCTTTTAAAATTAAACGGCAAAACCGCATTTCATAAAGACGAGGAGCCGTATTCACCCCAACTTTGCAGTGTTGATGAAGCTATCCGGCTCGGAGCAAGCGGTGTCGGTTACACGATTTATATCGGCAGTGAGTATGAGGCTAAAATGATGGAGGAATTTTCCCGAATCGAAGATGAGGCTCATGAGAAAGAGCTTGTGGTTACCATGTGGGCATATCCCCGGGGCAAGCATGTAGCGGGGAAAGAGACGGATAAAGAAACTGTTGCTTATGGGACGCGAATTGCTCTTGAGATGGGGGCAGATTTTGTCAAAGTTCCGTATACGGGAGATCCCGAGAGTTTCTCCTGGGTAGTTAAATCAGCCGGAAAAACCAGAGTTTTAATTCAGGGCGGATCAAAAAAGACGGAGGACGAGCTTTTGCAGGAAATAAAAGGTGCAGTCGGCGCCGGGGCAAGCGGAGTTGCAATAGGAAGAAATATTTGGCAGAGCCCGGATCCTGTTGGAATGGCTAAAAAAGTAAAGGAGGCGGTCTACAGCGCAAGCTGAATTATGGAAAACCTTGATTTGCTTTCAATTGGAGATGCCACAATCGATGTCTTCTTGACTCCAACCGAGAGCGAAGAGTCTTGCAGGATCGATACAAAGGAATGTTTTGTTGCTTTCAAATATGGCGCAAAAATCCCGGTTAAAAATCTGGAGTTTAGCGTGGGTGGGAATGCTGCCAACAATTCCGTCGGGGCAACAAGGCTCGGCTTAAAAACTACTGTGGTTTTAACAATAGGCGATGATGAAATAGGGAATCAGATAGTTGCTCGGCTTAAAATTGAGGGAGTGGATGCAACTTATGTGGTTCAGCAGCCCGCAACGGTATCGACCTATTCGACAATTATCAATTACGGAGGGGAACGGACTATTTTTGTTTACTATCCGCCGAGAAGTTATGAATTTCCGGTTCAATTGCCGACGCCTCCTTGGGTCTACTTGACTAGCATGGGGGAGAGTTTCAGGCCTTTTTATAATCACGTAACTGATTGGCTCTTGAAAAATCCAAATGTGAAACTTGCTTTTAACCCCGGCCCCTGGCAGTTAAAATCGGGGCTTGAGGTGATCGGAAGCGTCTTAAAACTTACCGATACTCTTTTTGTAAATAGGGAAGAGGCGGAAGGATTAACAAACTTTGGTAAATCTCAAGGGAAAGAAAAAGAACTTCTGATGGCCGTTTCAAATCTGGGACCTAAGGTATGCATAATTACCGACGGAGGAAACGGTGCCTTTGCCTACAATCGTCAGGTTTTTCTTAAATGCCCGGTTTTGCCAGTTGATGCCTATGAAAGAACAGGGGCCGGGGACGCTTTCGGATCGGGGTGCCTGTCCGCCATTATTGAAGGCAAGACTTTGGATGAGGCTCTTCTCTGGGGAACCGCTAATTCAGCCTCGGTTATTGGCTATGTCGGCGCCCAGAAGGGGCTTTTGAGGCAGGGAGATATGCTGGTCTGGTTGGAAAGAGCAAGAAGTAGTGGGGTGAAAGTCGAACAGCTATGAAAGTTTTTGTAACTAAAAAAATCCCCGGAGACCATCTGGAAAAATTAAAAACTTCGGGATATGAAATTTTGATTGGAGAATCTTTGGATAAAATCAAGGATTCAGATGCCCTTCTGACTTTTCTGACTGATAGAGTTGACGGGGATTTAATGGACGCTGCAGGCCCACAATTGAAAGTAATTTCGAATTATGCAGTAGGCGTTGACAATATTGATGTTAAGGCGGCAGCGGATAGGGGAATTATTGTTTGTAATACCCCGAGCGACGAGGTTAATGAGGCCGTTGCAGAGCACACATGGGCCTTAATTTTGGCCCTTGCCAGGAGAGTAGTTGAATCCGATGAGTTTATTAGAGATCAAGGGTATTTTGCAGGGAAGGGGGGATATCGGGGCTGGGAACCGGATCTCTTTTTGGGCACAAACCTTATCGGGAAAACTCTTGGGATAATCGGCCTGGGAAGAATCGGGACTATGGTTGCCAGGCGGGCAAAAGGGTATAACATGACGGTTTTTTATAATAAACATGAACCCGATCCTGTTGCAGAGAAAGAACTGGAAGTAAAATTTGTGAGTTTGGACAGTCTGCTTGCCGCATCTGATTTTGTCAGTCTGCACGTCCCCCTTAATGAAGAAACGAGGCATATGATTAATAAAGATACACTGGCAAAAGTGAAACAGGGGGCCTTTTTGGTCAATACTGCCCGAGGATCGGTCGTTTCTGAAGGCGATTTAATTGAAAGTTTGAAAAGCGGACATCTGGCGGGAGCTGCACTTGATGTTTTTGATAACGAACCTAATATCAGCCCCGAGCTTATTGTGATGCCCAACGTGATAATGACTCCCCACATTGCTTCTGCTACCTGGGAAGCAAGGAATAAAATGGGGGAAATGGCAGTTTCTGCAATTGCCGATACTCTCTCGGGTAAAAAACCCCAGAATATGGTTGATGAAAAAGTCTGGGAGAGAAGGAGAAAGTAGGCATTTTTTGATGGCAAATATTTTTCGAAGGAAAGATGAGGAAGAATACGACGAAGAATATGAAGTGCGAACGTCTCGTCGCAGAATCCGTGACCTGAAGCCTGAAAACAGACGAAGGCGGAAAGAGCCGGTAAAACCTTGGGGTAAAAAAGAAAGATATGTAGTTTTTGCTGTTCTTCTGGTGACGATTTTGACTTCTGCTGTCCTTGCAGTTTCGGCTCGGGATTTTAAACTCCCGGGGATTCCCAAATTTAATCTTTTTAAGGAGGAAGTAATAACCATAGGGAAGGGGAAGGATGCGCAAAAACAAAAAGCAGACAAGATTATTGCCGATTTTGAAGCAAAGACCAAAGACCTTTCCGGAACATATGCTTTGTATGTGATTGATTTAACCAGTGGTTATTCTTTTGGAATAGATGAGGGAAAGGCAATGCAAGCGGCCTCTTTGATTAAGCTTCCTGTTATGTTATTCGCGGGGACGAGGGTTGATGATTCGAAAATTGAGGCAATGGGAAAAAGAAGCGATAATGTTGTTTTTACCGAGATACGCAAAAAATTTGGGGATGAAGCGCTGCAAAATTATATAGGAAGTTTAGGAATGGCAAATACTTCAATAACAGAGAATGAAACAACGCCTATGGAAATTGGGAAGGTGTTTAAGAAAATCTATGACGACAAAAACGAGAAGATTCTGGGCTATCTAACTGACACTATTTTTGAAAACTGGATTGTCGCCGGCGTTCCCGATAATATTCGGGTAGCCCATAAATACGGCCGAGAAGTGCATGTTGTCAATGATGCGGGGGTGGTTTATGGCAAAAAACCTTATATAGTTGTGATTATGACCCAAGGCGTAATTGAAAAAGAGGCAGACAGCGTATTTCCGGACCTGGCTAAATTGGTATATGATGGGATGAACCAATGAATACTTTTCGGTAGCTCTTACAATATTTGAGGGACTTTTTCTTTTACCTTATTTTCTTCTCTATCGGGAACTGGGGTCGGAAGGCAATATTTAGATTTGCTCTGATCTTCCTCCAAAAACCATTCACTTTTGCCGGGACAGTTTATTTTTACCAAGTTACCCGGCACCTTCCAGTCAATTGAAGGCTTGTCTTTTAATATTGCCGACATAATTTTATTCCAGATGGGGGAAGCTCCCGTTACCCCTGAAGCGACTCTTGCCATAGGGGAGTTGTCGTTATTTCCCACCCAAGTGACAACCAGGTAGTCCTGATTAAACCCCGCAGTCAAATTATCTCTTAAATTATTACTCGTTCCGGTTTTAACCGCCACCTCGGGATGATTTTTGATGACCAGATATGAGTTAAGACCAAATTCTCCTGCACGGGCGGTATTGTCCTTGAGGATGTCAATAAGCATGTACGCCACTCTCGGATCAACTACGTTTTTCCCGCCTGCATCAGCTTCGCTGAAAGCGTTGCGGGCAAGCCAAACCTCCTCGTTTTTATAGTCTTTTATGTGGCTGATGGAGGTAATTTCCGGGCGGGTTCCGAAATTGGCAATTGTTGCGTAAGCTCGGGCAAGCTCAATGAGTTTTACCTCCCCACCTCCAAGGGTGAGGGACAGACCATACCGGCTGGGATCCTGCCAGGATGAAATTCCCATTTTTTGCCCCTGTTCGATCATTTTGGTAACTCCATAGCTTGCCAAAACTTTCACCGCCGGGATATTCCTGCTTTCGGCCAGGGCGATTCTTAAAGGAATTGTGCCTTTAAATTGCCCGTCGTAGTTTTTGGGAGAATAAAGCGGTTGGCCGGGGACAGCGAAAGCAACGGGAGAATCATCCAGTGTGCTTGACGGGCCAAACCCATGGGAAAGGGCATAGGCATAATTTACAATCTTAATTGAGGAACCGGGCTGACGCAGGCTGGTGGTTACATTGACATTGCCGTCCTGGGCAATGTCGAAGTAGTCTTTTGACCCGACCATTGCCAGGATTTCCCCGGTTTGGGGATTCATGACAATTGCGGCACCATTTCCGACGTGCAGGTTTTTGAGTTTATCAACCTCTTCCTTGACAACCTTTTCTGCAAGCTCCTGGATAGGAAGATCTAAGGTGGTGGTTACTTCCAACCCCCCTTTTTCCACCATCTCCTCTCCATACCTATCGACCAGGATTTGTCTAACGTACATTACAAAATGCGGAGCCTTAATTTCTTTCCTGTTGGGAACAAAAGTCAATCTTTCGTTCACAGCCCCCTCTTCCTGTTCGGGGGTAATGAATTTATTAATCCGCATCAGATGTAAAACTTCTCTTTGCCTTTCAAAAGCAAGGTCGGGGGTTGTGCCGAAAGGGGAATATCTGGTCGGGCTTTGGGGTAGACCTGCCAAAAGTGCAGCTTCGGGGAGAGTTAAATCTCCTACGCTTTTGCCGAAGTATTCTTGTGAGGCCTCCTCAATTCCATAAGCAGTTCCGCCGTAAGAAACTTCATTTAAGTACATTTCCAAAATTTGGTCCTTGGTAAATGTTAATTCGGTTTGGATTGAAAGAATCACCTCGCGGACTTTCCTCACCAGTGTTTTTTCAGGAGTAAGAAGAGCGTTTTTAACCAGCTGTTGGGTGATGGTTGAACCTCCTTGGAGTTTTCCGGATGATAGGTTTTGAGAAATTGCCCGCAAGATGCCTCTTACGGAAAAACCCGGGTGGGTATAAAACTCGGCATCCTCCGCGGCCAAGGTAGCAAGCCTTACATGGGGAGGAACCTGATCAAGACTTACCAAAGTTCTATTTTTATCTTTGTAAATTTTATAAAGAAGAATTCCGTTTCTGTCATATATTTTGGTCGAGACCTCAATCTGGCGGCTTGAAAGCTGTCTGGGGGAGGGAAGACCTCTAAGAACTAAAAACCAAAAACTGAAAATTATAAAGACAAAAAAGGACAAAACAAATAAAAGTCTGGGCTTAAGTTTAGGTCTGGGAACATGAACTTTTTTGAATCTTTTCTTGAGTTTTGAAATGACTTTTAGCTCGAAGAGGGAAACTTTTAACCACCTAAGTTTCAGGAAAATCCTGGTTGTATGACCGACCAAATAGAGAACAAATATAATGGCTAGGGTTAGACGAGAGAGGAGAAAATAAAAAGGTTTGCCAATGGCAGCAAGAGCCATCCCAAGGCTATTAATGAGGCTGACTTTTCTGGTTTTCTTCGCCATGGCGGTATTATATAATGATTTGTGCTTAATGACACTTGGAATGTAATTTTTTCTGAATTTTTGATTAATCTTGCGGCTGGCTGGTTTGGGGCAGTTTTTATTACGCCGAATTTTTCGAAAAAGAAAAAGTGGGAAAAAGTATGGGTATTGATTGTAAACCTTGGTTTTGCTACATTGTGTTTGTGGCTTGCTTCGTATCTAAGGAGTTAATATGAAGAAATTAAAGAAAAAACCGGATATTCTGGATATAAACGTAAATATAGCAATAGCTTTCGGTATAATGCTTATTGCCTTTATTCTTACCTACGCCGTTTTCTTTAAGTAAAGAAAGGAAAGACAGACCAAAATTACACTCGTATTATAGGGTTTGTCAATCCCGGCGCAGGGGGTAGCGGATGGTGGCGGATTGGGAAGCAATGGGGCAATCAAGGCAGTAAATTGTTCCCAGGGGATCCCGATAAATTGGATGGTTTTGGGCTTCGACCAGTGAGGGATCGGCATCCGTATTTGCCATTTGTTTTGTATCCTTAAATACCAAAATGTCTTGCCTTTCCCCTTCGGTAGCAACAGGAACAGTTCCTTCCAGGAAATATTCGAATCTTGTGGGACAGTTGAAGGCTCCTTCGCTCCCAACCGGCATGAGGCCTGTTGTTGCACAAATATTAGCGCCAATCACGCCGGAGGGTTGACGCGGCCAGGCGTGTCCATCTTCTTCTTTGTCATAGCTCCCTTTTTCGGCTTTATCCAAAGCCATCTTTATTACTTTATTCCAAATGGGGGACGCGCCGGAAATACCCGAGACAGCGCCGGACATTTCCGAATTGTCATTATTTCCCACCCAGGTAACAACCACAGCCTGTTCGGTGTAGCCAACAGTCCAGTTATCGCGCCTGTCATTGGTGGTTCCTGTTTTGACTGAAACCTCCGGATGCCCGGAAACATTCAAATACGAGCTTGTTCCGAAAGCCGCACTTCTGGCATTGTTATCGAGCAGTATATGCGAGATTAAAAAAGTTACTCCCGGATCCAAGATTCTTTCGCCGCTTAACTCTTCATCCTTAACTTTTACTTCTTCCAGGGTATTGCCTTTCCAATCCTCTACTTTTGTTATGGCAATTAAGGGCTGTTTAATTCCTTGGTTGGCAAAAACCCCGAAGGCTTCGGCCATATCATAGGGGCGGACTTCTCCTCCGCCGAGTGTAAGAGAAAGGCCGTAATTTTTCGGGTCGGTAAGGGTAGTAAGACCCATGCTTTTTGCGAACTCAACAAAGTTGTCAACGCCGTTCAAAGCCAGTACTCGGACCGCCGGAACGTTGTAGGAATTTCCCAGAGCAAATCGTGCCTGCACTACCCCATGGGGGGTCCCGTCGTAATTGACCGGACAATAAAGCGGCTGTCCCGCTACATTAAAACAAGTCGGCACATCGGTTAAGGCAGTAGCGGCAGTAATTTTTTCGTCTTTAATGGCAAGCGCATAGTTTAAAGGCTTAATTGAGCTTCCGGGTTGGCGCTTGGCTAAAACGACATTTACTTTTCCGTCCTCATCCTCGGCAAAATAGTCTTTTGACCCGACCATTGCCAAGATTTCTCCGGTTTTTGGTCTGGTTACAATGGCGGCTCCGTTTCCGACCCTCTGTTTTTTAAGCTTGGCAACCTCCGACGCAACCGCTTGCTGTGCGAAATCCTGTAAATCAAGATCAAGTGTGGTGGTAATTCTTAATCCGCCTTGTTCGACCATTCTCTCTCCGTATTTTTCGGCCAAAATTTCTTTGATCCAGAGAGCAAAGTGCGGGGCTTTGGGAGGGGTGACCTTGGCAAATTTGAGTTCTTCTTTTGAGGCTCTATCCGCTTCATCTTGGGAAATGTATTTTGTTTCAACCATTTGTTTTAGAACCTCTTTCTGCCGCACTAACGCCAGCTCCGGTCTTGAACCGAATGGAGAGTACCTGCTTGGGGCCTGGGGAAGTCCTGCGATAAGGGAAGCTTCAGACAATGTCATGTCCTTGGCGCTTTTTCCGAAATAGGTTTCGCTGGCGGCCTCAATTCCGTAGGCAGTTCCTCCGTAAGGAATTTGATTGAGATACATTTCCAAAATTTGGTCTTTCGTATAAATCCCCTCAACTACTATTGTTAATATAAACTCTCTCACTTTTCGCCTGATGGTTCGCTCGGGGGATAGCAGCGAGTTTTTGACAAGTTGTTGGGTGATAGTTGAACCCCCTTCAAGTTTTTGTTTAAAGGCGATTTTGTAAACGGCCCTCGCCATACCGGTAAAAGAAAAACCTCTGTGTTTATAAAAGTCTTTATCCTCAATTGCAATTGTGGCTTTTATGACCGAATTCGGAAGCTCGCTAAGCTTTATCGGTGTTCTTCTTTTGTCAGAATAAATTTCGTAAATCAAATTTCCGTTTCTGTCCAATAGTTTTGTCGAGACGGGGATATCTGGAGAGGAAAGCTTGGTTGGAAGCGGTACACCCCAAAACAAGTATAAGGACAGAGTTGCAAGAACCGAGAAAAAAATAATCTTCTTTCTGCCCCGGGTGGTTTTTAAATCTTCTTTGAAATTGAACCAAATCTTTGCAAAAAATGCTCTCATGGATTAAATTATATCCTATGGATATATTATCCAAAAATATGGAGGGGCTGGATAAAAAACCTTGGTGGGGGTATATAGAGGAGGATTTGCAGGAACTTCTCAAAGAATCCTTCCTTCTTGGCGAAATCTTTAAGGGTATGGGAGCAGATCTGCCGGGAGGAAAGAGTCAGTTCCATGATTATTCTTTTGTTGTTTTTCCGGCCGCCAAAGCTTATGAAGGCTTTTTGAAAAAGCTCTTTTTGGATCTTAAATTTATAACTGAAGATGATTATTATGGTAAGCACTTTAGGATCGGAAAAGCTTTAAACCCGTTCCTGCCGAAGGAGATCAGAAATAATTCCTGGGTTTATGGCAAAATAGTTAAATATTGCGGAGGAAAGAATTTGGCAGACAAGCTCTGGGAGGTGTGGAGACTCTCCCGCAATTTGGTTTTCCATTGGTTTCCCAACGAGAAGAATGCAATAACTCTTGCTGAAGCCGAAGACAGAACAGGCTTGATAATTGAAGTAATTGATCAAACTTTTAAAGAGTGTAAAATAAATTAATGCCGGGAAAAACCGTTTTAGTTAAACATTCAACGATTTTGGCGGTCTACCTATTAATAGTCTGGGGTTTTTATAGATTCCTTTTCCAGCTCCCCGAAGAGATTGAAGAACTGTTTATTAAACCCGTTGTCTGGCTTGTCCCGGTACTGATTTTAATTAACAAGGAGCGTCTAGGATTTTCCTCCCTGGGATTTACTCTTAAAAATCTTTTCCCTGCAGTTTATCTCTCGCTTGGTTTGGGAGCGGTTTTTGTAGTTGAGGCTTTGTTCATTAACTACATTAAATACAAAGGATTAAATTTTGCGGCAAATATAGGAGAGCTTTCTTTTGCGACTTCCTTAGGGCTTTCCTTTGCTACAGCTTTTTCAGAGGAGGTTGCTTTCAGAGGATACCTTTTTAACAGGGTTTGGTATGTCTTAAAAAGGGAATGGAGTGCAAATTTGCTTACAAGTGTTGCCTGGGCCGCCATCCATGTTCCGGTAACATTCTTTGTCTGGAAACTTGACCTAACTTCTGCCTTGCTTTATCTGCTCCTGACAACAGTTTTTGGAATCGGCTCCGCCTTCGTTTTTGCCCGAACGAGAAACATCTTCTCTTCAATTTTTCTCCATGTCCTTTGGGAATGGCCGATAATTTTATTCAGATAAATTTATTGGTTGACAAAGAAGAAAAAGAAGAAGTAAACTCTGCCGATGGAAACAGGGCCAACGGGTTTTACCCAGCTTCTTGAAAATGGGGCATTGGGGTTAAAGAAAGATGGCGTTTTCACTATAGAATTTTCTGATAGGGACCTTGATAGTCTAATGAGGTCAATGCTGAAACAATCGGAAGGTGAAATGAAGAAACAGGGAGTCTCTGCACTAATAGACGCTTTAAATGTGAGGATTGAAAACGGTAGAGGCAGTGTTTCAACTTCTATTACGGCCAGTAAAAAGGTGGGTTTTATGAACCCCCAAGTTGGAATATCGGCGGCTTTTGGTCTGGAGAACGTGCCTGGCCCGGGCGGACAGCCCTCGGGGAGGCTAAGAACTACTCGATTAAATGTTACTCCGGAAACCCTCTTTATGGTTGTTAAACCGAGAGAGTTTCTAGCCCCCCATATTGAGGGCGAAAAAATTAACAATACATTTAGAAGCGCTATGGAGGCGGAGATGGGACGCCGTGGTGCTAAAATAACAGGCTTAAATTTGGAATTTACTCCAGATAATAAATTAAAGATTGTCGCCACTGGCTCTGCAAAGTAACCTCACTGGCTTGACTTAATTTGAGTAACTTTGTAGTATTATCATTACCCTTTAATGAGGAGATATTTGTTCGGAATCCTTGTTTTTACCTTTGCTTTCGCGATTCTTTCAATTTCTGTTTTAGAATCCTCGTCTCTCAAATACGCCTTTGCGGCGCCGTCTCCAACAAGCAAACAAACACCAGAGGATCAAGAAATCAAAATAGACTACACGCTTCCTTACCCCGGCAGAATTTTACCAGATAGCCCTTTTTGGCCTGCTAAGGCTTTAAGGGACAGATTGTTGCATGTTTTAACAATCAGCCCCTCCAAAATAATGGAGCTATCCCTTCTTTGTTCGGATAAACGTCTTGCCATGAGCAAAATTCTTTTTGAGAGACAAAAGCCAGAACTGGCATTTTCGACTCTGACCAAAGGGGAGAAGTATTTAGAGCAGGCGATTAAAAAGGAGAGCGAGGCGAGGAAAAAGGGGGCGGATACAACGGAATTTCTTCTTAAGATCTTGCAAGCTTCTTTAAAACACAGGCAGGTTATCGGAGAAATTTTATCAATCGCTCCGGAGGACGCAAAGCCCGGGATAATTAAAATTCAGGATTATTCAAAAAATGTTTTTAATTCCGCCCGCGAAGCCTTAAATTCCAAGGGAATAGAAATACCAATTAATCCGTTTGAAGGGGATAAATAGAGAAGTTTGGTCAAAAAACTTTTTCGCGGTGAAAGTTGCCGACCAACAATCTCCGCAAAAACTTCAGGAATTATTAAGTTTTTTGCCTGTTTTAGCTTCGAATCTGTTGTTTCTGATCCCCTCCTATATAAAACTTAGTAGTTGACGATTTTTAAGGTTTAAGAGAATATGTTTTCATTCGTGAAATATGCAATTGCAAACGAGAAAGACCGAAAAAACTACGAAGGCGCATGCCGTGGGCGGAAAGAGAAAGATCTTCTACAAAAATGGTGAAACAGAAGTCGGAATAAATGAACTTTTTGCCCCTACTTATGAACAGATTATTAGACAAATACGAAAAAAAGTAGGGGAAAAGCCCGCTCTCCCTCCCGATCTTTCCAGGGGAAATTGGAGTAAACAAGCCTTAAAGGTTATTGAAGAGAGATATTTGGTAAAAGATGAAAACCTGGAACCGGTTGAAACTCCGGATGAAATGGTTTGGAGAGTTGCTTGGGAAGTTGCCTCCGCTGAAGTAAGATTTGGGAAAAAGCGAAAGCAGGTTATGTCTCTGGCTAAGGAATTTTATAGTCTTATGGTGTCCAGGGAATTTCTTCCTAATTCCCCGACCTTAATGAACGCAGGAACCGGAAACGGACTTCAGTATTCGGCCTGCTTTGTTTTGCCGGTTGAGGATTCAATGGAGGGAATATTTGACGCCTTGAAATATCAGGCAATAATCCATAAAACCGGAGGAGGAACGGGATTTGCTTTTTCAAGGCTTAGGCCTTCCGGTTCGATTGTTAAAACATCTTCAGGGACAGCTTCCGGCCCCATTTCTTTCATGCGAATTTTTGATGCGGCGACAAACGAAGTTAAACAAGGAGGAAAAAGAAGGGGAGCCAATATGGGCATTTTGAGAGTCGACCACCCCGATATTTTGGAATTTATTCATTGTAAAGAAGAAGGTGGGATAACCAACTTCAATATTTCCGTTGCCATAACAGACAAATTTATGGATGCCTATTACAAAGGCGAAAACTATGACCTTATTGATCCCAGAACTAAAAATGTTGCTGGAAGTCTGTCTACCAGAAAAGTGTTTGATGAAATTACCCAAGGGGCTTGGCGAACAGGGGATCCGGGACTGATATTTGTGGATAGAATTAACAAGGGAAGTGCCAACCCCGTTCCGGCCTTGGGGCCGGTCGAGTCAACAAACCCCTGCGGAGAACAGCCGCTTTACCCCTTTGATGCCTGCAATTTGGGTAGCATTTTCTTGGGGAATTTTGTTGAAGACAGGCAGGTGGACTGGGAGAAACTTTCCCGGGTAACAAAGCTTTCAACCCGATTTTTGGACAATGTGATCGAAGTTAATCCCTACCCCTTGGACGCCATCAGAAAAACTGTTTTTAACATAAGGCGCATCGGCCTTGGGATCGGGGGCTGGGCGGATATGCTTATAGAACTTGGGATTGCCTATGACTCTGATGAGGCGATGGTGTTGGCAGAAAAGGTTATGAAATTTATTTCTGATGAAGCGGTTTCAACCAGCGAAGAGCTTGCCCGGGAGAGGGGAGCATTTCCTCTTTGGCCGGTGAGTATTTACAAGGAAGGTAAACCCCGAAGAAACTCAACCGTGACAACAATTGCCCCGACCGGAACAATTTCCATAATTGCTGGGGCCTCAAGCGGTATAGAACCCCTTTTTGCAATTGCGTATCAGCATATAGTTAAAGATAAACACTTAAGTAGAAATCTTTCGTTTATTAATCCCAAATTTGAACAAGTTGCCAAAGAAAAAGGCTTTTGGAGTCAGGAACTTATGGATAAAGTAGCCGAAAGAGGGGTTGTCAGGGATATAGAAGAAATACCACAAGAGGTCAGGGCGGTTTTTGGCACGGCACACGAGATAGATATTGATTGGCATGTAAAAGCTCAATCGGCATTTCAGAAATATACTGAAAATGCCGTTAGTAAAACCATAAATCTTCGCCATAACGCAACCGTTGAGGATGTTAAAAAGGCATATCTTATGGCTTGGGAAACAGATTGCAAAGGAATTACAGTTTTTAGGGACGGAAGTAAAGATACTCAAGTTCTTAATCTGGGGGTCAAGGAAACCAAAACGATAGAGGCATTGGTTTTGGAAAGACCGCTTAAGGTGGAAGGGGCAACCTATAAAATTGCCACGCCTCTTGGAAATGCTTTCATAACCGTTAACCATACCGAGAATGGTGATCCTTTTGAGGTCTTTATCATGATTGGGAAAGCGGGGAGTGAGGTTGCAGCCATGGCAGAAGCCTTAGGGAGAATGATTTCTACAACTCTTCGCTTTGGCAATCATCTGCCGGCAAGGGAGAGAGCCAGAGAAATTATGGAACAGCTTCGTGGAATCGGGGGAGGAAGGTCTGTCGGATTTGGACCAAATAAGGTCAGGTCCCTTCCCGATGCTATCGCGAGGGCAATAGGGCTTCATTTTGGTTTTGTTCTTCATCCAAACGGGCAAGCTGGGGCTGTTATGGCGGCGTATAGCGCCCCGCCGGAAGGCGGGTCTAACCTGTCTGACCCCACATCGGCTCCAGCTGGCTTAACGAAAATCGGTGACATTTGCCCCAGCTGTGGCGCCCCCGCCATGGTATACGAAGAGGGGTGTAGCAAGTGTCATGCTTGTGGACACTCCGAGTGCTAAAATAGCGCATGGCGGTATATACAAAAACTGGGGATAAAGGGAAAACCTCTACCTTTTCCGGCAAGAGAATCTCAAAATCTTCGAAATTAATTAACGCAATCGGGGCAATTGATGAGCTGAATTCTTTTTTGGGGATGATCGGGGGCTTAACGAAAATCCAGGGGAATTTATTCACAATAAATGCGATTCTGACTGGGGCAAAGCTAAAATTTTCCAAGGATGAGGTTAAAAAACTAGAGAGAGAAATCGATAAATGGGAGGGGACTCTCCCTGTCCAGAAAAACTTTATTTATTATGGGGGAAGCAACAAATCGTCACTTCTTTTCTATGCCCGTGCGCTGTGTCGCCATGCCGAGCGAAGTTTGGTTGAGTTGAGAATGGGGAAAAGGGTATCGGAGATTTTGGTTTACATCAATCGCCTTTCAGACTACCTTTTTATGTTGGCAAGACGCTTAAATTTCAAGGCAGGTAAAAAAGAGAAATTTTGGAAAAGATAGGCCTCGTTTTATGCTAGAATGGATTTGATATGGCTACTCCAGAAATTCCTATAGGCGAACCGCGAGTCCAGGAAAGAGCAGAGGAATTTGTAGTTGACGAGACCCTTAAAAACGCGGGAGCGCAGGTTGTGCAAAAAACTTTCAAAGCGCAGGTAAAGGATGATAAAGGCCAACCCCTTATTCAAACTCCTCCCACGCAGGTCGTTAATATTACTCCTCCGGCGCCGCAGCCTACTCTGACTTCGTGGGCAAAAGGACAGATTACCTTGTCTTTAACTTGGCTTGGGGCTTTTTGGTTGAGGATTCTTAAAAAAGCTCTCCATTTTGGCTGGAGAGTAATAGGCAAACAAAATGCTACCGATTGATTTAAATCAGATATTTGTTTTTTCTGTCTTAACAATGCTTTTTGTTCTTGGATCTGTTGCCTTTGCCTATTTTATTTTTGTGCTTTTTAAGCACAGAGGCAGAGAGATTCCCTCTATTGACTCGGTTTTGCTGCAAGTTGCGGTGCCGCGGAATAACGAGATAAAAATTGATGCCATGGAGCAGCTTTTTTCCGGCCTTTATTCGATTAAAAAAGGCGGTTGGCAGCAAAAATTCTCAATCCAACCCGCTATTTCTTTTGAAGTTGTTGCCAAACAGGAAGATATAAAGTTTTTTGTTTGGTCTCCCAAATCCTTGAAAGACCTGGTTGAAAAACAAATCCACGGGGCATATCCGGATGCGGAAGTAATCGAGGTAGACGAATACAACATCTTTACAGAAGACGGGAAGGTTGCCTATAAATCTTTTCAGCTCGGTAAATCTAATTTCTACCCCCTAAAAACTTTTAAAGACCTGCCAACCGACTCTCTTTCTTCTTTAACCAGCGCTCTGGGGAAAATGGGGGTGGGAGAGGCGGCAGCCATACAGATTTTGATTTCTCCGGCTGGAAATGATTGGCAAAAAACCGGGGGGAAGTTCATAAGTGAGACAAAAAAACAGGAAAGCGATCCCGAGAAGGCTAAGTTTTCGATTCCGGCAAAAACCCTGGAGGGAGTTGAGGGGAAGATCGCAAAGCCCGGTTTTGAAACATCGGTTAGAATCGTTGTTGTTTCTCCCAATGAGGAAGTTGCCAAAAGCCACCTGACCAATATTGCCGGGTCTTTTGCCCAATTTGCGGGAGATCTGAATAACCTCAAAGGCAGAAAAGTTTACAGGAAGGGAAGCTTTATGGAGGATTTCCTTTACAGGTACCAGCCCATGTTTAATTTTATGGGGAATCATAACTCGATTCTAAATACCGAGGAGTTGGCAACAATTTACCATTTCCCCAATAAAACAATCACAACTCCGCACATTTACTGGCTCGGTGCCAAGACCGCCCCTGCCCCTTCGCAAATTCCGACGGAAGGACTGCACTTGGGGGTAAGCAGCTATAGGGGGATTAAAAGACAGGTTTATATCGGGGAGGAGGATAGAATGAAGCACATTTATGTTATTGGTAAAACGGGAACCGGGAAATCGGAACTTCTTAAAGACATGATTTTACAGGACATTAAAGCAGGTAAAGGACTTTGTTTTATGGATCCTCACGGGGATGCCCTACAGGATATTATGAAGCTTATTCCTCCCGAGCGGGCGGAAGATGTGATTTATTTTAATCCCAGCGATACGGAACGCCCTATGGGTTTAAATCTTCTTGAAGCAAATACCGAGGATCAAAAACATTTCGCGGCAACTGCGGTAATCAATATGATGTATAAACTCTTCGATCCCTATAAAACCGGGATTGTGGGCCCAAGGTTCGAACACGCGGTTCGTAATGCCATGCTTACGGCGATGAGCGATACCGGCTCTACTTTTGTCGAGGTCATGCGAATTTTAACCGATGCCAGGTTTGTCCAGGAAATTCTTCCCAAGGTTACGGACCCGATTATCAGACGCTATTGGACTGATCAAATTGCCCAAACATCGGATTTCCATAAATCCGAGGTTCTTGACTACATTACCTCGAAATTCGGAAGATTTGTTACAAACAAACTGATAAGAAACATAATCGGTCAATCACAATCATCCTTTGATTTCAGGAAAATTATGGATGAAGGGAAAATTCTTCTTATTAATCTTGCAAAGGGAGAGCTTGGAGAAGAAAACAGCAACTTTTTGGGACTAATCCTGGTTCCGAGAATTCTAATGGCGGCTATGAGTAGAGCCGATACCCCTGTTGAGGCCAGACGCGATTTTTACCTCTACGTTGATGAGTTCCAGAATTTTGCCACACCTGATTTCGCGGTGATTCTTTCCGAGGCAAGAAAATATCGTTTGGGGCTTTGTGTTGCCAATCAGTTTGTCGGACAAGTTGAAGAAGAAGTTAAAAATGCGGTATTTGGAAATGTAGGAACAATAGTTGCTTTTAGGGTAGGGGTAACCGACGCCAATTATCTGCAGCATGAATTTACACCAACCTTCGGGGAAGATGATCTACTTAATGTTGAAAGATTTCATGCTTACATAAAAACAGTAGTTAATAACGAGCCGGTTCAACCTTTCTCAATTGATTTAACTAAAGACCTGGAAAAGATAAAAGCAATGGAGAGCCCGAGGGTCGCCGAGATAATCAAGGAAATGAGCAGACTCAAATATGGCCGCGATATAAAACTAGTCGAGGCAGAAATTGTCAGACGCGCCAAGCTGTAAATTTAACCCCTTTGTGCTATAATTGCCTCACTGGAGCCGTCGTTCAATGGTAGGACACGACTCTTATAAAGTCGATGCGATGGTTCGATTCCATCCGGCTCCACCAAGTTTTGACATGTTAGGTTCGCAGAATCTGTCATAAAGTCCAAAGGATGGAGGATAACCAATTCTACGAATTGTCGACTCCATCAAGGTCTACACTATATGAAAACAGAAAAACTATCTGATCTTACAGGACAGGAACTTCATTCAAAAGGGGGTCAATTAAGGGAAGAGGATAGGCATGATGAGGCACTTCAGTTTTTGACATTAGCGGTTGTTGCTTATCAGAGAGAGGAAAACTACCGGGGTCTTATAGATGCCTTAAAAGACCGGACCCTAACCTGGAAGCATTATTTCCTTCTCACCAACGACAAAGTCTATGCATTTCTGGCTCAAAAAGACGCTGAAGCGATGCTCGCAATTGCTCAGGAATATAACCTCGAAGACAAACTTGATACGGCGTATTTCAGGCTCGGGGAAGTGGCAATGCTTTTCAATGATTATCGTGACGCAATTGATTATTACGATAGAGCCTTAGTTGTCTATCGGGGTCCACTTAGTGAAAAAGGGGACTTCCGCTACCACCTCGGCGAGGCTGTTTATCGAAGCGGTGATAAAACAAAAGGAAAGAAGATAATACTTGAGGGTTTGAGAGAAATTCGCGAAGGCGCCTCCGAACGTGATCCTTTTTTGATCCATGTTTGGGAATCGGGCGTGCATATGCGACTGGCAGAAATTTTAAAAGACGACGAACCCGAGAAAGCAACATTATCTGGATGCCAAAAAAATTGCCGAAAGTGATCCCAAATTGGTGATCAGAAGAAGGCAGATTGCCGAACTCGGCAAACTGTTTACTTAAAGCTCAATGAGGGATTGTTTTTTGCCTGGTTCGGTGACTTGGGCAAGTTTCAGATAGCGCTCTGTGGTCGAGAGTCTTTTATGGCCCGAGACTTGGGAAAGAAGAACCAGATCAACCCCATTCTTAATATTTTCAACAATAAATGTGGTTCTTAGATCATTGACCGAGTAATTGGGAAGCTCAGCTCTTTGCATGTATCTGGCAATTGAGGCTCTGATGTTTCTGACTGCCAGGGGCTTTCCGTTTTTACTGATAAATACATAAGGAGAGTCGGATTTGGGCCTGATAGAAAGGTAATTATCAAGTGCGTCTTTACCCGGTTTATTTAAAGGAACCGTTCTTTCTGCTTGGGTTGCATAGGCCTCAACCTTAAACAGGTTGTCTTTTATGTGGGCGGCTTTAAGATTGGCAACTTCGGAGATTCTTAGGCCTGTTTGCAAAATTAGTTCAACTATTGCTGCTACTCTGATATCGTTTCTGGTTACATCTCTTAGGGCTCTATACTCAAGCTGTGTCAGAAATTTCGGCAGAGCATTTTCGATTTTAGGGTGGGCTACTGTTGCCGAGGGGTCAGAAGTAATCAGGTTTTGCTCAAGCATCCATCTGAAGAATGTTTTGACAGCATTTAATTTTCGGCTTACCGATTTGGGGGTATATTTGTCTGCCAAGAGAGTATCTCGAAAACTATCAAGATCGTCCGGCCTTGTTTGTTCGGGCAACACCTTTTCTTTTTTGATTAAGAAATCCACCATCTGCCCCAGGTCGCTTCTATAGGCAAGTATGGTGGCGGGGGAGCGGCCCTTAACTTTCAAAGACTCAATAAACTTGGGTAGGAGATTTTTTGTCGGATCCTGTGTCATACTATATTTCGGAATCCTATTATATCTCAATTTTATGAATAGTCAACACATTACAGGATACATTAAAAAGTTGGCTGGATACGGGATATTTGTGTTGACCGTTCTGATGGTTATCTCTATCGTTAGAAATATAGGGAAAGTGGCAAGAATCAGGGGAGAGGTCGAGGGGGAAAGGAGAAAAATAGAAAAGATAAAAAAAGAGAATGAGGAGCTTGAGAAACAAGTTTCCGAAATCCAAGGGGTTGAATTCATGGAAAAACAATTGAGGGACAAATTGGGACTGGTTAAAGAGGGGGAAACCATAGTAGTTTTGCCCGATGAAGAAACCCTTAAAAAACTTGCCCCCAAGGCCTACGAAGAGGAAGATGCCCTTCCCGATCCGAATTGGAAGAAATGGTTGAAGCTGTTTTTGTGACCTTGTGTTGCGGAGCCGGGAGTTGAACCCGGCCTGCGAGATTATGCGATCTGTAATCTTACCTTTCGATAAGTGTCGGACTATGTCTTGTCGCCTTAGGCGACCTTGGCGTATAGTCTCTACGGACTCTTCCCTAAAAGGGAGTTGCCTCGGCGTTGCCTTATTTTAAAAACTTAGGTTTCACCGATACAGCCAAGATATCAATCTCTTTGATTGAGCCCATTTTGAGCCTCGCGTGCAGCCGTACACTACCCCGCATATATACCAACAAAAGCATTATAGCCTAAATGGTTATGGATATCAATCTATTGACATCCGAACCAAACCCGAATAAACTGAATCATGGCTAAATCTGAACTAAGGATAAAGGCTCGGCAGATGAGAAAGAAAGGTGAGA